>Ga0307516_10009553_pt1 | contig 10803 bp, 15 predicted proteins | sample 19_EM_MG_FD_203310 | JGI IMG/M metagenome (GOLD analysis project Ga0307516, IMG submission 203310) | Populus trichocarpa ectomycorrhiza microbial communities from riparian zone in the Pacific Northwest, United States - 19_EM | ecosystem: Host-associated > Plants > Roots > Unclassified | place...
CCAAATTGCTCTGTAACGGCTTAAATACCTCGTACGATCCATAACAGTGTCGCTTGATACGGAAATTTGGGCCCGGAAGTGACCTCTGCCGAAACCCATACTCTGTAATAACCCATAGGTCCCAGGGGTCCACCGAGGGGTATGGGTTATGACAGAGTCGACTGTATCAACCTTCAAATGTTAGATCTAGACGGACAGAATCTATGAGCAACTACGTATACGTGTCGGGTCGCCAACTGCACTTCACAATGTGCACTTGTAAAAGTTGTGATCGTTGTGTGATCGTGATTCGTGATTGCGGTGTTGGATCATTGAACCGGTGTCTTCAAAGGTCTTCATCCTATCGCTGGTTACGGGTTTACATATGTATGCAAGCGGCCGTGTAAATGACGTGGCTGAAATTCAACTTTCATCCCTGCACAGACTGGTGCAGCATTCTGGAAGGCATTTGCCAAGGTCTCTTGAGCATGCCCAAGAGGTTATCATTGTTAGATCCAAGCGAGATCATCCAAACCTCCCGGAACCTATCTTCAGAACACAGCCCGTGCGGATGCAGCCCAAGTTCAGACATCAGCGGAATGAACCCTTATATTTTTCTATGCATTCAGACGGCTGTGCATAAGTTCAATTCGCTCTTCTTTCTCGAGCCCCGTAACCCACCTCTCAACGCCACGAGCACTACCAAACTTCCTTGCTCGAGCTCTACAATATATTGACAATATATTTTTCAACGTTATGAGCTGTTATGAGTCGGCCAAATGAAACGTATTGCGTCGGCTCCGTGCTCCTCGGATCCATCAAGACTCGAAAGGGGATTGAGGGATCTGCAGCTTTTCATGTCCGAAGTCCCAACAACGTTTTTCTGGGATAATACACGTGTTTCTATGTTCTCGACAGTTTATCATCACCACAGGCCTTTTGGAATCATCAGCGGTCGTAATTCATGTTTCTCGAGCACGATTTGATGCTCAACTCTTCTTAGGTTCACACTTGCCTGTCTTTCTCATAATACCAATGAATTGAAATATAGATATTGAATGTAGTGAATTCTATCGCGTAAATTACCGTAAAGGTAGTATTATAGTCCCAAATGGCTGATCCTCACGTCTAATAATAGTTTCTAAGCTACTGCGACCTTGTCAATAATCAATTTGCCATCAGAATCGAATGGGAACGCGAGAATAGCCGGCCCAGCTACGGTCTTTTCATCATCGAGGATACCCTCGCTCTGTGTAGTAACGAGGATGTAGCAGAAGCCGGTCAAGGTAGAAGGGAATGTTATTTCACCAGTCTTGGGGTCGATGGGCACATAGAGTGTCTGTATGCCCTGGAGGAACACGGCGAACAACGGCTGGTCGTCAGTGGGCTTCGGGTAGGTGAGCTTCGCGTTGGGGTATTCCATTGTAACGCCGAGATGAGGGAACGTCTCCCCGTACCCAAGGATATTTGGAAGGTCAGGAGGGCAGGAGGAGATGAAAGCTTTGGCGATGCTGTAGACTTGGCGGAAGTTGAGGGGTGTCTGTTTAAGTTGTCTATCAGTACAGGAAACAGGATCTGAGATGGTTATTTTGCGTACCTCGAACGGAGTGTTCCAGGCATTCTGTTGGAAGATGCTGGATCCGACCCAGGATGCATGACGAGCTTCTGTGGCCAGAATTGAAGTGGCAAGCGACGCGATAGTCTGGTATACGAGTCTCAGTCTTCAAACCCATCCTCGAGAAACTCAAAACCTACCGGGTCATGGATATTGGCAGCTGCAAAACTCCACGCAGAGCTACCAGCATTGTCCAAAGTGTGTGTGAGGTCGACAAATTCCTCCAGGGTGTTGATGGGGCTGAAAGATTTAGTACGTCAGATCCCAACCGATTCGCCCACAAGAAAACACTCACAATTTATACTTGCATACCACGACAGGCTGGACACCTGCAGCGACGAGCGCGGAAGTTAAAACGTCGGTGTGGGTCAGCTCGTTGTTGGCGACCTGCTGGTAGCGTCCATAGTACCACGACGGGTATCCGGCGTTTGCGAAATCTGCAGCGGTGTAGTTGGCCTTGAATTGACGGTAAAATTCGGCCTCAATATGTTCGAGAGATAACCCGTATTGGACGACGTCAATGTCTGGAAGTGGAGTGATAAGGCGAACGAGAGTGTTACAGTGAAAACATACCAGTGAAGGTTCTGGTATCGTTTGTCCCTGTAGAGCGAAGTTAGTGTCAGTGAGTTGGTGGTGGAAGATTAACGCGTCGCTCACTCTTCTTCAACACATGTACAGGTGATGCGCAAGCCGTGGAAGTGACAGCCAATACGAAAGCGACTTTTGAGAATCTCATTCTGATGGGGGAGATAGTCCAATCAATGTAAATGAGATGAGGAGGCTGTTGGGATCTTCTGAGCGCGGCGAATCTGAGTATTTATACTCTTCGCGATTGCAGTGACCCGCTGGGTCGTCCAATTTTGGGGCGCTCGAAGACGTCGAGAGCATTAATCGATTGAGGCCGCGAGCTGCTTGACGGCCGCAGAGGGGGATCGCAGGAGCAGAACGATCCACTGGCAGGAGCATCGCCCTAGGGATTTGTATCAAAATCTGGAGGCAAAAACACGCTGCATGTCGCTGCCAAAGGACTCACGAGGACAAAACGGATACAGAGCCGTATCCCCGGTCCAGGCACTCCAGGGCCCCTGAGAGATCCCTCGAGGGAAGTGTGGGAAAACCGTCCTACTCCCGAGTAGGACAGATCATCAGAAGCACCGCAAATTTGCCAAGAGTTCCTGAGATTCTGAATGGCAAGGAGGTAGGAGCCTTTCCTCAAAGTCACTAGAGTGGATGTCTACCAATTTCATCTCGTGTAGCATTTCGGAGTGACTCCTATTGAAACCGAAATGATCCCGCGTCACGAAATATGACTTCAGGAGACTAAGTGGTCTGTTAAGATCGGTACCTGGCACTGGAGACGTCGTTCGTTGGCTTTCGCATAAGCTCTGATTCTACGGCGGGGCAGCATAACTTTGAATTTGTGAGAAACTTCGGGAGATAATCTCATGTCAACACCCATCCAAGAACCCGACGCCATAGAAAAACTAGCCAAAGTCATCATCACACACGATGGGTAGCCTAAATTATTCGCCAGGAGAAGTCTCCAACTAGTGAAAGGCCCTGGGCCGTCAAGCATTGAGCCGGGGCTCAGTACTGGAACGAAGGGCACAGCGCAACGTCGATGCGACGAGTGCAGAGACGGTATTGGTGGCTGGGACAACCCCAAGGACAGCGCCATGCACGACGCGGGGAGATGGCGGATGAGTGGGGAGGGCTCACACCACTGTGGCGACTCCGTGATGTAGGCAGTGCGACGGGAGTTGACCGCGTTCCGAGTTTGTGGACCTAATTAAATGGAATCCAGGCAAAGGAGGTGCTGCTGGGAATAGCTGAGGGTTCAACAGAGGCTGTGAGATGAGGGCTGAGGTAAGGAAGAGAAAGACGATCGAAAGGGATCCTCCCATCACGTACATTCCCGCAGAAACGAGACCATCCCTGGTTATCCCCACTGCCGTAGACGAAGAGATCCGTCCTCCTTGCACCAAAGTTGGAGCGGGGAGACCCTGAAAAGAAGTAAGGACTTGAATCTACATGATGGGGAATCAGTGTGTAATCATTCTTCCAAGTCTTCATTTAGCAGACGAAGACGACGGATGTCGGGTCCAGCGGTCCTCGTATTGGATGGGAGTCTGGACGCGGAGGTTGATGTGAAAATGGTATGTTTTCGAACCCCGCATGAATGAGGCACGGCAAACAGTTCACAAGCCGGCTCCAGCAGGACCCTACTCTATGCTGTCAGACGCTGTCAGAGGTTCGATCCCAGTGCGGATAGGGCCAAAGAATCGTCTATGTCCGATCCGAATGCGGACAGAACCCCAAAAAATGGGCCACACTCCGATACAAATGCGGATATAGAGGCTAGTCGGTAGCAAGGTCCGATCCGTATGCGGCTGTATGCGGACATTTGTGGAGGTGTTGGCTGCGGCGCTGCGCAGTGCGCACGGCTCAGGCTCTCGCGGTCGGTACTACTACCATCATTCAAATCATATTGCTCTCCGCCACTTAGCATATCAATTCAATATTGCTCTCTCCGCCAACGCTCCGGACCTTGCCTCTTAAGCTTTTAAGTTACCCAAAATGGCTGTTGTGCCATTCCGTGGTTGTGCTTTCTGTTAGTGGTGTTTCGAGAAACTTTCTCCAATCAACCGACATGAGCATACTTACTGTGTACCAGGCTCCTCAAACCAGCCACTCAAACCGCGAGTTGTCGAAATCCCACTGGCCAGAGACGTAGAAATTTGATTGATTATTGATTATTGATTATCTTATCTAAAACTCAATAACCACTGCAACGTCAACTAAGATAATCTACATCTCCGGCCAGTAAGATTTCGAAAACTCGCGGTTCAAGTGGCTGGTTCTAGGAGCCTGACTGTGTACCTATAAAACTATCCTGTGCACCTTTCTTAAACACGACAGATTACAAAAAAAAGGGGACTCAACAATCGGGAGTGGAAACCCAAAAGGAGGAAGTAACGATCGGGATGTGGATCATGTGGTTGTTCGAAGGTCAAAGGCTGGAGCCTTCACAACGCACCACCGGGGGTCCTGCTCCAGTCCAGGCCTCATGAGGCTGTGAGGGTTCTTGTCCTTTCTTTGTGTTTTGGTTGACTAGAATGTTTATAAACTTGAACTCATGGCATTTTTTGTCGAATTCAAATTTCAACCTTTTCAAGGCTAACGCGAAGATCAGCTTATACAGGAGATGTGATAAGATAATGTCATGTCTATTGTCAAGCTTCATAGGGTATGGCGGCCAAACATAGCTCACTACGCCGCCATGACTTTCCCAAACCTCTCAATTGTTTTCTAATCCGACCGTCACGATCAAAATGATTCACAGGAATCGCGAGCGCACCCCTAGCCTCTTCGTAACCTAAACGTCCAAACATTCAACGATCAACATCCAGTCTCCCCGCTCGATTTCCTCCATCTTTTATAATTACCCTCGTGATGACGTACTCTTCTCCGAGCGATCTCAAGTCCACTCGCCGCTCTCTATCTACGTCGGATTCAGGCGAGTCAGCCTCCCACCTCTCTGGATCAACGGATACTTTCCACGACGGTCGCACGGACGGGTATGGAGAGGACACCGTCGTTCCGTTCGCAGATGAGAGAGGGAGGAGGAGGACGCTTGTACTGTGCTTTGACGGGACGGGTGACCAGTAAGTCGGCTGACGGTTTCTTTCCTTTACGTCTCCGTCAAACTAGAGAAGCCAACTAATTTGCGTTCACCACAGGTTCGATGCCGACGTAGGTTCTCCCCCTCTTCACGGACTCCCCTGATTATTCCGTCCCCCTGATGCGGCAGAATTCAAACGTCATTGAACTCTTCAGTATGTTGAAGAAGGATGATCGGGAGCGGCAGATGTGTTACTACCAGGTCGGGTCTTTGTTTCTCGCTTATAGCCGCTAACGCTCAAGTGGGTTCGGAAAGGGGGGTATCGGGACGTACACCCGCCTAGAAGACGCTAGACCGCTCAAGTCGACGGCCTCCAATGTGAGCGGGCTAGAACATCTTATAACCTGTACGAGATGGGATCAACTTCAACCTCGAAATAGGTGCTTGATCAAGCTTTGGCATGGGATTTGGATGCACACGTCATGGGTCTGTACAACTCTTTGACTATAAGGATGGGCCGAACATCTGACGGGACGATTTTCAGATGGTTATATATTCCTCATGGAAAACTGTAGGTACCTCCCCGACCTTTCTGCCATCCATTTTAAGTCCTCGGGCGTAAAATGTTCTTGTCAGACAAATCCGGAGCTAAAATATGCATGTTTGGGTTTTCGAGAGGAGCATACACTGCTCGGGCGCTCGCAGGGATGATTCACAAGGTGGGAGAACTTTCCTTCTCGACAACTTTGCACCTTTCCCAAAGTTGGGCGCACCAGGTCGGCCTCCTCCCCGCAGGGAACCATCAACAAGTCCCGTTCGCGTACAGGATGTACACCGATACGGCCAGCCTCGGCTGGCAACAGTCCAACGAATTCAAACGCACGTTCTCCGTCGACGTCCAGATCGAATTCATCGGCGTGTGGTGAGTCCTCGTCGCCATATCTTCCAAATTCGCGCATATACCGATAGAGGGTGGATTGCTTGAAGGGACACGGTCTGCTCGGTTGGGTTGTACCCGCGCACGCTGCCTTTCACGACGTCCAACACCCTCGTGCGCACGTTTAGACATGCACTTGCGCTGGATGAGCGAAGGGCCAAGTTTCAGCCCAACTTGTGGAACCGGCCTGATGAGAAGGAGAGGGAGCTTGGAAAAGATGCGGAGGGTGCCGGGGGTCCGGCGACGGGATTGCACAAGGGGCAGGGTGGGGGCAGGAGCGGGTGTGATAGGGAGAATCTATTCGCGATGTTAAAGCGGATAGAAGAGCCGTCAAAGGAGGAGATAGAGATGGAGATGGGGAATTCGGACGAACGGGAGCCCACCGACGTCGAGGAGGTGCGTCGAGGCTCTCTGAATCTCTGTCCTTTTGCAAGGTTTGATATCGTCATACGTAGGTTTGGTTCGCAGGCGCCCATGGCGGTAAGTAGTCGTGTCAATCCGGAGTGACACCTCTGTTAACGCAAGGCTGCAACAGATGTTGGTGGCGGGTCGGTGAAGAACGACACCCCGCATACACTCGCTCGTATCGCTCTCCGGTGGATGATCCGTGAATGCTTCAAGACGGACACCGGGATCATGTTCATCCCCTCCGGCCTGCGCAATCTCGGTATGGACCCGTCCACGCTGTACCCCGTCGTCCTTCCGCGTCCACCCCCTCTTCCCGCTTCTTCGATCTCAGTTCGTGATGCCCAGGAGGGAGGTGGCCAGGGGTTGTCATTCAGATCGCTGTTCGTGCGTGGAGTTGGAGAGGCGGCGGCTTCACTTCCTGGTCGGAGTGAAGGGGTGGTGGTGACGGAAGAACAACACGAGGTCCTTGACGCGACGTCCCCCATTTATGACCAGCTAGCTCTGGTGCCGGCGTGGTGGTCTCTTGAGCTCGTCCCCGTGCTGCAACGCCGACAACGGGAAGATGATACGTGGGAGGTGACGCATAGAGTCAATTTTGGACGAGGGAGAGAAGTGCCGGACCAGTCCCTCGAACAAGCTATGGTTAGGATCCACCGTAGCGTGAAAACGAGGATGGAAGCGGAGGGTGAGTATGTCCCCAAGGCGGATTTGAAGGATTTTATCAGGAGTGGAAGGGTGTTTTGGGTTGATTGAAGGGGACTCTTGTTGATTGATGTCTGTAAAACGCCATCCCTTTATGCAACGAACCTAAAGGTTTGACAACAGTAGAAGGCGCATTCTCGCAGGGGTCGTTAGTCTAGATCTGCTCTAGGAGTGTTAGGTGTAGATCGGAATTGGACTGGAGCCACCGTGGCGCAATGGCATAGCGCATTGCTTTCCGGTATTTATGTGTCCGAGGCAAAGGTTGTGGGTTCGAATCCCGCCGGTGGTTATTATATTTGTGGTCTTTAAAACCTATTCTTTTTCCAGTATTTTATTGGCACATACTCGAGCCAACCATGTCTCGTTGCCTTGCTATTCTGGTACTGGCAATGGCCGACTTGTCGGAAGTTGTGCATCGCAATCAAAGCTGTCGTAGCGCAATGGTAGCGCGTTGCTTTCCGGTCTTTATTTGAGGCAAAGGCTCTGGGTTCGAGTCCCAGCGATGGTGTGTTGTTTTTCACCTTGTTTACATCTGTCCTGACAGGTGTTATTGTGAATTTGTGATTCTCTGCTTTGCGATCGGAGGTGATTTTTTGCTTCCCTCTTCCACCGCAGGAATTCGAAATTCCTCTCGTCCGTCGCTCCTCCCGACCGTCGCCATCTCCACGTAATCTGCGATGAATCACAATGATATGCCTCCAGGCGTCGATCCCGATTCCCTTGCATTCATCCCTCCTCCTCCCGGTGCTACCCGGGGCGGCCAGCCCATAGCCTACGCTCCCTTCCCCGGAGCAAGTCCCCTAATGTAAGCACCGATCGATCCGCCCAGCACCTCGCTTCAATTTCACATCGTCACAGTCCCTGGGGCCCAAGCTGGTCCGCTCCTGCCCAAGCACCCGCCTGGCTCCCCCCAGAACCCCAACACCCCTCCCAATTCTGGCCATACGGCCAATCCACACCCTACAGCGCTCCCACTCCTGCCGGCTCATGGGGAGCAACAACTCCTGCCGGGTCCTATGGACCTCTCACCCCGGCGAGCCCCAACGGGTACCCCATCAACTCGATCTATTCTCCCCGGCCCACAACACAAGAACAAGCTTTCGTCCCCTGGGGCACACCCGCATTCGGGGACGGGCTCGGTCAACCCAACCCCGCCAGTCCCTGGTTGAACGGGTTTGGCACATCTCTCAGCGCCGGGCACACTACCCCGTCGAAAAAGAGAAGCAAGAGCAAACGCATCAGGGCCTCTACTCCGTTCGACACTGGTGCCTTGGCCCTGCAGCGGTCGCTGTCCCACGAGTACCCACCCGGTGCAGGGTTTGGGTTCGGGTTGCAGCGCTCGGTGTCTTCTGGCGGCGGGACGAGGCTGTATTCTCCTTTGACTGGGTATCAGCAGCCTATCGAAGAGTACAGCGCGAAAAATTTGGCGAGGAGGCCGAGGGAGTGGAGGCCGGATTATGACTCGAGAGAGGGTCTGGCGTCCTACATCCCCCGTGTCATGAAACCCAGTTCCGACGTGCGAGGTAACGCCCTTCCCCCTTTCATTAACCACATACACTTAACCCACTCTTCCCTCCAGAATGGTCTGATCCCCAGAAGCGCATCCCGCACGACTACATCAGCTACAAGCCCAACGACCCTCCTCTCTTCTTTGACCTCCGCACCAACCCTTTCGACCCCCAGAACCCCCGCCTCCAACTCTCCCGCTGGAGTCGCCGTCTCAGCACGCTCGACTTTGCCCAGCTCGCAACGACCCCGACGGCCCAAGTCATGCGGCTCTTCCACCCGCTCCTCCCCTGGTACATCGACATCTTCCAGTCCCACCAGAGCGGCATCACCGTGCACGACGTGCTCTGGCACCTGTTTACGCAGCTGGATGTGCAGATATTGGGCAGGGATTGGTATAACGAGTGCTTGACCGATGGGGACCGTGCGCGTATGGCGGAGTGTTTCCAGGAGAGGGTTGAGGGCAGTGACGACGAGATGAGGAAGGGAATTAAGAGGGTGGATTTTTTGAGGGGGAAGGTGATCTTTGAGGGGTTGATTAGGACGAGGAGCGGGATGTGGGAGATCAAGACGAGGAAGTATGAGTAGGTGGTTTTTCCTTGGAGTCATGGTGGGTATTACTGTTTCTTTTCGACGAGGATGGATACTGACGGCGTTTGGCAGGTTTTCTGGTCAGTGGAATCGCATCAACGACCTTTATGGAGCTTGTGGCTGTATCTTTATCCTCCTCCTCAATGCTGGCATGTTATGTTCATTCGTTTTCTTGGACGTCTTCGTTTAATGCTCATCGAGTATTTTATAACATTATGCAACCTCGCTTTATTTGTACTTCATGGCATTCGAATCCTTCCTTCGTGATATTCAGTAGCACATATGATACACATGTAGACTCTGTGTTAGGTCGTCGAGCAATTGTAATCTGGCTTTCTTGGTCAAATGACTTGGGTCCTTCAGCAAGAACAAGGATGAGAGGTCGGCGTTCAGACGAAGATGCTACAATGTTATACAATACTTAATTATCAGCCACTTGTCATTCCTTGACAATCTTGCATGTCACGCGCAAGTGTTATCACATTTTTGCAGAGTATATAGCTAGTGATGCATGAAGCATCTCTCACTCACTCATCACAGATTTGAGGAAAATATTATATAGAAGATAATGCTAGATAATTATGGGTGAACACTTTATAATGGATTATAAGAGTGCCTTCCATATTTATATAGCTTTATCGGGGGAAAAGTCAACGGATCAGCGTGCAGCCACGACAAGCGGAACAAGTGAAACCCATCGTCACTTTTTCCATCAGATCACTCGCGAGCCACGGATTGCCACGGATCGCGTCGTTGAGCGGGTTTACTGGCACGTACACGTGCTCCTCAACTCGTGTCTTCCACGGATAACGCGGCCCAGCATCGTCCCTCAAATGGACTTCAGGCCAGTGAGATAAGAAAAAGTCGCGGACGTCAGAGTCGGCGGGTTTGGTCGGTCGAATCTTGCGCAGTCGCTGTTGTTCGGTGCCTTGCTTGGCGTGACAGAGTTGGTGAAGACATTTGAGGTATGGTTCTAGGTAGGATTTGTGGTCGAGGAGCTGTTGTCGGACTGTGGATATGAGAGTGAGAATGGGGTTGGGAGGGGACCCGGACGCGTCTGGTGGCGTATCCGAGAGGGTTATTGAATTCGTCAGGCTACGGAGGGTGATGCCATTTGGCGACATGGGGAAGGAAGTGTCTGGATGTTTAGGAAGATCGGTTGGGTTCAAATAGTTCAGATAAGACATAGACTTCGATCCAGGGCCATGTGATATTCATCCTCGGACCTAAGTATTCTTTTACCAACCTTGTAAAAGTTCAAGGAGCGGGTCACAGAGGACTCAACGACAGCTGGCAACCAACTGTGTTAGCACTGACAGTAGGGCTGGGCACCGTAACCCGTCAATACGGTTTTACGGTACGTTACGTACGGTACCAGTCACCGTACCGTCAGTGTTCTGGCAGGCTTTCTATACGGTACGGGTGATGGTACGGGCAGGACCC
>Ga0307516_10009554_pt1 | contig 10803 bp, 7 predicted proteins | sample 19_EM_MG_FD_203310 | JGI IMG/M metagenome (GOLD analysis project Ga0307516, IMG submission 203310) | Populus trichocarpa ectomycorrhiza microbial communities from riparian zone in the Pacific Northwest, United States - 19_EM | ecosystem: Host-associated > Plants > Roots > Unclassified | place...
GCTTCTAAGGCACTCTCCTTCAATCAATTGCGACAGTTCAGAATTTTTCCCATATTTTATGATGAAAAATTTAGCAATGGTGGCCATTTCGTTCACAAGTCCTGCAATTCAAGATGCCTTGAAGTTAGACTTGTTCTGATGCAAAAGATATTATGGAGCATACACCCTAAGGATAGGTTCTAGTTCCTTTACGTGAGACATATGGTAGGTTTACTACTTAGTCTCTAAAAAAGGGTCTCTTGATGTCCCAGTGATCGCCCTCGTCAAGGCAATATGGGGGTTCAGCAGATAGTGGGATGACACGTGTACCAATCACTATCAGTCTAATCACTCAGCAAAGAGTTGGGGTTTACACAAACTTAAACCTTGACTCAAGTCATAAGGCAAGCTGCTAGTTCCCCCACTTAACTTAAAGTTAAATGTGTGTGCCCTCAAAAAGATAATAATAATAAAGTGATGCATGACTATACCATGTATGACAGAATGTGAAGATGCATGCTAAAGCTTTTAAACAAAGTATCATTAATATAAAAAAACAAAAACCAACAATACATAGCATAAATAAACAAATTACCAAGCCTAGTCCTAGGGTCCCCAGTGGATTCGCCATCCTGTCGCACCCTCGCAGCGGAGCATGGCGTCGCGGTGACCCTCGATTGATTTCAGGGTCTTTGTTTTTCTGTTTTTGAATAAGGGAGTCGCCACCTAGTATTTGGTCACTAGGAAACCTAACTGTTCTTTCAGAGATTCTAAGGCAAGGGACTGGTTGCATAAAGGGAAGGTATTAGCACCCCTAGTACGCCCTACCTAAGGTAAGCTGCTTGGTGTTTGGTTTGCTTTATAATTGCTATGATGTTGGTGTTTTCTAATCCCATTAGTTTTCTTAGGTTTGATTCAAACTAAATTTATTAAGATAGAAATTCAAGGAGATTCCATGTCCTTTAAAAGCTCATTTTTCCTTTAATATTTTAAGATTTTGCGACTCGTAAATTGTAAGGAGGAGGGACAAAAATTTAGAAATCTAGGGTGCTTTAAAAGCCTATTTTTGCTTTAGTGTTTTATACTCTCACGGCTCGTAAACTGTGGAGTAAAAAAAATTGAAATATCCTCGATTATAATCAAGGCTTCTTTCAAGGATGTGTGATGACTTATTATCCCTAGAAAATTATTTTGGATATTTACCACTTAAGGCTTCTTTATCCAAATATTAACAGTGAATAATAACAAGTTATTCCCATTAAATATTTTGGATATTCATCCCTTTGGAATTTCTTTATCCAAACATTAACGGTGAATAATAGATGAATTCCCCTCAAAATAAGATTTTTTTATTTTTCTTGAAATATTGGCTAATACCTTTGGAGTTTTACAAACATGTTGTAAAATCCACAAATCCAAGAAAATAATTTTTATTGTGTTTAAGAAATCCATGCGAAAACACAATTTCAAAACATCCAATATTTTTTGATAAAAAAGAGCGTTCAAAACATGTTAGGGTATTGGCCGTATGCAACATACAAGAAAATATTTTTTGATATATATGTATATTTGTCACATTGCGTCAAAAAACGGGTATTCTAAACACGAGATTGATATTTTTTTTACAATATAAAAAATTCAGACCTTAAAATAAATATGCCAGAAAATCATAAATCTCTTTCTCTCTCTTTCTCTTGCCCAAGAAAGTGACCCGGCTGGACACAAAAGGGGCGCAGTCCTTTTTTATGAATAAAGTAAAATGCATGCAAAGAGACCATGTTACTGTTCAAGTGAATTAAAATTCACTTGAACAATGCAAACACAAAGCAGAAAAATGCATGCTGCGAGAGGTGAAGAGAAAACAGACCTAGGAACAGAAGCGAAGAAGCTGCAGCGACGTTGAAAGCGTGATGGTTGATCCGTGTTCGTCTGTTTCAAATCTTTTCCTCCTGCTCTGTATTTGCGTCTGTTTTTCTGGTTTTTCTTTCCTCTGCGTCTTCGTCACTCTCTCTCCAACGGGTTCCTGCACTTTCTTCTTCCCTTTTCTGTAGATTTTATGTGCAGAAAAATGAAGCAAAGACCGACAAGTAGTCCCTGCTTGTTTATGGTTTCTCTTTTTTTTTTTTTTCTCTTCTTTCTCTTCTATTGCCTGCCTTCCTGATCTCATAGTAGTGCAAGAATGAAAGAAAAAAACTCCCTCTGTTCTCTGTGTTTTTTTTTTCTCTTAACTGCCTACCTCTCTTGCGTTTTTTGTCTTTCTTTTTCTGTTTTTCTCCCCGTCCCTTTTTCTTCCTCAGAAGAGGCTTATATAGCCTAACATACAACTCTATTTAGGAAACAAATATTACATTAATTCTAGGTTGTAATCTCGGGTGAGCAAAAAAAATAGGAAACCAGAATATTTGATTCTGATTCTGTGATCAGCAGTGATTTCTTTCCAAGTTAGAGGATGGTGCGACTCCTTTCTTTCCTTTCAGAGCTGGGACCATGAAGCACCAGCTACTCCCTTTAAAATGAGGCAATAAAAACGTGGTTTGCAGATAAAAGGAAAGAAGATAACCAGGGTAGCTGTGCAGAGAAAAAGGAAAGAAAGAATTGCAGATGGGGAGGCATTGTTTTCCTTTTCTGATCTAATTCCTGCTCTTCAATTTCGTCACCCGGCAAAATTTCTTCTAATTTTATCTTCAATCAACTCCCTTATTTTAACACCTTTTCCATTTGGTCCTTGGTCCAAAAAAGGGCTTCAAATTAGCCTGCAATTGGTCTTCAATCTTTAAGTATCTTGCAATTGTATCCCTGCAAACTTAGGCAAAAATCCTTCTCGCGGCAGAAATCCCTACTTTCACACTAGATATTCAAACGGGAATATCTTGAGCTTCTGATATCGAAATCAAGTGATTCAAAAGCCCAGATTTATCTACGCGTCCAGGACTACAACTTTGATGAAGGAGTCGAAGGGAGATAAAATCGTTTTAAAGAACAGAATCTGGCAGTAATCTGGTGGATCAAAAAGGGTCTCCTGATCTAATTCAGAAACTGACAATGCCGAGAATCCCGATACGACTAAGAGTATGACCTAAGAACAAATCATCAAAATTTGTGACGGAAATAGAGTTTTTAGTGCAAAACTCGAGTTAGGATCCTTCTCGCGGTAGGAATCCTTGCTTTCACACTAGATATTCAAACGGGAATATCTTGTGCTTCTGATATCGAAATCAAGCGATTCAAAATCCCAAATTTATCTACGCATCCAGGACTACAACTTTGATGAAGGAGTCGAAGGGAGATAAAATCATTTTAAAGAACAGAATCTGGCAGTAATCTGGTTGATCAAAAAGGGTCTCCTGATCTAATTCAGAAACTAACAATGCCGAGAATCCTGATATGACTGAGAGTATGACCTAAGAACAAATCATCAAAATTTGTGATGGAAATAGAGTTTTTAGTGGAAAACTCGGGTCAGGATCCTTCTCGTGACAGAATTCTCTACTTTCATGTTAGATATTCAAACGGGAATATCTTGAGCTTTTGATATCGAAATCAAGTGATTCAAAATCCCGAATTTATCTACGCGTCCAGGACTACAACTTTGATGAAGGAGTCGAATTGAGATAAAATCGTTTTAAAGAACATAATCTGGCAGTAATCTAGTTGGTCAAAAAGGTTCTTGATCTGACAATGCCGAGCATCCAAATATGACTGAGAGTCTGCCCTAAGATCAATGATCCCTAGGACCCAATAAAGGTGCAGGTCAATTTTTTAACATGTCATGAGTGACAGAATATAACTAGGATGGTCAGATATCGTACGAAACCAAGTCAGAATCAGAGCCTAATTTGGAACAAAAAAAATCGCAATAGCAGCAAAATCATTTTTTTAGTGCAAATTCTGAGGGATTTATTTATCCAACCTTAAAAACCACATAAAAAAGGAATGAATTTAGCATTATGAAGACTCCTTGTCAATCTAAGAAAAACCTGACGATTTTGGCAGCAAAGGGGAAGGATAAAGAGAGCAGCAAATAGCTCAAACAGGGTTTCGAACAAATATTTCTTTCTTTGCTTTTGTCAATCTTCCAGCAAACATGAGTTAAACTCCTACACTCAGTTCAAAAGAGGTATACACCGTCTCCAGCACGTGGGGTCTAAAAATGAGTAACAACAGGTACTTCGAACACACAGTCTCCCACATTAGTGCATTTTCATGATTATGCATCCTTAACATCTTGTTATTTGAAAGACACTGATCTTGGAGAACATAAAGAAAGGTGGTAGTTCTGCTTAATTGGTTATATTGCTGGGAAATTACCAAGATTTTCAACCTTGACTAAATTCATTAACAGTTCCTGGAAACACAAAGCAAATTTTACAATGCATGACTCTGGCTGGCTAATTTTTGTTTTTTTTCCTTAGAATTGGAAATGCTTGATGTTCTTGGTGGAGGTCCTTACTTTGTTTTTGGCCGGCCACTTATACTGAAGGTCATGCTGGAATATTTTGACTTTACAGCCTCTGATAAGGTGCAACTACCGATTTGGGTAAGATTCCCTAACTTACCTCTCAAATGCTGGTCCTCAATCTGCCTTTCAAAAATTGCCAGTATGTTTGGAAACCCCATTCAATGTGATGCTCCTACAACCTCCATGACTCGACTATCATACGCCAGAGTTCTTATAGAGGTTGACCTGCTTCTTGATCTACCTACCTCTATAAATATAGTTTTGACCAATGGTTCATCCTTATCTCAACAGGTAATGTATGAATCCCTACCTCACTTATGCAAACAATGTCGTGTTCTTAGGCATACAGTTTCCACCTGCAACAAAGGAACTGGTCACAGGCGCAAGAAGCGATCCCATGAAGCTTTTATTCACTCTAATTATTCCAATCCTTCTATTGACACTGTTGCTGTTGAGAAACAACAACCATAGAGTGAAGGCCTTCATGATCAACCATTCGTAAATCCTATGTCTACTGAAGTTACAACAACCATGGATGCGAGGCCTGCGTCTCCTGGGCGTAAAAGGACCAAACTAGCTGAAGAAGAACATTCTGGTGACAAACAATTTGCTTCCCCAAATGTTCTGCATGTCTCTGATGATCGTAATGTTGTTGCAGATGTGGAGCCTCCCAAAAGGCAATATCTTACTCGTAGCAGAGTCGCTGCGGCCAATCGCTTTGGCCAGTAGGGGAGACATGATGGAGTAACCAAGTACTCCATTACGGCTAATTCAAGGCATCGCAGCAGCTCTGATGATTCTTCTGCCTCATCCTTTCTCTGATTTTCTCTTTTGGTTTCACTACATTTATGGATCTTTTTGTAAGGGAGCCTGTTCTTGATCCTGAGCTGATCAAGTCCCTGCTGCCTCTTTTGTCAAGGTTCTGGGTTTCTCTCTTGCTGTTTGTTAGGCTTGGTCTGCCTTTTGTTAGGTCTGTTTTTTGTTGGCTCTTATTGGCCTGTGCTGTAGTTAACCTGTTGTTGTGTTGCTGGTCTTGCCATTTGTACAGGTTCTTTGGCTACTTGCTTCCTTGGTCGTTATTACTAAGGATTGTTTGATGTTGTTTTGCTGGTTTCTAGTTTTGTTGGAGCATTACCTGATAGCATGTATGTTGCTCAGTTCTCTGCTTAGCCTTTATTTCTTTTGTTTCGGTCAATTCATGGCCTTTGCGAGAGTTCGTTCCCATTGTTGCTGGGTTGATCTTCTAGTTGCAGTGGCCCTGTTACTATTAGAGGTGTTGGTGGTTGTTTGTGTACATGCATGCTCATGGATTTTGTCGTCGAGGTTAGCTAGTTGCAGTCTGCTAGTGCATTGCCTACTTGCCTCCTCAGTTGTCTCTTTTGTTGGATTGGTTCTTCGAGCTTCAGATGATTTTGTCTTGCTAGGAAGTTGTTGCTGGCTTAGTTTTAGTTCTTTAGTCTAAGTCTGTTTTCGGATTTTTGTGCAAGAAGTTATAGCAGTTTAAATCTGGTCTGTTTATGTTTCAAAAGGTCAAAAATCATAGATTTGGTCTGATTATGTTCCAAAAAGGGTCTAAAAACATGTGCTAGCTATAATTGTCTGGTTTACTTTGTCAAAAGTATGTCCTTTAGGCTTGATTTCTGTCATGTTGAACTTTCCTAACTTTAAAGGGATGTTCCAATTATAAATAGAGTATCAAAATATTTAATGGCATTTTGGGGGCTCAGATTTGAAACTTAATTTAGAGAATTAAGAGTTGGACCAAATTAATTTTGTGAAGAACCCTACCTGACTTATCACTTTTCGATCACAAAGAGTGTGGCGTCATAATCCTACATTGATCTTTGTGTCGTCCAGATCAACTTATCAAAGTATCATTCTAGTCTATCCTCCATCTTATTTACCTTGAAATCACTATAATACAGCCTAAACACCAAAAGAAAGACAGCACACCCAGACCCATCTTTCACAGATTCATTGCTATCCATTTTCAAAACATTCACAACACATCATCTAGTATTAGAGCATCAGTTGCGATCTAAAGCAGGAGCCAAAAAAACACAAGAAAGGCTTGCTGGAATTGAGGTTGATAAACTTAATTATGGCTGGAGATAAAGAAGATTTACCAAGAGGGCTAAGTTTGGAACATGCACAGGTTATGGGCTTACAACAATCTCATACTGAGATTTAGGATGAAATAACTGCAATTCATGAACAATTTTGAACACCCTTATGCAAATGATGTAAATAAATAATGTGCACATCAAATCCTTTCGAAGAGAGGGGATGATGCAGGTCAGCCCAACAACAAGTGGAATCATGCCAACGACCCATTAGAGGTGCCAATTACAAGAGCTATGGCAAAGAAGCTTAAAGAAGCATTGAATGGGTTTGTTCAGAACATATAAAGCAAGATAGACCCAGAGGGCCTTAGGACATGTAAGGATCATGAAGGACAACCTCTAATTCAGGTCCAAGAAGAGCCCAATTCGTGTGGAACAAGGGGCTAATGTGTCCGGCCCCATACCAAAATTGTTAGGCTTATTTTTCCTAATGCTACAAGGATATAAAGTCAGCAATTTATTCTCCTAATTAAGTAAGGAAGTTGGCCAGATCTTGTTCCTAAAGAGCGGAGGATTATTTAATGCTTTTCCTAACCTAGGAAGAAAAGTAATTAAATCAGCAACAAAGGAGAAATTTTTTTTTCTTATTTGTCCAAGTTAAACAAGGAAATCCAAGCTAATCAAGGACATCAAAGGAGGCAACATCATAAATTTTCCAAATCAGATTTCTAGCACATTTAGGATGGTAATTTTTGGATTTTTATTATTTTTATTATTATTACTTATTTGGGTCAATTGTAAGTGAGCTTTAAATAAGTCCACCTAAGGGGGGTCCATTAGGGTTTCTAGCATAAAGGCATAATCGAACATGTAAAGGTTACACAATTTTCAGATCAATAAACTTTTTTTATCGCACTTGTTGTGTGTTGGTGGGATAATCCCCCTTTTGTGGTTCTCTAAAGAACTGAAACGACTGATTAAAGAACATCTGTCCTTGGTTTTCTGTTTTCCAATAGTGCTGACGTCTAGGTAAAAGTTATCTTGTGTCACACTCCTATCAAACCTGATTTACTTGGCTTTCTGGGAATTGGTGACTTTGCATGTGGGTTGCATGACTACGTGATCATGAGGTTCGCATCATTTGGTATCAGAGCTTGGCTCCATTAATCAGGTTAAATCCTTCTAAAATTTTTGTTTCTTGTTGATTCCGCAAAAAATTCCTTCTTCTCCTTGAATTTCTTCTTCTCCTTGAATTTGCGGCATATAAAAAAAATTTGTTATTTCATTCTGTTATTGTTCAAAATATATCGGTAGTATAAAAGAAAAAAAAATCGTTCAAAACGACATTTATTGGTTTTTGCCATAGAAAACTAACCTAGGGAAAAGTGGATCAAATCAACTCGGAATTAGCTCAAATTTGATACTCTCATTAATGGACTCCTTATCGCATAAAATATTTATATTGGGGTCAATTTGATATCGTTTTCTTTGGTGTTCAATTTCGGGTCTAATCAGATCTGATTCATAATGTTTTTGCATCAGGATAACAAACCTTATTGTAAATTGCTCAAATTTTATATTCTGTCTATTTGGGTTGAAATCCCACTATATCTAAAATTTCAACTCAATTGGACATCATTTGTTTTAGGTTCCAGATTCAGACTTAACAAGTCGTAAAGGGTCTATTTTGCATCAACTTTTGAAAATCGCTTTGTTTCTGTTGTTTTTGTTTCTGGAAATTATTTTCATCATTTCTAACATATTTGGGTATTGTTTCATTTTTTTTGCATATTTCATTTCTGTTTTATTCGAGTCTTCAGTTTCGTTCATATTTCAAATAGATTCGTTTGCTATTCGCGAGACTATCATCACATGATGCGAACCTCATGATCCCATGGTCATGCAACCCACATGCAAAGACACCAATTCTCGGAAAAACCAAGTAAATCAGGTTTGATAGGAGCGTGACACAAAGATGACTTGTACCTAGGCACCAGCACTATTGGAAACGACAAAACCCCCACCCAATGAATATTGATTTGTGAACGAGAAGTATTAAGATGACGCCATGAAGCTAGTTGTTCTTCAATAAGTCCTTTTCAGTTTTTTAGAGAACCATGGAAGGGAGATTATCTCACCAACACACACACACACAAAGTGCGACAAACAAGTTTTATTAATATGAATTGTCTAACTTACATGTTTGGCTATGCCTTTATTTATACTAACTCTAGACTTAAATAAACCCTAATGGACCCCCCTTCGATGGACTTATATGAAGCTCAATTACAATTGACCCTAATAAATAATAATAATCCAAAGACTAAGAAGAAAATAATAAAAAACAATAATAAATCCGAAAATTACCATCCTAAATATGCTAGAATCAGATTTGTCACCTTTAAGAAGTCCCAAATAAACTAGGATATCTAATCTGAAGCTAGAATTAATTTTGAAGTCTTCTTTTCTTATTGTAGATAATAGGATGAACAAGGAATCCTTGTAAGAAAAAGATTTTGAATCCTTGCCACACTTGGAAACTATGTTGTAACCCATTAAAGATCTTTGTAGAATTAGTAGATTTTCAAAATAAGCTGCCACATCCTTTTAGGAAAAGAATCCTAGCCAAATAGGAAGTAAATAACAAAATTCGTACAGCCTCTGTTGACCCATATTGAGATGCCTTCACGAACTCCGATTGACTTGAAATTTTAACCCAAGGTAGGAAAACATGTCAGAAGACTCCACATAAAATTTCAGGCCGATCAACCAGTCGAATTGAGAATTATGACTGTTGCCGTAAAACTGGATAGTTGCACTTTTTACGTTAAAATCCGAATTTGACCTTATCTGGATCATATTATTCCCTCTCTTTTCAAGATGATTCATCCTCGAATCACCAACAAGTTGAATGGACAATTCTGTAGCCTCTTTTTGAAGCCTTTGGAGTTCTTTTCTTGCCAACAATCATCGCCAATAACTTTGGATGAAAGTAGCAGCCGTTCTATTTCGTATATTATCATTGCAGCGTATTTTCTCCTCTTTTTCTGAAGCTTGATGGGCATTGAGTGATGCCATTAACACATCAAGTTCTTGCTTCATCAAGAAAATGAGGATTCAAAAGGAGGGGTGGTATCAAAGGGAGAGAAATAAAGAGATTAGTGTTCTAAAAAATAAATCCAAGAGTCTATCCCGTATTCTAGGACATCAAAGGGGGAAGCAACACAAATTTTCCAAATCAGATTTCTCCTAGTTTATTTGGGACTTCTTAAGTGTGGAAAATTTGATTCTAGCATATTTAGGATGATAATTTTTAGATTTTTATTATTTTCTTCTTAGTCTTTGGGTTATTATTACTTATTTGGGTCAGTTATAAGTCCACCTAAGGGGGGTCCATTAGGGTTTATTTAAGTCTAGAGTTAGTATAAATAAAGGCATAACCAGACATGTAAGGTACGCAATTTTCAGATCAATAAACTTCTTTGCTGCACTTATTATGTGTTGGTGGGATAATCTCTCTTTCTTGGTTCTCTAAAGGACTGAAAACGACTTATCGAAGAACAACTGTCTTCGTGGCGTCATCCTTATACATATCTTGCAGCATATATAAAAAAACAAATTTAGTTATTTCATTTGGTTCCTATTCAAAATATATCAGTAGCATAAAAAAAAGGAAAAAAAGAAAACAAAAGTCGTTCAAAAAGATGTTTATTGGTTTCTGCTACAGAAAACTAAACAAAGGAAAATTGGATCAAATCAAATCTGAATTAGGTCAAATTTTAGATTCTGATTAATGGGGTCCTAATCACACCATATATTGATTTTAGGGTGAATTGGATATCGTTAGCTTTGGTTTTCAATTTCGAGTCTAATCAAGTCTGATTCATAATGTTTTTGCGTAAGTATATCAAACCTTATCGTAAATTGTTCAAACTTTATATTATGTCTATTTGGGTTGATATAGCACTATATGTGAAATTATAGCTCAATTGGACATCATTAACTTTAGGTTCCAGGTTCGGACTTAACTCGTCGTAAACGAGTCTGTTTTGCGTCAACTCTTGAAATTCCCTTTCTTTCTATTGTTTTCATTTCTTGCAGTTTATTTTCATCATATCCAACATATCTGGGTGTTGTTTCATTGTTTTGCATATTTTGTTCCTGTTTTTTATTTGAGTCTTCAGTTCGTTCATATTTCGAATCGATTCGCTTGCTACACGCGAGACTATCGTCGCAGTTTTGTTTTGGTTGTTTTCTAGTTTTTATTGCCTCTTGAGTGTGTGTGTGTGTGTGTGTGTGTGT
>Ga0307516_10009555_pt1 | contig 10802 bp, 13 predicted proteins | sample 19_EM_MG_FD_203310 | JGI IMG/M metagenome (GOLD analysis project Ga0307516, IMG submission 203310) | Populus trichocarpa ectomycorrhiza microbial communities from riparian zone in the Pacific Northwest, United States - 19_EM | ecosystem: Host-associated > Plants > Roots > Unclassified | place...
CTTGTCACACGTTTGTGCAAATACTCTCCCTCTTTGTCTCTCCGCCCACCGCACAGCTTCTTTTTGTGCGCCCCTCCGCCGTTCATTGTCATTTTTTCCCCTTCTTTCCTCTTGTTATATTTCTGGAGTCGTCTCTCCCTCTCTCTCGAGCCTTTCCGACTTTTTCTTTCTTGTCGATCTTATCTTCCATTCGTAACGATCCCCCTTGAACCACTGTAAAAACGTCAGCGACTGAAATTCAGTCGGCGTTCCAGTTGCAAAGTAACTTAAAGTAAGTTGCTGGGCAACTGGAACCGAGGGAACAGGTATGAAATCCAGATCCCCGGACTAACTGGAATAAAGTCGCTTTATGTCTCCTCTCAGCGGGGCACCTAGACTTATTTCACATCTCCCCCTGACTTAAATCCATAGCGTTCAGGAGGCAGAGGGCTGATAGTTGGATGTTCCCGAGCACGTGGTTAGGGTTCGGGATGACGCACTTGGTCTTGTCGGCCCAGTGGCGGGTTCCCGATAGATGCTAGACCCCATTGGGCATGGCGTCGAAATAATCCAAAACATATTTATTTAGTTTACAGTAGGGTACAAAAATATTATTACTTCAAATATAGCGAACCCCCGCGCGGGCCACAGGGGCGGAAAGTGGCGTGGATGCGGCTGGTCGCAGCGGTGGCGGGACTCTCTGTGGCGGTGAGGAATGGCGGCGATGCTGGCAAACGAGCGGTAGACGGCCTGCATGGGCGGGGCGGCGAAGGTGGGAGGAGGCGAGGGTTTGGGATAGACAAGAATAGGCTGAGATAAAGTCAGCTTCTACTCGCCAAGAATAATGGAAGAACTCACGCTCCAGTTGCCACTGCCGAAATCGCAGGAACCTCCCAAGGCGAGCAGTGGGGGCGGGCATTTGGAAGTGAAGATCGAAGTACGCGTCGGTATCGGCAACGTCGTCCCGGCGCTGCACATTTACCCGAGCCCGTGTGGGCCTCCCTTGAAGCGAGGTTGGCACTGACTTAAGCGGTAGGCGAGTTACGATGACGCACCTCGCTCAGATAGCCAACAAACCGCACTGCCACCCATCCGCAACAGGATGCAAACAGAGGGGGCAAAAGAGTTCCGGAGCCTTGAACCCGACCTCGATGTCCAAATGCGTCGAGGTTGGCCCGAAGGACACCTTCAACCTGTCCGAAACCTTCTGGAGAATCGCCGGGAGTTCCTGGCTGAGGAAACATACTCGGTTCTACTATTCTCATGTAAAAGGTGGAGGAACTCACATCTTTTCTAGGACAAGAAGATCAGCCTTGTGCAACGGTTGACCAACTATGAGGCCGACGAGGAGAACGCAATCGGTGACCAGGGCGAGATGAGGCCGAGGATCAGAGCTGAGTGAGTGTTTAACGAATCACTCCACGTCATCAGAGATCCGCGACCCGCACTTTGTGGCGTACCGCGCCCGGTACAACAGGATGTTGCTCAACCAAAGTCGGTGTGACGGCGTGAGCTGCAACTCGGACCACTCGATCGGTTTCCGGACCCTGAGAAGGTTATCAGCGATCCGGATGACGGATCTCCAGTTCGCATCATGCATGGGCAGGGAACTCGAGTAGAGAGGGGTGTGCCAGTTCCTAAGCGTGAGACGCTGAGGTCGGTGAGGTTCCATTAGTGATTGACTCCGACGGCACTGAGGATAGGTGTAACGGTGAGCGATGCCATAGAACCCTGATGGGCGCAGGGGATGAGGGAAGACGCTTGAAATATTACATCAACCGAGGGGAGGGACTCACTCATCGAACAACGGTCGGATTCGCAATCGACGAAAAGGAGGACAACAGCTGGAGATAACAAGGCCTGGCAGGGACGAACCAGTGTGAAGGCTTTGTGGTGGGGAACGAGACACCTAACACTCACTGGGTACGAAACGGAATCCAGAGTCCGCGCGTAGTCTTCGAAGTCTTTGTCGGCAGCCTCCAGTCTCTTGGTGTACGCCCGGTGAAATTCATCGTGAGCAGACAGGTCGGGTTCTTCCAAAGGCTCAACAGCCTCAATCTTCTGTTCGTCCCCGGGGGGGTTCTCTTCACCCGCTTCCGGATCTGCCAGCGATCCTTTGCCCTCACTTTCTCCCTTCAACCCTCGCCTCCTTTTAGCAGACTCCGGATTAGCCCGATGGCGCGAATACCGGATGGGACACACCTTTCATCTGCCTCCTTTTCCTGCCGGATAACGCACGTCGTGGGGGGTTAGGTGAAGAGGGTGACAAACCCACCAACCCTTATATATATCACGGGGTAGTTGAGGCGGCGGAGTTTTGTGTGGATTTGGAAAGGGCTGGGCGCAGCTTGTCATTCTCAGTGCTTGCAATCCTGGAATTGAAAGGGGTTAGCGGAGAGCAAGGGACAAACGAAAAGATAGGAACTGGTATGCACCTTGGATGTGCAGTGGCGCTGTGTGATCCATGAGTATACACCCCCGAACGTCAAGGGCGGAGGACCTCGTACCGAGCGCGTACCGAACACGAACCTCGAGTTGGGCCAGTCCAAACTGATGTGCATTCTAGGTAAGACCATTATGGGTCAGCGGTGGGAACCAGTGATGCAAACAGAAGGTATAGCCGAGTGGTTTTGCCAAGTCCCTGAATATTGAAGGCATTGCATGGTGGGGGGAGGTGGGATGAGCGTTGGTGGAGAGGAAGGATAGCGCCTCTCCCGGATCCAGGACGGGAAATAAAGCCTTTGTGGCGTAAGGTTTGTCATCGATTCCCACGCAAGCGCGGGGGTCAGTCGCCTCCTCCCGCGGCGCCGCTAGGGCTTGGAAAGCATCCGAGAAGACTGGGAACTGCGAACGCGCCGAACGGATGACCTTGGGTTTGCCCGCATTCCTGAACGGAGCGGGCTTCTCATCTGGACGGGGGACATGCGGGGGGGGGGGGGTTCCGCTACCGGTGTGTCGCCTTTGCAACACTCGTGCGGGATTAAACACAACGCCTAACCTAACGCTCCCTTACTTCCTAAGCAGAGGGCGCCTTGAGGGTAGACAGGTGGATCGGAACAACGGCTTCCTTTGCTTGGTAAGCACGTGTCACGCAGTGCGGGATGCACTGATCGCGGACGCATTGGCTTAGCCTTCGTCCTCAACGACACGGAGCAACAACCCCCACCCCCATTTGCTCACCCCAAGCAACACCTCTTACAGCGGGCTTCCGACTCTGTAGGACGCCCGTTGCCAGAAGTCATCAACTGGGGGTGGCAATACATTCTCCAGCACACCAGCTCCGCTCCGTCTTACGGCCAACCTTGCAGCAGCGCTTACCCCCCGCTTGCTCCCTCTGCAGCCATAGTCCCGACCAATGCCACAACAGGTATGTTGATGGACCCTGCAGACAACCCCACCCATGCTGACCGAGATAGACCCAGCTGGCTGATGCCGGCAACAGCCCCCCTCCAACCGCTCGGCCTTCATTTGGGCCGCCGATTGTCACCCAGTTCGATCTTGCCGCCGCCGCCTTCGATGCATTTCTTGAACAGGAACACAGCCTCGATGCAATGGAAGCAGAGGTAGATGCTACCCTCCCGCCCCCCAACCTCCAGGCCAACCCCGCCGCCACAGTTAGCTCACTCCCCCACAACCCCCGGCCACCCCTTTTGCCAATCACCAACGCTCCATCAGCCCCACCTCCAGCAGTTCGAACCACGCGGCTGAAGCGGAAGAACAAAAAACGGAGGGCAAAGGCCGTTGCCAAGGAGTTGGAGGCTGGCACCCGCACCCCGTGGCAGGAGAATTGTCGAGGGAAGAAAGCTGCAGCATCACTTGCTCACCCACTCAGCGTGGACGTCCCCCTGTCTCGATTCGCTGTCTCTCAAGACGATGGCCTCACTGGTGCCCCCTACCGGGAACGGGAAGGGGATCGCCTCGCTCGAACTGCCGAGGACTTTCGGCGGATGGAGTTCGAATTGATTGAGTGGGATGGAGTGTTTGTTAGCTTTGCCTTTTGACTCTCGGATGCTAACGACTCACAGGACACCTCGCGCCATCATAGATGGCAATGGAAACCGCTATGCTCAGTTGGTTGGTCGGCCTCAAAACCCCTCCTTCACAGAGGTGGTTGTTGGGGTTGATTGGGCCCTCATGGGCGCCGCAGCAGCCTTGGCATTCCCTGAGGACCTGGAACCCCACAGGAGAGGGGCGTACCCTTCATTGTCTGTCGGTATATCACATGGGAATGGGTCCCAGGTATGTTCCTTCCCTTGGCCCACCCCCGTTGTCTCTGACCTTGCTTACAGCGGCCGCACTATTTGGGGGTGATGCCAAAGCATGCACAGGCTATAGGTGGCCTTCTGAGGGACCCCACGCTGCTCAGGCTCACTGGCTTTATTGACAGTAGGCGTTCCGCCCCTTCCCTTGTGGTTATCGGCCTCACTGTTTATGTAGGCGCATTCAGAACGTTCTCCAAGCAACAACATAAATTCTACAGGGATAGGATGAAGGAGCTGACGCTCTGGGATCCGAAGCTCTTGCCGATATTCCCCAACTCTGCGTTTTCTGCTGCAACTTTTAATTTCGGACCGGAAGTTCGCACATACCGCCATAAAGACTTCAACAACCTCTCCCATGGGTGGTGCTCAATTACAGCGCTCGGGGACTTTGACCCCAAGGCAGGAGGGCACCTCGTGCTTTGGGAGCTTAAAAAGATTATCGAGTTCCCTGCTGGCTCCACGATATTTATTCCATCCGCCCTTGTCAGCCACTCAAACACGCCCACATCTCCAAGCGAACGGCGGCAATCCTTTACCCAGTATACAGCTGGAAGCATCCTCCGGTTTATGGCCTGTGGGTTTCAGGCAAAGGGTTCGCTTCGAAAGGGTGCTACCATGAAGCGATGGTGGGCCCCTGGCCAAACCCTGTTTGAACAACTCGATTCAGTCATAGAATAAGTTACGCTCTACCCTTCAAAATAATCTATATGTATCATACACTTACACGCACACCTCCACCTGTTGATAGCAAAGGATGACTCCTGGGTGTTTCAGGGCGGGGCGGTGAGATCAAAACCTTAATCCCGTCTGCCCGCACCCCAGAGATCACGACAACATTGTTGAAGACGGTCCCAGGGGTTCAGAGACAGTGAAGATCCGATTGATCAGACGCTGGTTATGGCCAGTATTCCATCAACAAACCTCAAGCATCGCGCTGCCAACGCCGCCCCCACCAACCACGGAGATTGTTCCCCCCTGAACGCTAAGCCCACTAGTACTCCTGGTGCTTTGACGACTTCGACCCGGTTTCCCCTGACGACCCTTGCACTGGACATTTGGAAACAGGCTCCTTTCGTTCTGAATTCTGTTTAGATATACATGTACATATTTTTTAGGGAAGCTAAATGTTATTGAGCTGTCTGGCGATTTCTTCCTCCTGAGCAATGAGCTCTCTGATGTTGAAGTGGTCTGGGACGTCGTCAAAGATTTCCGGCCCAATAGCCCGGGCCATTTCTAGATACGCAGCCCTTTGGAGTAGAGTGAGCCAAGTAGATGCTCGATGTGAGAGATGGGGGTCCGTGAGCATACCTAAATCGGTTCCGCTCGGCAGTCCTCTTAACCAATTTTTTTAGCAGCTCGCGGTAGACAGGGTTCTGTAAGAGATCCCATGAGTCTGCGGTCTCGACTGCGTTATTGGTGGAGTCTGTGGCCTCGACTGCGTTATTGGCAGAGTCTGCGGTCTCGACTGCATTATTGGTGGAGTTGGTGGTTGACATGATTGGGAGTGTTAACGTTGGGGGTTAAGGGGTGGATCCAGATATGGGTTCCAGGATTTATTTACTATTAGAATCGGATTAGAATTTACATTTTGCACGAAATGTTCACCCCTATTCTTCCATATCTTCGTCGTCGTCATCATCGTCATTGCCACTGCCCTCATCCATGGGGTCATCCTCCTTATCAGGGCCGCTGCTGTTGCCATCACCGTTAACATCCTTGTGGCGTATCCCCGATGGCCCTGCACCACTCTCATCCAAAAGTTCAGGATCATCCTCCCGGTTCAAATACCCACGCCGATTTCGAAATGATCGGCGGAGGTATGCAGTCGTGGCCCAGTCATGCTTGAATTGACGAAGGTAAGGAACCTCCCTCCTTGCCTACTTTGGGTGTGAGATGTCGGTGCCAAACAGTGGTGTGAAGTGGGCACAGACAGCTTTACAGAATTTTAGAATTTTATCTTGAGACTGCTCAGAATACAAGGCACCGTCTTTGAAGCCGGCCTCTTTCTTCAGACTCTTAAGTCTCCGCTAGTTGATAGGAATGTTGTTAGATTTTCTTTGGTACTGCGAACGACGAAGGGCGAACAATTATTTGTTTGTACTTGGCTTCATCGTTGCCCAGGCGCATGCTATCCTGCAGCGTCCAGTCTGATCCCTTTGGGCGGCGGATGAGGGCTTTCTTCTTGGCTGCGGGCTGAGCAGGCTGGGTTACTTGCCCAGACTGTACCTCCGTGAGTTTCACTGCATTGATTAGATCAATCGTATGAAGCACCATAGTGCGGTTTGGAAGTACCTTCAAGGAGCCTGTTTTTATCTTCGAGGGATGTTACCGCCTCCTTTGAGGCAGCCTGTTCGTCCTCGTACTGTTTTATCTTCCCTGGGAAAATGTCAACCGAGTTCAAAGAGAATAGGGATAGAAGCCCACGGCGGAGCACATCGAGCTCGCTTTCTTGAGGGTCTAACACTGCACCATTGCTATTGGATGCTGTTTGGCTTTGTGCCTTACGCTTCTGACCCTGGGGGGGGGGTTGCTTAGAACGGGGAGCCTTCAGGGGAGTGTCGCCATCCACTCCCTTCTTCGCTCCCTTGTTCGAGCCCCCTGCGTGAATGCCACCTGCTCAGATAGGTACTAGGGGTCACAGCGAGGTAGCACTCGTACCTTTTTTGGGTTTTTCTGTTTGCTCACTGCCTGGTTTGGGCTTCATTTTTCAAGTAGGCGAGGCGTACAACAACTCCTAGAGAGAGAGAGGCGTGCGTGACTGATTAGGAAACAGCTCCACAACGGCGGCACAGGACACAGCTGAACCCGAAACTCCTAACCCTCACCTTGCAGACTCTGCCCCCATGCCGAAATCAAAGGCGACCTCTTCCAACAAAGTCCGATGCTCATGCGGATGTGGCGATATGCTGTCCCGGCGACAACAGACACGCCATCTACAAGCACGTGGTCCCCTTATGGCAGTTGCAGGCGTCATCCGGACGAAGAAGTACTTCCATAAACAAGACACTGAAACCCCCAAATTACCTGAGCCGAGAAAACGCCTGAGGGTCAGCCCCACACCTGAGCCCTCTTTGCCGCAGACTCCTATGGAGGAAGAAGGGAACTGTATGGCCGCACCAGATCCCCCAATATGGACCCCCTCACCGCCTCCGTCAAATGGCCCAGTTGCTACCGCTGCAGCGGTTCAGACAGCACTCTCCACTCCTTGGGCAGGTTCCACAGACTTCCAATACAATGACGACGACACCTTTGAGGATTCCAACGACGTTGATTACGAAGGAGTCCAGCTTGAGCCGACCATCGACGAAACGCTGGAGCTGGAGAGCTCTGACTCGGATTCGGACGTAGGCAATAGCGATTTCGAATCAAACACGTCTGATACAGACGAGGAACCTGATCCATTTGAAACGAACGCCGACATGAACGCAGCAGAGCATAGTAAGTGAACAGTAGACTCACCGCACTGTTACTGAAGGTTACTCTTCATCGGTGTGCAGCTCTCGAGGACCTTGGTCTTGGTGACTTTGATCTACTGCGCCTCTTCTCATTGAAGATCAATGACGACGGTGTCACCGATCATCTCCTGATGCAAATCGAATACATTTCACGATGCGATCTCGGAACACTCCACCAGATGAAGAAGCGGCTGTCTGAACTGTCAGAGCTCATGGCAGAGAGTTACGATTGTTGCGTCAAATCCTGCGTTGCATTCACAGGGCCACATTCAAAGCTGAAGGCATGTCCGCGTTGCCGAAAACCGCGCCATCGTCGCAACGGAAAGCCAATGAAGACCTATCGATATATTCCGCTAATCCCACAGCTTGTCGCATATTTCCTCAATCGGGAGCTCAATGAGCGAATGCGGTACCGTAGTGAGGGACATCCAAGGGCCAAGGCCGAAAAGGGGGGCAACATGACTGATGTGTTTGACGGATCTCATTATCTCGGACTTCTCGAGAAGGAGGTCACTATTGACGGCCATGGTCTTGGCCACACCTACTTCTCAGACCCGCGTGACATCGCTCTCGGTCTTGCAACAGATGGCGTCAACCCCTGGAGACGACGAAAATCTACCTTCTGGCCGATCCTCCTCTACAATTTCAATCTACCCCCCACTGAGCGTTCTCACGACGACAACGCCATATGCATCGGTGAGGTCCCTGGTCCTGAAAAACCAAAGGACATGGATTCCTTCCTCTATCCTGCCGTCCAGGAGCTCCTGAAGTTGTCAGTCGGGGTCAAAGCATATGACGTTGTAGAGAAGGAGATATTTACCCTTCGGGCCTACCTCCTCACAATCTTTGGCGACATTCCAGCCGTCTCTATGCTCCTTCGAATGAAGGGGCACAACGCACGTTCACCGTGCCGCTTGTGCATGATCCAAGGGGTGAGGATCCCAAACTCAAAACTAACAACCCACTACGTCCCACATTGCCGAAAGAATCTCAAAGGCCAGACGGACTATGACCCCACAAACCTCCCTCCACGAACTCCCAAACAATTTATGGCCCAAGCGAACGAGGTTCAGTTGGCCGAAACAACAGCAGAGTCGGGGAGGTTGGCTACCAAGTATGGCATCAACGGCGTCCCCTTGCTCAGCACCCTTGACTCATTGGCGCTTCCCCTCTCCACTGGTTATGAATTCATGCACCTTGTATTCGAAAACCTGATTCCAAACCTCGCGCTCCTATGGTCAGGTAACTTCAAAGGCCTCAATAAGGACCAACCATTCGTTTTTGGGAAGACGGTCTGGGAGGCTATTGGAGCGGCAGCCGCGGCATCTCAGTCAACCATGCCCTCAAGTTACGGGACTCCAGTTCCCAACATAGCAACCAATCGCTCAACGTTTTCTGCTGAGGCCTGGTCCCAATGGGCGCTTTTCGTTGGGCCCATCGTGCTCAATGGCCGGTTCCCAAACAGGAAATACTATGACCACTTCTGTGACCTCGTTAGGCTCATCAACCTCTGCCTCAAGTTCGAGTTTTCGAAGGATGACATATCGGAGATCAGGCACGGGTTCATCCAATGGGTTCAGAAGTATGAAAGGTGAGCTCCACTCTCACGTCCTCCCAGCGATGCCACCGCTGACCAGAGATTAGATATTATTATCAGTATAAACCAGACCGACTCCCGTGCATGACTCTCACGGTCCACGGGCTGCTTCACATCGCAGATACGATTGAGAGGATCGGACCTGTCTGGGCTTGGTGGTCGTTCCCAATCGAACGCCAGTGCGGACACCTCCAACGCCAGATAACCAGCAAGCGTCATCCCTTCGCAAATCTCGACAACTACATTCTGCTTGCACGTCAACTCGAAATGACCAAGCTTATCTACAACATCACTACTGAGGACTTATCACTGAAGAGGCCGGTGGGAAAGAAGAAGGCATTTGAACTCCGCGATGAGTGTACGTGCTGCTGCTTGTGTGGCACAGAGCACATCTAACATCATTTCATTTCAGATGAAGGGATTACGCTTCATGGCAAGGTCCGTGGGGGCGTTTCGAAGGACCGATTAGACTCGAAGTGGGCCAACGCCATAAAATCCTGCCTATTCACCCGGTATCACCTGGATGCTCGCAAACGCCAAGACCAGTTTTGGAACACACTCCCTGAAAGATTTGACGTATACAAGCAAGCTACCCTCGGGAATGGAGATCGGGTCCGTGGCGCTGAATACCAAGGGAAAGTCGACGACGACGACCCTGATCATCGCGACGCCACGTTTGTCCGAGTGAGTGGCCGTTGTACCTCATGCCTGCTGCACCGTTTGACCACTGTCAATATACAGTACTCATTGCTCAGGGACGTCCACGAAAATCATCCCCATCAGCCATCTGTATTTGAAGCTACTGAGTATTTCGGGCAACTGATATCGATCCTCGTCGTGGAACTGCCACCTGGCATTGTTCCGTCTGTCCCCCAGTCCAAGATGATTGTCCTTGCCATCATTGGCACGAGGAATACCACCCTTGAAACCCCTCTGAAGATTCCCTATTACACTGAACCCAGGGTAGCAACGGTGAGCGCGGTTGACGTAAACACGTTGATGTGCCTCGTTGGCCGGATTGAGGACCGTGGCCGGTGGGCAATTGTTGATCGCAGTGGGGATTTGGCAAGAGCAGAGTTTGTTGACTAGCGGGTGGTGATGTTGTAGCTACAACCTAGTTTCTGTTTACCATCTGGGCCGAAGTTACAGTGCGACCCCAGCCGCATTCCCAGCTTCAGGTCATATTGCATGATTCTAAAAGTATATCATGCCCACATAGGGCAGTGGTTAATGGTGATCGCCACCGTTTTTTGTCCCGCGGTTCGAGCTCCTGCCGTGTCAGCTTTTTCACGGGCTGGGAACAGGTTTTTGGAGTGGGGTGACAATTTTTGCGGGGTCGTTGGTGTTACCTGCATCGGGCTTTTTTTCTCCGTGGCGATCCCCCGACCCTTAAGTTTTCACTTCTCTGCACCGACTGATTTTTTCATCACTTTTTCAGTCGGTAGACGACTGACTCCGTAATTCGAGTCGATCTGGTATTAATTTAAGGCACAGTTTTTTTTCTAGTGA
>Ga0307516_10009556_pt1 | contig 10802 bp, 11 predicted proteins | sample 19_EM_MG_FD_203310 | JGI IMG/M metagenome (GOLD analysis project Ga0307516, IMG submission 203310) | Populus trichocarpa ectomycorrhiza microbial communities from riparian zone in the Pacific Northwest, United States - 19_EM | ecosystem: Host-associated > Plants > Roots > Unclassified | place...
CGCTCCGCGTCGCGACCTGCACTCTGCGCCTGCTCGCCCATTTCGCGAAGTGCGTTTGCAGTCGTGGTCAATTCCTTCGATGCCGCACTCGCCTGGTCACTGGCTTCGTTGGCAAGCGTGTGCACGACGTCGCCGCGCTGCTTGACTCGAATCGAGCTGCTCGATACCTGCCTTGAAATTCCATTCACGTCGGTCAGCGCCTTCGCGGTCGACGAGGTCATCATGTTGATGGCGTCCGAGACTGCTCCGGTTACGTCGTCGGATACCGGCACGCGCACGCTCAGATCGCGTTTGGCGAGCTGCGCGACCGACGTCATGATGCTCACAACCGAGTTGTTCAATTTGTCGTTCTCGCGCTCGGCGGCCACCAGCACCGCCAGGCGGTCGTCGAGCAATTTGTTCAGCTGGCCGCCCAGCTGACCGAGCTCATCGCCGGTCTTCAGTGCGGTGCGCGCCTCGAAATCGCCCGCGCTCAGACGGCGCACGACATCGCTCAGACTGCGGATGTTCGCCAGGATCGCCCACACGACGGCAATGGCGAACAGCAACGCGATGAGAGCCAGCGCGGCGGTGATCGAGATGACCAGGATCGCGCGGCTCGATGCCTCGGTCGCGGACGTCTGCAAACCGGTGAGCAGGGCTGTGTTCTTGGCGACGATCGCCTTGATCAATACGTCGAACTGATCGGACGTTGCGCGGTCCACGCCGCGCACCAGGACGTCCACCTTCTTGCCGGACTCGGCATCGGCGGGGTTGAACGATTTCAGCGCGGTCTCGTAGGTGCCCAGCATCTGTACATGATCATCGATGAGCTTGTCGACGAGTGCCGCGTCCAGGCCGATGGCCACCACGTCCGATTTGGTATCCGCCAGTTCGCTTTGTACATCGCCGGCGCGCGCGGTGAAGGCGTCATGATGCTTTTGGAAAAGCGCCGAATCGTTACCGCGGATCAATATGTTTTTCCACTCCTGCACCTGGCGCTGGAAGTTGACGTGGGCACTACGTGCCGTCGACACGAGGTCGGTAGAATTGTTACCTGTGCGTGCCGAGTTCACGAGCAGAGTGCTGAGCTGACGTTCCAGCACGAATGCGGACACCGCAAGGCCAGCCAGGGCGAGCAGCAGCAGCCCGATCTGGAGGTACATCTTGGTTTGAATGCTGAGATTCTTGAACATCGCTCATTTCCTCGGAAGCATTTCTTCGATCAAAATTCACAGTGCGCGGCACTGCGGACACTATCCAGATTCCCAGGCAACGCTGGACGCAATCTCCGTCAGCCACGCCGACGGATCGAACCTGCAAGCGACGCTGGCGGCGTGTGGACCCGCCAGCATTTCCGTCTTGCTCATCCAGGGCCTGATTGCGGTTTCCGCAGGCACAACCATCGGCGATTCGCTGGCCAGCAAGCCCAGCACATGCTCGCCCTGAACCACCGAAATCATCGTCGCGCGTTCGCCGGACCGCTCGACGCCAGCCCAAAGCGCAATATCGAAAAACGGTACGATACGGCCGCCGTGCCGAGCTACGCCGCGAAACCACGGCGCGCAATTGGGGATCGGAGCGATGCCTGTATCCGTCAGCTGTTGCGCCACGACGCCTGGGCCCAGCACGAGCAACGGAAGTGCCGGGTGCACACGCAAGCCGATGCTCGGCGCGTGACTGCGGACGAACGCGGCATCCGGCGCGAGCTGTGCTGGCGCTGTCATGACTTAGCCGAACGCCTTGAGTGCGTCGAGAATCTGATCCGGCGCGTAGGGCTTGCCGATGAGGGTCTTGGCACCCTGCATCTTGGCCCAGATGTGGTCGGCCTTTTGATTCTTGCTCGAGACAAACACGATCGGAATGGATTTCGTTTCCGGATTCGCCTGCAGTTCGCGACATGCCTCGAAGCCGTCCATATCCGGCATGACGATGTCGAGCAGGATCACGGTCGGCTTTTCGCTCCTGGCCTTCTCGATCGCATCGGAACCACTGGATGCAGTCACGGAATGCCAGCCAGCATCGGTGAGAATGGTGCGAAGATTGGCAAGCTCCGCGGGAGAATCGTCACAGATCAGAACTTTGCGCACGCGAACACCTGCCTTTTTTTGTTGAGGAAGTAATTAGGAATTCATGTCAGTTGAGCGCCCGCGGCATATCCGCGTGACGCAAGCTTGGAGCGATCGTTGCTTGCGGCCTTGAGTAACGCTTGATCGATGGCTTTGCGAAAATCGGCCCACGTGATTGGCTTGGTGAGATAGCTGTCGCATCCGGAAAGCGCTCCGCGCGCGCGATCGAATGGCGATGTTCGGCTGGTCAGCATCACAATCGGCATCCTTCGCTTGTAAGGATCCTGTTTGAGCACCCGGCAAAGCTCGTAACCGTCCATGCCGGGCATTACGACATCGAGCAATGCAAGATCGTACGTGTGGTGTGCAAGCAGTTCCTGCGCTTGCTTTGCGTCACACGCCTGGTCGCATTTGAAACCGAGACGATCGAGACCCGTGCGCAGTTGTTCGCGAACCGCCGCACTGTCGTCGATCACGAGCGCACGCAATGGCTCGGGAATGGCACGCGAGCCGTCCACGAACGCCGCATCGCGGGAGGGCGAATTGTCGACGACCTGCTGGGTGGAGCTGCGGTTGGCTTCGGCCTCTGATGTCGCATGAGGCACAACCTTGCGCCCAGCCAGCTCCATTTCCACCGCCTCGACCAACACGCGGGAAATGCTGCGCATCAGCGATGCGCGTACCACGACATAGCGCGATTCGTTGTGCGTGCCTTCCTTGTCGACGATCAGCACACAAACAATGTTGCGATGACGTATTCGCAAGGAATTGAAGGTCGTCAGCGACAATGGAGATGCTGAGTCGACTATCGCTAAGCTGGGGTTATCGGCAAACGTGCTGTCGGTTGCGGTAAATCGAAAGCCGCCGGTTGTCGGCCGCCCGAGCAGCATTTCGAGCAAGCGTTGCTCACGCGCGGTCAAACCGCACAAGGCGATTGCGTATGCTTCCACTCCAGCCCCCTGGATATAACCCCTACGACACTAGCTGCGCCTTTGAAGTCGAGCGCTCTTCGTGCCGCCTTTGCATCAGACTATACATAGGCGAGCGGGGAATTCTTGCGGAGAAAGTGGCTTGTAACAAAAGTTGACAATATGGCCGATCGAAACGGAAATGAGGTCCGGCACGCTCGCAGTCTGAGAGGAATTTCGATGGAAGCTTTGGGCAAACAGCTCGCGTACGTCGCTGTAGGGGGCTGCAGACTCACTCGTGCAAGCGGGCTCCGGTTTACTCCACGACTCGCCCCGTGGCCGCTACGCGCCGCATCGACTCGGGTTCATCGCGCACGCAACAGCCGCTGCAATCCAGATTCGCCAGCCGCCATCACCGCATTGTGATTCCACGTGAACACGGGGCGCAGCAGCGGCGCGAACAGGCGCATCCACGCGCGATCGAGTGCGACGCGCCAGGTGTACTCGACCAGCGTCGCATCGCCGACACTGCGCAGGCGCCAGGTGCCTTCGCCCTGAAGGTCGCCGGATGCGATGGCGCGAATCGTCTGCAACGACGTTACCTCGGCGACTCGTGTCGTGATGCGGATCGAATAGGGCAGGCGACTGGTCCAGTGAAACCGGTAGCGCGTACCGATTCCGTCGGGATCGCCGCTGTCGAGCCGGTCCACGCTGGCCACATAGGGCCACCACGCCGGCCATCCGGTCGGGTCGTACAGCACGTCCCAGACACGCGCCAACGGCGCATCGATGCGCCATTGGCTGAGCAGCACGAATCCGGAAGCGTCGATGGCGTGTCTCCGATCGTGTCACGTATGCGACAATCGCGGCCCCCCGCGCAAGCGTACCCCGCACCTCTCCGGAGAACAATGATGCCGCTTTCGATTTACGATATCCTGGTGCCCACGGCCAACCGTTTTCTCGGTGCGCTCGACAAAAGCCTCGACAAGGCGGCTGATTTCGCCAAGCGCAAGGAAATCGATGCCGCGGTGCTGCTCAACTCGCGCCTGGCGCCCGACATGTTCCCGTTCACGCGCCAGGTGCAGATTGCCTGCGACATGATCAAGGGCGGTGCTGCGCGCTTGTCCAGCACCGAGGTTCCGAAATTCGACGACAACGAAGCCACTGTCGAGGATCTGAAGGCGCGCGTCGGCAAGACACGCGATTTCATCAACAGCATCTCCGCCGAGAAATTCGCCGGCGGCGAAACGCGCGACATCCTGCTGCAGATGCGCCGTGGCGATCTGAAATTCGTCGGTCTGGATTACCTGCGCGACTACGTGCTGCCCAACTTCCATTTTCATCTGACGGTTGCCTACGCGATCCTGCGCCACAACGGCGTGGAACTCGGCAAGCAGGACTACCTCGGCAACACCTGACGCCAATGGCGGCCAAGTCGCATCGCGCGCTGCTGTGGATCGCGGCGTTCAAGATGATCAAGTGCGTCCTGCTGCTGATCGCGGCGGCGGGCGCGCTGAAGTTGCTGCAGCCCGGCGCGCTGGACGGTTTTGTGGAGTACCTTGCCCATCTGCCGCTTGCGCAGGGTTTCCGCCCGCTCGACCATTCCATCCATTGGCTGGGTGGCTTGAGCCGTCACAACCTCGAACTGGCGGCTGGGCTTGCCTGTGCCTATGCGGCGCTGTACGCGACAGAAGGCATCGGTCTGTGGCTACAGAAGCGCTGGGCCGAGTACTTGACGACCATCGCCACGGCCTCGCTGATCCCGTTCGAGCTCTGGGAGCTGACGCAGGGCGCCAGCCTTGGCAAGGCAGCGGCGCTGCTCGTCAACGTCGCCATCGTGATTTACCTGATTTATGTGCTGCGCACGGATCGGGAAAAGTCCGCCTGAACGGCTGCCCGGCGGCGGGTGTGGAAACGCCGGCCGCCAGATGTAAACCAAACCTTAAAACGACCCGAATTCACCCCGTCAAAGCAGGCTGACAGCGAGGCAGGACAAGGGCTGCAGGGTAAAAGTACAAAATTCGTACTTTTGTAAATTTTGAGTTATAGTTGGGTCGCTGTGTGTGCACGGTCGCTCCGTGTTTGTGACCCGAAAGCGCTGATTTCCGATCCGCTTCGTCACCGAAGTTTCCATGCATCCCAGTAAGCCCGGTGCCGGCGTTGCGACGGCACCTTGTCTGAAGTTTGTCTCGTGGAGTTTCTATGTCGGATCGTGAGGTTGGTACTGTCAAGTGGTTCAACGACAGCAAGGGTTTCGGGTTCATCAGCCGTGAAAGTGGCCCCGATGTGTTCGTGCATTTCCGCGCCATCCAAGGTACGGGTTTCCGTACGCTGCAGGAAGGCCAGAAGGTGAGCTTCCGCGTCGTGCAGGGCCAGAAAGGCCTGCAGGCGGACGAAGTCATGCCCGCCTAAGCTCGTACCGTAAGTCCTTACACCGGTGGGGTGGTCCGCCGGTGTATTTTCGTGCCCGCGGCTTTAGATGTCCGACGGCGCTTCAGAAGCGCCCGGCGCGGAAGTCCTCGACAGCTTCGATGATCTGCTGCGGCGTGTTCATCACGAACGGCCCGTATTTCGTCACCGGTTCATTCAGGGGCTTGCCGGCCACGACGATCATGCGCGTCGGCGCCGACGGTGCCGACACCCGCAGCGACTCGCCGTCGCCCAGCACGCCGAGATCGCCACGAGCCAAAGTCTTTCCGCTGCTTCCCGCCTGCGTCTCGCCTTCGTAGACGTAGACGAAGCCATTCAGTTGTTGCGGAACCTGCAGGTCGAGCGTCGCACCTTTGTCCAGCCTCACATCCAGATACAGCGGCTGCGTGGCGACTTCGCTGACCGGACCCTGTACATCGCCGATGCGCCCGGCGATCACACGGATCGAGGTGCCCATGCCTTTCAGTTCGGGGATGCGCTCCGGCGCGATATCCTGATAGCGCGGCGCCGTCATCTTGTCCTTCGCGGGCAGATTCACCCACAACTGGAAACCCCACATCAGGCCGTTTTCCTGCTCGGGCATTTCCGAGTGCAGGATGCCGCGACCGGCCGTCATCCACTGCACGCTGCCCGGGGTGAGCAAGCCGCTGTTGCCCTGGTTGTCGCCGTGACGCATGCGGCCGGCGAGCATGTAGGTCACCGTTTCGAAGCCGCGATGCGGGTGTTCGGGAAAACCGCCGATGTAGTCGCCGGCAGAATCGGAGCGGAATTCGTCCAGCATCAAAAACGGATCGAGCGTGTCCAGATCGGGCTGTCCGATTACGCGCGTGAGCTTCACGCCGGCGCCATCGCTGGTCGGACGGCCGCGCACGATGCGCACGACGTCACGGGCGGGCTGGCGAATCGTTGCGGTGTTCGCGTTCATGCAAGACTCCAATAGGTGCACCGCAATATGCGGCAAGCGCAGGCTGCGCAACAGGGCGGCGGACACGACGTTGTGTCCTGCGCCTGGAACGACGGACGCGTTACACTTCTGCCATGCCTATCGGAACGCCTCTGATCCTTGCGCCGCGCGTGCACGACCTCGGTGGTTTCAGCGTGCGACGCGTGCTGCCGCAGCTCAGGGCGCGACACATCGGGCCGTTCGTGTTCTTCGATCACATGGGGCCTGCGCGGTTCGCGCCCGGCATCGGCATGGACGTGCGCCCGCACCCGCATATCGGCCTGGCGACGGTTACCTATCTTTTTGAAGGTGCCATCGAGCACCGCGACAGTCTCGGCAATGTCCGTTCGATCCGACCGGGCGACGTGAACTGGATGACGGCCGGCCGCGGCATCGTGCACTCGGAACGCACGCCCGGCACCGAACGCGCTGCCGGACACGGCCTGCACGGTATCCAGACGTGGGTGGCGTTGCCGCTCGATGCCGAAGAGGTCGAGCCGAGCTTCCACCATCATGCTGCGGACCAGTTGCCGGAATTCAAACTCGACGGCGTGAAATTGCGCCTGATCGCGGGCGAAGCGCTCGGCCATCGTTCGCCGGTGGTGACGTTTGCGCGCATGTTCTATCTCGCCGCGGAATTTCCGGCCGGCAGCGATTTCCTGTTGCCGCCGGAGCACATCGAACGTGCCGTCTATGCGGTCGACGCGCCGCTGGTCGTGGATGGTCTGGACCTGCAACCGGGTCAACTTGCCGTGATGCCGCCCGGAGAGCCGGTGAAAATCGCGGCGCCGCGTGGCGCGCGCGCGATGCTGTGCGGTGGCGATCCGCTCGATGGGGAACGGCACGTCTGGTGGAATTTTGTGTCCAGCTCGCGCGAACGCATCGAAGCGGCCAAGACACGCTGGCGGGCGCAGCAGTACGGTGCGGTACCCGGCGAGACGGAATTCATTCCGCTGCCGGAACACTGATTTCGACGTAATGGTTCAGCGGTATTGGTGGTGGCAGGCATCGCAGGCCGCTCCGATGCGCTCGAGCAGCACCGGCATTTCGCCACACGTGCGGGCCGGCGCGTTCACTGCGTCGTGCAGGCGTTGCTGGTATTCCCGAAACGGCACGTCCGGCGTGCTGCTGGGGTAAACCGCCGCTGGGATCTCGTCTGCCAGATTCCGCAGGATTTCCAGATGGTGCAGTGAAACCTCACTGCAATGCTTGCTGCGTACGTCTTCGCGCAAGGTCCCGTAGTGGTACTGCAGCACGTTCATCAGCCCGCGCGGATAGGCATCGCGCTGGCGCAGGGCGCCGGCGATATTGGCGGTGGCAATCGCCCCGATGGCGAGGCCCAGTAACAGAAGCACGACATTGCGCATGAAAGATGGACGGCTCGCAAATTCCCAGGGGCGCGGATTGTAACCGCCAAAGCCGGGAGGACCGCTGGCGCTGGCGCATCGCTGCGCTACAATCGGGGCAGACCGTGGGGCCCGTGTCCGTGCAATCGAGCAACGATCCGAATTCCAAGACCGATCGTCATACCGTCGCGCAGCCGCCGCCGCGCGAGGATGACACCTTCAAGCCACGCCTGATCGTGGTCAGCGGCGTCATGCTCGGATTCCAGCTGGAGCTGGGCAGCGCGCTGGTCGTGGTCGGGCGTGCCAGCGAGTGCGGCCTGTCGCTGCCGCACCCGAGCGTGTCGCGGCATCACTGTCGCATCTGGCGCGAAGGCAGTACCTACGTCATCGAGGATCTCGGCTCGACCAATCGCACCTATTTGAACGGCAAGCCGATCACGCGCGCTGAATTGCGCGATGGCGACCAGATCGGCGTCGGCAGCAATGCGATCAAGTATTTCACGGGCGCCAGCATGGAGGCGACCTATCACAACGAGCTGATCGATCTGGCCATCTACGATGGCTTGACCGGCTTCTACAACCGCCGTCATTTCCGCGGCTTGCTCGATGAATACATGGAAAAGATCAAGCTGGGCGTGCCGGTCAGCGTGCTGATCATGGACCTGGATCATTTCAAGCGCGTCAACGACACCCATGGCCACTTGTGTGGCGATCAGGTGTTGACGCGCGCCTCGCAGATCATTCGCGAGAACGCGCCGGCGGGTGCGCCGATCGGCCGTCTGGGCGGCGAAGAATTCGCGCTCGCGCTCAAGAACGTGCCGCTCGGACAGGCCGTCGTGCTCGGCGAGAACATCCGCGCGGCCATGGCCGCCGCGCCGATCGAAACCAAGGAAGTCACACTGCCGGTGACGATCAGTATCGGCGCGGCGCAAACCGATGCGCCGCCAGCGACCAGCGCCGATTTGCTGCGCCGCGCGGACGAACAGCTGTATCGAGCCAAGCAGGAAGGCCGCAACCGCGTCTGCGCGGAAAAGTAGGTCTCAGCTGTTTTCCGCGGGCTGCGGATAAAGGCCGGCCTGCTTTGCTTCCCACTGCGCCGCCTGTTGTGGCTTGCTCCAGCCTTTGTACAGGGTGACAAGCTGCGCCATGTAGTCGCCGAGCCGCCAATGGTGGTCGCCGTAGAGCTTCTCCTTCGACGCTTCGGCTGCGAGCAAGGCGCTCTCTGCCTCCGCGTAGCGGCCTCCCTTGAGCAGCGCCTTGCCTAGGCCGAACTGGATCTCGCCCGTCGTCTCGTGGTCGGTGCCGAAGACTTCCGCGGACATCGCAGCGGCTTGCTGTTGGGTTGCGATCGCCTGTTCCGTAGCGCCCACATCGAGCAGATAGTTGCCATAGTTGTGGGTGGCGCGCACCACGCTTGGATGTCGGTCGCCGTACTTTTTTCGAGCACTGTCGAGCGCACGCTTGTAGTACGGGCCCGAGGCCGCGATTTTTTCCGGCGTGCCCTGCTGGCGCAGCGCGCCGGCCAGGTTGCTCACGGTATTGATCGTCACGCTGTGTTCGGGGCCGTAGTTCTTCTCGCAGATCGGCAGGAGCGCCTCGAGGATCTTCGCGCCTTCCGCATAGCGCTTGGATTCGAGATACATGATCGCGAAGGCGTTGCGTGTGCTGACCGTCTGCGGGCTGTCCGCGCCGTACAGGTTGGCTTCGCGCGCGATCGCATCGCGGAACAGCGCCTCGGCTTGCGGATACCGCGCGAGCATGGTGAGCTGCCAGGCACGCCCGTACAGCGCATCGGCGGCGAACCGGCTGTCGCTCCCGGCGACCCGCTCAATCGCGGGAATGGCCACGGCGAAACGGCGTTCGGCCGATGCGAAGTCGCCGAGCTCGCTCTCCGCGTCGGCGAGTTCGACGGTGCTGCGCAGCGTTTCCAGGTCCTCCGCGCCGCGGGTGCGGGCCAGCGCGGCGACATTTCGTTCGGCGAGATCCCGCGAACCCTTGGCGTCGCCGAGGTTGAGCATCACTTTCGCCATCAGGCGCTGGATCTGCAATGACAGCAGGGCGTCTGAGCCAAGCGTCTTTTGTGCGAGTTCGAGCGCGCGCTGCGTATGTTCGCTCGCGTTTTTGTATTCGCTCAGGCTGTTGTAGGTCGAACCGATCGTCTGCTCGATGTCCGCGAGTACTTCGGGCTGGGCAGACAATTCCTGCGTGGCGCGATTCGCGGCGCGGTCAAGGACCAGGTGCAGCAGCGTCTTGTCCAAATCGCGCGCCTGCGATGGATCCACGCCTGACAGCACGTCCGTGAGGAAGCGCGAAGTCTGCTGTGCCTTCTCCGCCTCGACGTTTGCGCGCAGCGCGGCTTCGCGTGCGCGCACGAGGCCGATCACCGCGGCTGTCGTGCCGCCGATCAACGCGATCGCGATCAAAGCCGCGGCGAGAATCGGGGCGCGATTGCGGCGCGCGAACTGACGCACGCGATAAGTGCGCGTGCGCGGCACCGCGGTGAGCGGATACCAGTGCAGGTAGCGTTCGAGATCGTCGACCAGCGCCTGCGCCGATTCGTAGCGTTGCGCGCGTTCCGGATCCATCGCGCGTGCAAGTACCCAGCGCAGCTGCTGCGGAATCGCCTCGAGGCCGCGCACGACGTCGGCATCGGCGCGCACGTCTTGTCCGAGCGAGGCGCGCAGCGCCAGATGCAGATCGCGGTTGTCCAGGCCGGACGCGGCGGCGTGGTCGATCACGCTGTGCGGCGCGAGCAGTTCCAGCAGCATCACGCCGAGCGCGTATACATCGCTGCGCGTATCGATTTCACCAGTACGGCCCAGCAATTGTTCGGGACTCATGTAGCCACGCGTGCCGGCGCGCTCCATCAGCGCCAGGCCGTCGCCGGAGTTGCGCGTCGCACCGATCGCGATGCCGAAGTCGATGATCTTCGGCGCGGGCTTGCCGTCCACTTCCGTGACGAGCACATTGCTGGGCTTCAAATCGCGGTGGATGACGCCTTTTTGATGCGCATGCTGCACGCCCAGGCACACGCGCGAGAACAGCGCCAGCACGTCCTCGCACTTGAGCGCGCGTTCCGCGCAATAGGCGGTCAATGAAGGGCCGTCGACCCATTCCATGGCGAAAT
>Ga0307516_10009557_pt1 | contig 10802 bp, 2 predicted proteins | sample 19_EM_MG_FD_203310 | JGI IMG/M metagenome (GOLD analysis project Ga0307516, IMG submission 203310) | Populus trichocarpa ectomycorrhiza microbial communities from riparian zone in the Pacific Northwest, United States - 19_EM | ecosystem: Host-associated > Plants > Roots > Unclassified | place...
AAACGGAACCTCATTCAACACTTTATCTCAGCACTGGAAACTAATAATCTTTTCAGAATTTTGGATTTCCAGGCAGCTGATGAAGGCGAAATGGATGAGATAGAAGCTGTAGCTGAGCTTGCACAAGGATGTCTGAATAGCTTGGGATTAAACCGGCCAACCATGAAGGAAGTGTCTGGTGAGCTTTCTAAGCTGAAAGATCTTCATCAGAAATCATGGGCTCAGCAAAATAGCGACGAGACGGACTACTTGTTAGGCGAAGCATCACAATCTTCTGGCCAGAAAGAAGGTCAGCCAATGACTCATTCTCAGACTGTGATATCATTTCAGATTCAGAACTACACTGATAGTATTTAAAACTGGAGCGATCGTCTTGTCAGCATGGTCGCTTTATGAATTAGTCTCAACTCTCAATTATGTCAAGTAAATTTTCAGTTCTGTTTGTACAGGCAAGAAGGTATGTTGTAGCTTGTTTGAATAAGTTGTAGCTTTATGGAAGCTTAACATGTTTCCAGATTTACCTCTCTTTGTGCCATAAACTATTCAAATAAAATTGCGGGTTTACTAAACCAAGATTATTGACTGATTAATTAAGTGCCTAAACCTCAACCAATGAGCTTGCAATTCGGCGGTACTCTTGCACGAGCAAGAGAGTTGATATCTCAAGTCACACACATGTACACTTACATGTTGTATAATGAAGTCTAGTAAATTTACTTCAATTTAATTAAATTAAGATAACCGCTTTTGATGAAGTTTTAAAAATCCAAATAACTTAATAACCTTGAATAATCAGTTAATCAAATGGTATTAATAATCTCATTCATTCTCTCTAAATAAGGTGGTTGATAGCTTATATTTGGAGCTTGATATATAGGTCAATGTGGTTTATGACTATTACATGTAAAATGTCCTCTTTGGTTGTTGAGGGAACCCTCTAATGCTTAAATAAATATCTTTTTAGAGAGAAAAAATACAATAATATCTAAAGAGAGATGCTCTGAAAATATATATGCAGTATAAAATAAAGATTGTGAACCTTTGTTTTGAAGATCTCATGGTGTATTTATAGTCCATAATTCTTGTCTTTTTGTGGAGATGAAGGACTTGAGTGTAATTTCACCTTTGTGATATTTGAAGTTTATTGTGAGTTGTTTTCCGCTCATTTTATCAAGCAAAAAGATGAAGACATGGTAGGCCATAAAAGACTTTAATTCACCTAATAGTGTTGGCAGAGTATATACTTGTTTAATTAAGCCTATTTGTTGAGAAATAAATTCTCTAAGATTTTATGTAAGAATCTATAGAATTAATGGCGTTAAATTCATGTATTATGTTTGAATTCGAGAGTGTGGCGGATTCGGCCATGCTTGGGTTATGATGAAAAAAATCCTTAGGCTCAACACTTTCAAGAAACACATGACAGGCCCATCCTGTTGGTATGACTGCGTATCAAGCCAAGCTACAAACCCAGCAACCTTTAGGTCCCGCATAGGCTAGACACACCTCAGGGTTTGGCACATCACCAAACTCAATCATGGCTAGGTCTTGTCAATGTCAGATCCAACATGCCTAGGCTTGACACACTGTCAAGCCCAACCGTGGCTGGGTTTAGCATTGGCAAACCCAATACACTTGAGGCTCAGCACTCTACTAAGTCAAATCATGGCTGGGTCTGGTTAGTGCCGACACAACATGCATGGGGCTTGACAAACTACTAAGCCCATTTGTGGTTAGGTCTGACTAGTGCGGGACCCAACACGCTTGGGCTTGACACACTGTCAAGCCTAACTGTGGCTGGGTCTGGTGCTAGCTAGACCCAATAAGCTTTTGGATCTAGCTTTGACCAGAGTCAGCGTACCTCCACTAAGGAGTGTTTGTGTTAATGCATGCCAGCACAACACATCCGAGAATTCAGGAAAATTATTGTAAGCCCCAGATAAAACAAAATTTTATAAGACACTGAAATAAATGTTAAGATAAGTAGATATCTTGAATAATTACCTTAATGAAAATAAATGAATAAAAATAAAAATAAAAATAAAAATAAAAATAAATAAAATTTCAAAAATAGTTGAAAAATAGAAAACACAGAAACGTGAATAAAGAACGAATGGAAATGGATTATGATGAAATAAATTTTCTAGGATGTAAATTAATGAAAATCAAAATAACTCGGGTAAAAAGGTGGTCTAACCTGTATCGGTCAAGAATTTTATGCCAAAAACATGAAAGTTTATTATCGAGGGACATGAATGGAATTAATTAAATTGTTACAATTTATAAGTTATTAACAAAGGAAGTGGCCGGCCATAAGAGAGAAAGGAAGGGGAAAAAAAAACAAGAGAAAAACATTAGAAATCAAGAGAAAAACAAGAAAAAGTGAGAGAGAGCTTTGAAACTTATAAGATTGAAAGACTTGGAACATTAAATTAAAAAAGAATCAAGTGAAGGAAGATAGAAGAAAGGAGAGGATGGTCGGCCATACTAGGAGGAGAAGAGAAGTTGGGAGAACTTAGATTGGTAAGCATGAAAAATTAATATTTTTACTTGAATGAAGTGTTTTTGAGTTTATTTCAGTAAGTTATCAAACAATGACAATTAAATTTGATTTAATTTCTTATATTCTTGACTCTTTAAATTAGGATTCTAATGAGAAATTTGGGAATTTTGAGAAAAATAGTAAACATGATAGAATTGAGGTAGAATAGTATAGAAATAGTGAATGTAAGTAGTAATTAAGAAAGAAATTGGATAAGTTTGAAGAAATGAATTTGTAACTAAGGATGAGGAAATAAAGGGATGATGTTTTGATTGTTTTTTGTTTGAGAAATGATGTTCCTTTTAAAAACCTATATAATATATTTTATTTTACCATGCGTGTTGAAACAAGTGAAGAAACATTATAAGAATATGAAAAGAAGAAATAAATAAATGGTAGGAATAGTTCATGGAAGAATTCTTTAAGTGAGTTAAAAGAAGAAAATTGATTAAAACTATACGTTGAAATGAGGTGACTAATGAATGACATTTTTGGTGCAAAACCCAATTAAATAAAAAATATTACGTGCTTCAAATTTAGGCGAAGCACGTAGGAGAAATATTAATGGATTAATAATTTGTGTAATGTGATTGATTCAGGAGTTGTTTCGGGAGCAGGGCATCAGGCAGGAGGAGCTAAGTCATCAACAGCAGACAGTAGGTGATTCATTACTTTCTTTTAAAATTCAAAGTTTCATTATTAGTTATGAGATGTTTATGACATATTGATATGGAAAAAGTAGTAGAAGAAACTTGTTTGTATTATAATAGCGATGTTAGGTAATTCGTATGGAATTACCGGTTAGATTGACTATTAATAGAGAATAGCCACATGTTGGGTAATTCATGTGGAATTACCGGTTTGATTGGCTATTAAAAGAAAATAGTCGGATGTTGGGTAATTTGTATGGAATTATCGGTTTAATTGTTGGCTATTAAGGAGGGTTAGCCGGATTTAAAGTAAATTATGAATTACCAAATTGAAAATTAAGCATTTGAGTGTTGGTTGTCGAGGTCTTATAAGTATAGGATTGATAAATTACGAATAAGTTACTGATATTGTTATGTAGTAAGTTAGTGATGAAAGATAATTTGATATATTTTGAAGAATTGTGAACATAATAGTTTTATCATTTTTAATGTGTTATCTTTCTTATTTCTTATTAATGTTATGTATACAGGTATTTCATAAAGTGATAACATAGCGTTAAATATGAACTTTGTGTTTAAATCTGTTTTTTTTCTTATGTAATGTCTTTTGTTTTATATGTAATTTATATTATATATAGATTTTAATATATGTATCCTAAAGATAATTGCTTTTGGTATTTATACATTTAGAAAGTATAAGTAAGGAACTAATATTAATAAACTATCGAAAAAAAACTTAGTAATTATAATTATGCATGTTTAAAAGATGGATACATGTTAAAGTAATAATTAGTTCAATATGAATCCTTTGAGTTTTTAATTGTATATAGTTAATGTTTAATTTTAAGATAATATAATTGCTATGTTTTATTTGTTGATGATGTAAGGTTGAGAAAACATAACGAAGTATTACTATGTGAATATTGTATGATGAGATGGGATATGATCTAAGATGGTTGGATTAAAGTAGAAGATTAAGTATTGTGATTGAATGAAGTTTAGTCGATAACTTGGTGATATAAAAAAAAAAAAACAAAGAAAACTATGCTGAATTTTCTGTAGGAAATTAGATTTATATAATAGCTATTACTTTGATGATATAACTTTGAGAGTGATATATATATATGGTATTTATATGAAGACTACCGAAATTTGAATTGTTACAGTCTAAGTCTTAAATCGTTACTGTCTTACGGTTATTATCTAATATATATATATATATATATATATATATATATATATATATATATTATTTTATCCTGGTTGTGGGGGTGTTATAATTATACTCGTATGTTTTTCTTGATTCGATATTTTTTGGTAAAGATATATTGATAAAATCTTGGTTCATTAACTTTGTTTCAGTAGATATAAATATAAATGTTATTTTATGGGCTAAATTAAAAAAAATCAAAAGGTGTGGTCAAAACATTGTACATACATGCACGACTCACCCTCACATATTTTAATATGGATCCATTGTTCAAATGTTTTTCAATTTAGCCCTCAAACTTTTTTTTGCGCGATTACATTTTTTTAGGTCTAATTCAAGGAAAATTGAATCAAATTTATTGACTAAGAACAAAATTTAAAGATAGGGACCAAAGCAGGAAAAGCTATACAAATGGATGATGGTTTCAAAGTTCACAAAAAAAGTTTAATTCAATCCTCAAACTTTACAAATCATACATATTTATTCCCTTGATTTTTTTTTTCAATTCAATTTTGGTATAAAATATTTTATATATATATAATTTATAATCCTTTGTTTAAGAGAGGAGAGAGAGGTCGGTAGATTCTAACGGTAGAGAGAGAGAAGTATTGTTGGCATTGATTCAAACCACCAAAATCATCAATCTCTGTGTCAAATGATTTCATTTAATGAGAAGAGTTCAACTCAGGTGTTTTCTTTTTTTACCTTGAAGGTGTCTATAAACATATTTAAGCTTAGAAAGATTTTTGGTTTCGGGTTGATTTTGGATTTTAGGATGGTATTTTGTGTTTTTTATGTCACAAATGTATTTACCAAGGTTTCTAAGTTGTTTTCTAAGTGTTTTAGGTCAAAATAAGTTGAAAATAAATTTTTAGGTTAAAAACGTTTAGTCTTGATTTTCCGACCACCATAGTGGCCGCAATCTAGGCTAAGTCAAGTGAATTTTATATAATTGAAATTTGTTTTTAAAAATAAAAATATTTATTTTTGGATAGTATTTCTAATAAGTGCAACCTTACGATATATATTTTTTCTTTTGATTTTATTCAATCAATTGTATGTGTATGTCTATTTTTATTATCATTTGATTAAATAAAAATAATAATTTTAATGAATAAAGTCATTAAACACAGTCAGGTAAATAGATAGTGTTGCGATATTAAATATATTGATCTATATCTACCTATTTATTTTTCTATATATGCATTTAGTTATCATTGATTTTTTATTTATTTATTGATATAGATAGTTCTCAATTTATTTAATTAGAAGTGTTTTTATTTACACTTGATAATTTTTACATAAAAAACTTGTCAAAAAATCCTTCATTGTTATTTTTTTCTTGTTGGAAAAAAAAAATACCAGGCTTATAGTGGAACGCGGTCAAATAACTAGGAAATACTATTACCAATGAAGTAGATGATGAAAATGTTATACATGATTTCTTCTTTGTATAAATAGATATAGGATTTATAGGGCAATTATATATGTGTGTGTGTGTTTGTGTGGTATAAAGGGAAAAATTGAAACCAGATTGTCCTAAAAGGACTAAATCTTATAATTAAAATCCGAAATCCGATGTTTTATACAAAGTTTGTATATGTACTGGAGGATAACATCTATTCTATATATATATATATATATATATATATATATTATTATTATTATTATTATTATTATTATTTTGTTAAGGAGTAATCTCAACCCATAAATTATTAGATGAGATTTCAAAATATAATTTATAATATTCTCTAATACATCTCCTCAAGTGAAAGCTCTTTAAACTTGAAACTTGTACAAGTTTACATTACCTTGTGCTTAATTTTTATCAAATGAGAATGATGAGATTCGAATTTGTAATCGCTTAATCATCAGGGCACTGATATCATATCAAAGAAGTATCTTAACTCAATAACTTAAGCTATTAAATAAGTTTCTAATATATAATTTATATTATTCTTTAATATTTTTTCTATCCAATAATAAAAAAATTGAAAATGCAGATATTGAATATTAGTTTTTAGTTTTGATAGTTTAAAAATAATCTAATAAATAAATAAATAAAATTTGTGAGAGAGAGAGAGGGGGGGCAGATCCGAAATCAGTCCAAGAAATGTGTAGCCTCTACATTAGCAGCCCAAGCCTGTTCGACGCTGACCCGCTTGTATTAGGTGTTGGCAGATCACACATGTCGACCGATCCTTCTACCTAGCCATCTTATCCAATTTTCAATGTTAAAAAATAATACATATAAAATCTGATTTGGATAGAGGACTTTAAAGTATTTTTTCAAAAAAATATTGTAATTTTATTTTATAAAAAAATTAATAATTTGATTATCAAGTTATAATAAGATGAACCAAATTAACTCGATTTTTTTTCTATTTTTTTAATATAAATTGTTCTAAATTCCAAGTTAATAAGATTTTAAGTTAACTCATCGAGTTAATGCAAGTTTTATATTCATGTCAAAAACCATGTTCTACCTCAAAAATAACATGTAAAAATTATTTTTATTTTCTATACCTTTAACATATTTAATTTAGATGAAGTACATAGTAATTGAGTTATTTTCTTTTTAATTTTAAATAAATAGACATATAAACTTTTATTCAATCTCAAAATAAAAAATTATCTCTATTATTTTCATAATTTCCTAAAAAATATTGTTTTTTAAAAATTTATTTTTAAAAACAACAAATTTGATATCTTTTCAAATATTATTTATAATTTTAAACTCAACATATTAAAAACATTCAAAAACACTTAGAAAAATCATTGATTGGATACCTTTTCTATACAAACTCAGTTCAAGTTTTTTTTCAAATACAATTCAAATTCTATGCCAAGATTAGTTATCCAATTTTGACTTGTCCTTCATAAAAAAACAAAGTAAAAATCAATAATTTGAAAAAGGATAAAAACAGCCAGTTCAACATCGTATAGATAAGCCATAATAACATCACCCTTTATTTTCCATTTTTTTTTGGTTTAATCTCATTTTATTAGATAATAAAAAACTTATCTCTGCTATTTTATTTTCGTTGTTTTTGCTTTCAAAAGTAGTTTTAAAAAAATTGACTATTTTTATTTGTTTTTGTTTCAAATTAATATATTTTTTTATATTTTTAAATTATTTTGCTATGCTGATGTTAAAAATAATTTTTTAAAAATAAAAAAAATATTATTTTGATGCATTTTCAAGCGAAATTTTTTTTTTAAAAGCAACTACTAGTATATTTTTAAACACCTACTATGTCCCACTAGGAGGAGGAGAAGAAGAAGAAGAAGAAAAAAAAAAAAAAAAGAGAGCTTTTCACTAGCCCCTCCTGCCCGCTCCCACAAACCCTTCTGTCTCCCTCAAAAACCCATCGTTTTTCGGTTGATCATTTGGTGGATGATTTCCGCTTGAAATATCAAAAAATAGAAGTAATCAACTTGCTTTTTGTTGGAAATAAATCAAGGCATGTTGCATGCGGTGTTTACAGTGACATCGTCCTTTTAAAATACAAATTATTTTTTTTATGTTTTTTATTGTTTTGAAGTATTAATATTAAAAATAAAAAATATTATCTTGATATATTTATAAACAAAACACATTTAAAATAATAATTGCAACCACAATGTTAAATACTACCCAAGTAGTTTCAAATAATAATAATAAAAAACCTAATTGACTGAAGACCTTTTGTAGCAAGTGATCTTGAGGCAAAATCATAATTTTAAAATCATTAATTTGAGGTAACGTCCAGATTACAATTCAGTTTTTTTTAATGATGTTTTTATATTATTTTGATATATATTAAAATATATTTTAAAAAATATTATTTTAATATATTTTTAAATAAAAATTATTTTAAAAAATAACTAGTATCAATACTACCATACAGTAACAGCCATAGACTTTGCATGTGATAGCTTTGACCTTCATCATCAACCCACTTGACATTAAGATGTTGGATTGTTTTAATATTATTAATTTTTTATAAATATTTTGTCCCCCCCTCCAAAAAAAAAAGAAAAAAAAGAAGAAGAAAGATGCAGCCCGTTTGGCTACCTGACTTAGGTGTGTTTTTGCTAAAATTTGAACTTTTTTTTTTACTTCACATTATATTTTTATAATGTTTTTAGATTATTTTTATATATATTAAAAATATTTTTTATTATATTTTTAAATAAAATTCACTTTGAAAAATAATAATAATTATTATAATATCAATGACTAACCACACCCCCACAGTGGCAGCCATAGACTTTGCATGTGATAGCTTTGACCTTCATCATTAACCCACTTGACATTAAGATATTGAATTGTTTTAATACTATGAATTTTCTACAAATATTTTGTTTGCCTCCCCCCTCCAAAAAAAAAAAAAAAGATGCAAGGAAGGACTCTCAAGGCTCCATTGACCGGGTCGTCTTGGAACTAGTCATATTAGTAATGTCCTCCAAAAAAAAAAAAAGATGCAAGGAAGGACTCTCAGGGCTCCATTGACCGGGTCGTCTTGGAACTAGTCATATTAGTAATGTGTTCTTGGTGGTCTGTCTTAATTATATACATCTACAAGCAAAGAAGTTGAAGAATTTAGTGAGAGAGAGAGAATTGTTGTTTGGAAGAAACATGCTTGTTCGCAATATATCAGTGCTGGAGGGCTCAGTCACTGTAGCCATTGATGCAGCATATATTCGACTGCTATGACAAAACAGGGAGAATACTTGACAGACTATTACTCTCGGCCTTTCTCACACAATGCATAGCATGAATAAAAACTAGAAAAAATAAATAGAGAAAACTAAACTTGTAGGTCTCATTTGAGTATCTTTTAGACCTCGGATAGTTATAGCCAGCTAAGCTCTGATAAAACTAAACTTGTAACTTGAACTTGATCCATCCGTTGGGTTGGATCTAAAATTATGACTGTTCTAATCAATCTCATCCAAGCTTTGCCTTGTTGGTTCTGGTGTCAGCTCTCCGTCTCTACTACCAAGTGGGTTCTGGTGTCAGCTGTCTTCATTCATTCTTATTGTTTCCATCCCTATAACATCTTGGAATACTAACTAGCTATTTGATGATGATGTTGATGGGTTTTAATTCTTGAAACAAGTTGTTTTTAATTTATTTATTTTTTTAATAAATTTGTTTATCCTATTTGTAATTGGCTATTTGATTAAGACATTAGTACTGTCTGCAACTAAACGATGGACTTAATTCAATATATATATCTAATTAAGTCATTTTTTATGATCAGTTACAGTTGTGAAAAGAATATTAAAAGAAAGACAGAGAACACGTTGAAAAATTGTTGCAGCGGGTTGTTAAGTCACACAAGTTGGGTAGTACTGCATAAAAAAAAGATCCTGCAGATCATGTGTGGGTGTCTTGGCTGATGATGTTGCTATTGTTCTGGCCAGTGGCGGCAGCAACAGCAAGGCCAGATGTAAAACCTGGCTGCCAAGATAAGTGTGGGAATGTTAGTGTTCCTTACCCCTTTGGGATTGGAGAACAAAGCTGTGCCATGAACGACGACTTATCCCTAAACTGCACTTAAGCCGGTCGTCCTAAGCTACGGTTCGGAGGTAACACACCTGCTCGAAATATATCAGTCCTTGAAGGCACAATAACTGCAAGCTTATACACTGCTTTCGCCTGCTATGACAAAACTGGGAGCTCGACAAAATCTTTCGCACAATCTTTCGCTACCGGTGACTGAGTCAAATTATTGTCTCCAAGATCCTCGAAGCTTAACACATTTCCGGATTTATCCATCCACGTACAGATTACTATTCATTGTAATAATATAATTAAAAATTTACCCTATCAAAAAGAAAATGACACTAAATTAAGCTCCAAGTGATATCATTGTACATCTACTCATATATTACTATTAATTCTAATAATTATGAACTTACCCTTGCAAAACAAAATAAATAAATAAACTAAGCTTTCGATGTAAGATTGTATTTTCAACCTGTCATAATTGTTTTTAACATATTACATAACTTAGTTATATTTGTCATCTTTTTTTTTATATAATAAAATTACTACTTTAACTTTAAAATACAATTTTTTTATAATCTTGTCTCGGAGATATTTTGTTCTTTTATTTTTTTTCAAAATAATTAAACTACTTTGTTGTCATTTGAAATAAAAAGGTATATCTAATAAGAGTATTTTGATCATTTAATGTTAATTTTGTTGTAGACAGGAATACTATTTTAATCAGTATATATTAAATATTATTTAAAAATAAAAAAAATTAATGGAATGTGCACTGCAATTGCCAGCATGTAAACGACCCTACACTATTCAAGCTGCAGGTGCATTTAAACTGCGCCAGTGAGAGGTGGATGATTTAGCCCACTTGACAGGCCTAGTGCATTTAAACTCATGAGCGGACAC
>Ga0307516_10009558_pt1 | contig 10802 bp, 12 predicted proteins | sample 19_EM_MG_FD_203310 | JGI IMG/M metagenome (GOLD analysis project Ga0307516, IMG submission 203310) | Populus trichocarpa ectomycorrhiza microbial communities from riparian zone in the Pacific Northwest, United States - 19_EM | ecosystem: Host-associated > Plants > Roots > Unclassified | place...
ACCCCCCCCCCCCCCCCCCCCCCCCCCCCCCCCCCCCCCCCCCCCCCCCCCCCCCCCCCCCCCCCCCCCCCGGATCGAAACGGTCGACCCGATCGCTTACAGTCCTTTTCGTCCCGAGCAGCGTACATACGGATGTTGTATTTTCCTCTGCTACCCGTCCGATCCGCCACGCGTGCGGATTCGGGAACCATCGTCGCCATCCCCCCCACGCACATCTCCGGTAGATGTCTACTGCACGAAACGAACGACCGAACGACGCATTGCTGCAGCAGCAGCGCGGCAGCTCACTGGTCGCCCCGCCGGATACGGGGAAGCCTCCAATTCCTGATTCTTGGATATCTACCCATATATCTACTATACACGAAACGGGATAATCCGGACAACCGCGCTTGCCCCCATCCAAGAAGAGGAAGAAAAAAAAAAGAAAAAAAGAAAGAAAAACAAAAAAGGAAACCCGAAAAAGGGCGGAGTATGTACCTGATCGTCCGCCCCCCCCAGTGCGTCGTTTTTGTCCCAAACTGTCCTTGTCAATCCCTCTGGATCCGCACTTACATTTCCTCATCGTTCGAGTCTTTATCTCCGGCTACTGCACCAAACCCCCCCCCCCCCCAACCCCAACCGAAAAAAAAAAAAAAAAAAAAGTCCCACGCCCTCCCCGACATGCAAGAGGAAAAGTCAAGCAAGGAGTCGTTCACGTTCGTCCAATCAGAAGCTCCACCCGCCACGCGCACGCCAGCGATGAGCATGCCGTTAGCCCGATGAGTCCGTTTCCGCCCATCCCAATCCTGTCAGGACGCGGATCGGCTTCGAGTTCCAGCCCTAGTAGCGCGTCACGGCTGCCGTCGACGACGCTCTTGGGGCGAGGATGGCCTACGCGGCTGCCAAAGGAGCGGCGGCGGCGGTCCTACCACACACTCTGCCCTGGTGGAGGTTGTTGGACGTATGTATGACGACAGACCGGCGGATCGTGTTGGAGCGTCACCCCTCCGTTTCTCGAACACCTTCCGCCAGAGAAGAGTGACAGGCCTTTGCCCAAGCCACCGGCGTCCGAGTCTCCTTTTTGCTTATTCCTACACTTGTGCCCCCCCCCCGTCCCCCTCGCTCCAGGATCCCAATCCAAAGCCCTCTGCTGTTTTTAACTCCTACCGTCCTCCTCCTTCTCCGCTTCCGTCCGTTCTTTGCTATCCACTCCGCACGCACGTATAAAAAACACACATACACACATACTTCCTGCACTCCGACATCACGCCTGATCTTCCTTCAGCACTTGGCGTATCCACCGCATACCACTGCTCTCTCTCTCTCTCGGCCGTACCCTACAATCATTCCTGTCCCTGTACCTGATTTCGTGCTTGTACCCGCTCCTGCGCACGACTGCGCTCTATCGATTGCGCTTTTGAGGCTCCAGTAGGTTGCTTTCTCTGCTTGTTCCGTAATCTCGCACCCTGCAGGATCTCGGGGTCAGGCCATCTATCTCTCTACGGCCGGGGTGCAGTCCAGGAGACCACGATTGACCACCATACCTGCGGCGCATGTCTCATGTGTCTTCGTCGTTTCTTTTCGGCTCCCAGCTAATACATCCTCCAGGCCTGGTTTGGGCTCCGTCGTGAAGGAGCGCAGCCCCAGCGACCGCAACCCGAGCGGCGGCTGGACAAACAAATAGTTCTCGAAACTGCTGGCCGGCCTCGACGAACCAGTCCCTCTATAATACCCGACCCGTCTCCTCCGCCGATCCGCAGCTGTAACTACATCATGTTCGCCGCATCGCTGCCACCGCGCCGGTCCCAGTCCTCTCCCTCGAAGGCCTGCGCCACGCACAATCACTCGGATCCCTCGTGCAGCCACGCATCGGCGCTCGCCCGCTCGTTACTGGCCATCGCCACCACCAACCTTGCCGCGAAGAGCGAGGAGGACGACTCCTGGGAATCCGGGCAGGAGCTGCCCCAGTTTCAACTGAACAGGGAGCCGGCGCTCTCAGAGTTCCTGGCCAGCCCGCAGAGTCCGTTCCCTTCCTCCGCGTTCTCGGATTACGGCTCCAGCGAGTGTTCGTCGGCTGCATACACACCCTCGGACTCGGATGACTCGGACGACGACCCTTTCGAATTCGACGATGGCTCTCACAAGCCGAGCGCGAGCCTGGACGGCAGTGTCGGGGCGACCAAACAGCCTCCTCCTCCTCCTCCGCCAGACAACTTTAGACTCTTCGCGGCGGCCATCCAGATGAACTCGTTGACCTACGACTTTGTGCTGCCCAGTTTCCCGCCCCAGAAGCTGGTCGAGCGACGCCCTAACAGGTTTGGGGGCGACGACGCGACCCAGTCTGCCGTTGCTTCTCCTGCCGCAGCAGCGGATCCGTTCGCGGCGAGCTTCGCCAACGAGCTGCGGTTGCCGACCCCATCCTCGCGACCGCCTTCGCCGTCACAAGAGGTACTGCCTTCCTCCTCTTCTTCCGACCCCACCATGTACAATACCCTCGCTGCACGACGTCGGAGACCTGACACGGATGTTTTTCTTCTCCGCAGCAACTCGTTCGCTGGGGTTCCGGATAGCAGGCAGACCCCGCGAACGGTCCCGATTCTTCGCCGAATAAACACCGACGACGCCAACCTCGGTCGCGTGTCCAAGTCCCCATCGGCCGGTCCGACCCCGGACGACACATGGCCCGACACATCTATCACCGTTCGGCCGCGCCGTCGGTCTTCCTCCGCTGGGCCGAGGCCTCTGTCCGAGATTCTGCGCGCAGGCCCGCTCACCCCGATCTCGCCCCCCAGTCCCGAAGACGAAGCGGCATCCCAGCCTCTCGCGCCGCCGTCCGAACCGCAGAGCAAGCCACAGCAGACGCACGAAATGTCGCCACCGACGACGCCGCAGATGCCTGCGACGGCCCCAGACAACGCATCGATGCTGCGGCGACTCGTCTGGTACCCCAACAACTGCAGCAGCAGCAGCAGCGACGACGAAAGCGCGTTCGCGTTCGACTTTTACTCTTCGCCGCTGCCGTCGTCCGGGCCGCCGGCGCTGTTGACGACGGCTTCGATAGCGTCGTCGACGACCTGCGGCGATCGAGCGTTCTTCTAATCTCCAGTAATCTCTACTTTTTGTATTCCAGTTGATTCCATGTTCCCGTCACGCCATGCTCTCGCTCCGATCTTTCTTACCGTCATGTACGCACGCATATATCCTTGTATTTAGGGATGGAAGGGGGCTGTCGTCTTTCTTTTCCGTGGAGTCTTTTCTTTCTACATCGTATCATAGCACATTATGGGGGGAGGGGAGTTTTCTTTTTCATTTTTTCATTTTTATTTTTATTTTCGTTTCATTTCATTTCATTTTGTTTCTTCTCAAAGTACTTACATACTTACCTTACATGTATTAGTCTGCGTATTAGGTGGTCTGTGTAGTGGTCCGTGGGGGTGCGGGATGGTCGGTGAGGGGTCTGAGCAAACAAACATTGGGTCGTACATACATACATACATACATTATACATACATACATACATTATACATACATTATGTACTTGCTTACTTACTTACCAGGTATGTATGTATGTATGTGGTTATTACAATTGATGGTCAAGTGACTGGAAACACGGAGACGTGGCGGGATCACACGCTCGGCACGAATCCCGAGATGCGTATGTATGTACGCACCGCGCTGGAGCTGGAGGTGGAGCTGGAGGTGGGGCTGCGGCTGGAGTCGTGGAGTCGCGGGGGGGGGGGACATCCTGGCAATCGGGCTTTGTTACACGGATGGGGTGCATGAGTTTTCCGGCGGCAAAGTTAGACAGGCCCTCCTTGCTGCCTTGACCGGTGCGGCAGGCACGGCAGGCTATGTACTTAGATAACAGGTGTCTGCTCTGGGAACTTGTGTATCCCACCACAACCGCTGCATCTACATACATACATACATATGTAGACTTTGAGATGAGTCAAGCAATGCACTCGTTTACCGGACTGCGGGGACGGGACAGTGGGCAGTGGGGGGGGGGGGGGGATGCTTTACATATACATACTACAGGGGTGCACTTTGGCACATAACTACCGTATGCATGTATCTATCCTGTCCTCCCCCCACCGCCGCGTACACGCATGCCCAGCAGCTATCTACAACATATCTATGTACTTGGGCTACAGCCAGTCACATACACATCACTCACACACCCCGGGCGTGGAATGCTTACTGTACATATGTGTACATACATAATGTATGCATACGTATGTATGTATGTATGTATGTATGTTTGTATGTATGTATGTATGTATCTATAGGTCCAGCCTTCTTCCCCGCAAGCTTGGCGTGCGCACGGCCCACACTCGCGCGTGGACTGTGCTTACATAAGTATCTATCTATCTACTTATGTACGCACAACACGCAGCAGGAGTGTGGCCCCATCAAGCAATATCCGCAACCGACCGTGTGTGTATGTATCTGTCATATCCACATATATAACTACAAAGTGTGCGGACTCCGGCTCCCGCGCTCGCCGCCAAACCACCGTCGGTGCGACTGTTGGTGCGGGGGGACGCGTGGGTGGCTGCTAGTCTACATAGTTATCTAGATATCGGCACATAACTATGTACACACATGTATGCACTTCACCTGCGTGCTGGAGGGTAACTCATACCTAAGTATGTAGCGTGCGCTGGAGCGGAGAGGGCGGGGGCTCACGTGCTAGCACACTACATATGTACATACATATCTAGCCAAACCACCTGGCGGGGCATCGGTGCTGCAGGCGGAATTGGGTGCGGAAACTCTGGTAGCGAGTTGTATCCATCTAGATGTCTAGATGTCTAGATATATATACATGGTTGTCCCCCAGTTTTCCGCTGCCCATGTGTATGTGCATGCTGTAACTAACCTATATGTATAGTGGCCTGTTTTCCGTGCAGTCTGTATCCAATGGATGCTGGTGGGGCGGGGGGAGAGGGGGCGTATCCAGGCTGTTTGGAAGTCCGCGCGGTAACTACGTAGATGGGCCTTGGGGGGCACGGCGTCGGTTTTTGCGTCGATACTATAACTTGCATATTATACTGTACCTACAACAGTTGTATCTCTGCACGTAGCCGGCCTGCGGAGTAAACGGAAGTGAGCGCCGCAGATTCTTGCAGTCCAGCTTCCACGTACATACATAACATGCTGGTACATACTTATGTATGTATGCATGCAGCAAGGGAAAGTGAGTGTTCGGAAGCGGCATCTAACCATGTATGTGTGCACTCTAGAGTTGTCCACGGTACAGCGAAACGCGCAGCCACCCACCCAACACCACCGCCAACACCACGACCACCACCACCACGATTACGACGACAATCCGGTAAACGTGTTCTCTTCCCTCGTTTCAAACCCCTCCCCCCCCTGGGGAGCGCGCGCGCAAGAGAGAGAGAGAGAGAGAGGTGGTCCGCGCAACACGATGAATTTCCTACAAAAGGGCCTGGCCGGGCTCGAGAGTCGGCTCGATAAAGTTCTTCTCGACGACGGCGGCGGTGCGGCCACCACAGCGCAGCCGGCGAGGAACAGCATGCACGTGCCAGCGGAGGCGGCGGAGGCGGCGCGGCGGGGGAGCGGCGAGAGCGTCCGCCGCAGCGGAGAGTCGGCGCGCGGAAACATGGCCGAGCGGCTGGCCGCTGTCGTTGCCGCGAAGAGTGTGGCTCGCAGCGGCAGTCCCGCCAAGAAGGCCACGGTGGCCGTCGAGGAGGAGGAGAAGGACGGCGAGAAGAAACCCCCCGAAGCGAAACGGAACGGAGCCGCGGCCCGGGAGTCCCCCGCGCCGCCGCCCCCCGGCGACTGCAACGGCGGCGACAACAACGACGACAATGACTCCCAAGACCCCGGCGACCTCCTCGCCACCATCGCGCTGCTGCGCGAGGACCTGGCCGCGTGCGAGCTCCGCCGGCAGGAGGAGAACGCCGCCGCCTCGGAGCGGATCGACGCGCTCAGTGAGAAGGTGCGCTACCTCTCGCAGGAATCCGCTGCTGCGGCGGCACGCGAGCGCGGCAGTGCCCCTACCCCCGCCGAACGGAAGATCGCGGAGAAGGACGAGAAGATCGCACTGCTCATCGAGGAGGGCGAGCGCTTGGCGAGGGGCGAGCTGGAGCTGAGGACGACCATCAAGAAACTGCGCGCCCAGGCGAGAGAGAGCGCGGAATCGAAGAAGAAATTGGAGGCCGCCGAGAGGAGGTGCGCGCAGGAGCGGGAGAAGGGCAGGGCGGCTGCGGAGGCGGAAAAGAGGGCACTGGAGAAGGTCAAGGCGCTCGCGAAGGTCGAGAGCGAGGTCGAGGGACTGAAGCGGGACAAAGAGGCCCTGGCGGCCGATGTCAGGGGGCTGGAGGAGAAACTGGGAGAACAGGCCAGAATGGCGGCGGACGCGGAAGGTCGCGTTCAGGACGAAGCGTTGGAGAACGAGAGGAAGGCTGCGTCGGAGCTGCGGGCACAGATCGAACGAGTGCGAAGCGAGGCAACCATGGTGGAAGAGAAACTGAAGGGGGAAATCGAAGACCTGAAGAGCAAGGCCGAGAGGATCTTGGAGAAAGCACGCACGAGAGAGAGGGAGATGAAGGCGGAGCTCTCGGTTGGTCCAATCCCCACCCCCCCTCTCCCTCTCGCTGTTCACGGAACATCACTCGCTGATTGGTTCGTCAGGCAATGGAAGGGAAGGTGGAGGCGTTGCGGGCAAGGGTAGAAGAGGCTTCGTCCGGCTCCGCGGGAGATGCGCACGCAAAACTATTGCGACAGGTCGAGACCCTGCAGACACAGTATTCCATCGCCAGCGAGAACTGGCAAGGCATTGAGGGCAGCCTGCTCGCCAGAATAGCGGGCTTGGAGAAGGAGCGTGACGACCTCTCCAAGAGGGAGGGCGACATCCGCCGGAAAGCACGAGAGATGGTGCCGATCCACCCCCCGTCCCGCTTCAGCAGTGACTGACGAACCCGCCAGAACCTCAAGTCCAAAACCCTCGAGTCGGACCTCGACACGATGCGCTCCCAGCTAAAAGACCTCGAGTCCGACCTCGCCTCAGCTAACGAACTCACAGCGACTCTCCGCGCACGTCTCGCCGCGGCGGAATCCGCAACCGACTCACTCACCACCGCACACTGTGCCGAACGCGCCACCTGGGAGCGAGAACTGCAGGCCCGCATCCAAGAGGAACGCCTCAAGTGGGAGGAAACCACGATCCCGACGACACTTACTCCCGCCACAGGCACCAACTACTCACCTCCACCGGTCCTCGGCCCCTTCCGTCCCAACCCACCGGCCGCAGGCTCAACCACGGAATCCTACTTCCTCGGCTACTCCCAGCCGATGCGGAAATCCACCAGCCGCGCGCCATCGATCGACCCGCCACGCAGCAGTGGCGGCTTCAAGACTCCGCCGGTACGCCCGGACAGTTTCCCGTACCTCAACACGTCGCTCCCAGCCGGCGACGTCGACGACTACTTCGATAGCATGAATACTCCCTCATCGCCCCTCCGCCACCCGGACCTTGTCTCCGTCTCGACCGTTGCCGCCGGACCCTCCGTCCAGCTCGTCGAGCGCATGTCCGCGGCGGTCCGTCGTCTTGAGAGCGAGATGGCGGCGAGCAGGGAGGAGCTAGGACGTGTCGTCTCGCAGCGGGACGAGGCACGGGCGGAAATGGTCGAGCTCATGCGCGAAGTCGAGGCCAAGCGGAGTGCCGAGGCCCGCGTCAAAGCGCTGGAGAGCGAAGTCGCCGATACGAAGATGCGGCTCGAGACCACGCTGGAGATGCTCGGCGAGCGCGAGGAGCGCTTGGGGGAGCTGTGCCAAGACGTCGACGACCTCAAGGCGATGTATAGAGAGCTTGTGTTGGCGACGAGTGGGGGGAAGTAGGTCGCATTGCGGATTCGCGTGTTTTTTTTTTTGTTTCTGGCTGGCTTTGTCACTTTGTGGCACCCTTGTTTTTTTTACAGGTTGATGCTCTTACTTTTTTTTTTTCTTTTCCGGGGAATCTGGGGCGATCGGAATGGATGGAGTACATATATATGGTCACATTTTGGGCTCCGAACGGGACGTAATTCGTATGAAGTCTTGTACTCGCGTCCGAATGATCCTCTGAACTCCCGTGAACACCGTGTTCAAACAGATATCCGTGCAGACACTCCTGGCTCTGGTCGTCACGCAGCCGGCGTCCATAGGTATCTCGTGCGGACCGGCTCTCCAGCACTGAGCCACTGGAGTCACATCTGCGCCCCGCTCGGCATATCCAGGCGGCGATTAACCGTATCCACAGTGCCGCCGCTCGCGGTGATTACATAGATGCCATACGAAGTGCCTACATAGACGCCGCATGCATGTGAGGGGCCAGCTCTGCATACATGCCTACCGGTGGTTTTTGGCGGCGTACGTAGACGGGTGGGAGAGGTCGTCGCGAGTGGTGGCTATGGGGGCCGGGTGTTGTCGCCGAGAAAGCGAGCGATCCATAGGCTGTTCGCCACATGCCCACGTAACGCGGCGGAATCTTCTAGATTACATACCTAAGTATGCAGGTTGCAGGTATATACTTGCGTACGAATACAGGTACGTAGATAGTCGAAGAGGCCTGGTCCGGTCTGGTGGGGGGGGGGGGGAGTATCGAACAGCTCGTCCACCGAGTCCTGGGGAGGAACATCAATCTGTTCGGAGTGTGCTGTTGTGGCATGTATCACACCGAATCATGAACGGTGACACGCTCGATCGCCAGTACATACATATCTTCACAGCGCACCGAAGAAAAAAAACTGTCCGGAAAATCGCCGTCGAGAGAGATCGTTGTAGGCCGCAATGATTGGGAGAGTCATCATCCACCACGTTGCAGAGTAGGTACTTATGTACTGTGCTGTAAGATTGCCTACAGTTTTGCTGAGAAGAGGTCGGATCACCTGAGATTTAGCCCATCTTGGAGGGGGAGGAAGGCGGGCAACTCGTCGGCAGAAAAGTTTGTGGGGGGGGGGGAGAAGATACCTATACAAAGATATACTCTTTTTTCCCTACGTATTCGCGTCCTAGATGGAAATCCCGCGATCTCGATTACAAAGAGAGGGAAGGAAAACGCGCCGAAAACCACAAACAACATTCCCACACCAGAAGCAAACACCACGAAGATTCGATTACGGAGGAAAGACATAAAAAGATGGAGGAGGGCAAATGAGACCATCAGAACCTGTATACAGCGCCTTTTAGGGAACATGACAAGAAAGGAAAACACCGATGTCTGACTCCCCACCGAAGTAGTACTGCAAGCCATCAATGCTGATGTAAGGTTCCCCAAAGCAACGAGCAAACCCTCCACTGCTGTAGACCCGTATCGTGACGAAAAGCAGGCGCGTCTAGGACGAGACGCCGCCGCCGATCTGCTCCTGATGAACTTCGAGAGTATCGCCGTCCTGCATGTCCAACTGTAGAAAGAGAGAGAGTTAGCATGATTCTGCGATAGCGGGATGACGATGGGTGGGGATGATTGTACACGCGAGGGGCGGTCAAGAGTCGCCTCCACCTCGCTAACACTACTGAATCTTTCGGCCGTCTCTCGACCTGCGTTTGAACGAGCAGCCACGATGCCAAAGAGGAGCAGCTATGGACGGGCAAGTAAAATGCAGGAATGTCTGAATTATACTAACCGTGTGAGGCGAGTCGGTTCCCGAGACTCTGGATCCATCGAAGAGGAACCGAATGCTAGCGGGGGCCTTTCCCTGGCGGTCGCAGAAGGCATCCATCAACTTTTTGAGTTGAGTGGACCTCTTGATCTTGAAGAAAACCTCATTGTTACCATCGGTAACCTTGATGTTGAGGTGTTCAGACTCGGCTTCGGGCTTGGAGGAAGTATTGGGCTCGGCATCCGACATGGTGGGTGTGTTTGGTCGTGTGTGTTTGGTTTTCGTGGTTGGAGGTGTTGGTGGTGGGGGAAGTTGTTGGTAAGGAGTGGGCTGTAGGGAGGTGGGCGTTACGAGGAGGTGATGGTGGGGGAAGGATGCTGCGGGATGGTTTGGCTTTAAGGGTGATGTGCGGCGCCGACTGAGAGAAGCTCAGAGCGGCAATAACGTGGGGAGGGCTTGGAATTGACGCGACCAACCCAGCAACAGGCCGCGGGAACAAAATGTATGGATTGTCTTTGTCTTTCCGGAAAGCAGCACATAGAATGCCTAGATCCTTCTAGCGATAAGAGACCCTTTATGCTTTTTTCTCCCCCCCTCTTTGAGACTCTGCTAGATACATACTCTGCACACCTCACCGGCGAGATTGAGACTGGATAGATGAGGTCACAGGACGGAGCGCAAGAGCCGCCTCCTCAAGACACAGCCAACCTTTTGGACAATCGCAATCCCCCATCACAATCGGGCTCGGCCAATAGTCATGGTAAGTGCTGTATGCCCATATTTCGGGCGCGCGGGACCCTGCTGATTGATCGCAGTCACCATCTCTCGAAGAGGCGTTAAGGGCTAATCCTCCTTGCTATCCGCGCGCAGTACGTTTCAGAACCGCACTTTCTTGAGGGGCTCTTGACTGATGGCACGGCGCCTTGTCCCGCGGCACAGTGTGCCATACAGAACTGTCTGCAGAAGAATGGATACAATGAGGCACGGTGCTCAGCATTGATAGACGCGCTGTACGAGTGCTGTACCGAGATGTATAAGCGCAAGGGACTTGCCGAGAAGAATGTTTGCTGTCCCCAGAAGTCTCTGCTCGAACTCAAGATCAAACAACGGGCGGACGAAAAGGCCACCGGCGCAGAGATTCTCGCGACGAAACGGCGGTAGGAACCGTCAACTGGGGGGGGGGGGGGGGGGGTTTGGGCAAACAATGGTCTG
>Ga0307516_10009559_pt1 | contig 10801 bp, 10 predicted proteins | sample 19_EM_MG_FD_203310 | JGI IMG/M metagenome (GOLD analysis project Ga0307516, IMG submission 203310) | Populus trichocarpa ectomycorrhiza microbial communities from riparian zone in the Pacific Northwest, United States - 19_EM | ecosystem: Host-associated > Plants > Roots > Unclassified | place...
TTTGGCGTTCCACGCCTGCGATTTGATCAGATTCATTCTTGCGATTTTCCGTAGTCTGCGGGCTGCATTCCTCGACGCACCGTTCGAGGAGCGCCTGTTCGGCCTCGACGACACCTTGGTCGATCAGCGGACCGCCGCTCGCGCCGCGGTCCTCGGATGGGCCGCGGCACTGTCCCGCCAGCGTGTCAACGACCGTGGCTGCCCGCGGGTATCCGTACCTCGAACCGGCAGCCGTCGTGGGTGTTGCGAACCCCCACGTGGCCGCCGTGGGCTTCGACGAGTCCTCGGACGATGGCCAGGCCGAGGCCGCCGCCCGCGGCGGCCCCGCCCGGGCCGTCATCGTGCGGCCACGGCGTGCGGGCGCGTTCACCGCGGAATGCCACGTCGAATACTCTGGGCAGATCCACCTCGGGAATGCCACCGCAGGTGTCCGAGACCGCCAGCCAGACCTCGCCGGGTTCGGCGCCGGCATCGACCGTCACTGTGCCGTCCGGGGGCGTATAGCGCACGGAGTTGACCAGGAGGTTCGCTACCACGCGGCTCAGTTCGGGCTCGCCGCCGGTCACCACCGGCCAGCCGGATTCGCGGGCCAGGATCCGGACGCCGCGCCGTGCGGCCAGCGGCGCGGTGGTGGCGATGGCGTCCGAGACGACGTCGCGCAGCGGTACGGTCGACAGGGCCATCCGCAAAGCGCCGGCGTTGATGCGGGACAGCTCGAACAGGTCGTCGACCAGGTGGGCCATTCGATCCGTCTCGACCCGGATCCGCCGGTGATAGTCCGCCACGGTTCTCGGATCGCCGACCACGTTGTCTTCCAGGGCCTCTGCCATCGCGCGCAGGCCAGCGAGCGGGGTGCGCAGGTCGTGGGAGACCCAGGCCACCAGGTCGCGCCGGCCGGCCTCCAGTTGCCGTTCGCGTTCGCGTGCCTGAGCGGCCCACATCGAGGCAGCGGCGAGCCGGCGGCCGAAGGTCGCGCCCACCGCGAGGCTGACCGCCGCCGATGCGGCCACGGTGATCAGCACGACCTGTAGGTCGTGCGCGGAAAGAAACATGGCATAGGCCACGGCGGCGACCCCGGCGGCGACCGAGGCGACGGTGATCGTCAACAACATAGCGATATGCAGGAAGATCGACCGCTTGCGGAGTAGCCGGAGGGTGATCGCGCCGCCCACGCCGACCACGGTGCCGGCGGCGAGGGCGTAGAGGCCGATCAGTAGCAGGTCAGTCATTGCCGGTCACCGGTTCGTAGCGGTAGCCGACGCCCCACGCGGTGAGGATCCGCCGGGGCACGGCCGGATCGGCCTCGATCTTCTCCCGCAGCCGCCGGACATGGACGGTCACCGTCGATTGGTCGCCGAACTGCCAGCCCCAGACCTTGTCGAGTAGTTCGGCGCGCGACCAGGCGCGAGCGGGGTTGCGCAGCAGGAACGCGAGAAGGTCGAACTCGCGGACCGTCAGGGTCAGAACCTGGTCACCGAGCCGAGCAACCCGGCGCCCGATATCGGCGGTCAGGTCTCCGTCGACCAGGACAAGAGCGGAACGCGGAGCTACTGCGGTGGGGGTGGTGGTCCTGCGCAGTACCGACCGGATACGCAGCACGAGTTCGCGCGGCGAGAACGGCTTGGTGACGTAGTCATCGGCGCCGACCTCGAGCCCGAGCACCCGGTCGGCCTCCTCGCCGAGTGCGGTCAGCATCACCACAGGCAGGTGGGGAATCTGCGTGCGCAGGCGCCGGCAGACCTCGAGGCCGTCGATGCCGGGCATCATCAGGTCGAGGACCACGAGGTCTGGTGTCTCGGCGGCGACCGCGGAGAGGGCGGCGAGGCCGTCGCCGACGAGCTGGACCCGGCAGCCGTCCTGCTCGAGGTAGCGTCGAACGACGTCGCTGACGGTCGGGTCGTCGTCGACGACGAGTACGCGGTGGCTCACGGCTGCGAGGCTACCCAAGCCAGGGGTCGGGAGACCTTGCAATCCGCTTACGGTCCGGGCTGTGATCAGGGCGAGCGCCGTGTTGTTTTTACCAGGTGGTGAGCAGCAGGTGGTTGACGAGTAGCGCGAGCCCTGCCTGGACGATCAGCCAGAACCGTCGAGTCGGCGTCGGGAGCAGCGCTGCTCCGGCGGTCAGCCAGACGGTGAACGGCAGCCAGATCCGTTCCACTTCGGCTTTGCTGAGCCCGGAGAGGTCGGCGGCCAGGATCGCGAGCAGGGCGGCGCAGGGCAGTACGACGACAGGTCGGAGGTCCGTGAGCAGCTGCGGGCGGCGCAGTAGCGCCGGCAGGCCCGCGTCGAGTACCGCGCGGCGCAGCATCACCGCGGCGGCGGGGCCGGCGGACGCGACGACGAGAGCGAGGTTCGCCCATATCCAGTACGCGTAGGGGCGTTCGCTCGCGATGCCCTGGTAGTAGCGGATCACGACGAGGTGGTAGCCGTCGAGCCACCAGAACCCGGCAAGCGTGAACGCGGCGACGACTGTGGCGCCTGCGCAGACCGCCGCGCCGATCGTGCGCCACGGCAACGGCCGCAGCCGTCTTGCGAGCAGGAGCACCGCCACCGCCGGCACGGCGACCAGCGTGAGTCCGTACGAAAGGTAGAGGCCGAAGGTCAGCAGCAGCCCGGCACCGAGCCCGGCTGCGGCGCTGCGCCGGGTGCGGCCGATCGCGAGCAGCGCCAGGCCGGTGGCGGTGAGCCCGGCGAACATGCCGTCGGCGGACACGCCGATCCAGACGGCGCCGGGAAAGAGCACCAGGAACGGCACGGCGGCACGCGCGGTGGTCTCGTCACCCAGGGCGCGGACGGTCACCGGGATCGCGACCGTGATCAGGGCGCCGGCCGCGACGCAGACGATCGCGGCCCAGGCTCCGCCACGGAGGCCGAGGCGGTCGAGTCCGATGAAGACCAGGAAAGCGCCGGGCGGGTGGCCAGAAACGTGGGTGGTCCACGAGTCCGGTTGGAAGTCCAGGATCCGGCTGGCGAATCCGCGCAGCATGGCCGGAATGTCGGTCACGCTACCGATCTCGCTGAGGTATTCGTCGCTGGTGGTGAGCCGGCCCGCAAGGCCGCGCTGCCAGCCGTCGACCAACGCGAGTGACAGGATCCAGGCGATCGCGCACGCATAGCCGGCCGCGAGTAGCCGGCGCCAGGGCAGCTGCGCCGCGAGTCGCGGACCACGCCACACCACCAGCGCGGCGACGGCGAGCGAGAGCGGCGTGCCCGGGCCGACGTGTGGAAGCCAGCGGGCGGTGAACGGGGCGGAACTCGCGTGTACCGGCCGGCCGGCGAGGTAGAGCGCGGCGCCGACGGCGCAGGCCAGCGCGAGCAGGCCGAGGGCGGCTCCGGCCGCGGCGAGATCGGCGCGTGGCACCCGCCGGGCGGTATCGGCACCGGGCGGCCGGGCTTCGCGGACACTCACCCGCGCAGCGCCGCGTGCACGAACTCGGTGACGCCGGCGACCAGGTCGACCTCGGCGGTGAAGCCCAACTCCGCGGCCGCGCGGGCGGGGGAGGCCACGACATGCCGCACGTCGCCGAGCCGGAACTCGCCGGTCACCACCGGCTCAGGGCCGGCGACGGCCGCGGCCAGCGCCGTCGCCATCTCACCCACCGTCGCGGGCCGGCCCGAGGCCACGTTGTACGCCCGCAGCCCGATCGCGTCGCCGGCGGTGGCGTCCAACGCGGCCACGTTGGCCCGCGCCACGTCGGACACGTGCACGAAGTCGCGGCGCTGTGCCCCGTCCTCGAACACCCGTGGCGCCCGGCCGGCCTCCAGCGCTGACCGGAAGATCGCTGCTACCCCGCTGTACGGGGTGTCGCGCGGCATTCCTGGTCCGTACACGTTGTGATAGCGCAGGGCCACGACGGACCCGCCGCTCTGCCGGGCCCAGGCCGCACTCAGGTGTTCCTGGGCGAGCTTGGTGGCGGCGTACACGCTGCGCGGGTCGAGCGGGGCGTCCTCGTCGACCAGCGCCGGGGTCAGCGAGCGCCCGCACGCGGGGCAGCACGGTTCGAACCGGCCCGCGGCGAGGTCGGCGACGGCGCGGGCGGGCGGCCGGGTCGGACCGTCGCCGGGACAGGTGTAGGCGCCTTCGCCGTACACGACCATCGAACTGGCCAAGACCAGGCGGCCGACGCCGGCGCGGGCCATCTCGGCGAGCAGTACGGCTGTGCCGAGATCGTTGCAACCTACGTACTCGGGCAGATCGCCGAGGTCGACGCCCATGCCGACCATGGCGGCCTGGTGGACGACGGCGTCGACGCTGTGCAGCGCGTCGGCGACGGCGGTCCGGTCGCGCAGGTCGGCGCGGAGCACGGGTACGCCGTGGACGGCGCCGGTCAGTGCGTTGGCGTGTGCGGCCGGGTGGCCGGCGTCCAGGATGCGCACCTGATGCCCGGCGGACAGCAGCGCACGGGTCACGTGGGAGCCGATGAAACCGGCCCCGCCGGTCACGAGTACATGGGTCATCCGGCGACCATAGGTGCGGTGTGGGACTCGTATCTCGGGTTTGTGCCAAGCCGTCAGCGGTTCGTAAGAAGTTCCGACCCGTAAGAGATCGGTAATGCGGATCCCGCGGCTGCGGACCCGAGTACGCGGTTACGTTTCCGCCCATGACCGATGTCGTTCTGCCCTGCCTCAACGAGGCTCCCGCGTTGGCCTGGTTACTGGCCCGGATGCCCGCCGGATACCGGGCGATCGTGGTGGACAACGGCTCCACCGACGGTTCCGCTGAGGTCGCTCGCGGGCTGGGAGCCGAGGTGGTGACGGTGCCCCAGCCCGGGTACGGCGCGGCGGTTCATGCCGGGATCGTCGCCGCTGCCCCGGGCGACGGTGTCGTCTGCGTGATGGACGCTGACGGCTCCTTCGACCCCGCGCAACTGCCCCTGGTCGCTGACCCGATCCGTTCCGGCGAGGTGCGGCTCGCCGTCGGCCGGCGGCGACCGACCACAAGGGACTCTTGGCCGCCGCATGCCCGACTGGGTAACGCCGTGCTCGCCAGGCGGCTGCGCCGCACGACCGGGTTGCCCGTGCACGACATCGGGGCGATGCGCGCCGCGCGCCGCGATGACCTGCTTGCCCTCGACTTGCGGGACCGGCGCTTCGGCTACCCTCTCGAACTGCTGGTAGCCGCCGCCCGTGCCGGGTGGACGGTCGCGGAGGTCGACGTCACCTATGCCCCGCGGACCGCCGGCACCAAGTCCAAGGTCACCGGCACGATACGCGGGACCGCCCGCGCGATCCGCGACATGACCGCGGTGCTGGCCCGATGAGAGTGCAACTGATCGTGCTGGCCAAGACGCCGGTGCCCGGCCGGGTCAAGACCCGGCTCTGCCCGCCGTGCACCCCACGGCAGGCGGCCGGTGTGGCCGCGGCCGCACTGGCGGACACTCTCGACACCGTTGCCGCGACGCATGCGTCAGCTCGCGCGCTCGTCGTCGACGGCGACCATCCGGCACCGGCCGGCTGGGCACGGGTGGCCCAGCGAGGCGGCCCGCTCGGCGAGCGTATTACCCACGCGTACGCCGACACCCTGCTGCCCGGCGTGGCGAGCCTGCTGATCGGCATGGACACCCCACAGGTCAGCCCCGCCCTGCTCGAGATGGCCGCCCACCAGCTGAGCGCGAGCGAGACCGACGCGGTGCTCGGCACCGCCGAGGACGGTGGTTGGTGGGCTCTGGGCTTGCGCGATCCCCACCATGCGCAAGCGCTCCGGGACGTGCCGACGTCCACCCCGGCGACGGGAGGCCTCACCTTGGCCGCGCTGCGATCGCGCGGTTTGCGGGTGACGCACCTGCCGGTACTGCGGGACGTGGACACTGCCGCCGACGCCCATGCGGTGGCCGCGCTGTGTCCCGACGGCAGCCGATTCGCGCGCGCCGTACGGCTGGTGCCGTCGGGGATGCTGGCATGAGCGTCACCACGACCACGCCGTACCCCCGGTCGTCCGGGCTGTCCGTCTTCGATGGCGTCCTGTCGCGCGCCGGCCAGGGAAAGCCGGTACGGCTGACGATCCGCGACGACCGCGACACCGACCACAGCGTCGACGCAGCCGACTGGTGCCGTCGCCATCTGCCCGGCGACCGTGCGCTGCTCGCCCGCTGCTCCGGACCAACCCTCGATGTGGGCTGCGGACCAGGCCGGCTCACCGGCGCCCTCAACCGGCTCGGCCACCCAGCGCTGGGTATCGACGTCAGTGCCGCCGCCGTCCGGCTGGCCAGGGCCCGAGGAGCCACCGCATTGCGCCGGGACGTGTTCGCGGCGCTGCCCGGCCACGGCCGGTGGCGGCACCTGCTGCTCGCCGACGGCAACATCGGCATCGGCGGCGACCCGACACGGCTGCTGCGCCGCTGCCGCAACCTGCTGGCACGCAACGGCCGGATCCATCTCGAACTGGCCCGACCCGGAACCCGCAGCTGGGCCGGCGACGCGAGCATCCGCGACGGCGACGGCCCACCGAGCGCACCGTTTCGCTGGGCGGTCCTGGCAGCGGACGACCTGGCCGCGGTCGCCGAAGCGGCCGCCTTACGCACCCTGGACGCCTGGACGGAGGCGGACCGATGGTTCGCAACACTGACCCCCGCCTGAGCCCCGACCCAGAACCCGACCAGCAGCCGACTCGCGGAAGCCGACTCGCCGACGGTTTGAAACGCGGCCTCACCTGGCTGCAGCAACCGCTTCCGGCACCGCCGGCGACGCTACGCCGCGGGCCCATGAGGCGTGGGGCGTTCGACTCGAAGCTTCGCTCACCCCGGCTCACCAGCCTCCTCGGGCTGGCCCTCGCCGTCGCGTTCACCGTCTGCTTCGTCACCGGCCTGATCAGCCACTTCATCCAGCATCCACCGCTCTGGTTCTGGTGGCCGTCGCGGCCGGTCGGCCTGTACCGCGTCACCCAGAGCCTGCACGTGGCGACCGGGCTGGCGTCCCTACCGCTGCTCGGCGCCAAACTCTGGTCGGTCTACCCCCGCCTGTTCGCCTGGCCACCCGCGCGTGACCTCACCCACGCCATCGAACGCGCAAGCCTCGCCGTGCTCGTGGCCGCGGCCCTGTTCCAGCTGTTCAGCGGCATCCTCAATATCTCCCGCTGGTACGCCCCAATGCCGTTCTTCTTCACCGCCGGGCACTACTGGTCCGCCTGGCTGGCCCTCGGCGCACTGATCATGCACATCGGCGTGAAACTCCCGATCATCCGGCAGGCGCTCACCCGGGCCACCCCCGACCGCCCAGCGCCCGGCGGCCTGAGTCGGCGCGGGCTGCTCGCCACGGTCGGCGCCGCCGCCGGCATCATCACCCTGGCCACGATCGGGCAAACCGTCACGCCGCTCGCGAGCGTCTCGGTCCTCGCGCCGCGCCGCCCGCGCAGCGGCCCGCAGCATCTGCCCGTCAACAAGACAGCCGGCGGCGCAGGCGTCCGCGACGCGATGTTCAACCCGTCCTACCGGCTCACCGTCGTCGGCCCCGCCCGGACCGTGCGCCTCAGCCTGACCGACCTGGCCGCGTTACCGCAGCACACTGTCGTCCTGCCGATCAGCTGCGTCGAAGGGTGGAGCTCCACCGGAACCTGGACCGGCATCCGGTTACGCGACCTCGTCGCCCTGGCCGGCGTGGACGCGGACAACGCCGAGGCGTACGTCGAGTCCCTCCAGACCGGCGGCAGGTACCGGGCCACGACCGTGCCGGCACCGCACACCCGTGACCCGTTCACCCTCATCGCGCTGCGGCTCGGCGGCGAACCTCTGCACCCCGACCACGGCTACCCCGCCCGCCTGATCGCCCCGAACCGCCCCGGTGTCCTGCAAACTAAATGGGTCGCCCGGATCATTGCCCGCGGCGTGTCATGACCACCGCACGGCGCTGCCTGATCGCGATCGGCGCGGTGATCATGACTTACGCGGTATTCGGCGCGTTCACCGACGCCGACGTGAACTTCGGCGCGTTGATCTTCCTGATCGGCGCGCTGATCGCACACGATGCGCTACTGCTGCCACTCACCATCGCGGCCGGTGTGCTCGTGGGACGGTTCGTGCCGCGCCGCTTCCGCGCTCTCGTCAGGGCGGCGCTAGTGATCAGCCTCGCCGTGACGATCGTGGCGTTCCCGCTCGTGCTCGGCCGCGGGCGCGCAGCTGACAACGCGTCGTTGCTGCCGCTGCACTACGGCCGAGGACTGCTCGAGATCTACGCGCTCATCGGGACGACGGCAGCTGTCGCCGCTATGATGCGGGCCTGGCGGGACCGACGTCGGCGGACGGCGCCGCCCGATCCGGAGTCGTCGCCAGCGGCAACATCGTAGGCCCGCACGTGGCTCCGAGGGTCGGCCACCTCGGCGGTGACCGCGTCGACTACCGGAATGACGGGCGGGTCTGCCCACCCGCACCGACGCGTGCGTCCTTGTAGGTGTACGTCCGTCCATATTGGACGAGTGGCTCGGGGTTCGAAATACGGGCATGCACCGGTCGAGGCTTGACCGTGTCCTAGGCGACCGGCGGGCTGTCTTGCGCTGGTTCGGCGCAGTTCTTACCGAGCGGTTACGTCCCGGCCTTGAGGTGACCGTTGCGGTCCGGGTGCCTCGTACCCAGTGATGCCGGCGGATGAGCCGCCGTGTCGCAGGTGTTGAGGAGGTTCGGATGAGCAGCAGAAGCAAGCAGCCGTGGCTGGTGCAGACCAGGCCGGCCAGGATCGCCATGGCGGCGGCGGTGTTGGCGGCAACCGGTGCGCTCACTGTCGCTTTTGTCTCCAGCGGTGGCAAGGGCACCGCGGACGCGGCCACCAGCCTGGGGCAGTATGTGCCGATCGAGAACGTCCAACCTGACGTCAAGAATCCTGAGCCGGCCGCCGCCGCGTCGACGGGTCGGTTTACCGTCGACTGCGGGACCAACGCCAACAACAAATTCAGCCCGGACAATCCGGTGGCCCAGCCCGGTATCAAGAACGGCGCCGAACACCTGCACGAGTTCTTCGGCAATGTGGCCATCACGGCGAACTCGTCCAACGCTGACCTGGACGCGTCCGGGACCACGTGCAAGAACGGTGACAAGTCGTCGTACTTCTGGCCGGTGGTACGCATCGACAAGACGGTCCGCAGCTACGACGCCGTCCAGCAGGCCCTCGCCCAGACCCAGCCGCTGGTCGCCTGCCCGCGGGTCAGTGATCGGCTGCCCGCGGTGCCCGTCAGCGCCCGGATCGCGGTCGACCGCCGGCTCGCGGAGCTGGACCAGGCGCTCGCCGCGGCCAACCGGCGGATGGCGTCCAGCCGCGGCCGCGTCGACCCGGCCTTGAACAACTCTGTCCTCACTGCGTTGCGCAACCGCCGGGCCACCGTACTCAAGCAGATCAGCGCCACGATCGTTGCCGGCGGCGGTAGCCGCCCGAACAGCCTGGTCTCCCTGGTCGACTGCGACGTCAGCTACGACGGCATGCACACCACACACACCGCGAGCGCCAAGGCCGTCCAGGTCGCAAGCCCTCAGGTGCAGTGCCCGACAGTGCGAGACAAGCTGCCCGGCGTGCCGCAACAAGCTCTGGCCGAGGTCAACCGTAACCTCGCCGAGCTGGACCGGCAGATCTCCGAAGCGAACGAGCGGCTGGTAACCGCACAGGGTCAGGGCGGCCGGAACTTCATCGACAATGCCGTCCTCGGCCCGCTGAAGGCCAAGCGGATCGCCCTGCTCGACCGGATCGCGACTGCCATCGGTCGCAACGCGGCCCGGCCACAAGGACTCGAGCAGTTGGCCGGGTGCGCGCTCAACCAGCAGCCGAACAACGGCCAGCAGGGCGGCGGCAATCAGTCGGCGGCACCATCCGCCAGCGCCACTGCGCTGCCGGATCCGCAAGGTCCCAACCTGGAACTGCCCAACAACACCGGCGGGATTGTGCGCCCGGCATCGGTGCTGATCGAGTACCGCGGCAACGCCACCGGCAAGGTCGTACCGATGCCGAAGTTCTTGCGCGAGCTCACCGGCGACGCCAAGCCCACCAGCCGCGGCCCGGCGAACGCCCGCGCCACCTGGACCTGCTCCGGCTTCGCCGACCGGCTTACGGACAAGTACCCGATCTGCCCGGCCGGCAGCCAGGTGCAGCGGGTGCAGGACTTCCCCGGCTGCTGGGACGGCAAGAACATCGACAGCGACAATCACCGCAACCACGTCGCCTTCGCCGACAAGACCACCGGCGCCTGCCCGCAGGGCTTCGTCGCCATCCCGCAGCTGCGCATCACCACCTCGTACGACATACCCCGCGACGTGCAGGCCAAGGGCCAATACGCCCTCGACTCGTTCCCGGAGGAGAACCACAACCCGTTCTCCGACCACAACGACTTCATCAACGTCAACTCCGCCCAGACCATGCAACGCATCGCCACGTGCATCAACAAAGGCAAGAACTGCCACTGAACGGCAGACCGGAACAGCCAGCCTGGGCGCGAGGACGGGGATCGAGGTGAACACCGGAGCATGATGCCCTAGTTATGGTCGGTGATCAGCGCCGGCAGCCCGAGGTGACACTTGGGCTGCCGGTCCGCCGGCGACGACATGACCATCGGCAGAACCCCCTGTAGATCTGGTTGCCGAAGGCCGTTCCGCGGCGAGGATGACCGCACGACCGCCGCGCGTTCCGTTATGCGTTGTCGTTACTTGTCGAGCGCGACGTAGTGCAGCTCCGGCTCGAGGCGTGTCTCGTAGAGCTCTTCGTAGCTTTGGGCGATGACCTCGGGCGCTGCGCCGGGGTGACCGGCGCCGATCCACGCGCTGATCGCGATGTGCGCGACGTAGACGTTGTGGGGTTTGAGTTCGTTGTGGAGGTTCAGCGTCCAGTTGCG
>Ga0307516_10009560_pt1 | contig 10801 bp, 19 predicted proteins | sample 19_EM_MG_FD_203310 | JGI IMG/M metagenome (GOLD analysis project Ga0307516, IMG submission 203310) | Populus trichocarpa ectomycorrhiza microbial communities from riparian zone in the Pacific Northwest, United States - 19_EM | ecosystem: Host-associated > Plants > Roots > Unclassified | place...
ATATAACCCCCCCCCCCCCCCCCCCCCCTCCCCTTTTTTTTTTTTTTTTTGCTACTGTACCTGTGTACCTACATATATCTATATGAAGTATGTATGGAGACATAAGGCAGCCGTTCGTCTGCGCGTCTATCTACGCATGTATCTAGAGTGCTCTGGGAGCGGGGCGCATGTCATACAATATATCTATTCAGACTATATCTGCACACAACATCCAAATCTATCCATCCCATCCCATCCATCCACCACCTGCTCTGCGTATGCACGTGTATGTATGCAGACGCGCCCCGCCGGAAATTATCCCCACACGTTGCGGCCGTCCTGGGGCTGGGGCTGGGGCTGGGCTGGGCGGACGGACGGACGGACGGACGTCACGGGGCGGCGGGCGGAGGCTAGACAGTCGCGATGTGGTATGTACGCACGTATAGTACCAGGGAGGGGGGGCGGCTGTCTTCGCCGTGTGTGTGTGTGTGTGTGACAGAGCATCTCTAGTAGTGAGGGCAGTATTGCAGCGCCTGAAGAAAACCGACAGAAAAAAAAAAGGGCGCAGACCGACGATCCAGCACGCCAGCACGCCAGCGGTCGTGGGCGTCTCGGACGCCGCACGGACTGCTCATCTGCGGATTGCGAACCCAGCGCGATGTCAGGAACAGAATACCTCCGAAGCAGCTGAGACACGGAATGAAACCCCGCCCCCCCGCCAAGAGCTCGAACAAACCCCCCCCTCCACCCAATATAATGTAGGTGTGTATACGAACAGAACGAACCTCCCCATGAAATTGTCATCGATAGATAATTAACCCCCCGGAAAGAAATGGCGCAAAGTTCCGTGAGCTGCAGCAAGGACGACAGTCTCGCGTGGTAGACGAAGAGAGAAGAAAAATCACGATACGAAAGAACAAACACGGTCAATGTCAAAAGAATTAGAAATCTGCATGGCCGTTGTGACGTCTCGCCGAACACTTCTCCCCACACGTGCACGCCATCCATCCAACCATACCCTGCCATATCCTCCCGCCGTGCACATCCATCGGATCGCAGCTTTTTCTTCTTTTTTGGGGGGGTGTTGAGGGGCTTGCCTATTGGCCGGGAGGCGGCTGCGCTCCGCCCTGCTGCTGCTGGAAGCCGGGATACGGCTGCTGCTGCTGCTGGAACATGGAAAACGGGAACCCCGCACCGAATCCTGGCGTCGGGGGCGCTACGCCAACATTGTCGCGTCCGCCCGGGGCTCCCTGCGCTGCTCGCTGGCCGGGATCCTGGCCGCCCTTGTGGTGGTCGTCCTTCCTCTTGCTGCCTCTGTGGGACGCGCCTCCACCGCCGCCGCCGCCGCCGCCGCCACCCCCGTGAGAATCGTGGGTCGATCTCGGCCCCTTGTTGCCACCGGAGTCGGTAGGGAACCTCTTGCTGATGGCTGTGCGAGTAGATCTCGTTAGCTCCGGCCCGTACGCAGGCACAAGTGCGATGGCGGATTGGATTCGCGCAGGGAGGGGGAGGGGCCTGTCTTGCGCACCTTTAGATGAGACTCCCTGTCCGATCTCGATGTCAGGCTCCTCGACGCACATGCCCCCTTGGAGAGGCGCCCCCCCGGTGCCGCCGTACTCCGCCGAGACCATCCAGCGCTGGTCGGCTTCTGTGAGTCTTTCGATGGGGATGACGCTGACGCCCGTTTGGTAGTCGCTGCAGTCCCGCGGTCCGAAGCCGACACCCCAGCGTGTCTGGGCGGTCCGCCAATCAGATCGGACCAACCACGGGGGTTTCGGAGCACTTACCCGAAGCGTCATATGCTCGGTCCTGTAGGTCTCCATGCCGGCCTTGGCCTTCACGGCGTCCTCGCGAGTGAGCATTTTGATGAACGCGTGTCGCTTGTCTTGGTTGACAATGCATGATTGAACCAGGCCGAAGCTCTCGAATAGCTGGCGCAGCTCGTCGTCTCCGATCCTGTCTCGAATGTCAGTCCTGCGAGGTCGACCGATGGCAGCCGGGAGACGTAGGCACTCACGTCACGCCTCCGACGAACAGGGTCCGGCTGAGAACTATATTGCGAGACGAGTCAGCGGCCGTGCTGGGACAAAGGGCATTCTAGCAGCCAAGCCATCCTTACCTCTCACGCAGTGGGGAGGAATGTCCTCGGCGAATTGGACGTTCCTCGCAACCTTAGGAAGCTCTCTCGGCGGGGGAGACGACTGCGAGCCTCCAGCCTGCGAGCCGCCGGCCCTACCCTGGGGACTCCTGTCCTTGCGTCTGGGAGAACCACCTTTGCGCCCACGATTCCGTCCTCCACGTACGCCGCGCTCGTTCGTCCCGCCCATGCCTCTTCCAGGATCAATGTTGTTCCCTTCATACTCGCCGTACACAGGACTGCGGCGGCGGAACGAAGGAGGTGAGCGAGCCTCTTCACGGCCAGCAAACCTCGAAGGGGATCGCGACCTGGTGCGACCGCGTCTGGCGGCTCCATATCGGGGCGGAGACCGGGAAGGAGGCGAATAGCCCCGATCTCGGCCACGCTGCTCGTTGCTGAAATTATCTGTCGCACGCAGTGCTTCGGCTTGGGGAAGTACCGGCGGCTGCTGCATGCCCATGGACTGTCCCCAGAACTGCTGCTGCTGCTGCTGCATCGGATCACCCACGCTAGGCATCGGGAAGCCCTGTCCACTGACCGCTCCGCCCAGCAGAGCCTGCAAGGTAGGAGCCAGGTGGGCGGCATTCTGCTGCAGTCCTGGCTGCTGAAGAAGCAGATGCAAGAGCGCGAGCTGCTGCTCCATGCCGATCTGGGGCTGCTGCGGCTGGGGAGCGTTGAAGGGGAACACGGCCTGCTGCTGCTGGGGTTGGCCCTGCGGGTATCCAGTCGGCTGCTGGCTCTGGGGATACGCGGCCTGCTGCTGCGGTTGACTTGGATATTGTGGCTGGGACTGGCCGTACAGCTGTTGGTAGGGTCCAGCCAGCTGGTTTTGGAAAGCGGGATGGCCATTCGCGCTGGGCGGTGTCGACGTATAGGGCATCGATACGGCGGCAGCCGTGGGCAGCGAGGCTGGCGGGCTCAGGATGGGGTTGTGGCCGTTAGTCTGGGGACCAACAAGCCCGTACTGGGGCACCGGAGCCGGCGCGGGTTCTAGGACGGCGGCAGGATTCTGGTTCTGTTTCGCCATCTGGGCAATAGCCTGGAGCATGGAAGCGACATCAGTAGAGGCGCCGGCAGCCTGCAGCGGTGGACGTTCGCTGTGCCGCGCGTCCGGTCTGGGCTGAGGACGTGGCGGTGATCCCGGTGGCGTCGACGAGCGATTTGGGCCGTGGTCTACGCAGCGCAAAATGAAGCATCGATTAGTTACGGTTCAAAAAAACCCGTGAAGTGACAGCGCGGCGTATGCAGGTACGTCGTTCGTTGCCGAGCAGGGATGCGCGCATATGATGGAGACGATTGTGACGACAGAGTGGCTTACTCGGCTGGAACATTGAACTTGTGTTCATCTTCCTCTTGACGTCTGCAAGAACTTCTGGAGGAAACGTGGAACTTCGCTCCCAGATAGCATACAGCTTTTCTATTTTGTCCTAGAAGCAACCGAAACGGTGTAAGTGGTAGTCTCTACAAGTGTCGGTATGGTGTCCACCAAGGAAAGAGGTTTGGAAGAGGGAAGGGTTTCATGAGAGTGAGCGAAGGGTATGGAGAGGATCGACGCAACGGCTGCTGGCTGTCGGGACTGCCGCGGCTGCTGGATCTGGCATTGGCAGCGACAGCCCAGCTGCTACAGCAGTGCGAGCATCCATCCTTATGGACCTATCATCGACGACCGCTTCTCGCTTCCCAGCATCCCGTCCCCGTCCTCCGTGCTCTCACCGCATCCATCTGCTAGCAAAGTTGGTAAGCGTACCTTGTTCTCTTCCGGCGGAGCATGCTGAAGAATATCATTCATCAAGAGGGGCAGCAGATTGGTGATTCTAAAGACCCCCGCGGCAAAAGTGCCGTCCGGTGCTGCGGACGAGACCTCTTGATGGTTCTTCTTGGCCTGGTCTAAGTACTTGCGAGCGATAGAGTCTACAACGTAGAGGGGGCCTAGTTTATGTGTTCCGGGACATTTCTTGAAGTGTGTGTACAGTTTCTGGATGATGACCGACTCGGACTACACAGACGATGGGGGTCAGCTTCTATTCGTTGCAGTACATCGCGATGCGTGCGCTGGCTGGATTGAGCCGTGCGTGGGAGTATGTACCTGCACATTGTTGACGCTCAGCTCAGTGATGAAGGTGATTTTTGTCCCCGATACTCCCGGCGGTTTGGTATTCTGCATCGCCTGCAGAGCGGCTTCTAGCTCTGTCACCACCGACGACATGGTGATGTGGGGGGGAGGGGGTGTATGTGGGCGGGTAAGGAAAGGTGGAGGGTCCGCGATTGATGGGCCCAAGGCAGACTACCCGCGAACTCGGAAACTTTTACGGCCCGTGAAGCGCGTTGCGTAGTCTGGTCTGGAGGATGGCCCTACGCACAGCCTGGGGATTGTCGAGTACGGAGGTCGTTTCAGACACTTCTATTGGAGCGCTCCTTCCGCTTCTTCTTCTTTCGCTTATCGCTCCTTCTTCTTCCGCTTCCTTTACGGTATACGATCCTTTGAGCGCTGCGCTGTACCGCGGAGTTCAGGCAGAGCCGGAAAGGGAGAGGCTGATCAAATTGGCTCTTTTCTTTTTTATGTACGGGTACGTGGTAGACGCGTGACAAGAGCGCCGACAACAATCTAGGGATCGGAGCAACGCCAGTAGCACAGCGAACAGCTTCAGAGAGTGTCTCCTACGCGCGCCGGCTGGAGAGAAGCTGGATCCAGAGGGATGGAGTACGCGAAGCCGACGGATTGGTGAGGACGGTGCTCGCAGTTGGGATTGCCGAGTAGAAAGATCGTGGTGGTGAATTATACACTTGTGTGGAAACTGTGGTGGCGATGATGGGGATTAGTGGTCGAGGGGTAGAGGTGGCGAGAGGGGGGTTGTGGTGACGGCGGTTGTGGAGGCGGTGGTTGTGGTGGCGGTCGCTACCGCTCGACGTGTTGCGAGCGAGGAGTTGTTGAAGTGAGGTCGCAGCGCTTCGGTTGGTAAGATGGGGGAGGGAAGGGTTGGAGGAGCAGCACGAGAGAACGAACTTAAGGGATTCCCAACAGCAGTCATATTCTGTTCCGTTTCGACTGCGAATGGACTGCCAAGCCAGCCCGAACATGATATGAGAGCTTGGCCGGGCAAAGTGTGTCTTTGAAATGCATGAAAGCGGCATCCAAGACAGGGAGAGCGCATTTGTGTACCTTACACGTCGTGTCTATCGAATCCGATACATTTGTTCGTGCAGCCATAGGGGAGCGAGAGGGGCTCGCTTGCACGGGACATCACTCGGAAAGGGCTACTAGAGCCCCAGGAAGCGCTCGCCTTCCGAACACAGGCTGGGTTTGGATTGACGCCTGCCCTTGGTCTGTTCGCCGGAGCGATAGGTGCCATTGAAACCCGAGAACATGGGGTGGATACCGTACACAGGTCCCGAAGGCCACTGATGTCTAGCATCTAACGCGTAGCTAACAAACTCCGAGCGAAAAGAACCCCCCAACGTGGCTCCACAGTCACGGTGATAAATAGACACGTTCGCACTATGGTATTAGGCTTGTCGGCTCCGGCTGGACGGAGCTGGAGGGGCGGGGATGAGGGTGTGACTGCCTCTCTCCGGATGCAAACCCTCTTGTCTCCCGAAGGCTGCAGTGCGGGCACACAGCTCTTGTCGAGCCCCAGATCGATTCATGACCCCGCGAAGGCTGTCGATCCAACAGCAACCCGAGTGACTCCTCGTGACGGGACCGGATCGGGCTGCTCCCATGTTCCAGGTATACCGCTGTGGATGGTTCCCAGGCGGTGAGCATAACAGGTACACTTCTGCTCTGTATCGCATCGCCGCCAGCACTGTGTGCACGTACAGCGTGTTCGGACCGTGTCGCGGCTCATATCGTCATCGAGGACGTTGGTGCAAGTACCAGCCAGCGGCCGTGATGTGCCCGGGGGCGAACAGAGACGACTTGCTCGGATGATGTTGCTTAGGGAGGCGAGTTTACACTTCAAACTACGATCAACTTGGGTGTTCAGGTGAGCAAGTGGACGCTGATTCCAGAGCACCCTCCGCCAGTCCAGCGCGTATGTGTGCATTATCGCGACGCAAACACGGCCGGGAGGATGTCCCTTACATGTGGACATGGGGATTCTGTGGTAACTATATACTTGTCTGTCCATCGGCGTGCGCACCGCACTGCATCGGGACACTGCAGCAAGCGGCAAACGCCACACTGTGGCTTCCATCACCAGCCTCGTTTCGCCGCTCGGCCCAGCTTGCCTGCCTGTAGAGTGTGCTCTGTTGCCAGTGCCCACTTGAGCTCTCTCCTCCTTTCGCTTGACCCCCTCCTCCCTCTTCTCCTCCTCTTCTTCTCCTCCTCTTCTTCTCCTCCTCTTCTCCTCCTCTTCTCTTCTTCTCTTACTCCACATTATCGCAATCACCAGCCCTATCGTGTCATCGTTGCTCATCTGTCGGTGACTGAGTACCACCCCTCACAGCCCCCCCTTCTCCCCCCCTAGTCCACGGGACGAGAGCTTCGCCTGCTTTCTTCTTCCAGCTCAGCTGACCAAACCTGCCCGTTTAAAAGCGCACACTCCCCCCCACCTTCTCTGCCCAGCGTCATCTACTTCAACTCCGTTACCCCCACAACTACAGCTCCACCATCACAAACCACAACCAGAAGAAACCTTATCCACCGAATTAATCCAACACCGTCAAAATGCGCAGGTGAGTGCCTCTCGTTGCTGCTGCTCTCCCTTGACGGCGAGCAGATAAGCGAAAGACAGCTATGCTGATACCTTCTCCAGCAAGTTCAAGGACGAGCACACATTCGAGAAGCGCAAGGCCGAGGCCGAGCGCATCCGCCAGAAATACGCCGACCGCATTCCAGTACGCTCCTCCTCCCCCCTCTCCTCTGCGTGCGGACGAGGGCATCGTCGTCTCGCTTTCCACGGAGCTCGTCGGCTAATCTCGTCTTATCGCCGCTCGAATAGGTTATCTGCGAGAAGGTCGAGAAGTCGGATATCGCTACCATCGATAAGAAAAAATACTTGGTCCCCGCGGACTTGACAGTCGGTCAGTTCGTCTACGTTATCCGCAAGCGGATCAAGCTTTCTCCCGAGAAGGCGATCTTCATCTTCGTCGACGAGGTGCTGCCACCTACCGCGGCTTTGATGAGCTCTATCTACGAGGAGCACAAAGACGAGGATGGCTTCCTCTACATCACGTATGTGTCCTCCCTCCTGCTACTGGCTTCGGGATCTGCTCCTGACACGAGGTAAACAGTTATTCTGGAGAGAACACCTTTGGCGGCGAGCTCTTGTAATCTGTTTTCTTGTGTTTTCTTTCTTTCCTTCTCTCTCACTTGGTCTTGCGTTTTTACGGATGTGCACACTCTAAACTACTTGTTTCGCTGTCCTCCCGGGTCTATTGCCGGTCCCGTTCGTGTGCTTGTTCATTTGTGTGTTCGTTCCTGGCAGGCGTTCTTGAGGGGGAATGAGAAGGCGCTGGTACAGCACACAGAACGCGAGCAGTCGGACTGGAGCTTCATCTTGGGTTGTCAGCTACCCTCGCAGCTTTGTGGGTGTTCGTTGTTTGTATAGAAAGGCTCTGAAACGCTCCTTTTGCTCGCTGGAACAGGATGTTTCACGTGCTTTGGAGGGGTTTGCCTATGGGTTTGCTGTTACTGCTGTGTCTGTATGTCATCTGCGCGCGCGAATTGCGATGATCTCGGTGCTTTTTACCTCGCGTGTGAGCGGTGTGGAACCCGTGTTTAACTCACGGGGATGAACAAGCCCTAAGCCCGAGCCTTGCCAACTTATCCGGTGACGTGTATAAGCATGTAGCCTCACCGACATCACGGTATGTATGTCACTATCATACTCTAAGTTTTGGGGCGAACAGGTAAAGTCGTCGATCGGTCGGATCGTAACATGCAGCAGCCCCACCATCCTCCTCCTCGGCCAGTTCCACCTTCTCCCGCCGCCGCCGGCCATCCAGATCACAGTCCGAAATAATACCCCGCCCGCCGTCGCAGGGCTTCTAGCGCCGTCCCGGCGCGGCCGGCCTCAGCCTCTTCGCGGCGGATCCGGAGGCTGGCGGCCGAGATGCCGATGAACAGCGCAAACAGCGGGTCCGCGGCTCTGCGTGACATCAGCTTTGGGACGGCTGGGACGGCTGGGACGGCTGGGAGGGGAGAGGAGGGGACAATGTGGGGGAGTAAGTACCGTGAGATCAGGTACTGTGCCATCGTTTCGGGGGTTGGTGGGTAACAGTGTTGCAGGTGGTAGGCAGAGTAGTGCGTTTTGGTTGGACGATACGAGTATCATACACAGTAACTACTGTAGTTGCTTACATACATTCTACCTTCATAGTTTGAGAGAGTTGTTATATCTATGACGTGGTTGGTTGGTGGGTTTCTATTAGATATTTTTTTTTGATTTTTCTTCTGGCATGGGCACGACAACGCCAAAGCAAGAAATAAAACCCTACTACACATCCGTATGTCCATGTAGATAGGTGTATATTTCCCTCCTCCTCGGAGCAGGAGAATTACTTCTTCTTATGCGTCGACCTCTCGGGCTTGACGCGGACCTTCTTCGGCGCGCCCTTACCCCTCACTTTAGCCCTGTGCGATTATTCGCGATCAGCCCTCCCCCCCATCCTGCATCCTCCTCCCCCTCGTTCGAGGCCAAACAGACATACCTCTCGACGGCGTTGATGCGGGCGTCCTCGTGCTCGTCGCTGATGGCGAGGCCGGGGAACAGGCGTCGCAGGTCGCGCACCGTCGCGACGCGCGGAGGGTAGTAGTCCAGCAGCGCGGCGCCCTTGAGCCGCTGCCGCAGCACCTTGTTGCCCGTGCGGATGTTGTTCGGGTTGAAGGTCGTGTTGAAGATCGAGGCGCTCAGCTGTCGGCCGGCCGGTCGGGCCCGGAAAGGTCAGCACGATGGATGCCCGAATGACGACGACGACGACGACTACGGAGGTGGGGTGGGCGGGGAAACTTTGTAGAGCGTTTGGAGACGTGATAACGACATCTCTGGCGGCGGCGGCGGTGGGTAGAAATGTGGGGCGTCGTGGGCGTGGACGCGCGTGGTGGGTGGATGGGTACGCAGTGGGGGGGGGATAGTGGGAATGAGGCTCTGCTGTCTATTTTTCGGAGCCGTCATGCAGAAGCACTCGAGAATCTTGTTTACAGGCAAAATTTACGCCATGATCTATAAATAATAATAATAATAAAAAACTCGAGAATCTTGCATCTCGGGCGAGCTTTGCTCAGCCATTTCCCCATGTCAAGGGCTCAGAAAAGAAAAGAGAAACCATCACAAGCTCTAATATGTACCGGATTATTCCACTCGGTCAGAAGCGCTCTATCATAAACTATGTAGAAGTGAAGTAGAGTACCTGCAGCCAGGCGCTCCCCTCCACCGTGAGACAAACCTCCCACGTTCACCGCAACCAACCGCACCTTGCAGGATCGGAACTGCAAAAGCTAACTACAGAAAATCCCATCCTGTTCGGACGATTACCCGCACCGTCCCGCCCCCGCCAATCGCATTCCAATTCACCAACATGGCTCTAACAGACGTGTCGTCACCGACGATAGTAGAGTGGGATTCTTCCGAGATTTTGTGCCTCGTACATAATACATGTTTAAAGAGTAAGAAAAAATTGAAAATGGAAATTCTATCCCCGCAAGCAAAAGAAAGCCCCAGCCAGCCAACAAAGAAATGATAAACCGGGCTGCCGGTGATTTTTCCTGTCCCCTTCGATACCACCTGCCTCAATCACCAAAACTAAATCTTACACGCCTACAGGATGCGAATACACCACACACCACTACCAATGCAATGTCTCGCAACGGCTAATAACGACGTCCATAGTTTTCGGGACCTACAGCGTGGCACCGACAAGCTCGGCATACTTCTCAGTGCTGAAAGATTTGGGACGCTCAATGGGGGCACTGAGTGCGCGGTCGATGATGAGCTGAGGAAGAACACCGAGCGCGCGCGAAACACCGAAGAGAACAGTGTAGTAGTTAGCCTCGGTGAGACCGTAGTACTGGAGGAGAACACCCGAGTGCTGGGGGCGAGGGTTAGTATTGCAGCATGGACAGTTGGGAACGCGAAGAGCTTACAGCATCGACGTTGGGCCAGGGGTTCTTGGTCTTTCCGTGCTCAGTGAGAACACCAGGGGCGATCTTGTAGACCTGGCTGACAAGCTTGAAGAGAGGGTCGTTGGGAAGTTTCTTGAGGGCGAACTCGCGCTGGGAGGTGTAGCGGGGGTCGGTCTTGCGGAGAACAGCGTGTCCGTATCCAGGAACGACACGACCAGAGTCCAGGGTCGACCAGAGGTACTTCTTGATGTTCTCATCCGACAGATCGTCGCCGACGGACTTCTTCATCTCGGTGAGCCAGTTAAGAACTTCCTGGTTGGCCAGTCCATGGAGAGGACCGGCAAGCCCGTTAAGACCGGCAGCCAGGGAGAGCATGGGAGAGGAGAGGGCGGATCCGACCAAGTGGGTGGTGTGGGCGGAGACGTTACCACCCTCCTGCAAGGGAAATTAGCAATCGCAAGCAAAGGTAGAGCCTTGGGGGGCGTACGTGGTCAGAGTGAATGGTGAGGTACAGACGCATCAGGTCAACGAAATCCTTGTTTCCGCCGAAACCGAGCTGGTTGGCCAAGTTGAAACCGTAGTCCTTGTCGGCCTGGATGGGGGCGACCTTTCCGTCCTTGTAG
>Ga0307516_10009561_pt1 | contig 10800 bp, 8 predicted proteins | sample 19_EM_MG_FD_203310 | JGI IMG/M metagenome (GOLD analysis project Ga0307516, IMG submission 203310) | Populus trichocarpa ectomycorrhiza microbial communities from riparian zone in the Pacific Northwest, United States - 19_EM | ecosystem: Host-associated > Plants > Roots > Unclassified | place...
GTCATTCAAACCTGGTATAACGTTTTCTCTAGCATATTTTTTAGATTTGTTTTGCGCCTCAAACCAAAAATCACGCAACTTACATGATACAAACGTATTCTATATGAGATAATGACAAATGATATTTTAATATTTAAAATTAAGAAAAACATTATCATATTATTTTCGATGTTATCTAATTGCAGCGTGATTCTCCCAAACCCTCCTCGCAACATTATCATTATCTCTATCTCACTCAAATTTAGACTTGCATTAAAAATTTATAAAATATAAATCAATAATTTCAATAAAGTAAAGGAATTAACATTAATGATAGTATAATTTTTAAGTTAACATTAATCTTAAATCTTGTAAACCATGCATCGACATGTGGTTTCCAATTAGGATGTTTGGAAACCTAGCTCCATTGAAATAATAGAATTTTCATCGATAATTTAAATGTTGATGTTATTACTCAGACAGCCTTATTATTTGTGAACCTGAAAATTGATAAATTTAATGAAATATTATTTGTTCATAAATTGTTAAACATAAACCAACTCAAAGCAAAACAAACTTATATTGAAAGGTCGTCCTTCCAATGTGCCTATACTAGCGGGTGAATGGATCCCGCTATGAAGGGACACCTCATCTACATTGCAGAACTGCACTCGAAGAGGCAGCGTTGTGAGTCGACGCACGTGTTTCAAGTTTTTTAAGGAAGAATGAGAAATAAGGGAGGGGGAGAGGAGGATCGAGGGCTAGGTCATTTATTAAATATTACCAATGGATTGACCGATAAAATTATTTTGTTTGTCAATCCGTCAGCAATTCTATCTGTATAAGTGACACATCAATATACTATTTGGTATATTTGTTTGAATCCAACTGTAATTCTGTCGGTACAGCATCTGTAAAAACTTACATGTCATCGTACTGTTTGGTTTTTTTTATTCCTTCTATTCGGATTGGGATTCCCTCGGTATATACCGACGACATATTTCCATCAGTTAATACCGACGAAGTTAGCGATGGAAAAAATTCGGTCAGTAAAGATCAACACAAAATACCGATAAAAAAAATCTGTCGATGTTTTCATTTGTGTTCATAGATTTTCTAATAGTGTAAGTGAGGTATACGTGATGGGTTATTTTTTATTTTTTATGATATTTTTTATTGCCTTTTATTATATTTGTTTTTTCTTTGCTTTATTTGTTTTGATATCAAGTTATATTATTAGGGTTAGGTTTCTTGAAATTCTTATACTTAGAGAAAATGATAATTTAAAATATTTTTTAGAGTTCTAAGGATCTTGATAAACAATTTAAAGTTGTTTAGGGTTTGAGAGAAGATTACTTGAAGATCAGATCTCTAAGTGTTCGTCCTCTAACAATTATCTACATAAACCATAAGTAAAAGATCTTATAAAACTCTTTTAGAAGAGACGGGTCATTATTCCTTTGAATGTTAGCCTTTTCTTTTTATATTTTCAGGTGTTTTATGTTCTATAACACATGTTGTACAACTCACTTCTATTCAAAATATGAGGCATAGCATTTTATTTATAAGGAAAGCCTAATAACCCTATAAATGGCAAAATGTCAATTTACCCCTAGAATAATATCATATATTTTATTTAAGGTTGATTTTAAAAAGTTGTTTAATCAAGTCCCTACTTGATTTTTTTAGGTTTAGAATTATAATCCCTGTATTAATTACAATCAAGTCACACTTGATTATCTATCCTAATTTAATTTCTAACCAATGGTTCTTAATATATGTGATCCATTAGGTTCCTAATGAGTTAGCCCAAATATAAATCACAATCCTAAATAAAATAGAATTAAATAATTTAATTTATTATCAATTTAATAAATTGATTTATATTTAAAAATCAAATATAAAGTCTAACAACGTGTCATGATCCCTTAAATATTAGAAAAGTTATACGTGGTTTGACTTTACCTTTTATTATTAGTTTATATGTAGTTATTATCTCTTCATCAATAATATTCTGATTCAGACATTGGATAAAGTGTGTTAGTTGTGTCAAATCATGTTTGTTCTCAACATCGTAGTCATTGAATCTGTTAAAAAACTCTTTTCAAATCTCATTCCACTTTGTACAAGAATTTCACAATTAATACTAGTTGATAACATATGGAATATTTCTCTAATTCACTTAGGGTGATGAATTCTCTATGTATCACTCAAATATCTTTATATAGTTTATGTAATACTCAATATCTACTTTTTTGTTATCCTTGATTACAATATGTAGTCAGGATTAAAGCATAACATTTCATATACAAGATAACTTGGTAATCTCAAGTTTAAGAATCATTTACATAACTGTCACGTGAGTTTTTTCATAGACATATGTGATTTTTTTATATTGAATTTTCATGTGGGTCAGTTCAGTGTACATGTCATTCAACAAGAAAATATATATTAGTTTCATAGATTCTTCACACCTCATCTTATGAGAACAGTTGTTTCTTTTCATAAAGAAAATAATATAATATGTATTAGTCTCAATAGTTGTAATTAATATATAGTCTTAATAGAGCATTGACCATGAATATTTAGAAATAATATTTTGATGCAATATGAATCTTATAATTATAATATCTTTATAATTTTTCTTGCAAAGTATTTTTATCTCAAATACTTTATCTTTACTCTAGATTCATTAATCAATCATTAATGAATATTAAAGATAAAAAAACATTTATTAATAATAAATATACTTTTGCATAAACGAAGTTAGTGTCACATGTAACTCACCAATTGGCTAAAAAAAAGCCTCTTTTTGTTGATTACTTTTATGCTATAAACATAATTTCTCAATAAGTTATTTTTTATATTAATATAAAATATCATTGTAAACTTAAAGCCTCTAAGCAGGAATTATGGTGATCCACTGCAAGTGTTTGTCCCATGTGTTACATACATTGCTAACATAGACTTGTTGCTCGTTAAGTGCTCTTTTTTACCAACTCCTCCAAGGGAAAAAAATATTTTTTTTTAACTATTTAACATACCATTATAGATTAACACTTACCCACAACGTAGTGTAGAAACATAAGCTAGTTTGCATCTAAGATAGGTATATTTTAACTAAATTATATTCTAAGCCGAAAATATTGTTGTCTTTCATAAGATAAGTAGTCTAGAAATGACGGCCAAGGAATAAACGCAACTCCTACAACATTAGTCATACAAAAACGTTTGTCGAAAAACTTATTAGTAGTGATCTTTTGTAACTTTTATATACACATAGGGATGAATCGACAAACTCGAGAGCATTACTTTACACATCTACCAGACTTAACAAGGAAAGGACAATAGACCTAACACAAGTGAGAACAAAACAACTCCCCGACTTAACAAGAATGAATCGTAAACCACTGCTTCAAACCATTAACACCTAAATCAGAATGTATAAAAACTGACTAGCACCAAAGCACATTCAACAAAGAAGCTTGGGTCAAGGCTCAAGGTTCAAGGCTCAAAGAAAAACAGTTCAGTCACAATTTTAAGCTAGGAAGATGTGTTATGTAGAAGAATTCTAGCAAGCATTTTACATCAACGAATTGGTCAAGATGTGATGAATAACAAGCTGTCGGGTCATATACTGAATTCCAGCTTTTAGAGCAACAAATCTAGGTTGAGTCAAGATTCTAACGTCTAGATTCCAACTTCAAGAACCGCTCAGTACAATGATATGCTCCAGATTGACGCGTATAGACTACACGAACGGTCAGGACAATTAATATATATAATTTCCTTCTGACATGAAAAAAAGAGTTAATATAGAAAACAAAAATTAAATTTGTGATAATTAAAAACAAAGAACAAAACAATGGGATCTGGCTGGTTAGTTAAAAAAAAAAAAACAAATTAAGAAAATCATGAGGTAGGAAATTGAGGTAGATTTGGTGATATCAAAATTTAAGCCGCCTTGAAGGGTTCAAAGTCTTTGTAGCGTAGTCACCTTTCGGATAGTGAATCCAGGCTGCGAGGAAACTCTATTGCCGTTTCCTACCTTACCAAATTCCTGACAAAGTCAATCATTAATTACCCTGTTAAATTAATGATTAATTTCTGCGTCATGTATAATACTGGTCCTTAACTAACTCTCGATGGAATACTTCTTCTTCGAATACGAAAGTCAATTTTTTGAATGCATCCCTAGTTTCTTATTGATTGAGCGACTTTGACGAGCAGGAACTCTGAAAATTATACACCTTAATATAGAGTAAAAATATTACAGGTATGCAAAGATGCAGCGGATCACTAAATTGGAATAGTATAAATACTTTCTTAGACTCCGATCCAAGAAAAAAGAGTAGAAAAATCTTGCAGTTGACCGAATAATTAAAAAAATAAAAATAAAAATCTTGGCATATACAGAGGTAAGAGAGCATCAGTTCTAGTTCGCCAATATTCCTCAGCAAATGAAATGGCTACTGTTCATTTTGAGCTCTCGTTAATGGCCGTAGTTTTATTACTAACACCAAGTAGTGGTATAGCAGCTGATCGAAGCAGTGGGACAAAGGGCAACCAGCAGCATGTTAATGGCGTTGTTGGTGCCATAGTCGACACAAGCTCCCGTATTGGTAAAGAAGAAAGAGTAGCAATGGAGATCGCAAGGGAGGATTTGTATCGTTACTCCAATCAAACTTTGATTCTGCACGTAAAAGACACCGATCAAAGGAAACCCATCCGAGCAGCACTTGCAGGTACGTTTGTGCTGTCATTGTATCTCCTTATCTTAAACAGAAACTAAGCCTGCGAAACACATCTATGCTTGCAAATTATAAATTATGCCTGCCTCCTTATCACAACAATAGACAAGAAAAAAAATCAATTTTTGTCAAATTTTCATACTTAATTAGCTATAGTTGATTAGGGTTTAGGACTTAGAGCCGCCGGCCGGTTAATGGGCGCATAGATATACAATATTTATTAGCGTAAGGCAAATTCCCTACCATACAATCCATTGTCTTGAACCTCCTACACAACTTGATTAAGAGAATAAATTAAAGGGTGAAAAGGAGCAGGAAGTCCAAATCACAACCAACTCTCATCGAAGTGTAAGCAATCTCTTTTCTAATCTCCATAGTCGAATGCATCACTTTACAGGCTGATTAATGTTCCATGTGTTGCCTCCTGAGTGGTATAAAAGTTCTTCAAAATAGTTGCTTCCAATGTGTAACTGTCACCAATAAAAATATACATGTTACCATCATTGATCAACCCCCAGACTTCGAGTCATAGTAAACATTTTCTCAAAAAATAAAAATCGTAGAAAACATAAAAAATTGACTTGGATCCAAAAGAATAGAACAGAAGTTATAGACTTTGTCAATCATGCATTAAAAACAAAGCCAGAAATCCTTTTCGTCTCTATGTTTACATCAGAAAGTAGTTGTTCACTCTAACTCAAAAAAATCTTAGGCATGTATCAATTTGCTTCGCATAGGTTTTTTGGGTTTCTTTTATAATCAATTGATAATGAATATTAAGGAAATAGAGAAGATATATATATATATATATATTGAAATCAAATGTCTTGCATATGATCACACCATCAATGCCTATTCCAATATTCCATCATTGTACAAATTACCTTCATTTAGTATCCATGCACACATATTAGAGTTGATTAAGAGGCCAGGACCACAAGAATTGCTTGCTACCTGTCCAAGAAAATTAGAAGTTTTTTTTTTCTTTCCTTTCATCTCATTGAGAGACTCGTGAGCTACACAATGGAAATAGCCATCTCTCCTAGAAAGTTATCGGATATACAAACATTAAATCATGCCTGTGTAAAAATAATTAAGTCAGCATACCCAAGAAGTCAAGAATTTGAACTCTATGCATTTACAGGTATGGATCTCATCAACACACAAGTACAGGCTATTCTAGGACCGCAAACATGGGAAGAGGTGTCATTGATTGCTGATATCTGCACCAAAAACCAAATTCCCATTTTTTCTTTTGCGGACACAACTCCAGAATGGACAACAGAGAAGTGGCCCTTTCTACTTGGAGCTTCACACGACAATTTTGCACAAATGAAAGCCATTGCTGCTGTTGTACAGTCTTGGAATTGGCATCAGGTAACTGTAATACACGAAGATGTAGGTTCTTGGACGAATGGAGTCATGCCATATCTCCATGATTCCTTAAGAGAAATAGGTGCAGAAGTTAGCCAATTCGTAGGCCTCTCGTCTTTTGCTTCTTCTGATTCATTATCCAGAGAGCTTAAAAATCTTAAAAGAGAGCAGTGTAGAGTCTTTGTTGTTCATCTGTCATTACCATTGGCCGTGCGTCTATTTGAGATGGCGAAGAAATTGAAAATGATGGAGAAAGACTATGTTTGGATCACTACACATCACATTACAAGCCTTGTCCACTCCATCGATGCCTCTATCATCTCCTCAATGCAAGGAATTGTAGGAGTCAAGAGCTACTTCTCGGAAACAGGAACACGTTTTCAGGATTTTAGTTCAAGATTTCGTAAAAGGTTTAGAAGAGAAAATCCTGAAGAGGAAAACAATGAGCCTGGGATTTATGCAGTGCAGGCCTATGATGCTATCTGGACAATAGCTCGAGCGTTGAAAGGAAGTAATAGGAGGAATCAAGAATTATTAGAAAAAGTTTTGCAAACTGACTTTCAAGGCCTGTCAGGAAAAGTTCAATTCAACAATCACAAAATGGCTCCAACACAGATGTTTCAGATCATCAATGTGGTGGGAAAGAGTTATAGGGAACTCGGGTTTTGGTCAAGTGGATTAGGTTTCTCAGAGACTATTGGTAAACATGCTACCTACAGCCCTCTTATGAATGATTTGGAGCAAGTGCTTTGGCCAGGGGGGCCTAGATATACTCCTAGAGGATGGACCGAACTTACAAGAGAGAAGCCACTGTTGGTTGGTGTGCCTGCAAAATCAGGTTACAAAGAGTACGTGAAAGTGGAATACGATCGATCAGGGAATGCTTCTTTCGATGGCCTTGCAATTGAGATCTTCAATGCCACGGTACGACGCTTGCCATTCTATTTGCCATACGAGTTCGTCGCCTTCAATGACATCTCTTACGATAATCTAGTGGGCCAAATTGGTAAGGTACGAATTTGCTCTTTCATAAAGCACTTTGCACCATTGACATCATAGCTTAGCTCAAGAAAAGATTAAGTAGCCTCACAAGCATAGCATATTGTCCTTACTTTTGGTCAACGTAATGAAGAATAAATTTGTAATCATCATAAAGGTCATTTATATTATAATAAAATGTAATGGAAGTAAAATCATCAACCATTTCTTGTAGTTAACGTTACTCTGCACACTAACTCTTGGTCCATGTTATCAGAAATTTGATGCCGTGGTCGGTGATGTGGCAATAGTGGCTAGCAGATACTCGCATGTGGAGTTCTCACTTCCCTTCTCGGAAACTGGATTGATGCTGGTCGTCCCTGCTCGATCAAGCAATAAAGCATGGTCATTTATCAAACCCTTTACAAAATCCATGTGGGCTTCAATAACCGTCATAACCATATACAATGGTTTCGTTGTTTGGCTAATTGAGCGACATGCTCATCCTGAATTAAGAGGCTCCATGCTCCATCAAATAGGAATCATGCTTTGGTTATCTTTCAACACTCTTTTCTCTTTACAAGGTAAAATTTTCTTTTCTTTAATTCCCGTACGCTTTTAGATCATGAACTGTTATTTATATTGGATACAATTATAATATTTGGGATGAAAGTAGCTATGTAGAATAATTTATTTGTGCATATATGTATATGTATAGGTGGAAAACTGCATAGCAATTTGTCAAGGATGTCAGTGGTGGTTTGGTTGTTTGTTGCGCTAGTTGTCATACAGACATATACAGCCAACCTCACCAGCATGTTGACTGTCCAGAGGCTTGAACCTACCGTAACCAGTGTTGAGGAGCTGCTGAAAAGCAATGCAGCCGTTGGATACTGTTCAGGTTCATACTTGGAAAATTATCTGGTAGAAGTTTTACGCTTTCCTCGCAACAATGTTAAACATTATGGCTCAGCAGAAGAATATGCTCAAGCCTTCAATAAGAAAGAAATTGCTGCTGCCTTTATTGGAACTCCTTTGGCCAAAATATTCCTTGCAAAATTTTGCAAGAAATTTATTGCAGCTGGGCCAACATTCAACATCGGAGGGTTTGGATTTGTACGTAGTATATTTATCTCCTCCTAGCTCATTTTTCCTTGCTTTCTTAAACAATAATTTTGCAACTTCAGTTGTTTCAGAAGAAAGGGACCAAACCAAACCAGCTAGCTTGAGTTAGATTGATGCGAAAAAGGCTTAAATTTGCATGGTTTGTTCTCTGCAGGCATTTCCTCGGGGATCTCCATTGCTTGCAAGTATTAATGAAGCTCTACTGAAGGTATCTGAAAATGGAACGCTAGTACAACTGGAGAACAACTTTATTGGCGCACTTCAAAAATGCCAGGACAAGGAAGAAGAAAATCCTAGTCTTAGCCCCAATGGGTTCCGGGCACTCTTCATAATAACTGTAGGCACATCAACAATTGCTCTAGTAATTTACATTTTTTGTATAGCTAGTTCTTTTTCCGGACTTACAACCATTAGGGGCCTTATGTTCATTATCATCAAACATTGGTGCTACCAAAGCAAGAGATTCAGCAGAAGAGTAAGCAATGTTGAAAGCCTTGGAAATTCTTCTCCACAGCATGCACCAAACCTGCAGCTCTCTCAAGTTTAAGATCGGGAAATCGGTTACATTTTTTCATTTACATCATGATGTTGTCTGTAACTTCTTCTCTTTTTTTCTTTTTTCTTTTTTTTTTTTTTTTGCAATTTTGTACAAAAGCTAAATCAGTAATTATTAATAACCATGTAAATAATCCTGGGTTTTTCTTTTCCCATACGAGAGCTAGCTGTCATTGTAATGAAGGCACTTACTGTAATTTCTTTCGTGTACAACGTTTTTTCTTGTAAGGATTTTTTTTCCCCACTATTTCTTTTTGTTCATGTCATTCAAAATAAAACAAGGTGAATTCTAGCCATTCAAAATAAAGCCCGTGATCAAACATTTTCACTTGAAGTGTAAAGAATTAAGAGAAGGCGAGAATTATAGGGACTCAGGATTATGTATTCTAAGTTTTAATAGACCTCCTAATGAAGTGGAGGGGGGAGAACTGGCCTGCCGCAATGTGCTGGAGAGGTTGCTGGTTAACGCTGATTCTTATTGGCATTCACTGTTCCTTTGTGTAATCTGAAGTTCGACTGTTTATTAATTATTAATTTTAATTAAAAGAAACTAAAACGCGTGAGGAAAATACTTAGCTCCAATTATTGTGCTCCCTTTCATGTTTCATTGTAAATTGAAGCAATAATTTCTTTTTTATTTTCATACCTAAACTTTTTGTTCTTCTTTTTAATTGCTTTTTTGGCAAATGATGACCAATTACTTCTAACGCCCTGTTTGTTTTTGTATTTAAAAGTGTTTTTGAAAAAATTTAAATTTTTTTTCTTTAAATTAATATTTTTTAGTGTTTTCAGATCATTTTGATACGCTGATGCCAACAATGATTTTTAAAAAATAATAATAAAATATTATTTTAATGTATTTCTAAATAAAAAACTTTGAAAAATAACTGCAAATATACTCTCAAACACCCCCTTATCTTTAACAAATGGCAAGATTAAAAGACAAAGAGTCAAGGTGAAAAAGACGAGGAAAATATGTGATTGTTTCAAATTGATGCAGAAAGTTAAAGTTCGTCCTCGTACTTTTCAAATAATAAATTTTTGATCTCTTTAGTTTTTTAAAAAAGGGTCCAAAACTTCATTTTATTATTTTATTTTTTAGTCCTTGATTTGAGGAGATGAAAGAGAAAGTCATCAGTTTTGATGATAGAGATAAAAAATAACGGTTAACACTGATTTCAACCACAAAATAAATTGATTTTCATGTCAAAGGATTACATTCGATGAGAAAAGTTTCATTAGGATAATCTTTGGCCTTTACATTACTTGAGAGGGTAGATATGAGGTAAGGAGGTTTTTTGAACTCTTGTTGATTTTGGGTTTTTGGACCAATCTTTGGTCATTTAAGGCCATAAATATGTTTATCAAGGTTTCTAAAGTATTTTCTATGATATCGTTTAGTTAATATCCTGTGACAGAAACAATGCAGATATACGAGGCAAGACAGAATAGGAGACAGAAATAAAATTGTATTTGATAATAAAGTACAAGAAAGAGTGATTATCACTGTATTGTATTTGGTTGATAGTGGACAAACAAGAATAAAATATTAAACAAAATCTATTTTATCCTTAACATGTATTATTGTCAAACTTACATATTAAAAAAATATTTTTTTTTACTTTAGTTGACATTGGGTATTGAAATTAAAAATAATATAATAACATTAGTTATAGAATCCAGATTTGCCTAGCAAGTTGCCATGGGACTTGACAACTCAAGGTCTTGACTACTCTAGATTCAAGAGAAATAGAGGAAAGACTCACCTAACCTAACTTAACTTAGTCAAGAATTTGAGTCAATCTATGACTTGGTCAAAACCCGAGTAAAAAACCTATTAATTTTTTTGAAAAACAAATTATCTAAACTATATTATTTTGATCCTTTTAAAAAAATATATAGAATTGACCTATGTCAGCTCGAGTTGACATACCTAACCTGCGTCTTGGGCCTTATCCCGGGTCAACACCTGGGTCAAGTTTTAAAATTATAATAATAATCATTTTTATCCTTATATGTCATAGTTAGAAAAGTTTGG
>Ga0307516_10009562_pt1 | contig 10800 bp, 8 predicted proteins | sample 19_EM_MG_FD_203310 | JGI IMG/M metagenome (GOLD analysis project Ga0307516, IMG submission 203310) | Populus trichocarpa ectomycorrhiza microbial communities from riparian zone in the Pacific Northwest, United States - 19_EM | ecosystem: Host-associated > Plants > Roots > Unclassified | place...
CAAATAATATTATATTTATTAAAAAAAAAAAAATTATCAAAAATATTTATATATTTTTTTAAATATTCAATATATATATATATATATATATATATATATATATATATATATATAATTTTTATTGTGTTTTTTTCATAATTGTTTTTGGAAAAAACCCATTTTTGTTTATAATAAAACTCCACAAAATAAGTCTAACAGGTTTTCGCAAAGCATACCCTTAAAAAAAAAAAACCTTTAGCAAAAATATTACTAGTCAAACAAAGCCTTAGCCATTGATTTAATTTTGACCCGATTGAGTTGACCATAAATCTGTGGTCTGACCATGAACCAAACTAAAGACATGGGTTTGACTTGAAAATAAGCCAGAAACAAAAACTAAACCAAAAACATATTAAACTTGTCAGAAACACAAAAAACTCAAAAATTTTGGCGAAAACAAATCAAAACCCAGAAAAAAACAAAGAATACAAATGAACATTCAAAGTGATTCTAGCAACACAAACTTTAAACCAGATTAGATTTCATGAAATAAAAGGAACATAAAGGATGTAGACCATGCGAGGATTAATAATTAAGTAACAAAACTCAATAATTATCACTCAACAATCCTGATATGACCAAAAAAGTTTCGATATAAAAAACAAAACCCTAAAATTAAAATTAATAGAAAATAGTTATTGATGTAGGACAGCGTAAAGATGGAATCCTAGTGCAACAAGGATAAACACGTCAGGATTCAAGCTTCTGAGTTAAAAGCATACTCTGCCACTACTGCTCTGTTCCTTATTGCACACAGATTCCATTATTTAAGTGCCCCTCTGCTACTGATATTATTGTTTAAAAGTTAGAACTTTAGTTTACGTTCTACGTAGGAATATTGTATGTTTTTATTAATTATCTCTGCAAGTACGTTTCTGATTGGAATTAGGATTGACAGCTATAAATACAAGCAACCAATCCTCGTTACAAACACTTGAATTTTCATTGAAATAAGAATTTCATTCAGAACCTCAATCTCTTACTCGTTGATTCGAGTAATCTACTTCCTGCTCGTGGACTCAAGCAATTATTTACAAAGGGATGGTGATCCTTTTATTTAATAGACTTTCGCTACGTCAGTTGGTATCAGAGCAGGTTTAACTTGTTCAGATGGCAAACACACAAAGTGAAAACGAAGCTCTTGATGACGGCAAACATGAAGAGGGCATGATCAACAAACTGAATTCAGGAATTTCCAGCGTGAGACCCAGCAAGCGTTACAAGCAATACAAGCAACCCTTGTTAGGCTAACAATAGGAAATAACATGTAGCATGAAGGCAAAAATTACAGGGAAAGGATTGTTCCTACTCGTGAACGCCATCCAATTCCACGTAGGCAGTTAGCCTACGAGGATGAACTGAGTGATGATGAGGAATATGTTGAACACATGTTTCGACACAATCATCAAGGACAACGCAATGTGGGAGGGCGAGAACCACAAACATTCCGTATGAAAATGGATTTACCTAGTTTCAATGGTCAGTTGCAAATAAAGGGGTTTCTTGATTGGCTGGAAATAGTTGAAAGGTTCTTCGACTACATGGAGATCCCTGAAGATAAAAAGGTAAAATTGGTTGCTTACAGATTAATGGGAGGAGCCTCTGCATGGTGGGAGCAGCTGTAACTCACGCGAATGCGACAGAGAAAAGGGATGGTATAAACATGGGCAAAGATGAGACGACTTCTACGAGCCAGATATTTACCACCAGATTATGAACAAATCCTGTTTCAACAATATCAGTATTGTAGACAAGGAAACAGAATAGTGCAAAAATATGTTGAAGAATTCCACGGATTATCCTCACGCAATAATCTGTCAGAAACTGATGCGTAACAAGTCAGCAGGTTTGTTGGTGGTCTACGTTTGGCTATATAGGATCGGGTCTCCATGCAAACCATATATTCTTTAACTGAAGCCATCAACCTGGCTACAAAAGCAGAAACACAACTGGAAATAGCAAAGTCGATAGCTGGAGCGAGAAGCTCTTTCGATCTTAATCGGGCTGCAATAGACAAAGGAAAGTTTCCAGCCTTTCAACCACCGCCCATCAATACTTCCAAAGGACCAAACAATAACGGGGCACCCTCAAAGACTGGAGGAGCGATAGAAGCACCTAGAAATCCTTATGCTCGTCCATCGACAGATAAATGCTATCGATGTGTGCAGCCAGGACATCGCTCCAATCAATGTCCCAGGCGGAGTATAGTAAACTTTATAAAACCAGATTTAACAACAGAAGGAGTAGAAGATGAATTAGCATACACCTATGAAGAGGACGAAGTCACATGGGGAGATGAGGGAGAATTATTGTCACGTTCCCTAGTAGTTTGAAAACTACTACTTGCGCTAAAACAGATAGAGCAATCACAGTGACACAACATATTTCGAACCAGGTACACTGTGAATAAAAAGGTATGTGATGTCATTATAGATAGCGGCAGCAGCAAGAATATAATTTCAAAAAACATGGTAGCAAAGCTGGGGTTAAAAACTGAGAGACATCCATCACCATATAAGATCGGCTGGATCAGACAGGGTGCAGAAGCAAGGGTCACAGAAATTTGCCGCATTCAATTCTCCATTAGACAAAATTATGTAGACAACGTTACTTGTGACGTAGTTGAAATGGACGCCTGTCATATAATTCTAGGCAGACCGTGGCAGTTTGATGTGGATGCTATATACAAGGGGCGTGATAATGTGTATATTTTCATGAGTAAAGGGCAGAAAGTCGTGTTGGGTCCAATAAAGGAAGAATTTTCTGTAGTCGAACCGAAAACTAAAGGGAAGTCAGTGCTTCTGGTCGATGGGGAAAAATTTATGGACGAAGCCAAGAAGACAGGAGAGCTTTTTGCAGTAGTAATTGGGGGAGGAATCGGTACCGAACTTCACAACATTCCTCAGGATCTAAAACCCTTACTAGCAGAGTTTCAGGAAATCATACCATCAGAGCTACCAGATGGGATACCCCCCATGCGCGATATTCAGCACCAGATTGATTTAACTCCAGGGGCTAGTCTGCCAAATCGACCCCATTATCGAATGAGTCCGAAAGAGAGTTAGATCCTACAAGAGCAGGTAGAAGAGCTGATTAGAAAGAGACTGGTTCAGGAGAGTATAAGTCCTTGCGCGGTGCCAGCCTTGCTTGTACCAAAGAAAGACGGCAGTTGGCGCATGTGCATAGACAGCCGAGCCATTAACAAAATCACAATTAAGTACCGGTTTCCAATTCCTCGCTTGGAGGATATGCTAGACATACTGTCAATGTCGAAATTTTTTTCAAAAATTGATTTACGGAGTGGGTATCATCAGATTTGAATTAGACCCGGGAATGAATGGAAAACTGCTTTCAAGACGAGAGAGAGCTTATATGAATGGCTAGTAATGCCCTTTGGACTATCCAACGCCCCGAGTACCTTCATGCGCCTAATGAATCAGGTACTTAAACCCTTCACTGCCATTTTGTTGTAGTGTACTTCGACGATATATTAATCTATAGCCAAAGCAAGTCTGACCACTTTGAGCACTTGAGGGAAGTGCCAATAGTATTACAACAGAACAAGCTGTATGTTAATTTGACAAAGTGCGAATTCATGACCAGTAGTTTGCTATTTTTAGGATTTGTTGTGAGTGATGAGGGGATTAAAGTTGACGAAGGCAAAATAAGAGCCATCGAGGAATGGCATACTCCACAGAATGTCAGCGAGGTGCGTAGCTTCTATGGCTTAGTAACATTCTATTGACGGTTTGTCAGAAATTTTAGTCGAATCGTCGCACCGATCACTAAATGTATGAAGAAAGGGAAGTTCCATTGGGGACCTGAAGCATAACAAAGCTTCATACTAATTAAAGAAAAGCTATCTTCTGCTCCAGTTCTCGCACTGCCAGATTTCGATAAATTATTTGAAGTGGAGTGTGATGCGTCTATTGTTGGCGTTGGTGCTATATTGTCTCAGGAAGGTAGGCCTGTTGCCTTTTACAGCGAGAAACTAAGTGAATCTCGTAAGAAGTGGTCCACCTACGAACTTGAACTTTATGCTGTGTTTCGTGTTTTAAAGGTTTGGAAGCACTACTTAGTACAAATGGAGTTTATCCTCTTCAGTGATCACCACGCCTTACAATTCATTAATAACCAGAAGAGTGTGAACCGAATGCATGCACGTTAGGTATCCTTCATCCAAAGGTTCACCTTATCCCTGAAACATAAGGCTGGGCAGTTAAATAAAGTAGCGGATGCTCTAAGTTGAAGGGCGCTATTACTTGTCACCATACGGACTGAAGTTATGGGTTTCGACTACCTTAAGGATTTGTATGTGGATGATGAAGATTTTGGCCCTATCTGGACCAAATGTCTACAGGGACTCTCACAAGAAGGCATGCATATTCAAGAGGGATATTTATTTCGGGGCAATCAATTATGTATCCCCAGGAGCTCCTTACGAGAATAGATAACCCGCGAGCTACATGGTGGCGGTTTGGGGGGCCATTTAAGACGGGACATAACAGTGGCCATGGCAGAAGAGAGGTATTATTGGCCCCAGCTGAAACGGGATATTGGTAACCATGTCAAACGCTGTCCCACGTGCCAAACAGCTAAAGGACACACGCAGAACATAGGTCTCTACATGCCGTTGCCCATCCCAGCAGCCCCCTGGAAAGACTTATATATGGATTTCATTCTGGGACTTCCACGAACTCAGCATGGATTTGACTCCATCTTTGTAGTAGTGGACAGGTACTCTAAAATTGCTCACTTAATCGCATGTAAAAAGACATCAGATGCCGTGCACATCGCAAATCTGTTCTTCAAAGAAGTTGTTCGTCTACATGGGGTTCCTAAATCCATCACTTCGGATTAAGCCACTTTTGGCGGACATTATGGAGACGGTTTGATACATCATTGAAATTCAATAGCACTAGCCACCCTCAAACCGATGGACAGACGGAAGTTGTAAAGTGCACTCTTGAAAACTTAATCCGCTGCCTATCAGGGGAGAGACCAAAACAATGGGATCTTACACTGGCACAGGCTGAATTTGCCTATAACAGCATGCTAAACAGGTCCACGGGAAAAACTCCATTCCAAATTGTCTACTGCTAGCCACCACATCATGCACTGGACCTAGCACCGCTGCTTAAAATTCCAGGAATGAGCATCGCAACAGAGCATATGGCCGATCGGATTAAAACAATTCAGGAAGAAATGCGAGCAAATCTAGAGGAAGCTAATGTCTAGTACAAAACAGCTGCAGACCGTAAACGACGAGCAAAAGTCTATCAGGTAGGATATCTTGTGATGGTGTATCTACGTAAGGGGCGACTACCAGCAAGAACGTATAGCAAACTGAACACTAAAAAGCATGGCCCATTTCAAATCCTACAGAAGATTAATGACAATGCATATGTTGTGGACCTCCCTGCAGAAATGACCATTTCTCCCACCTTCAATGTTGCTGACCTGTTTGAATATCATCCCCCCGATGAATGTCCTTCTCACCTGATCAACGCGAGGACGTGTTCTATTCAAGAAGGGGAGACTGATGTAGGACAGCGTAAGGAAGGAATTCTAGACCAAATGGAATCCTAGTGCAGCAAGGATAAACACGTCAGGATTCAAGCTTCTGAGTTAGAAGCATACTCTGCCACTACTGCTCTGTTCCTTATTGCACACGGATTCCATTATTTAAGTGCCCATCTGCTACTGATATTATTGTTTAAAAGTTAGAACTTTAGTTTACGTTTCTACGTAGGAATATTGTATGTTTTTATTAATTATCTCCACAAGTACGTTTCTGATTGGAATTAGGATTGGCAGCTGTAAATACAAGCAACCAATCCTCGTTACAGACACTTGAATTTTCATTGAAATAAGAATTTCATTCAGAACCTCAATCTCTTACTCGTGGATTCGAGTAATCAACTTCCTGCTCGTGGACTTGAGCAATTATCTACAAAGGGACGGTGATCCTTTTATTTAATAGACTTTCGCTACATCAGTTATTAATGTCTAATGATGTCATGCAAATTTCAAGATGCAAAGAAATAAAATAAAATAGGTCAAAAACTCGTAGTTAAGGCAATGTTCTTGGAATGAACATGAAGAACACCAACCTCGATTTTACCTAGAAATGCATAAGCCTACTATTAAACCTAGAAATGCATACCAAGCCTCAAAACCAAATCTTTTTGGTTTACACAAACCACATTGTCATAGTCATGTACATTTAAATCAAAACAAACAACAAAAAACAACTAATTATAAAAAACATGCATGAAATCTCATTTTCCAAAACTGGAAAATAAAAACAGCAAGCTTATCCATGCAATTTGAATTCAAATTTGATTTTTAAAACATATTTTGGTCACGACCAAGAAAACCCATTATTAACAATATGGTTTATCAATGCATTAATTGAACTAACAAAACTAAGAAAACAAACATTGTTTTATCCAAAACTAACTTAACTAGAAGGCTTTTATCACATCAAAAAAATCAAACACATCATAAAATGCTTCAGAGAACATTAAACCATAAAAATTACAACAAAAAAAGAAACAAGCACATAGCTACTTTTCAAGCATTGCAAACATATTTTCATACTTGTAAACATAAACACAAACCAAATGACAATTAAAATCAACTCAAACAGGCCACATGGACTCTACTTTTAGATTAAGAAATATACCTTTAAACCCCTAGAACAACTACTGCCCTTCTTTGCTTTCCTTTGTATAGATTTGTTTCCACAAACTTGTTGCCCTTTTAAATTTGAAGAAACTCTTATGCTAGGCTCGTAAACCTTTATAACTAGGGTATTTTCTTAGTATCTCTCTCTGTTTTTTTTTCTCTTCTCTTCAGTTCAAATTTCTAAGGGTATTTATATGATTTTCCTTAAGTTTTTGATGAATTTCATCAAAGATTGATCAAAGTTGAGCACCTTGATCAAATTGAGAGATTTTTGGACAAAATTTCACAACTAGAACCTCTGTCCTTCAATGGTTTTTGCAATGATGGTTTTGGTCTGGGTGGTTTTTATTTGCTTGGAGATAAAGACATGCATTCTTCATCTTCTAATTTTGAGGGAACAATTTATAGCCATTGATAAGAATCCTATAGGAGCTTTAAAGTGTGAACACATAAAAAAATTAGGTGGTTTTGCATCAATGGATATCTCAGTCAAGGCTGATCATCGTGAACTTCAAAAAAAAGAAAGATGAATAGCGGTTAAACGACGCATCATCAGGGTTAAACCCTAGAATTTAGGGTTTTAAATTTGAGATTTGGCAAAGTTTTAATTTAGTCATTGTTTTTCCAATTGTGGCACATGCACCTTTAATTGACACAAAACTTTTAATTTCATACAATTTAACCCCTGTCAGACTCAAATATTAGCTTTGAAGTTTAGCGCCATTTTTATTTTGGTTCGTATATGCTTTGTTTAACTGGACCCCTAATTCACAATCAAACTTTATTTTTTTTCAATTTGGCCTATGATTTCAACAATTTCTACCCCCAAGATTATACGTCATTTACATGTTGGTCATTGGTCTTGAATTTCTTCAATCAAACCTTTAATTGACTACAAAACTTTAATTTTTTTCATAATTGAGCCCATGATTTGGCCAATTAAGCTTTTCAAAGTCCATTTCCATCCCCCAACATTCAATTTCTTCCAATTAACACTCAAATTGACTTTAAAAAATTAATGTTTCTTGCAATTAAGTCATCAATAAAATTAATTAAGCCTTCTAAAATCCTCATTAAGTCCTTACTCATCCAGATTTGTGTTTCTTTACCCCAAATACAAATATTTTCATCGAATGGGTCTTTTGTCAATCAAAATTGGATCATTAATTTTGTTAATCTTGTACATTCTGGTCCTTTAACTTTTCACTTGTCATTTTGGTCCTTTACCATCAACTTGGGTAATCTTTTGGGCTTTTTTCATGTGTATCTTCTTGCATTTTGGATTGCTTTTTCCTTTTTTTTTTCTTTTCTTGATTTTTTTTCTTGGGTAAAAAATGAGTAACAACAAGGAAATATGTGTACTTTTTCGAGTAGGATAGAGAAAAGGAGAAAAAAAGAAACAACTACCAGCAACAAACAACCTATCATTCGTCATCTCGCACCACACCAAGAGGAGGAGGACATGATGACTCTTCCAACGATATAGTAGAAGGGCAACTTGACAACTGGGATGTGTTACATAATTCGCCTAAATAATATGGACACCACCCACTCGATGGCATGTAATGAACACACGCTAGCAGTTTTTTTGAAAAAAAAATAATTATCCATCACAAAAAAGACAAAAATACCCTCTATAAATTTAGAAATCATAAAAAAAAACATGTGTGATAGGACAAAAATGCCCCCAAATGTATACCTTATTTTCTTGTCTTTTACTATATTCTAAAAAACAAAAAAACCCTTGATTAATAGTTTTAATTTATTTTTATCTTAGAGGTAAATAAGTCATTTTACTGTTTAAAAATTTGGAAGAGACAAATACACCCTCTAATAATATGTTTATGACTAATGAGTTATTAGAAAAGATAAAATTACCCCCAACACCAAGGTTTTCATTTTTTCAACTCGAAAGCAAAATGATAATTTTACTAGAACAATTCATAATAATTTATGTCTAATACTACAATAAAAAACCTATTCTCTGTATATTTTTGAGATTTGTGCGTGCATACTTGCATGTGTGTTATATATCGTCTGCATAAGTTTGCAAAGGTTGAAGTGGGAATAGATTACTAGAACATATAACAGAAAAATGAACAAAAATAATTTTTTGGATATGTGTTAGATGATGTGTGTATTATTTTTTTAATTAATTAAAAATATATTAAAATAATATTTTTCATATTTTTAATTTTAACAAATCAAGATAATTGAAAAATAATTAGAAAGACACTCGAAAACTGGGTCAAGCAAGGAATGAGAACCAGTCAATGAGATTCTATAACGACAGGGTCAATTTTTGGTTGTGATAATTTCTCGTTGATGAAGTTCGTCCTTTGTGCTTGCAAGTGAAATGGAAGCGAACATGACACACTTGCAAGTAGTAAAATATGGCCAAAATCAAAGAATGTGACTTTTCTTCTCCTTCATTCAATTGGTTAATCTCTTTTCGTTGGCGATCAAAACTGCTCTCGACAGAGAGTAACAGATACAAGTCAACAAGTCTTCCTCTGAAATTTCAAATATGCTAGTACTCCCTCATATCTTCCGCTCCTGACACCCTTCCCTCCATTCAAAGAAAAAGCATCCAATATCCTCATCCAATTTCTATGGAGTTCACTCTTCATCCTCTCTTTCTTCTTCAATCTCTTCTTCTTCTTTCATCCTCAGTATCTTACAATCCTCCGGTTAAGTACTTCATGAACTGTGGATCAGGCACCAATGTCTATCTTGACGATTACCGGACTTTTGTTGGTGATGAGAACTCTAACTCTTCCTTCTCTGTAGGAAAAAGCAAATCTATTCAAAATGAAAACCCTTTACCCGGCATATCACTCCTCTATCATACAGCCAGAATCTATACGAAATTAACCCCGTATGAGCTTGATATCACTCAAACTGGTTCCTACCTTGTCCGCCTTCATTTCTTTCCATTCAGCTTCAAAGGGATTCATCTTGCTGATGCTTTGTTCGATGTGTCTGCTTCAAATTTTTCACTTTTAACAGATTTTAGAGTCCCGAACAGTACTACTGAGTTCCCAGTGATCAAGGAGTTCTTTCTCACGATTGCTGCAGGAAATTTCAATATCTACTTTAAACCAGCTGAAGAAACATCTTATGCTTTCGTGAATGCCATAGAAGCCTTTCTTCTCCCACCAAATTTCTTCATGGATTATCCCTCTGCAGCTCCTCCTTTACGGACCAAAGATGGAGCTCTTAGGACACTTTATAGGATCAATGTTGGAGGTTCAGAAGTTAACGATACCCTGTGGAGGAATTGGGTACCAGATGATGATTATCTAACTTTCGGGGGTTCGGGTGCAAACCGTTCTTATGGTGGTGAACTTCATGAGGCCAGTCAAGGGTTGATTGTCCAAGAAATTGCCCCTGATTCTGTGTACGGAACTTGCAGAGAAGCGAGTGTAGATAATAAAGGGGCATCCAATTTTTCAAATATAACTTGGCGTTTTAACGTGAGCAAGAAAGCTAGGCATCTTGTTCGTCTGCACTTTTGTGACTTTTTCAGTGATTCGCCAGGTACTGTGAAATTTGATCTCTATATATCTACCAATTTCAGTCATGTGATCGATCCTAATTCTAATGGGGTTAGTGAAATGGCATCTCCATTTTTCTACGATTTTGTGGTTCCTTCTGATGATTCCGGATATATGAGTTTTAGTATAGCCCCAAGAAATAATTCTACTAAGAAAGTTGCTTTTCTGAATGGACTGGAGATCATGGAGTTTGTGGGGAACACGACAATTGTAGTGCCTGTTGAACATGAGCCAAAAAAGCATCTAGCTCGCACAATTTGTTCAGCTGGAGGTGTGGCTCTAGCCTTGGTTTTGACTTTATTATTCTCATTATGTTTGAGATTAAAGCGACCAAAGCCCGTAAAAGCTGAGTTTCTTTATGGAAAAGGGAGGTCTCCCAGTTGGATAACTGAAAGAACTGAAAATGCCTCCATCGTTACTAATTTAAACCTCAAACTGAAGATGTCTTTAGCTGAAATACTGGCTGCGACTCATAATTTCAATCCAAAGTTGTTGATTGGTGAGGGCGGGTTTG
>Ga0307516_10009566_pt1 | contig 10795 bp, 7 predicted proteins | sample 19_EM_MG_FD_203310 | JGI IMG/M metagenome (GOLD analysis project Ga0307516, IMG submission 203310) | Populus trichocarpa ectomycorrhiza microbial communities from riparian zone in the Pacific Northwest, United States - 19_EM | ecosystem: Host-associated > Plants > Roots > Unclassified | place...
GATTCATTATTCTAAGTGAATAAGAAAAAATATTTCATATGTTTTCAAATAGTATTTATTGTAAATCCATGCGCATGGTGTAATGAAATTTAAAAAGAGTTTTAGATCTTATTCAAAAAATCAATGACTATGACATTGAGAACAAACATGATTTAATAAAGTAGACACACTCCATGCTATAATGTTTAAATCAAAACATTATTGATAAATGAATAATAATTGCACTAAGAAACTGATCACTAAAAAGTTAAGTTAAACTGTTTATAACTTTTTTAATATTTGAGGAATCATGACATGTTGCTAAACATTGTACTTGATTTCTAAATATAAATTAATTAATTATTGAATTGATAATAAATTAATTTGTTTAGTTCTATTTTATATAGTATTATGATTTATATTGAGTCCATTTACTAGGAATCCTAATGAGTTACATATATAAAAATCAATAGTCAAAGATTAAAATGGAATGACTAATTAAGTGTGATTTGATTGTAAATAAGTTTTAGAAATTGAGAACTAAAGTGTAATTTATACATGAAATTACAATTCTAAATCTAAAAAAATCAAGAAGGGACTTAATTGAATAAATTTCTAAAATTATTCTAAAATGATATATGTAATATTATTTCGTGAGATAAATTTATATTTTACCATTTATAAAGATTTTAAGTTTTCTAAATTAAATGTTATGTCCTTTTATTATTTGGATAACAAGTAACACATAATACAGTATAATACAAAAACATCTAAATATAAAGGAAAAAACAAGTACTAAAACTATAATAACCTTTCTCTTTTTAATTATAATTGTCGACTACTTAATTTTAAAATAATTATTTAAAATAAAAAAGAATATATGATAGTAAAACACTCTAAATTTGTTTAATTGTTTAATAGTATCCTTAGACTCTATTTTTTTTTTAAAATGTACTATTTCTATTGCATTTATATGTTTGAGAAACCTACCACAAATATCATCATTCCAAAGCATTCATAACAGTTCCAGATATTTCAACAATAGGCGAGTTATATTATCTGTGACAGAATTAATGAAAATTTTAGCATATGGATCCAAAAGAACACGTTCTGCATCGAATTTAGCTCCGTCACCCTGAAGAGCAGCTCCTTTGCATCGACAACCATAGTTCATAAAAGTCCAAGCACTCTCCGGTGAGGCAAGACAGATATCACCTGATCGTTTAACAAATGGATCTAGATCAAGCTCCAGGGCCGGCTCTGGCGATGTACTATCATCATACAAGCAGAGAACGCAACCCGCTACATTTCCTGAAAAAGAAGAAGAAGCAAGATTCATAGAACCATCAGTAGAAAAGGAAACACCCAGAGGAGCAGGATATCCGGGATCAAATCCAACCGGAACACAAAAATTGGCCTTGCTATGGTTCCTGATTTCCGCGCCACTCGATTTGAGTTTGAGCAAAAACGATAGATAGAAGGGGGTTTGTGTAGCCTCAAACCCCAACTCAATAGCAAGCCTACGAACAGAGTCCTGTATGAATGGGGTCTTTATGGCCCTAGCATCAGAGGATGGATCAAAAGGCATGAAACGCGACGAATCAGACGTGTATATGCCGCCCCAAATAAGCATCAGTCTAACATTATCACTAGCACCCAATTAGATAAGTTGTCGGTCAAGTAATTTATTGCTTGCTTGAAGTAAACAACATCTGATCAGCAGGCTGAGAAGAAACTCTGGATCTAGCCAAAAAAACACTCTTGAACCTCCCTCCACATCCATCATCCCAAACCCTATTGTGGGCGTGGCTTTTTTTTCTTTTCTTCTGCAGACATAATGAACAGATGTAGATGATTCCATGAGTTACAGAGGCATGATGGGGCTGTTGCAAGTAAGGTAGAGAGCTGCCATGATTAGAAAATAAAACAGAGAAAGAAATGGAGAGGAACATTAATTTATATGAATTATCCATTGAAATGATAAAAATAAATTAAGTTAGGGACTAATTTGTAGTTATCTTTTTTGTTAATAAAAAAGTTATAGCGCAAATAAAAAATAAAAATATTTTTTTTATACATATAAAAAATAATATTGGTAGGTCACGTGTAGATTGCAAACACTATTCTCTGCTCTCCAATGACCAATAAACTCTAAGCTCGACACCTCATCCTTCCGCACCAAGCGCACGTTAGCCCACTTTCCCCGTTCTAAATTAAAACCTCTAGTACAGCTGCAAACAATCTACTTTTGAAGCGCACTTTAGCCGCTCCTCTTCCTCACCAAACCCTCTCTCCCCCACAGACACGAAATAGAAGAGAAATAGAAAAAGAAAAAACTCCCAAATCCAAAGAAATTAGGGTTTCAACATAATTAAATAAATTAAATACACTGAGTTAAACTAGCAACTCGGCTTCTCGCTTTCTGCTTGTGTGTTTCAATGCCTGTTAATTGCTTGGCGAAATCGTGTCTTGAAAACCCTAGACAGTGCCAGAGTGGTCCTTTTTGCGGCCGATTTTGGCATATCTAATTTGATTTGAGAGATGGCGCCCAGTCGCAGGAAAGGTGCCGCCGGAAAAGCAGCTGCTGCCGCCGCCGCTCGCCGTCAATGGAAGGTGGGCGATCTCGTCCTTGCTAAAGTCAAAGGCTTTCCTGCTTGGCCTGCCACAGTATGTTTCTCTCTTTATTTTTGGTTGCATGTTACTTTATTTTCCGATGCTTTGTTTGCCACTTTTAAATTTTTTTGTGTGCCTAAGCTAAGTATTAGCTGCTTATTAAGTGGGGTTATTGTTGATGCCAGGTAAGTGAGCCGGAGAAGTGGGGCTATCCGAATCCAGCTGATTGGAAGAAAATACTCGTCTATTTCTTTGGAACCCAGCAAATGTGAGTGTAACTACTGCAGATACTCCTTATCCAATATGATCTTCTGATGGTTTTTTTTCTCCTGCGTATGAGCGTTTTTTTTAGGTTATCTATCATCTCGAGTTTGTGGAAGTTGATTTTATGATTTGATATGATTTTGCTTGTATAATTGGTCTAGTCTAGTCTCATCTTTTGTTTAATGCAATTTTTTTTTTGTAATTTATAGTCATTTACTAGAGTCGTAGGACAAAGCAAGTTGTTTATCTGGTCTCTTGACTCAAGGTACTTAGATATTAAAGGAGATTTAGAAAGGGACAACTAGAATTGTGTTTTATAGTTAGATAATCTTCATCTTGCCTGAATGTTTAATGTGAATTATTTTGTTTTGACTGTCAGCAATGATAAGAAAGTATGTGGAAATTTATCTTGTAAGTGTTTCTTGTTTGTCCATATTATAATGTTTATGCAATGACGGCTTTTAACTTTTTCTGTATTGGGGAACTATTACTTTTGAGCACATATTTTTTTCTTTTCCAAAGGGAGATTGCAATCAGTTGAGCGAATTGACTTAGTATATTTGAAATCATGTGGCGAACAATAGGCCTTTGTAGCATGTTTCATTGTTGATAAAGCTGTTTTTTTCTGAGTGTAGTTGTTGAATTAATTTTAGGTTCTGGTATGAACAAGAACAATGATTTACTGTATAAACTCTTTGTTTGAGTTGTCATAACCCAGAAGTGACAAATAGTGTTTCCTTGGAAGCTTGCGTGGAGAGTTGAACTCTCTGTTAGTATATGAAAAGGGATGATGTTGCCTATAATTATTCCTTTTCTTTTTTTTGTTCTCGTTACCATTGAGTAAATTATAAAGGCCATTGCATCAGTCACTAATTTTATCTGATAGTCTTTTTTTCTTATATTTGTCAAATATGGTTTTGGGTTTTCCTTTGTCTCTTTTTATTGATAAACAAAACTCTAATAAAAGAGGACCTAAGAATTACAAAAACAAGAACCTTATTTACATGAAAGTGAATCCACAACTTCTAATATCTAAATGAGCATCTTTAACCCCACAACACAGCCTTTTGCTTTACATGAATGGATCATCCTTTCAGCAAAATTGATTTAAATGATTGTGCCGAAGCAACTGTTATGTAAATGGTGGTGGTAGTTTGGCTTCTTGTTCATATATATATATATATAATATTCATACATGCTTATAGATATTTACATACGTGTGCCATATCTTCACTTTTCTTCTGATTATTGAAGCTCTTAGTAGGATGATAGTTAAAGAAATAAGGAAGGTTTTTGATGGTTTTAGCTCAGGTAGAAATGGGTAGACTGTCTTGGCATCTTGTCCTTTGCTGATGGTACTTTAGTCTTCTTTGGGATGGATCCTACTGAAAGATTACTTTAAAGATCCATTCTTCTATGAGATGGTATCTGGGATCAAAATTGATTTGTATTGGTTGAATGGTTCCTGCTAGAGGAAAAGTTGATGACAACTTCTTGACTCATCTGGGTTGTAGGATGGAGAATCTTCCAATTTTATCTTTTTGAGCCTACCTTTGATAGCCAAATGCAAAGACAAGAAAGTGTGGAACTTGTTCTAGCAAATTCGGGAGAAAGCTTGTGTGGTGGAAAAAGGCATTATATCACTTTAAAGGAGGTTTACTCATAAAGGGTGAACTCTGAAACCTCCCTATTCATTCCTTGTTTTATTTCCATTTTTGTGTGCTATTTCTTATGGACTAAAGGATGCTGGAGAAGGGTTTTCGGGAAAACATAGGGGAGAATTTCTTTTGTGATTGTTAATGGACTAGAAGCTTAAGGTGGATGGTTTATTTTACTCGGGGTTTCTATTATGTTGTGGCAGTTCAATTGATCCAAAGTTCATGCTTAGATAGGTGGTGTTTTTGTAGAAGCAAAAATGATCCGTGGGTTGTATGCCTTTTGCTCTTTGGGGTTTTTTCATAGGAGTGGAGCGAAAGAGAATTGGATGTGAAAGAAATTACTCTCAAACCTTTGAAGAGTTTCCCTTGATAATATGGCATGTTGGACAACTTTTTGCTAGTGAAGACGAGTCTCAGTTTTAAACCAACTATGATGTGTAATAAATGTACATCATAGTTTCTTTAAATATCTTCCTACACGAAAATCATAAAGATATAACCACAACTATGATTTAGAACAACAAGCTAGAGTTATTTGGGTACAATTCTGGAGTCTATGAACAGTTATGTCAGCATAATTTAGGGTTTAATGTTAGAGGTATAAATAAAGGAAGAGATGGAATCCCATCTAGGGACCCATGGAATCTTGGCTATGATTGCGTTACAATGTAAAAACAGAAAAAAATTGATTGCTGGAAAATTATTTGAAAAATATTGGCACATTAAAAGACTAGATCACTGCATGTAGCACTAAAATTCTTAGTATCCTTGTTTAATGGGAACTCAGTCTCCTAATTCCATAAACCACAGCTATTCCCATGTAACAAGGAAAAAGATGAAGGAAAAAAAAGCTACTTGGTTAAGGACTAATAACAAGTAAGACATTTACATGTAAATAGAATCCTTGTCCCAGCTAATTTCATGCTGATTCCAGAAACAGCCTTGAATCGTAAAATAAATGGAAATGCACAAATGCTAATATTTTTGTTGGCCACTTCAAAATCATAGACATGCAACTCCCATCCATTGAAAAATAGTTATAGGTATTGAGGAAACAAGTCTCTTTCAATTGATCTCTGTACTACCCTACAAATCCTCAAAATTGAGAAGATATGTTCACGCAGCTCTAGTTTAATTGTAATGCAAAAGCATGTGGCAAACTGATTTAACTACTTTTTGACTAAGAAACATCTATTGATATCCATTTGTAGAGATTATTAATTGTCAAATTCTTTCCCTAAAAAAGAAAGTAATATCAGAGGGTATGGCCATCTTTTGAACCTTCATGTTGGTATAAATAGCCTCCAGTTCTGCTCTTATAAGCATCTTATATAAAAATCTATCACAAAACATCCCCTTCTAGATGGCTTTTTAAGAGCTTGATTCTCGCCATCATCATTACAATTGCATGATGAACAATGTCAAAAGAGAGTAGCAAAAGATTCCATCTCCCAATCTTGCTTGCAATGGTGACTTATGATGCAGAGATGATGCCAAAGAGAACAGGATAGCTGTTTTTAACATTTTTTTTTATTTCATACCACTTTCAACATTAGACATAAATCAGGCTTGAAATGCTTCCACCCTTTCTTGTTAGTTTTCTTCTCTTAATGAGACTGTCTTAGCTCCTTCAAAATACAGCTGTTATGAACATCCTCATGTTTGGCTGCATTGAAGTCCAGCAGTTTTGGAGCCATTTCCCCAATGGAAAATGTGGTTCACCTGTAGGGTTATGAGTAGGGATATGAACTGCATATTGGTTGATTCCATTGTTAAGGATTGTTGAGCTTGATTTGTGCCCCTGGTTATGATACTCTGTCTATTGGGATATTTTGGGTCATATTTTCTCAGTCATCTGCTGTTGGTTATTGTCCTTTGATTTCTCTAGTTTCTTTTTGGGAGCTTCCTAGTCTAATCGATGTTCTTGGAGACAATCCTTAGAAGGTAGGCTTTCAATGGGGATTTTGCAGTTATCCCCTGTTTAGTTTTCCAACTTTGAGAATGCATAATTCTCTATGTTGTAATCCTTGTTTAAATGGTCTTTCTTCTCTCTTTTAGCTTGTTCCAAGCCTATCATTGCAAATTTATTTTGATAAGAGACAATTGCTAGAATTTTTAATGACGGCCTAGCAGTTATCAGTAAAGTGATTCTATGGCTATTTGGTTTCTAAATGTTCAATAAGGTATAATTGCAGATCTCACATTTCTTGTCTAAATGGTCTCTCTTTTTTCTTTCCTTTTGCTTTGCGAGGTTTCAGATGGTATGTCTCTCAATAGTCTGTCTGCATCCAGTTTCTTTTTTTTACATGTTCTATGCTGCGTTCATTTTTAATCAGAAAAGAGGTATTCCTTTGGAATTCGAAGCACATTGGATGGTGGAGAAAAAAATTATTGGAAAGTTTATTTTTACCTGTACAAAATAGTGTCTTGAATATCTAAGTATAAGTTGGGTAACTTTTTAAAATTTCCTTTTCTTATCCTGTGGTTAAAAGTAAGCAGGAGAAATAAACAGAAAGTCAATAGTAACGTTATCATTTCTTTCTGAATTTGCTGTTCTTGCAGGGGAAGAGCCTTTGTGATGTAGGGCATATTTAGATTACTGTCCTATGAAGGATTTTGGGTGTGCTGGGGTTTGGAGAATTAGGGATTTTAGAGGTGAATTCCGGGTTTGATTTATGTGGAATTGGGATTGATCAAGGATATTTTTTGGGTGGAATTGTTCCATTATTAAAATTCCCATGGTTACGTAGGTAGGTGCTCCTTTTACAGGCACCAAATCCTTAGCTGTCTTAAATTAAATAGGCAAAATAAAACAAGCATGAATAAAAAATCCATATTAACATCAGTGCTCCTAAAGAAACTAAGATTCCCAAATAGAGTAGCTTTACAGGATATATCAAAATATACGCAATCACAGATTGAATAACATTAATTTCTGAACTTCTCTATCTTTGACTGCATCACCTTGCATCCAAATCTAAATACATGATTGTATAGATTGTATATATGCCTATGAATTAGTTAACATATTAGCATTTAGGTTTTGTGCCATACAATATTGCATTGTGCCTGTCTAACTTCCTTCTTGTACTTGAAATACTAATTTATGGATGGCATTTTTTTGATCTTTGAGGTTGTATCTTTCCTTTGTGATATTCTTCTTGTTTGGGCTGATTTTAGCTAAATGTGTTATTTCGCCCCCCGAATGCTGTTCTTAAGAGCTTTTTTAGAATGCAGTTAATTAAGACTGTTTTGTTTGGATGAATATGTTGTTAATACAGAGCCTTCTGCAACCCCGCCGATGTTGAACCATTTACTGAAGAGAAGAAACAAACACTGTTGATGAAACGCCAGGGGAGGGGTGCAGATTTTGTTCGTGCAGTGCAAGAGATCATTGATAGTTATGAGAAGTTAAAGAAGCAGGATCGAGTTGTTTTGAGCTCAGACGATGGCCCTACTCATGCAAATGGTGGGAATTCATTAGAGTCTTCAAATCACTTTGAGGTGAAGGATCAAAGAGAAACTTCAGAAGCAACTATTACAGGTAGAAATGATCTGAGTCTTCAAATTGATGATGCTTCTGCTGAAGCAAAAATTGGTTCTTTGCATCACAAAGATGTGTTATTGGAGCAACCTCCTGATAATGTGGTGATTAGAGAAAAGCCTATAATCACCACCTACACTTCAAGGAAAAGATCTGGAGGTTTACGATCTAGGAAACGTATCATGCAGGAAAAGGCACCTTCAATTGAAAGGTCTAGAAGCTCTTCCCGGTTGGAGTCCAGTAGATTTCAAAACTTCATGATGCCACCAGATGATGGTAATAAGAGTTCAGGAGATATGTCAATTGATTGTATCCAGGACAGATCTTTGCGAAGCACTAGGCAAATCAAGAAATCACCAGATGATTCTGAGTGCGACAATGCAGATTCATCTGCTTTTGTTTCTAATGTCAGCATCGAAGATAATGGTTCTGAAATTATCACAGCTGACTCTGATTCCCTTAGCTTGAATGAAGGTAGTACTCTGGATAGTGGTTCTAGACTCGAGACCTCTGAAACTGCTGTTCAATGTTTGGAGGGAGATATTGAGTTGAGCAGAGGGCTTGATTTCCAAATAAAGAATGTTGTTATAAGAAAGAAAAGGAAACAAAACAGAAAGCGAGCAACTGATGAAGTGGCTGAGCCAACAGTCAGACTGGAAACAGAGGCAGATGTGGATGTAGGATTGCATGATAATAACCAAAATTCCCAATTTGCATGTAAAAATTTGAATATAAATCAAATTAAAGAAGATGGAGATGAGCACTTGCCACTAGTGAAACGAGCTAGAGTTAGAATGGGCAAACAATCATCTTTGGAGGAGGAACACAATAATTTTACTCGAGCTGAAGAACGAAGACCAAATGAAGTTGCCTTCAATGCAATGGAGGAAGACAATAGCTTTTTTCAACCTGAAGAAAGAACATCTCTTGAAGCTGGAGTTAATACATTGGAGCCGATTAGCTCCTCCTCAAATTGCAACAGTGATATTGTTGCTCATAGAGATTCGTTGGTGGTGAGGGGAATTTTTAGTAATGTCTCACCCTCAAAGAATTGCACTCCAATTCAAGAGGATAAGTCCCAGCTTTTGAGAGTCAAGGAAATCCAATCCTTTTGCAGTTCTGCTGACAGTGAATCTGCTTTACCTCCATCTAAACGTCTTCATCGTGCTTTGGAAGCCATGTCAGCGAATGCTACTGAAGGTCAAGCTTTTATTGAAACATCAACCGTGAAAACATTTATCATTGGTAGTTCCATTTCTTCAATAAAGAGTGCTTCTGATATGGTGACTGTAAGTAAAGAAAACAGTGATTCAGAAGAGCAGATCGTAGACTCTCCTGGCAACATGGTTTCTTCATTCTCATCTGGCTCCAAGAAAATTTTAGAGGAATCCAATAAATCGTCATTGGATGTCAAAATTTGCAATGAACCTGGAAGCATCAAGGGTCCAGGGCTTTGCAAAGAGGTCTTTCCAGAGGCTACAGACCAAGGTGCTGACAAAGATCTCAGTGGATTATGTTTTGAAACTGGCAATACTTGTATTTCTACTCAAGCCCGATCTCCATTGCATTTGATGCCTAATCTTGATAGAAGACAAGCTAGTCTGCTATCCCGTCATGGTTCATTGGGTCAGTTGTTGCTTCCAAAAGATGAAGGCAATTCTGATGACACTGAATTAAAAGACTTCGGGGATGGAAATGCTAATAAAGAACTTCATACTTCCAAAGATTCTGGGATGAGTCCAAATATTATCTCTCAGGCTGATGACGCCGCTAAAGTTTCCCCTCAAAGTGGTGCAAATCTCCTTCGATTCACTGCAGAGGAAGTTGGTTATGAGGATTCTGAGACTGTTAGGCCTCAAATTGATTCTGACAGCCAAGCTAATGGCATGTAAGTGTTATTTTCCTTTTGGTTCTGTGCTGTCTGTGTTGGTATGCTTTTACCTGTTACAATTTCAGTAAGAACTAGGCATTTTTTACCCTCTATCGAAAAAAGTTCTTTATCCTTGGTGTTAAGGCATGAGATTCCATCACTGTTCCTTGTCATTTATTTTGTTTTCAATTCATCATTTTTGTGCTTAAGTTTCGTAATTTTTCTGTCTTAGTTGTGAGGTGGCAAAAGATGTAAACTGTGACCAGCGGCAGAAGGAAGCTAGTCATGTTTCTTTTTCCGAATATCATTTGGATGACAAGGATGACTTGGCCCAGTCAAGTCTGCCTCCAGCTGATAGAGTAGAATGTCCTGCACAAATATTTACTCCTAATGCCTCAGTCCACGTGTCTACTTCAGAAAGTGTTAATTTTATTCAAAACAGTGGGTCTTCTAGTCCTAATTCCCTTTCACACCCAAAGAAAATTGTGAGCACTTCGGTTTCTGATGAAGATAAAATTGAGTCAGCAGTGCCTCAAAGACCAAAATCAGTTGGGAAATGGAATAATTGTGCAGAAGCACACGCTGCTTTGTCATCCTTTGAAGCAATACTTGGATCATTAACAAGGACGAAGGAGAGCATTAGTCGAGCAACACGCATGGCTATTGACTGTGCAAAGTTTGGTGTATCTGCTAAGGTATGATGATGATGCTTAGCCATGTGATTTAGATTCTTTGTTGTTAGCTCATTCTGTTAAGAGATTATGATATGCCAGCTAAATAAAATAAATTTTAGTTTGGCTAACATACATGTAGATTTGAGATTTCTTAAAAAGTGAAGGGGGGGGGGGGGGGGGCGATGCCAGATTT
>Ga0307516_10009567_pt1 | contig 10794 bp, 21 predicted proteins | sample 19_EM_MG_FD_203310 | JGI IMG/M metagenome (GOLD analysis project Ga0307516, IMG submission 203310) | Populus trichocarpa ectomycorrhiza microbial communities from riparian zone in the Pacific Northwest, United States - 19_EM | ecosystem: Host-associated > Plants > Roots > Unclassified | place...
TTTCAATCCGCTACCTACACGACCTCCTTCTCTCCTCCGTTGTTTCGCAGAAGGCTCTCACGTCTGATGAAGTGCGGGAAGAAATTATATGGAGGGAGCGTTCACACAACATCTCCGGGACGTCAGCCTACTCGTCCGCTCTGTCTACCAGGGAGGTTGGGATTCCGCCGGAGGGTTCAGAGTCTCTTCCACCACTGATCACGTCGATTCAACCTGGGACAGTGGCGTCTTTCCCACTGAGGTACTCGCACGCGGATACATACATCGGTGATAACGGGAGGATAGTCCTACTGGGGGACGCAGCACACACGACCCATCCCCTCGCAGGGCAAGGCCTTAACACCGGCCTAGCTGACGCCCAAACCCTTGCTCAGGCCATCGAGGCCGCCCTTCTGCAAGGGGGCGATATCGGTGTGTATCCCTCTCACTACGCAAAGGGAAGACCATTCACCCCTCCCCCCCCTAGGTTCGAGAACTGCTCTCCTTCCCTATACCCGTGCGCGCTGGCTAGAGAACCACAAAATCCTCTCGACCATAGATAAACTCCACAAACTCTACTCCACAACGCTCCCGCCTGTGGTCTGGGCAAGATCGGTCGGGTTGGAAGTCATCAACGAGTTGGACACCATTAAGGCAGCTTTAATGATCACTGCGGGTAGCGGTGGGGGTGATCTTCGTGTGGATGGTGGGGGGTGGGGATGGGACGCTGCGGCGAGGGGTTTGGAAAACTTCAGCAGCGCATCAGCTGCTGCGAAGGTGGTTGGAACTGGGTTGGCGAGTGCGGTTGGCGCTGGGCTGCAGCAGCTTGGGAATGCCTTGTCCCGGACTGGCAGACAATAGCACCTCTGCAGAGTGCAGTTTTACACTTTCCTTTGATAGCGATGGCAGGATGGGGGAAGTCACATTCGGCGCAGACGGATAACGCCGAGCCAAGCGCAGTCTGCGCGGTTGAGTGACCAACACACCATCGTGCATAAACAATGTTACAACAGTTTGATTCTCAGGAAGAGGGTCATCATCCTGCGATAACGACCGCACATCCTAGGGTGACGAATACAGGGACCCCAACCCCTTTCCCCAGAGAGAATCGTGGAGTGGGCCCAAGGGAGACGAACGTTGGTGAAGCAGCTCGCATTCTTATTGATTTTAGACGTCTCAGTGCGGGTGTATCTGGTAAGCTCTCTCAGCAACATATGGACGAGGAGGGAGGATGAGGGGCGCTCCCGACGTATTTTATCCGACGTGACGTCATTGTTGGTTTGTGCTTGTCTGGTCCGTGTGGGGCCGCGGCGGCGGCCCGTGGCCAAGCACGCACACGAGATGACCGAATTCTGTTCGCCTCCTGTGGTATCTAGTACATTGGAGCTAATCTTACACACTAGGCACTCAAGTCCATGATATCAGAAGCGAAAGTCCGAAGGCCTACATGAGTAGTGAAATATTCTACATAAGATCTATCCTACTGGGAACGGCCCACCGAAGTAACCGGTGGAACGGATTCCTTAAACCGAAGGCAGACTTCGGGTTCAGAAGATCAGCCGAGAAGTGCCAACGATGGCACGGCTGTTGAATACGATCAACGCGAAATGTGTGAGTTCCAAAGGGACAGGGTCAACGAAGTATGCGCCGCTGCAACTGCAAAACGAAAGAGTCCTGAAGCGAGTTACGGGCCCGGTGATTGCGGGCGTAGATATAGAAAAACAATTATGTAGAATGTGGCAAAATGCAGTGACAACATGAACACACCCACCACTGTACATAGTATAATCACACTGTAGGGTGAACAGTATAATCCGGAGGTGCGCCTAGGCCCATTTACCGAGTAGGGCCATCAACACACACCCAAGCATCATTGAACCCAGAGAAAAGGCGAGCCTCTTATCGGAGGCGGTTAGCATCTCCTTGTTGAATAAGAAGTCATGCGCCATAAGCTATAGCGGGTGGGTGGAGATCACTGTTAGTCGGTCATTCCGCATCGTGAGTTGCGAATGGAAAGTGCGCACCTCAACGAGACTGGCGTAGATCAAGATGCCAGCGCTAATTGAGTCCATAATACCACTGACGGCTGAAGCAGTCGCAGTCCCGGGGTTGTACGTCGACCGGACACCCAAGCCCGCGGCGATGCCAATCGGGGTAGTAAGACCGTACAGGAGAGCGGCAGCGACCGGGATCCAGGTATTTCTCTGGTCAAGCTTGAGGAGGGCGAGACGGGAGCCAATCCCGAGACCCTCAAATGTTTCTGTAGGCGCAAGTGAGTTACGTAGGCGCAATTAGAGCGGCGATGGTAACTGACGGTGGAAGACAACCACGATGAACAGGACAATAAAATCCTCGTCCACGGCCAAAGTCAATCCAATGAGCACGGAGTGGAGAACAACGCCGAATTCCAAGACTGCAATGCTGATGAATTGACCATACATCGAATCGGGACCTGAGTCGGAGGGCGAGGAAGCAGTCTCCTCATCTCCTTTTTCGCGGTGAACATGGTGATGGCCGCTTGTGGTATCGCACTCTGAGGGTGGTTGGGTAAACCCGGCCGTACGCGATCGATAATCTGGCTGACCTTGTGTGATGCCGAGGCGAGCGAAGCGTGCGGTACCCCATCGGAAAGCAATGAGCTCGACAATGAACAAGGAGAAAATGCTGAGCATGGCCAAGGCGAGAACATAGGGCTTGAGCGAGGTGAGTAAATTGCAGCATGGGTCAGGATAACTGCATACATATTCACGCCAGGATTCCGACAGACACGGCGAGTCTAGGGCTTCGAGAGCTGGCGCCAGTAGGTGTATAAAGGCCGTAGCAAACTGGCAGGCAGTTAGGACAGTCGTCCGAGGAGGTTGGGGTTCAACGTACGATCACACCCGACCCAAAGTATTTTGCAAACCTGTGTGGGATTGGTCGTGAGAATAGAGAGGCAAGAAAACGGATGAACATACTCGAAGACGTATCCGGGGAGGTTTATCCTCTTGCTCCTCTTGACGAGGACGGGGAAGAGGGCACCACCGGTTGCGCCGACGAGGATGATGAAGATAGAGCCGATCCTTAGACCGAAGTGGGTGTCATTGCTGCCGCCCGCGCCGCAATTGGAGGCCTGTGCCATTGTCGAGTTTAGAAGATGTCTCGACAGGAGCCAAAAGTGGGAAGGAGCAGAGGAAAGGCTGTAGGGCGGGGGCGGGGGCGGGGGTATATAAGCCTGGGTATATTGGAGTAGCCGTGTGACCGTGAGGGTTGTTGTTATCAGCAGTGACCGTGAGGGTTCCCACTCGGCAATTCGGTACGGCGTTAATCTCTTGTCAGGAAAAACTAGCCGCACAGCGACAACAGTAACCGCCGTCGTGGTAAGTACGGTCACTCTGGAACATCTTGCTGAATCCCAGACCTGAATTTAAATCTTGCATTCCATCGGGAGAATACTGATGGAAGGCACAGGGTCAAGGGGCCGTCGACTCCGATTTGACGTGCCTCCCGGCTCGAAAAATGTAGAACCGTTTGTATTTCATGGTGTTCGTACAGGGACATAAACGGAACTGATGGAAGTTGGAATGGGCGACAATACTTACAATGGGCTCGATGGGGCGTTGCAGATATCATTGCGACGCATGCCGTTGCGGAGGGAAAGGGGCGGAGACAGTTCGCCTCTAGTACGCCCGTTGTGGAAGCTATACTACGGGAGGGTATCCCGGAACCGTATCATCTTCCTCACTGTCGTTGTGGCAATTTGAAGGTCAGGTGGGTCAGAGCTGCAAGGAGGGTCCTGACCAGTGGCCACGGCCAAACATCTAGCCCAACGCGACAAAATCTCCAACTCTCGCTTAGAGCCATCGTGCCGCGTATCCCCCAGTTACCGCGTTTGGCGTGAAGACAGTGTCGTAACGGTTTGGGGCTCCAGCGGGCGGTCGAACAAAGACGTGTGTCCGAACCTGTGTACGGGTTTTGGCAGGGCGTCGGAGGCAAGCGACTCGTCAATTGTGCCGGTGAAAATCACAGCAACTTTCAAAGGTACAATCCCAAACAAAAAAGTATCCGCTATCACAGTACCGACGCCGACGAACGGAATCGTGTCCTCGCCCACGAAGGGGTACGTATTACATTACGTCCGGTGGGCCCTAACACACCTGGAGATGGGGAGCAACTCTGGGGCGTGCGCGGTCATTTTCCGCGCCGAGTAAGTTCGTGTTCGCGCGACCTCGACATCATTGCCTGTCCATTCACAACTCTTCGATAACTGGATGAGGTCGGGCATCTGTAGTACGAGTGCTAGGGCTAGAAACACTCTCCACCCGTTCACCACCACCAGATTCCAAAACGATCAGCTTGGACCGGGCCAATACCTCGTCCGCGAGTACCCTCAAGGTCGCCGCCGGCACGCACACAACACGTGCTGCATAAAACCCAAGTTTGTGGCCCGTTGCCGCATCTATCCTCTCTCGGGTAGACCTGCTGGGGTTATCGTGACCATACAGCCTAGCCAAATCGGAGAGCACACGAAGGACCATCTCGTTTGGGTGGGAATCTAGGGAGGTGTTTCCCGATCCGTCGGATTTCATCACGGCCTTTACCTCTACCACTGCTCGCGGTCGGAGAAGTATGCTAGCGTCTTGGAGTATGAGCGAGAATGTGTCGGAGGATACTCGGTCCTGCAGGACATTCAGTAAATGGGCGTTAGAGGAGCCACCGGTTCACTTGCCTCTCCCAAACGAGACCAGATATCGGTCACTATTGCGGACAAACTCGTATGAAGTACTTTTGAATTGCGATCCGTCACGAAATGCGCTATGCTCGATAAGATGTCCTTTATTCCCGTGGCATCTTCCGCGGACGCATTTGTTAGTGGAGAGATTTGGAAATTTCTGCAGACGTAGGCATATGCAACACTTGAAGGGCCTCAGTCACGGATCGTCCTGAAGCGGACGCAGATGAAGCGGACGCACCAGACGGCGCATATATTGTAAAGCAACGGCGGGCCATCACTCGACATGTTTTCCACCATTGCACGGGGAATGCTCATGACTGTGGGGCATTCGACCGTCATGTCTTCATGGTTCCTCCACCACGGCGTAAATTGAGCGTGAAGCAATCCACCGTCAGCGAGTAGCTGCTTCGCCAGATCACTCGACGGGTCACCCATCGCCTTGAGGAATTTATTCCGTTGTTCTTCGGGTAATAAATTCCATAGGTCATCTGGGGACACAGATTCTATCGCCAGAACATTAGTTGGGAAATTTGGAGGGGACGTGATTTCAGCCAGGGTGCACCTAGGTCGACTCCTTTCAGTCTCTGAACCAGGGCGTCCTCTTCCTCGCCTTCGTCGTCCGAGCCTGCTTCCTCTGCATTTGATTCCTCGAACCGCTTGAGCAGTTCCATCATCCTGAGGCGTTCTTGGGCAGTTGCTGAAGGGGCGGTCTTTATGTCTGACTGGACTTGGTCGCGATAGAAACCCTCCGAGCATTGGTCGTGTTTCTAGAAATTCGAACACGATGAGAAACGGCGGCTGGCACGAAAATGAGCGGGTTTGCCTCTGATCGAAAACATGTCAGGGAGCAATAGGGGAGGTTACACCTCGGACATGCATATTTCGCGAATTGTCTGTTGCATCTGCGAATATTTCCGTGAGTTAAGAAACAATCCAAAGGTGGAGGCGTAGTTACACTTTGCAAGGCTCAGCAGAGATTGGACCCCGTCCGGTGAGAGAGGCGTCCATCTTACGTAAGCCTCCCAGCAAGTGCGAGTGACCTCCATGAGTCTACGCGACACCCAGGTCGTCATCCTCGAAACCTCCCGCGACACCATCCGCGTACGGATCGGTCTCCACGAGTTTCTAAGAGCGCCCTCGTTTGTGCGTAGCAAGAACGACCGAAAATGTTGAACTGACTTGACGCGTCGAAAGTAGGAATTCTTCGCTCGCGTCGGGTTGCCGAAAGCCATCGTTGAGCAGGATGGTCCCGGTCCTTCTACGATAAAAGTTTCCGATTACCTCGTCGGCCCGCAGTTAGACGAGGCTCTCGCAGCTGGGCAGGACCTCATCGTATCCTGGCCGTTCGTTGGAGCTCAGATCTCAGACTGGACACAGGCAGAGGCGATATGGTGAGTCCCTTTTCATTCGCGCCTGTCCACACCTTCACGCGTTCTCGAAACAGGAAACACGCTCTCTTCGCTACCCTTGGTCTCCGCCGCACCCAAATGGAATCCCCTGTCCAATTATCCATCTTCCCTCGTTTACCCCGCTCATCCTGCGAGCGCATCTGTCAAATGTTCTTTGAACGTTTCAACGTCGCCGGGTTTTCCATCCTCGAACGACCCATGGCCCAGATATACTCTTCCAACGCCCTAAACGGTCTCGTAATCGATTTGGGGTATCACTGGACGGACATTTCCGCTGTTTACGATGGTTCCTTGTTAAAACACGCCAGGGCGAGTACGCCCGTCGGGGTTAAGGCGTGTTTGGCGTTTTTGGCTCAGGTGCTGAAAACGAACTCCTCAATCATATCAACCCTCTCAACCCCGGAGAACCCTCTTTCACCCGAAGCCCTACACCAGGCGTTTCAGGATCTCGCATCAACCCTCTACCATAGAGGTTTAATCAAACCTCCCGTCCTTGGTCCATCTCAGTTGGCTTCCGGTGAAGCCGAGGAGGAAGGCGTCACCGACATCGCGTCCATTCTCATCGCGGGTAAAGAACGCGCCGTAATCGAGGCAAACATCAAAAAACGCGCAAACCAGAAAGCCTCGGCAGCAGAGCAAGCCAAACTCAAGGAGATAGAGGCCCTCGATCTCATCACGCTCGAGTTTCGTGGGAAGGAGGTGACGGTTGGAAAGGAACGGCATCGGTTCTGTGACCCATTGTTCGATCCCAGGGTTCTCAAACACGTCCCGGGGTTGGAGGCGTCGTTATTTGGACACAGCGAGAAGGAGAAGGACCAACATCCAGTGTTGAGTGTCTCTGAGGCGGGCTGGCATGTCCTCAGCAGGGTCGAGGTCGATCAGCGGCAATACATTCTGGGTAGCCCGCACGCAGCCGGCGGGTTGTTGGCTACCGGTGATATGACAAGCTACGTCAAAGGTTTGTTGATATATGGTTCTGGGATTATCATCAATTCTTGATCGATTTTGTCGGTGTCATAGGCATGGGTCCGTTCTTCACCGTGTTACTTGGAAGATACATCGTTCAGAATCCCGAGCAACATATCATGAATGAAGTTCAGCCGAAGTCTATTCGCACCCTTAAAATACCAGATTTCTATTCCGAATACAGGGAGAGAGGGGAGGGATATGCTGCCTTTTTGGGAAGCAGTATCGTTGCCAAGGTTAGTTCACCTACGAGTAACTTGAGTCGACCTTGTTCTGAAGATGTCTTCGCCCGCATTCTGAAGGTGACGTTCCACGAGTCTCAATCTAGGAGCTTCGTGACCAAGGCAGAGTATGGAGAAAGCGGACCGTCTGCGATCATTGGAATGTCTCCGGCGTTGTTATAAATAGCCCAGTAGGTCCGCATACCGATGTGCACTGAACTTCCGGAGCCGGGCAACCCCTGCACCATTTTGTGACAATTCTAGAGATGATTCGTGCCCCCGCACCGTACCCTCCGCTGAAAATGGGATGGTTGCCTTCGCGTTTTCGCGACCTTTGTGATGTTGGCGCAACCCACCCGCCTAACACCAACCAGGACAGTCGGCGAAAGGCGTCTCATGCCCGTAGCAACGACAGGCAGGCCTCACGTTGAATTAGCCCATCGTCCTGATTGTTGCGATCGTTGAGCGGAAATATATGGAACTCCGGGGGCAAGGCACATCACTGTGGCTTAGTCCGGGAGTTTCACAGGCAATACCGATGGAATTCAACAAAAGAAAGTCTATTGAGAATTGGGAGTGGGTATTTGGAGTTTCCTGCCGCGCACTGAAGTTCTGGCAGCTCGCCCCCGATGTCTGAACTACACGCTTTCCCCTTCAATTTGGTTGTTTGGCTTTTCCGCCCTCGTGGCCCACACAAGTTCTCTGGCAACCCCGTAGGTTACGACCATCCGGAGGAAGTACATCATGTAGATGGCATATCGTGAGGTTGTGAATGCCCCGCGCGCCCCGCAGGCTACGAAATCTTACGATGGTCAAGTGTCCAAGCTCAAGCTCAACGATCTTAGGATCCTTTGCACAGCTTTATTGAACTCTCTTTCCACTGCGAACGGTGGGATCTGATTGTAATGATGTTGCGATCCCATACCCAACGTCTTTACTCTCTCGATGAAACGTAGAAACCCACGGAAAAATTCTTCTGAAGTGGTCAGAGGTCCTATTAGAACACACGTTGAATGACCGAGTAAAATATTACCATCGACCCCTGCACCCGGTGATGTTTGCCTTCGACTTCCTCCACCGCCTCTACGGATTCGGAGTTGTTGGGGGCGGCGGTGAAGCTTAGCCATCGCGAATCGCTTTGGGCTCCCCCCCGACGCCCTGGAGAGTTCGACATTTCCGAGGCTGAGATCTCACGACTCCCGCACAACGCTCAGCTGGTCCATTCCAGAAACTGTTTCTGTTTGACGGATCTGTGTTTTATCGTGCAGTTGATGGGTGTGGAGGTTACGAGGCAATGGCCGTTCTCGGTTCTGAAACAACGCACGGTACTTTTCCTGCTCCATCACGATCATCATCATCGGTGGACGTCGAACCGGTCGACCTCCTCATTCGTCGACGGTTCTTGCTCTCTGCTTGATTGCGACGTTCGTTCACACCACCGACGAGTGTATCAGATCCGGGGTTATGGTATTAGGATCACTGGCCCGGTTCCCGACGACTCTGGTAGCTTTATCCCTCTCCGCAACTCAGTTGGAAGAAGTCCCGCCCTGCATTCCCAACGTGGGTTTCAACTCAGCATCCGGGGGGTGGCTTGGATTCTTATCTATGCCACAACCCCTTCTTCGACGTGTTGGGCCGTCCATTGAACGCCAGGGATACAGTTTCCGGTGATGGGACGTTGATGTCTAGAACTGGTCCTGGCGTTGTATATACATCAGCGCCCTCCTCACGGTGAGTCTTTTCCTCTCCTCCTACCCCCCATCCCGTCGTTCTTTTTGGTGGATGCCTGGGAAGTGAACGTTTTCTCTGGGTTCCCCTACAGACACCTCCATCCTCCGTCTCATCAATCGGGCCCCCTGGGATTCTTACTATCGACGGCTCACCACCGATTCCGCAACACACTCCTTTCCTGCCGGTATTTATTGCGAACTCCCCTTCAGAACTCGCCGCTCAAACTTGAGCGATACGACAATGCCTGTTCTTGGTGTCTACCCGAGGGATGGTAAAGCCGCCGCTTCGTTCCCGGGGGGCGGTCAAGCGGGGTCGATGGTGATGGAAAACACAGCACGCGCAGCAAAGGACCAAGTGGCCTCAGGGGGCCCCAAACCCCTGAGTCCGGGCATCGTTGGAGGAATTGTATTGGTGGTGGTTTGTGTGGTTGCTGCGGGGGTTTTGCATCGGTTTTGGTGTAAGAAGATGAAGTGCAAAGCGTGCCTCGTTTTCAACTGTGGAAGGCGGAAACTTCAGAAAGGTACGTAGAATGACCCGACGTGCTTCCGTCGCGGATTGTAACTCATATTGCGATAAGATCCGGACCGGACCAAGCAATTACCGAATCTCCCGGCCTCCTCCGAGTCCTCTGGCAAGATCCCCGACACGCCGGAGAAATCCGGATTTAGCGTTCTCGACTGCTCGCCAGAAAACATGCAATACAGTCCGGATAACGAAATTGGGTCGACGTTGGTGACCCGACCTTGGCTGCGAGATATAGATAGCACCAAACCCCGATACCACAACACCCACTCCACTGTATCCAATACCACCTTGAGCACCACCCCCAACACTGACCCCATCGCTACCGCCGCCTCATCCACCGTTGTGTCCACTTTGTTCGAGTTGGTTGGAAAATCCGACGCAGGAACCATGGAACGCCCTGCGGAGGGTGAAATCAACATCCATTCGAACTTCAGTGCCGTTAGCTTGAACACGACGAGATCGAGGGGTTCCCAGGCTTTGTCGGTCATCACTCTCCCATCGTTCATTGCCAACGATCGACCCCGGCCTTACTCCACTTCTGGCGGAGCGCGAATGGAAAGCCCCATTCGACCTCACCAACGCAAACGTTCTTCTCTCTTTGGCCACAGACTCAGCGGAACCGACTGTGTCCCACCGGTCTCACCTGTCAACGACGAAGACACGAGTAGCAATGGGAGTCGGCCTGTATCTGGCGCATTGCGTATCATCACCTCGATGTTGAAGCGGAGGGGCTCGGCTTCCTCCTCCTCCCTGAGATCCTCCACCACCTCTTCTCGTCATTCTTCTCGTCATTTCTCTAGGCGGGCAAACCTTTCACTTGGCGCAGAAGACGAAGCTGTTACTGAGTGGAAGCGACTCCCACCACTACCCTCCGCTCACGGTAGCTCTGCCACACAAACCCCCCAGAGCCGGAGGGCGACAGGGGTGGGAGACTTCCCAGCGGGGCCGTTACCCTCACATCACGAGAGGGAACCCAAGCCACCATTTTTCTTCGCCCCGTTCATCCCACTCCCACCTTCTCCATCGGTACTAGCTTCTCCAGTATCATCCCTGGCTTATGCTCCCCCATCACCCACCGACATCCCCCCGACCAATGGTTTCGCGACTTCATACACGCTATATCCCCCTCTCCCTCCTTCCATCCCTTCAACTCCTGGATCATTCTGTTACCCGCCTCTCCCCCCTTCCATCCCTCCATCCCCGATATCGTTCGATTACCCCCCGCTCCCCCCTTCCATTCCATCAACTC
>Ga0307516_10009568_pt1 | contig 10792 bp, 10 predicted proteins | sample 19_EM_MG_FD_203310 | JGI IMG/M metagenome (GOLD analysis project Ga0307516, IMG submission 203310) | Populus trichocarpa ectomycorrhiza microbial communities from riparian zone in the Pacific Northwest, United States - 19_EM | ecosystem: Host-associated > Plants > Roots > Unclassified | place...
GGTGATGACGGAGAAGGTCTAAATGCTCTGAATGAGTCCACCGTCCACGCGAACGACAGATCCCGTTATGTATGAAGCAGTTTGCTGGCGAGGAAAGCCACGACGTCGGCATACTCCTCGGGACGTCCATACCTTCCGATGGGGTAAAAGTTGCGTTTCCCGTCTCGACAGAAACGACATCGAAGCTCTCTCGTTTAGCTGCACCAGGTTGTCGGTGTGGAAGTTGGAGACTGGATAGTGTGATGCTATGCGAGCACGATTGATCAGAGAATCGGGCTCAGTCCGCAACGTAACGCGCGATCACCGTGCCTTCCTCCACTGCAGCACCTTCTTCGAAAAAGAACTCCGCTACGAAACCCGCTGCGGGTGCCTCGACGGGAATCTCCATCTTCATAGACTCGATAACTGCGAGCGAAGATCCTGCAGACTGCGGTACGTTGGTTGCAACCAGGATTTTCCAGAGCGTGCCCGTGATTTCGGCTCGTATTTCAATCTCAGTGCTCATGGCTTCTCACTCAAGTGGATGAAACATTGTTTGCAGTGCGGTTCGCGGGTGCCTTGATCGCGACCCCCTCCGTCGCTAGCGCCTGACGAATTCCCTGGGCGAACTTAGCCGCGCCAGGTTGATCTCCGTGTATGCACAGCGTGTCGGCATGCACCGCGATGTCCACGCCGTTGACAGAGCGCACATAGCCTTCGCGAACCATTCGCAGCACTTGAGCAATCGACTGGTCAATGTCGGTAATCATTGCGCAAGGGTGGGCACGAGGCGTCAGCGACCCATCATCCTGGTAGGTACGGTCTGCAAAGACTTCCTCAGCGACGATGAGCCCAATCTCTTGTCCCGCCACGACGAGCGCTGATCCGGCAAGACCAAAAAACACAAGTTCATCATCGACATCGCGGACAGCTTGTGCCACTGCCTTTGCCATCGCCGGATCGCGCGCGGCCATGTTGTAGAGCGCCCCATGTGTTTTAACGTGGGCAAGCCGCGCACCGGCCGCCTTGGCAAATGCCTGCAAAGCGCCCACCTGATAGACCACGAGGTTATAGATCTCTTGACTACTCAAGTGCATGGGGCGCCGACCGAACCCCTGAAGGTCCGCGAATCCGGGATGAGCACCCACCGAAACGCCGAGTTCAACTGCGACGCCCATCGTCTCGGCGATGCTCTGCGGATCGCCAGCGTGCATGCCACAAGCTATGTTGGCGGAGGACACGCACTCTAGAACGGATCGATCACTACCCAACCGGTAGATGCCAAAACCTTCGCCTACGTCGCTGTTGAAGTCGATTGTCTTCAAAGCGTGCCTCCGCGCCTTCTTATGCACTTGCTGCGGGGTCTTAGGCTTCCGACTGGGCCGATCGTGCGAATTCGGAAGCGCGGCATGACCGATGAGAAAGTTGGCGCTGAGGTCTCAGTCATGTTGCCTCCAGATGTAGTTAAAAATGCGAGATGATTGAACTTTAAGAGATTTGAATGGTAATTTATAGTGATAAATAATTGACCTAAGCATCAATCTTTTAGATACTCAGGCGGTGTTCAGCGAGCTCAAAACATTCATCGCCGTCTGCCGTCATGGCACATTTGCTGCTGCGGGGGACCGAATAGGCTTGACGCAATCAGCGGTCAGCAGCCAAATCAAGCGTCTCGAGGACTCCCTGGGATTCGAACTCTTCAACAGAACGGGGCGGTCCGCGACCCTGAATGCGGCAGGTGAGACCACACTTGCTCGCGCGGAAGAAATCTGCGCCCTGTATGCAAAACTCGCCGATGTACCGAACGAGACTGCGACGCACGGCCCTATACGCGTTGGAGCGATTGCTTCTACGCAGTCAACACTGATCGCCCGGGCACTCGCAATATTGCGCACACGATTTCCACTACTTCGCGTACATGTATCGCCAGGTGTGTCCATGCGCCTGATGGATGAACTTGACTCCGGCAAGATCGATGCAGCAGTGATCATCCGCCCACCATTCGGAATGCTTCCAGAGTTAACTTGGCAGTCCTTGGTCCATGAGCCTTACGTTCTCATTGCGCCGACGACTGTTCCGGGAAAAGACTGGCGCACTCTCATCCAGGAGCAACCATTCCTTCGCTATGACCGCACCTCCTTTGGGGGAAGAATGGTTGAAAGATTCCTTCGGCGGGAAGGGCTTTCGGTAAGAGATGCAATCGAAGTAGATGAAATACCCGGAATCATCCATATGGCAGCCAAGGGCTTGGGGGTCGCACTTGTGCCTCTGGTCGAGGCACATCTTCCGCTACCTCGAGGCGTGCGCACACTATCGCTTGGCGAGCATACGTTCTATCGTGAAATAGGTCTTCTTCAACGTAAGCCCAGAGCCAGCCCACCCATTGTCGGGCAGTTCGCGCAGTGTTTGCGCGAGGCGGCAGAGGATGGGCAGCAAATGGATCGGACGCCCAATCCGAATGGAACCGCCCGTCGCACATCCTAGAACATGCAGCAGACGGCAACAGCATGAACCGCCAGTTGCGACGCGCACACGGCACCCTTGACCAGTCTGGACCCGTTTGAATTCTTGCGCACCATCTCGGTCGCGCGCATCCTAAAGCGCGGGTGCGCCGGTCAGCCGGCCGCCGGAAAATGGAAGACGCCGTGCAGGCCCCGAGTTTTCGGGCCGGTGCCAACTCCATCTTTTATGGCGGGAAACTGGGGACCACCGGCAACCCCAACACCGAGGCCGATGTGGCGCTGCTGGAGTAGCTGGGCATGACCCCGTTCGACTCCAGAGATGCAGCCATAACTTGTTCGCGCTCGCCGCGTCATCGGCCACTCCAATGAAATTGGTCGAACAATTCAAGCATCAACCAAATTTTTCCATCACGCGGCCATTTCAGATTTCTTGACCCGCGTTTCCCCAGCTTTTCAAACGTGAATTAGACAGCGCACAGACAGAGTGCACACGTACGTAGTCATTCGCACCTTCCTGCAAAACAGCAATGGCTCCATCCGCAGCCATTCATAACATTTCTAATTGCTACGCACAAAAATATATTGATTCTCTTCTTGACAGAGGACTTCTACCATCGACGATGGTTTCAGACTCAACGCAACCGCGCTGACATCCTGCAGTAAGGCTCAGCGTAGGCCGACGCAATATTCAGTATGGCCCCAGATAGAGATTCGACCGCCTATTCAACGAAAAATCTATATAGAAACAACCATGATTAGTTCCGTTCTCATCGCCAACCGCGGCGAAATCGCCTGCCGTATCATTCGTGCTTGTCGCGACCTCAATCTGCGCACGGTCGCTGTCTACTCCGATGCTGATGCTCAGTCCATGCACAAGGAAATGGCAGACGTCGCCGTGCACATTGGCGCCGCCCCCGCAGCACAAAGCTACCTCGATGCAGACAAGGTTCTAGCAGCTGGCTGCACCGCAGGGGCTGACGCCGTTCACCCTGGCTATGGATTCCTTTCTGAAAACACGAGCTTCGCGCGCGCTGCTGCAGCGGCTGGATTGACTTGGATCGGGCCTAATCCCGATACCATAGATGCCATGGGCGACAAAGCGCGCGCTCGTCAGATCGCGCAGGACAGCGGAGTGCCAGTGCTTCCTGGCAGCGGCCGTCTCGACCCGGGCCGTCCTTCCACTTGGCAAACCGAAGCTCAAGCAGTGGGCTACCCATTGTTAGTGAAAGCTGTCGGCGGCGGTGGAGGCATCGGCATGAAGCGGGTTGATGGGCCAACTGAGCTGCAGGCAACCATCGAATCTGCACAAACCTTAGCGCTCAAGGCTTTCGGTCAACCTGAGGTTTACTTGGAGCGGTACATCGTACGTGCCCGCCATATTGAAATTCAAGTTTTTGGATGGGGTGACGGAACAGTTGTCCACCTGTTCGAGCGTGAATGCTCTGTGCAACGGCGATTCCAAAAGATTATCGAAGAAAGCCCAGCTCCCGGATTGGCGTCGGCCATGGTGGCGCAAATGGCCGACGCCGCAATCGCATTGGCCCGTGCACAGCGCTATAGCGGCGCGGGTACAGTGGAGTTCATCGTTGATGCCGATACCAAGGAATTTTTCTTCTTGGAGATGAATACCCGCATTCAGGTGGAACACGCAGTGACCGAGATGATCACCGGGTGGGACCTCGTCCAAGAGCAGATCCGCGTGGCTGCGGGGGTTAGCACACCGCGCACTCAAACCGACATTCGGCGCCACGGGGCGGCCATCGAGTGCCGCCTCTACGCAGAGAATCCGGCAAAGAATTTTTTTCCTTCTCCGGGACCTCTGACACGCTTCTCGCTGCCGCCAGCATCACCGGAACTCCGCGTTGACTGCGGCGTGCGCGAAGGAGACAAAGTCACCCCCTACTACGATCCGATGATCGCGAAGCTCATCGCCTATGGCGCTGACCGAGCATCGGCGCTCGAGAACATGGAGGTGGCACTGCGTTCGGTACACATCACAGGGCTTCATCACAACACAACATTTCTGCGAGCCGTACTGGCCCATCCTCAGTTCATGGCTGGCGAAGTCGACACCAGCTTCGTCGAGCGCGAGCGCCATGTTCTGGTGTCCCGAATCGGAGCTGATGGCCTTGCCCCCATGGAGCCAGCATGACCAGCGAGGTGCATCTCTTCGCGTCGGGCGACCAGTGTCTGATCGTTGAATTTGGTCACAGCGTGGACATTGGGATAAATCGTCAAGTTTGCGCTTTCGCGCAGCGGGTGAGGTTGGCCTCACTACCCTTCATCATCGATGTTGTGCCCGCGTTTTCGAGCGTCGGGATTCACTATTTACCGTTCGCCGTCCCTCGCTCCGAGCAGGTCTCTCCCTACGCAGCCTTGTGTGGTCTTATCGAAGGTCTACTGCTTGAGCCGCATGAAAGCACAGCGGGCCCTACTCGTCTTGTCGAGATTCCTGTTTGCTACGGCGGCGAGTATGGTCCCGACCTGGATGAAGTGGCCCGTGCCAGCGACCAATCCCCAAAGACGATTGTTGCGCTGCACGTCGCGACGGATGCGCACGTATTCATGATCGGGTTCGCCCCTGGACATCCTTACATAGGGCTGTGGGACGAACGTTTCGCGGTGCCGCGTCGCCTGACTCCCCGCACCCAAGTACCAGCCGGGAGCGTGGCGATCGCCAATCGACAATGCGTCATCTATCCGTTTGATCTTCCTGGTGGTTGGAACGTGATTGGTCGCACCCCGCTGACCATGTTCGAGGTCTCTCGCGCGCAACCATGCCTGCTACAGCCTGGTGATCTAGTGCGTTTCGTCGAAATCTCGCCAACGCAGTATGAAGATGCGAAAAGAGGCGCGATATGAGCATTGAAGTTCTCAAGCCCGGCGCTTTCAGCACTTTCCAAGACTTGGGACGCTGGGGCACACAGCTGCTTGGTGTCCCGGTCAGTGGTCCAATGGATCCCATATCTCACCGAATCGCCAACCGGGTTCTCGGCAATCCGGCCGACGAAGCAAGTTTGGAGATCACATTGCTAGGGCCCAGTTTACGGTTCGAACTCGATGCCGTAGTGGCATGGTGTGGAGCCGACATGTCTGTCACCCTTGAAGGCATTCCGATACCAAGGGCAACCGCCGCGGAAGTGCCCGCCGGAGCAACACTGGCATTTGGCAGGCGCATCTCCGGCCTACGTACTTATCTCGCGCTGCGCGGCGGCTTTCTTCTTGATCGCGTGTTGGGTAGTTGCAGTACTCATGTAAGGGCCGGCCTCGGAGGGTACAGGGGTCGCCCGTTGCGCAAGGGGGATCAACTGCAATTTAACTCACTCACCGCGATCGGTCATGAAGGGCACGAGGTGCTACCCAGGCGCGCGGCCGACAGCATCAGCGTCAACGAATGGCTTGATGCTCAACCAGCTCGGGAAGCACCGATCCGGCTGATGCCTGGCAGGGAATGGCCTCAATTTTCCGGTGATGCACATCGGGCGCTTTTTGACACCCCCTGGCGAATTGGTGCTCAGTCAGAACGAATGGGCTATCGTCTGGAAGGCCTACCGCTTTTGCGTACGACGCGCAATGACGTGCTTTCTGAAGCCGTGAGTTTTGGCGCAATGCAAGTGCCACCCGATGGGCACCCCATTGTTTTGATGGCCGATCGTCAAACGACAGGCGGCTATCCAAAGATCGCCCAAGTCGCCAGCGTCGACCTCCCACGGCTGGCACAGCGCGCGCCGGGCGAGTCGGTGCTATTTGAGCTACTCACAGTCGAGGAAGCCCAGCGGTTGCTGGTGCAGCGCGAAGAGCAGTTGCTTTGGCTTGACGTTTGAGTGAAGAGTCGAGAGACGCTCTCTGGCCAAAGTCTCAAGAAAAACCCATACAAGTGAGTTGTAAGGCGCCAACCAGAAGACGCGTTACCCCAACGTAGTCGGGCACCAAGCGTCACCCGCGTCACTGACGGGCTCGCATCGAACACTGATCCAACCGGCTTGGCCAATTGTCCAATAAGTTGCTCTGAGCTGGTTTGAGGTGAAATTTGAACAAAATAGTAAAATTAGCTGGTGGTGGCAGTTGAAGCCATCCATCATCGCCTTGGCGTTCTCGTAGGCAAGTGGCGGGTCGAGACGCTGCGGCACCACGGCTAGGCCCCGGCAACGCTGCTTTTACTCTGATTGGCGCTCCAAAGGTCCCAATCCTGGGCATCCGCTTTGCTCCACCGCGTGTCGCTCTCGCCGGGACAGGTGGTGCTCATCTGCAAGTCCTGCAGCAAAGCGTCATGCGCACAAAAAGCCCGGCCCATGCACCCTGACCTCTTGACCACGCCTCCATGCGTCACATATGACGGTTGTATCCTACCCATTGCTCACCTGCCCAATGACGTTGATGTCGCACATGGTATTGGCACGCACTTCTTCGGGCAGCCTATCTAGCAGCTGCCGGCGGGCGGCGACGCGCGCCTTGGATCTGACGTATCAGTTGCCGGCCACGCCGACGCTCGCGCCTTACCGTGCCGCCTGCGCGTCGTAGCAGCCATAGTGACCGGATGACAGACAAAGCATCCAAATCGGAATGCACCACGATGTTGGTCACATTGCCATGCGCCCTTGGGCACGATCCACGCGCGGTTGTGGATGAATAGGTCGGTAACCGCCATTTTGGCCCGTGTGGCACCTGCGCATCGTAGGGAACGAAGCCAACGCGATCTTCATTCCCTACTACACGCTGTGAGGAGCTACATCTTGCCGGGAAGCCACACGGCGATGCCGGGGAAGAACCAGAGAGCCACGATCATCAGGATCATCAGGAAGAAGAAAGGCATCGTCACTTTTGCGATCCACCCGATGTCCCTGCCTGTCATCCCTTGCAGCACGAACAGGTTGAAGCCCACCGGTGGCGTGATCTGTGCCATCTCGACTACAACCACGATGAAGATGCCGAACCAGATAAGGTCGATGCCTGCGGCCTGCACGGTCGGCAGGATCACGCCCATAGTCAGCACCACCATTGAGATGCCGTCTAGGAAGCAGCCGAGGATGACGTAGAACACGGTCAGCGCGACGATTAGCATGACAGGCGACAAGCCCATTGAGGTCACTACTTCGGCCAAATGCCGCGGTAGACCGATGTAGCCCATGGACAGCGTGAGAAACGCGGCTCCTGCGAGGATCAACGCGATCATGCAGTACAGGCGGGTGGCGCCCATCAATGAGTCGCGAAACGTGGCCCAGTTCAAGGAACGCTGCAAGCCCGCGATGATCAGCGAACCCACCACGCCGACCGCTGCCGCTTCGGTTGCCGTGGCAACGCCGCTGTAGATAGACCCGAGTACCCCGCTAATCAACAGCACGACCGGAATCAGGTGGCGCGATTCATAGACCTTTTCCCCGAAGGTTTGCATCGTGTCCGGCACCGGGATACGTTGCTTGTTCATCAACGCCCAGATGGCGATATAGCCCGAAAAAAGCGACGCGAGCACCACGCCTGGGATGATGCCAGCCACGAACAGCTTAGCAATTGAAACATCGGCCGAGACTCCGTAGACGATCATGATGATCGAGGGTGGAATCAACAGGCCCAAAGTGCCGGCTCCTGCTAGCGAACCGACGGTGATGTCGTCCGGGTAGCCGCGCTTGCTCAGTTCCGGCAGCGTCATCTTGCCGATAGTGGCGCAGGTCGCGGCCGACGAACCGGATACCGCTGCGAAGATCGTGCAGCCTATCACGTTGGTATGCAGCAGACGGCCGGGCAGCCGACTCACCCAGGGCGCGAGGCCGCGGAACATACTTTCGCTCAGCTTCGTTCTAAAAAGAATTTCTCCCATCCAGACGAAGAGTGGCAGCGCGGTGAGTGTCCAGCTGGAAGCCGCGCCCCAGATGGTGACAGCCATAGCGTCACCTGCGGGGCGCGCCGCGAACAGCTGCATGCCGATCCAGGCCACGCCCGCCAGCGTAAGACCGATCCACACGCTGCTGCCCAGCAGGCCAAACATCGCGAGAATCAGCAGGCCAACGATGAGAAAATCATTCATTGTGTAGGGCCTCGTCGGACTCGATGACTTTTCTTTCACCATGCAGCTCCAGCACCCATTCGTCGATAAAGGCGACGAGCAGGATCACGGTGCCGATGGCCATGGCGGTCTGCGGAATCCACAGTGGCGTGGCGTCGCTGCTGGTGGACATGTCGTTGATTGAGTGCGAAACCCACGCCAAGCGGACCGAATACAAAGCTAACAAACCGGCGAGGAGCACCGCTGCGGTCAGGGCCCACATTTCCAGCGCATGCTTAGCGCGGCCCTGAAGCCGACCCAGGATCAGCGTCACGCGAATGTGCTCATTATGTTTAAGCGTATGCGCCAATGCCAGGAAACCGGCGGCCGCCATGCTGAAGCCAGCGTAGGCGTCCGTGCCCGGCACATGGAAGCCGAATTGGCGACTCACGACGGATAGCAGCACCATGAGCAACACGCCGATCATGGCGAGCGCAGCCAGCCAACCAGCTCCGTCGTACAAGAAATCCAATAGCCGTCGCAGAGGTGTTCCGTCGTTGTCGGTGAACGCGGCGCCGAGCAATGCCCTATCTCCCTCCCGCCGGGCATCCGGAGCGGCAGTGGTGGTCCCCGTGTTTTGGCTGCTCATTTTCCGGTCAACGCCGGTTTGATGGCGTTCGACTTAGCGGCTGCAGAGACCGGCTGCACCGGCGCAACTGTTACGCTGCCGCTGGCGAAAGACGGAGTTTTGAGATAGGCCTGGACGATCGCTTCGCCCTCAGGTCCGGCTCTCTTCTGCCAATCCTGCACCATCGTCCATCCCAGTTGCTTCAGATCGGAGATCAGCTTGGAGGAAGGCGGCAGGACTTTCATGCCCTTATCGGCCAGAGTCTTCTTGGCGCCCTCGTCCTTTTCTTGGCTTATTTTCCATCCGCGTTCCTCGGCGGCAGCAGCGGCCTTGAGCACGGCCTCCTGTTGCGGCTTGGTCAGCGCCTGGAACGCCTGGGCGTTAACCAGAATAGCATTCTTCGGCACCCAGGCCCGCACGTCGTAGAAGTTCTTGATGTGCTCGTAGATGCGACTGTCCACGCCCGTAGTGCTGGAAGTTATGAAGGACTCGACCACGCCGGTGGCCAAGGCCTGACTCAATTCGGCCGCCTGGACCGTGACGGACTGCGCCCCCATCAGTTCACCCATCTTGCTCGTCGCCGGCGAGTAAGCGCGCCACTTGACGCGGCGCATGTCGGCGATAGAGTCCACATCCTTCTTGCTGTACAGCCCCTGGGCCGGCCACGGCACCGTGTACAGCAGCATCAGACCCTGCTTTTCCAGGTAGCGCGAGAGGACGGACTTTTGCGCGTCGTACAGGCTTTTGGCGTTCTTGTAGCTGGTGGCCAGGAAGGGCAAGCTATCAGCACCAAACAATGGGCTCTCGTTTTCGTAGTTGGCCAGCAGGATTTCGCCGGCCTGGGCCTGACCGCCTTGCACGGCACGCTTGATTTCGGGGGCCTTGAACAGGGCCGCATTGGGGTGAACCTGAATTTTCAAGGCGCCGCTGGTGGCCTTGTCGACGTCGGCGGCGAACTGAGTGATGTTCTCAGTGTGGAAGTTGGTCGCCGGGTAGGCTGAGGCCAGATCCCATTTGGTCTGGCTCCAGGTGTCGCCCAAAGCCAGGGTACACAAAGCCAGCGCGATCGCGGCTTGTTGGAAAACGCGGCGGGTAGCTATGCGGGAAGAGATTAGAGCGGCTTGCATTTCAAGTCCTTTCAAATGAGTTTTGAGAAAATTCGAGCAAAAAAACCGAGATGTAATGGGCTGCGTGCGCCAAGGGCACTCATGATGGAAATCGCGAATTTGACATTCGGTTACCAAGACTTTAGTTATTCTTAGTAGCAACTAATAGCGATATATATTTCTGCTCACCATCACTTTTATTGATGAATAGCATCTCATTCATATTTCGATGGTCGCTGGCTTGGCAGCGCGAGCAGCGCCTAGCGACTGAGGTCACATTACGCTTTGACCGCGTTGGCGCCCGAACGTCCACGGCACTCCACCGCTGCGCACCACAGCAGTCATGACCCGCCCAAGGCGGTGCTCGATAACAGGTTTCCATGGAGCCAAGCTGAACCCAAGTCCATCGTCGAGCACGGCGAAACGGCCACTTACCAGATCAAGAGATCGGCGATAGATGCCGCTTGCAGGTTTGCCACCAAGTAGTGAGCGGTAGGCCGAGCTGGTCTTCAAGGTCGCGTATGGTTCGCGAGAGGGGAGTTTGATCGATGTGCACGCGCTCGGAAGCACGTCGAAAGTTCAGCTCCTCCGCAACGGCAATAAAGTACCGAAAATGGCGCAGCTCAATCATTTTCAC
>Ga0307516_10009569_pt1 | contig 10791 bp, 13 predicted proteins | sample 19_EM_MG_FD_203310 | JGI IMG/M metagenome (GOLD analysis project Ga0307516, IMG submission 203310) | Populus trichocarpa ectomycorrhiza microbial communities from riparian zone in the Pacific Northwest, United States - 19_EM | ecosystem: Host-associated > Plants > Roots > Unclassified | place...
AGAGGACCGAGCCCGTGGGGTCCGGGGCCTTGACTAGCGGACGAAACTCCTGAGAAGGGATAGGAAGTACGGGTTCTCTAGAAGAACCACGTGACGCCACAGAAAAACTATATAGCTAGGCAAGATCCCGCTTGGAGGAAAAGGGAGAGAGGAACAGTACCGAACGCCCACTCAACGAATGGACCCCACAAGCAAGATCTAAGATTATTCCGTTGTGAATTATCGAAAGTAGCCTGATTACCTTTTGATTCTCGGCACACTCTGGTTACGAGACAACCCCAGTGTCACACTATAATCTTGGATCCAAAATCACCCTACCAATCAAACACAACGAACTATCCATCTACTTGGAACCAAAAACCTTTCCGACTACAACACAACTATATATGGTGGAAATTTTCTAGTCCTAGGAAAAAATGTCTACCTTGTCCGATTTCAACATGCTGTGGCTGGAAGCCCCTCGAGACCTGCTCCAAATCACCGATGGAACTCCAGCACCCGAACAAGCAATAGAGCTGGCCAACCCCGTGATTTGGGTCCGGACCATGGCGTGACACCAAAGGCAGGCGGAGAATGACCTAAGACAGCTCACCGAGCTATGTGGCAACACGATCGATAGAACCGACCAGTGAATGCAGCTAATTGAAGAGGCTTACAAAATACTGGCAGAAGGCACACGGTACGTATATGACCGGGTACACACTAACGAGGAAATTGCAGAAGCCTGGGTTCGCACCAAGTTAGCCAACGCCGCAAACGCCTACCAAACGCTTGCGTATAACGTCTGGCAAGCTATTTTGGAGCGAACGGACGAGGACAACCAACGGCAGATATGCCAAGCAACTCAACTCACTCGGGTCAACGACGCCCTTGCCTTCCTGGCCGAGGCCAACACCGCCCGAAGCCAGCATCTGGCTACCTTTCAGGGTAATGTAGAGCTATGGGCAGCTGACCACCAAAGGAAGATGAATAGAGTAGAGGAGGAGCTGCGACTAGCTAGGGAGGAGATTCGAAGGATAGCCACCCGGATACCCCTCCCAGGGTCACCACGAGCGAGGGCCCTATCCCCAGAACCGCTACAACTCTGGCACAGCCCGGCCAAAATACCTAGCACCAGCACTGCATCGGCACCAGCGGCGCCCCCACCCTTACCGATGCGACCAGCTCTCCGGAGTCCGATCCGACTCGCCCCTGCCCCTCACACCTGGAAGCAAAGACTGGCGGCTATTCCGCCATCCAGCCCACCGCTGCCACCGCTCCCGCCGCTGCCAGCGGTCGGAAACGCGGGGGGAAGAGGAGGAGGATCTCCACCATGGCCCCGGCAACCAGTCGGGTCGCCCCCTCCCTCACCCTTGCCGCCTCTCAGTGGAGACGACGATGATCTATACGTACAGAACCTCCCAATGGGGAGACCCCCGCCGGGAGCCGCGGAACCCACAAGGACCCAGCTGGCTACCATGCTCACACCGGAGGAAATAGCCAGGCTGGTAGGGGCCGGGATCGGGGCAGCACGACAGGCCGAACCACCAGCTAACGGACCCCGAATACACACCTCGAGGTTAAAAATGCAGAACCCCGAGAAATTTGATGGGAAGAGCTCGTCCACCTTTAACCAATGGTGGGAATCCGTTACAATGTATCTAGGATTTTATCCAGAAACAATCGACTGCCAGAAGATTGCCTGGGTCGGAACCCTCCTGACAGACACTGCTTTAGTATGGCACCTTCACCGGTACCGGGAATTGCGGGACAACGATACATGGGCCAACTACACCGCGGCCATCCAGGCAGAATACCGAAACGAGTGCAAAGCGGTGGATGCCCAGCTCAAACTGGGACAACTCAAGTATCAAGGATCCATTCACACCTATCTGACAGAGTTCCGGACGCTCAATAACTTCGCACGGGCAACAGGGGAAGCTCTGAGGGAAAAAGTCGACCTAGCTATGCCAGACGCAGTACTAGACATGCAGTTTGCCCATTACCTGGAGGACTTTGCGGACGACGAAGGATTCCTGCAGGCCACCCACCAGGCAGGACTGCAAGTGGAAAAGAAGAAAGCCCTGAAGCAGGCCCGGGAAGCAGGCCGACCCATAGGCAACACCCGAGCCAAGGAAAAGAAGAAGGAAGAGAAGAAGAAGAATTCGCCTTCGGAAAGGCCGGTCGAGGGCGGCCAAAAGAACTCGAAACCCGAGGACGAGTTCGGGAAGCCAGGTGCATGGGAATCTTACGAAGCAGCACTAGAGGGAGTCCCCCATGCGGAACAAACCGAGCACAGCCGCCGGAAGGGGTGCCATCGATGCGGGAGAACAGGCCACCGCTCGCACAAATGCTATGCAAGAACCACGATCAACGGCACGGAACTTCCCCAGGCACTGTGGACGGTGTCCGCAGGGAATAAACAACGGAGGGAGGAGGAACCGACTCCCCCAGCCAAGGTACAGAAAATCTCGGCGGCCGAGGCAATGGATGCGGAACCAACCGTCCAAGGCCCCATATGGGAGGAGGAGGATTTTTGAAAGGTCAGAGGATAGGGCCGGACCTCAAGACCAGAAACATCGCATGCAGAACCGGCCAAAAAAGGGAAGCCGAGGAACCCTTAAAAGAGAATGAGCGCAAGAAGCCCCGATGCGGAACCTGACCAATTATAACCATGCTGCTCTACGTGGGACACGAGAAACACCGACTCCAGGTACTTCTGGATACAGGATGCTCAGTCCCGCTAATCAATAAGGAAACCATGAGGAAATTCCGAATCCCGGTACTCAGACACAACCCGGCAATACGCATCGAGAACTACACGGGGCAGAATATGGAGGAAGCAGGACTATTTTATACGAAACTGCTAATCCTCCAACACCGGCGGCACTTCTCACGGGAAACCTTTGAGGTGACCCCTATGGAACCAGAAGTCGACGTCTTCCTACCCTTCTGGTGGATATCGAAGCACCCGCCGCAAGGGATCTGGGAATCGGAAGAAATACGATTTAACAGCCCGGGTTGCCAAGAGACCTGCACCCGATACGAGCAGGAGGAATTTTCGCTCACTTGGGACAAAAAAGTAGCGCAGGATCCGAATGCCCGGGTAATCGGACACGTATCAACGGTCGCCACTAACAACGCCCTAACCAGTGTCCCAGAAGAATTCAGACCATACCTGGGAATAATGAGCAAAGAAGCTGTGGATGCGCTCCCACAGCACCGTCCCTACGACTGCAAAATTGAGCTTAAAGAAGGGAGGAAAGCACCCTGGGGACCCATATACCCCTTGTCAGAAGTCAAGCTACAGACTCTCCGGGAATGGCTAAAAGAAATGGAACGAACCGGGAAAATCAAACGATCGACATCGCCTGCCGGATCACCAATCCTGTTCGTACCAAAACCGCATAGACAAGGACTTTGCCTGTGCGTGGACTATCGAGCCCTGAACCAAATGACGATCCCGAACCGGTATCCACTCCCACTGATGTAAGAACTACAGGATCGAGTACAAGGAGCTCAATGGTTCACGAAAATTGAGCTCAAAAATGGGTTCCATCTGATCCGAATGAGGAGAGGAGATGAATGGAAAACCACCTTCAGAATCCGCTACGGACTATTCGAATTCCAAGTAATGCCCTTCAGCCTAACAAACGCACCTTCCACATTGCAAGACATGATGAACCACGTTCTGTCCGACCTACTAGACGTGGGGGTACTAGCCTAGATGGACAACATACTAGTATACGCCAAAACCAAGAAGGAACATGACCGACTAGTTAAGGAGACCCTCAAGAGACTACAGGAGAACAGGCTAGCGGCCTCCCCAGAAAAATGCGTTTGGAAGGCTCAGGAAGTGGAATTCCTGGGATACGTCATAGGGAGAAATGGAATCAAGATGGCGAAGGAAAAGATGGAGGCAGTGCTGGAATGGAAAACGCCAGAATCCCAAACGGAAGTACAATCCTTTCTGGGATTTGCTAACTTCTACCGACGCTTCATCCAGAACTACTCCCGGGTAGCATGACCACTAACAGAGCTAACAAAGAAAGAGAAAAAAGAAGAATGGGCCTGGAACCGGGAAGCCCAGGCAGCTTTTGAAGAACTGAAATGACGATTCACCATGGCCCCGATCCTAGCCCACTTTGACCCAAGCAAACCGGTAATCATCGAAACAGATGCGTCCGACTTCGTGCTAGACACGGTCCTATCCCAGCGGGACGAAGAAAACCGCCTCCACCCGATAGCGTTCCACTCGGGAAAGTTCCAGCCAGCGGAAATCAATTACGAAATCCACGACAAGGAACTACTGGCGGTGGTTGACGCATTTAAACACTGGCGGCGCTACTGCGAAGGAGCAGCGTATCAAGTCCAAGTCTTCTCGGACCATCAGAACCTGGAGAACTTCACAACGACTAAAGTACTAAACCGACAGCAAGCGCGATGGGCCCAGGAGCTGGCAGGAATTGACTTTCGAATCTACTACCGACCAGGGGGCAAAAACGGCAAGCCAGACGCGTTATCCAGGCGTGCGGAGTACCGCCCAGAGAAGGGGGGGACAGAAAACCAGCCGATCACGACGGTTTTGCAGGAAAAACATCTAGACAAGGAAAGCCTGAACGAAAGAAGGAGCATCACATTCATTTGCTCCTCAGCTTGAATAACCTCACTGCCAACAAGAAAGTGGAACGAGGAATTCTTGGAGAAAGTTCGGGAGGAAGGCAGGAAAGATGCAGCCTACCAGGAAGCAAGGGAAGCCGTCCTCAAGGAAGAGCGATGGATGGACCGAAAGGCCGGGAACGAAACACTGGAAACCAAGGACGAGCTGCTCTATAGGAAGGGCATGCTATGGGTTCCAGAAGGAATGGTACAAAGAATCCTTGAATCGGAACACGACACCAAGGTAGCAGGGCACATAGGCCAAGACAAGACCATCGAGCTCATACGACGGAACTTTTGGTGGCCAAAAATGAATGAACGGATCATTGACTTCGTTCGAAGCTGCCCTGAGTGCCAGCAAAACAAGGCTGCACGGCACCAACCCTATGGACTGTCCTCACCGCTGGAGCTGCCTTATGCTCCATGGCAGTCCATAGCAATGGACTTCATTACGGAACTCCCGACTTCGGAAGACTGTGACCAATTATGGGTAGTCATCGATCGATTCACCAAGATGGCCCACTTCCTCCTGTTAAGAAAAGGAGGAAAGACAGCGGGAGACCTGGCCATCATCTTCGCAAAGGAAGTATGGAAATAACACAGCCTCCCCACCGACATCGTGTCGGACCGAGACTCCCGGTTCACGTCCGAAACATGGAAGGAGTTCCTGCAGCTCTCCGGCATCCGATCTCGAATCTCAACAGCGTTCCACCCGCAGACGGACGGACAAACAGAACGGCTCAACCAGACCATCGAGGCCTACCTTCGGGCCTTCGTCGGAAAGGAGCAGGACGACTGGGTACAGCTGCTACCTATGGCCGAGTTCGCATACAACAACTTGGTCACCACGGGAAACGGTATGTCCCCATTCTACGCTAACTACGACTTCCACCCAGTAGCCATGGGCCCAGCGTCGATGGAACCACTCAACCCAGGCAGCCAGATATACGCCCACTGGATACAGACCGTGCACGAGGAATCCCGGAAAGGGTTGGAAGAAGTACGGGAACGAATGAAAAAATATACGGACCCAGACCGAAAGGAGGCCCCGGTGTACCAGGTAGGAGACTTGGTAATGCTCAGCAGCCGCAACATCAAAACGCGCTGCCCCTCAAAGAAGCTGGACCACAAGAATCATGGTCCCTTCCAGGTTGAGAAGATTGTTTCCCCACTCGCGGTCCACCTTACACTACCCCGAAAATGGAAAATCCACAACGTCTTCCATGTCTCGCTGCTCGAACCATACCGGACAGGTGAGCACCGAGCACCGCCAGACCCCGCGAAGGTGCTACGAGAAGCAGACGACATCGAGCAATCGGAGGAATACGATGTGGAGGAAGTTATGTCTTCGGTCGAGCACGGACGGGGAAATAACAAGCGGATCTTATATCTCGTCAAATGGCTCGACTACCCAGAACGCAAGGACTGGATGGAGGAACCATACAACAACTTTTCGGCAGGCAGTCTGGAGAAACTCCGGGAATTTCACCAATGGAATCCAGACGCGCCGAGGGACTACTGGCTCACCGATGCCTAGACGGGACGTCTGTAACAAGGCCCAACAAAGCGCCAACAAAGGGAGGAACTAGGAAAACTGCGGAAAACTCTGTGATGCTGGGCTCGATCGATGGAACCAGCGGAATGGCCAGCCCTTCCGACCCTGGAACCTCGCCGCGCTCCGACCCAAGGAGTGGACCCGGAGTTAGGCCCACTCTCCAACTACGCACTGGCTTCGCCCTGGGGTATCTGAACCCCTGACCGATGAAACAGGCCCCCAGCGAGAAGCCCAGAGGTGATGCCTGATACTCGGACAGACTATGGGCCGTGGACCGAGAACCGATATACGGAAAGACCCGCTTCTTGGGCACCTGAAAGCCCCTCAAAGAAGCACCCACGCCAGGTACCACACAACCCGGAAACGAGGACCTGAGGGAGCCGCGAAGGGAGATACGGGCCGACGACCGAGAAGGCGCGGGCACTTCTTGGCATGCTTGCTTCATCCGGATAAGTTGTCATGGCCTCTGCCTGAAACCCGGTTACCTGCCCTCGGCCCACCGAATTCCTACCCGCTCTCTTGGAAAATCGAATCCCGGTTGGGACACGGCAGGGCACCAGCAAAGGGCCTGACGACAGACGATAGTAGGACTACACAACGGCTTAGTCTGAGGGCCCAGCCATTCCGATGGATTACAGAGAATGATGCCCTGATCCGGTGGCTGGGAGGGCTGTAGGGGCGGAGGACTACAGTCACGGTGACCCCACTAAAAGTTACCATGAACAAACCTACCGAGAGAGACAGGCTACTGGGAAAAATTCAAGAAAGTGCTCGGGACGAGGCTTGGGGAGAGGGGAGGTAGTGTTACACCTCAGTCCGGAACACGGTAGGGGGTACTTGGTTAGCTACATAGTCAGGGCACGTAAGACTTTACCTAAACACCACTCGGTGAGGGAAATCGAGCTTAGTCGGCTTCAGAGAGTCTAGGCGGGAGATAGCCCGGAGTTAGGGTCTTACGGCCGTACCGGCCGTAAGGGATCTATCTCCAGTCGGACTGCAAACGCAACTATGCAGAGCAAGGAAGCCAGGACCCCTGAGGCCAGATAACTTGCCAAACTCTGATAGGCCGGTAATCCCTCACTGAGGGAAATACGCGGTGCGGGGATCAGTCGGCTTATTGTTAGACCGATCAGGACCAATGAAGTTGAGAGGACCGAGCCCGTGGGGTCCGGGGCCTTGACTAGCGGACGAAACTCCTGAGAAGGGATAGGAAGTACGGGTTCTCTAGAAGAACCATATGACGCTGCAGAAAAACTATATAGCTAGGCAAGATCCCGCTCAGAGGAAAAGGGAGAGAGGAACAGTACCGAATGCCCACTCAACGAATAGACCCCACAAGCAAGATCTAAGATTATTCCGTTGTGAATTATCAAAAGTAGCCTGATTACCTTTTGATTCTCGGCACACTCCGGTTACGAGACAACCCCAGTGTCACATCTAGGGTCACCGATTCGTCCCATGACAGCGAAAATTCATTCGTCTCGTATTTGGTGCATTTTTCCAAACAGGAGGCACTGTTGAATCTTACTTCCTCGGTCGTCCAGGCGCCCTGGGGTGGGTGTGCACTCATCCATTCGAATGGTAGGAACATGTCGATCTCGGCGTCCATTGGTGAGAACTTGAAGGTTTCCTTGGAGAAGTGCTTTTGGTGCTGCATGAGTAGGGGCTGTGTATAAAATTGGCCTGCTCCTTGCACCCTTTCTCCCATATAGTTCTCGATTTGTCGTATCTCCTTGTGTTCTCATCGCTTGATTTCCAACTCTTCGATGGTCTGATGGTTGATTAATGCTATGGAACAGCCGGTGTCCAGCAATGCTTTGACTTGATGCTTCCTTCCTTCGTGGTGCAGTATCATATCTATGATAGGTCGTGTGCCGCGAGTGGGTAACGTTTTCGATTTTTTCGAGGTTCCAGCACTTGGTTCCTTGTTTCTTCGTTTTTTGGATACTCCACCAATTAGACGTGGGGTGCTCGGATGCGGCTCGTCCGACCCCTTCAAAAATCCGAGTCCGAATCGTCCCATGGGAGGGTTCCACCTTTGCCCCGAGATGCGGTTGCCTCGATTTCCATGGTTTCAACTGCGGTGATTTTTTGCTGTTTGGAGGGCTGTTCGTCCGAGTCCTCCTTTCTTTTCTGTTTCATTTGGCCCGTGGCCGAGACTTTCCATGGTGCTGGGGGTAGAGCTGTTCGCTTCTTTGTATTGAACGAAAAGCATTCATAGGTTTTAGGCCCGCTTCGGCCACATCGCCAACAGTCTTCCCTGCTTAGTCCGTATTCCTCTCGTTCTGCTGTCGGTACGCCTTTCAGGGCAGCTTCCTTTGTTGCCCAGCTTCCTTTTCTTCCGTACCAGCTTTCTAGCCTGTCGGTCCTGGGTTTTTCTTCCTTGGGCTGCCAGGTCATCTCCCTTTCCTTTCGTGGGGCGTCGGTTTTTCCTCCTGCCTTTTTTTCCCCGTCCTTAGCTGGTGTTGATAGTTTGACCAGCTCTCTTGCTGCTCTGAGTGCCTTTCGTTTTTCCACTTGAATCCCGGCCCGGTAAGTGGCGTGGAGAAATTCTTCATCGTCCACTAGTTCCCCCGCATTCTGGCTGAACCGCATGTCGAGAATGGCGTCCGTCATTGCCAGGTCAACTTTCTCCCTTAGTCCTTCCCCCGTGGCATGGGCAAAGTTGTTGAGCGCCCTGAATTCGGTCATGTATGCTCGGATTGACCCTTGGTACCGAAGCTGTCCTATCTTGGCCTGTGCTTCGGCGCCTTCTCGCTTGTTGTGATATTCAGCTCGAATGGCCGCTGAATAGTTTGCCCAGGTGTCGTTGTCCTGAAGCTCCCTATAACGGTGCAGGTGCCACGCTAGGGCGGTGTCCGTGAGGAGGGTGCCGACACACGCAATTTTCTGGTGGTCTACTGTCTTGGGGTAGAATCCTAGATACATGGTGCCGGATTCCCACCATTGGTTGAAGCTTGTGGTGTTTTTCCATCAAAGGTGTCTGGATTTTTCATCTTGAGGTGGGAAGTATTCACAGTCCCTACCTTAGGTGTTGCATTTTGTTGTGCCCGTGCTACCCCTTCAGCCACTAGTCACACGAGGTCCTGCGTAGTGATTGTCGGCGCCGGGTTTCTTGGCGGCGAGGGCGAACGAAACCGCCTAAAGGGGGGTCGGGGTGGTACTGAGGGAGGGCCCGAGGGTGGTCCCGAGGGGGACCCGGGTGATGAGGGAGGAGATCCCCCAGGGGCCGCCGAAGGTTCGGGTGTTGGTGGCCACTGGGAGGCCAGGCGTCTGAGCTCCTCCAGCTGCTGCCTTATTTCTGGCGTCGTAGGTCTGTTTCATCGGGTAGTAGGGGCTATGTTTAGGCGTAACGGGCTTCCCAAAGCTGGTTGTGAGTGGGCCAATGGAGCGCTGGTGCTGGTCTGCCGGGCGGGGCTTCTCCATGCGGGTGGTCCTGCTGGCGCTGGTGGTGTTGCGGGTAGCGGGATTCTAGTCGCAATGCATTGGATCTCTGTTCTTGCCTCTTGGAGTTGGGCTTCCAGGGTGGACACCCGGGCCTGGTGTGCAGCTGCCCACAGTTCCACGTTTCCCTGAAAGTTAGCCAGGTGTTGATTTCGGGCCATGTTAGCTTCTGCCAGGAAGGACAGGGCGTCATTCACCCGGGCCAGCTGAGTGGCCTGACATATCTATCGCTTGTTGGCCTCATTGGTGCGCTCAATGATGGCCTGCCAGACGTTTCTGGCAAGGGATTGGTACACGTTCACTGCATTCGATAGCTCGCTGCTTATCTATTCTTCCGCTATTTTCTCGTTAGTGTTGACTTGGTCATATACTTACCTAGTGTCTTCCGCCAGAGTTTGATAGGCTTGTTCGATTTCGTGCGTCCATCGGTCGGTTCTATCGTAGGCATATCCCCACACCTTGGTACACCGCTGTAAGTCGTTCTCGGCTTGCTGTTGCTGGCGCACCAGGGTTCTAACCCAGACTGCGGGGTTGGCTATTTCCACCGCCTGCTCCGGACTTGGTGTTCCATTGGTAATTTGGAGCAAATTGTGTGGGGCTTCCACCCAGAGCATGTTGAAGTCCGAAGAGGTCATCATTGTTTAATATAGGTCCAGGAAGTCTCCGCTGTATATGGTCGAGTCATAGTTGAAGTGGTAATCGAATAGGTCGAAGAGTTCATCTTTGTCGAAATCGGCAGGTTGGGATAATATCGCGCAGTTCCACCACTGCTGGGTATACCACTGGTATGGGGCGCACTTGATTGTTTCATAGATCGGCTTAGGTCCGTCGCTCGTTTCCTCCCACTTTTCGTAGTGGGCCAGTTCACTGTCAATTGACTGAAAGGTGTAGTCGAAGGAGTACTGTGACTTTGGTTCCAATAGGTTGAATAACTCGTATAGGTAGAGGTGGTCTTCAAAGTGAATTCTGTAAGGGTGATTCATTCGTTGTGAGAATCTTTTTGGTAGGGTGATTTGGATCGAAGATTATCATGTGGCACTGGGGTCGTATCGTAACCGGAGTGTGGAGAGAATCAAAGGTAATCAGGATACTTTTGATAATTCACAACGGAATAATCTTAGATCTTGTGTTTGGGTTCGGTTGGTAGTGTTTTT
>Ga0307516_10009570_pt1 | contig 10791 bp, 5 predicted proteins | sample 19_EM_MG_FD_203310 | JGI IMG/M metagenome (GOLD analysis project Ga0307516, IMG submission 203310) | Populus trichocarpa ectomycorrhiza microbial communities from riparian zone in the Pacific Northwest, United States - 19_EM | ecosystem: Host-associated > Plants > Roots > Unclassified | place...
CGCTGGATGGTTATGTGATTGGCCAGGAGCCGGCCAAGCGCACTCTGGCGGTGGCGGTCTACAACCATTACAAACGCCTGCGCCACAAGGAAAAAGCCAAGAAGGACGACGTCGAGCTGACCAAAAGCAATATTTTGCTGATCGGCCCGACCGGCTCGGGCAAGACCCTGCTGGCCCAGACACTGGCGCGCACCCTGAACGTCCCCTTTGTGATGGCCGATGCCACCACCCTGACGGAGGCCGGCTACGTCGGTGAAGACGTCGAAAACATCATCCAGAAGCTGCTGCAAAGCTGCAATTACGAAGTCGAGCGGGCCCAGCAGGGCATTGTGTACATCGACGAGATCGACAAGATTTCGCGCAAATCCGACAACCCGTCGATCACCCGTGACGTGTCCGGCGAAGGCGTGCAGCAGGCCCTGCTCAAGCTGATCGAGGGCACGATGGCCTCGGTGCCTCCCCAGGGCGGCCGCAAGCATCCGAATCAGGACTTTCTTCAGGTAGACACGACCAACATCCTGTTTATCTGCGGCGGGGCCTTCTCGGGGCTGGAAAAAGTCATCGAGAACCGCACCGAAGCCTCGGGCATCGGCTTCGGCGCTGCCGTCAAAAGCAAAAAAGCCCGCAGCCTGACCGAATCGTTCAAGGATGTGGAGCCGGAAGACCTGATCAAGTTCGGCCTGATTCCCGAACTGGTGGGCCGCATGCCGGTGGTCGCCACGCTGGCTGAACTCACGGAAGACGCGCTGGTGCAGATCCTGACCGAACCCAAAAACGCGGTGGTCAAGCAATTCAGCAAGCTGCTGTCCATGGAAGGCGTGGATCTCGAAATTCGCCCTTCGGCGCTGAAAGCCATCGCCCGCAAGGCGCTGGCACGCAAGACCGGCGCCCGTGGCTTGCGCTCCATCCTGGAGCAATCCCTGATCGACACCATGTTTGACCTGCCCAACGCCAGCAATGTCGAAAAGGTGGTCGTGGACGAGTCCACGATCGAGGAAAACAAGGCGCCACTGCTCGTTTATCGCGAAGCTGCCAAACAGGCTTGATGTCGCAAGGGAAAAAGCCCTCACCTCCATGCGCGATTAAAGCCCGCGCAGGCTTGAAAGCCGGTGATTTCCCCCCAGTTTCAGGCTTGTTGTCTTCCAGCGTTATCGAGAGTCCCCGGCCAGAAGCTGGCGGGAATTTTTCTTGAAGGCTTACATCTAAGGTTCATATGTCCGCACAAACCACCTTGCCTTCCACTCCCATCGACCTGCCCCTGCTGCCCCTGCGCGATGTGGTGGTGTTTCCCCACATGGTGATTCCCCTGTTTGTAGGCCGGCCAAAAAGCATCAAGGCCCTGGAATCGGCCATGGAAGCAGAGCGGCGGATCATGCTGGTTGCCCAGAAAACCGCGGCCAAGGACGAACCCTCCGTCGAGGACATGTTCGAGGTCGGTTGCGTGGCCACGATTCTTCAGATGCTCAAACTGCCCGATGGCACCGTCAAGGTCCTCGTGGAAGGCCAGCAGCGCGCCAAGGTCAACAAGATTGAGGAAGGCGAACTCCACTTCAGCACCAATGTGACGCCGGTGGAGCCGGAAGTCGCCATGCCGGGTGACAAGACCAGTGAAATCGAGGCCTTGCGCCGTGCCGTGATGCAGCAGTTTGACCACTACGTCAAACTCAACAAGAAGATACCGCCCGAAATCCTGACGTCGATTTCCAGCATCGACGATGCGGGCCGCCTGGCAGACACCATTGCTGCCCATTTGCCGCTCAAGCTCGACGCCAAGCAGGTCATCCTGGACCTGGACCAGGTCAAGGCCCGGCTTGAAAACCTGTACGAGCAACTCGAGCGCGAAGTGGACATCCTGAATGTCGACAAAAAAATCCGCGGCCGCGTCAAGCGCCAGATGGAGAAGAACCAGCGCGACTTTTACCTGAACGAGCAGGTCAAGGCGATCCAGAAGGAGCTCGGCGAGGGCGAAGAGGGCGCGGACATCGAGGAGATCGAGAAAAAGATCAAGACCGCCAAGATGCCGCAGGAAGCCCGCAAAAAAGCCGAGAGCGAGTTGAAAAAACTCAAGCTGATGTCGCCCATGTCGGCCGAGGCCACCGTGGTGCGTACCTACATCGACGTGCTGACCGGTTTGCCGTGGAGCAAAAAAACCAAGATCAAGCATGACCTCGCCAATGCGGAAGTCGTGCTCGACGAAGACCATTACGGTCTGGAAAAGGTCAAGGACCGCATTGTTGAATACCTCGCGGTACAGCAGCGCGTGGACAAGCTCAAGGCGCCCATCCTGTGCCTGGTGGGACCCCCCGGCGTTGGCAAAACCTCGCTGGGCCAGTCCATTGCCAAGGCGACCGGCCGCAAGTATGTGCGCATGGCCCTGGGCGGCATGCGTGACGAAGCGGAAATCCGCGGCCACCGCCGCACCTACATTGGCGCTCTGCCAGGCAAGGTCCTGCAAAGCCTGACCAAGGCCGGCACGCGCAATCCGCTGTTCCTGCTCGACGAGATCGACAAGCTGGGCACGGACTTCCGTGGCGACCCTTCCAGCGCCTTGCTGGAAGTGCTTGACCCCGAGCAGAACCACACCTTCGGCGACCATTACGTCGAGGTCGACTTCGACCTGAGCGACGTGATGTTTGTGGCGACGTCCAACTCGATGAACATTCCGCCAGCCCTGCTGGACCGGATGGAAGTCATCCGCCTGTCGGGCTACACCGAAGACGAGAAAACCAGCATCGCCATGCGATACCTGCTGCCCAAGCAGCTCAAGAACAACGGTGTCAAGGACGGCGAACTCGAGATCCAGGAGCAGGCCGTCCGCGACATCGTGCGTTACTACACGCGTGAGGCCGGCGTTCGTTCGCTGGAGCGCGAACTGTCCAAGATCTGCCGCAAGGTGGTCAAGGGCATCCAGCTCAAGAAGATGGAGCCCAAGGTCATCGTGACGGCGGACAACCTCAACGACTACCTCGGTGTGCGCAAGTTTGACTATGGCCGTGCCGAGAACCACAACCAGGTCGGCCAGGTCGTGGGCCTGGCCTGGACCGAGGTGGGGGGTGACCTGCTGACCATCGAGGCTGCCATGATGCCGGGCAAAGGCGTGATCACGCGCACCGGTTCCCTCGGCGACGTGATGAAGGAATCCGTGGAAGCCGCACGCACCGTGGTTCGCAGCCGCGCACGCGTGCTGGGCATCAAGGACGAGATGTTTGAAAAACGCGACATCCATGTCCACGTGCCCGACGGCGCCACGCCCAAGGACGGCCCGAGTGCCGGCGCGGCGATGACCACGGCTTTTGTTTCCGCGATCACCGGCATTCCTGTGCGCGGCGATGTGGCCATGACGGGCGAGATCACGCTGCGCGGCGAAGTCACGGCCATCGGCGGCCTCAAGGAGAAGCTGCTGGCCGCATTGCGCGGCGGCATCAAGACGGTGATCATTCCCGAAGAAAATGCCAAGGACCTGCAGGAGATTCCCGAGAACGTGAAAAACGGCCTCGAGATCGTGCCGGTCAAATGGATTGACCAGGTGCTGCAGATCTCGCTGGTGCGCCAGCCCGTGCCGTTGACGGAAGAAGAGGCTGCGGCCGCGCCCGCAGCCGCAGCCGCTCCCAGCACGGAGGCGGCCGGCAGCATCAAGCATTGAGCTTTTTTTGCGGTGCCTTCAAAACGCCCAAAAAATTGCGCTATAATTTGAGGCTGTAATCGCGGGAGTAGCTCAGTTGGTAGAGCGCAACCTTGCCAAGGTTGAGGTCGAGAGTTCGAGACTCTTCTCCCGCTCCAATTCAAAAGGGCAGCACGTTAAAATGCTGTCCTTTTTCTTTGGTGGTGACGAACAAAAACAGTCAGTGAAATCCGCAGGGTTTTGCTGATGACGGACAGATCAGGGCGCGGTAACAAAGCGGTTATGTACCGGATTGCAAATCCGGCTAGCCCGGTTCGACTCCGGGCCGCGCCTCCAGAACAACGCGTTTGCATTCTTTTCGCACGGGCCTCGTCAGTCGATCTGATGGGGCCTTTTTGTTTCACAATAGAAAACCCTGCCCGGGTGGTGAAATTGGTAGACACATCGGACTTAAAATCCGCCGCTTTCCTGCATAAGGGGCGTACCGGTTCGATTCCGGTCCCGGGCACCACGATTTTTCCGCAAGCTTGCCGACCTTCGCATCTGCGCCCCGAGCCACCGCCTGTTGGTGGCGATCTCCTTTTGGGCGCCAACTGGTTAAGATAGATTCCATGGCCCGCTACAACACCCCTCCTTTTGAAATCCACGTGCATGGCGAAGTGCCTTTGCGTGACGATGTCGCTTTTGAGCAGTTGCAGGATGCGCTCAAGCCGCTGTGGGCTTACGCTGGCGCCAAATCGCTGGCGGACGGCGCGGCCAGCGTTTACGAGGAAGAGCCGGGCATCCGTTTTGATGCCCAGCAGCACTTGTTGCAGCTGTGCTGGACGGTGCCTGGGGACGAGGATTTCAGGCAGGTGCTGGATGAAGTCTGCATGGCGCTCAACGAGATGGCCCTGAGCGGCGCACCCATCGAGGTTACCTTCTACGACGCGGACTTTGACGAGGATGAAGAGCGCGACGGGGAGGAAGCCAGGGACGATTTTGCGATGTATTTTGTCGGTCCCACGCCGGCCGCGATCATGCAGGTCCAGCGCGACCTCCTGGTGCAGGACATGATCGGCCTGATGGAGCGTCATTTCGACGCGACCGAACTCGGTGACGTGGTGGCCGCCGTGGACAAATTGTTCGAACAGCGTTTCGAGACGCTGGTCAATTCTATGCAACTCGGCCGGCCCCCGCGGGGCCTGGGTGGATCGCAGGGTGGCTCCAGCCACGGCGGCGGCGGACGAAAGCCGCGTCACCTGCACTAGCGGCTGCAGCCAACGCCCGCGTCAGGCACACATCAGGCCTTCAGGCGTCCGGTGGCTTGAGGCCCAGGCCGCGCAGGTAAATCAGCACCACGTCCTGGCCGACTGCGACCAGGTCGAACACCGCGCTGTCGAGCAACCAGTTCTGGATCAGGCCGTCGATGATGGCGTGCAGGCCTTCTGCGGCGGTAGCGGCGGGAATGGCCAGTTCAACAGCCTGCCACGCGGCGGCGGCTTGCAGGCCGCGTTCCACCTGGGACAGAAAGTCGTGGCGGGCCTTGAGGTGCCGCAGCCTGACCGCCTGCAATTCGTCGACATATTCCACCTTATGGGTTGCCACCTCGAACACCCGGCGCGTCTGCGGGTCCGTGGAAATACGCTGCAATGCCCCGCGTACGCCGCTGCATAGGCGGGCCAGCGGGTCGGCGCTGATGCCTCTGCCCACATCCTGGAAAGATTGCTCCAGCGGCAGCGTGACCCTTTCCATCATGGCGTTGAAGAGGTCGGCCTTGTCCTTGAAGTGCCAGTAGATGGCGCCGCGGCTGGTGCCGGCCAGTTTGGCGATGTCGTGGAGCGACGTGCGGGACACGCCCTGCGACTGGAACAGCAATTCCGCCGCATCGAGCAGGCTGTGGCGCGTAGCCAGGGCATCTTCTTTGGTGCGGCGAGCCAAAATTTCTTTCCTGTGATTTAATTTTGCAAGGAGTCTTGAATATACATTCACAAATGTATGTAAAATTCGTTCTCCGCAAAAACCCTTGGTTTCGGGCAAGCTTTCCCTGCTGACAGCTTTCCATTTTTTTCCTTTCTGCACCATTCAAGGAAGCCGCATGCCTACGTCGAGCCTGACCCAGCCCATTTCCTTCGCTGGACGCCCGCTGAACCCTCCCAAGCGCCAGCCCCTGCTGCTGGCGGCCCTGCTGGCCGCGCTGATGGTGGCCGGCTGCGGGAAGAGTGGAAACGGCGCTGCGGGCGCGGGGGGAGCGCCACCACCGGCCGAGGTCGGCGTGGTGACGGTCAGCCAGGGCGATGTGGGCCTGGTGACGGAACTGCCAGGCCGGCTGGAGGCCTCGCGTGTGGCGCAGGTCCGGGCGCGTGCCGCTGGCATTTTGCAAAAGCGGCTGTTTCGCGAGGGCAGCGATGTCAAGGCGGGCCAGCCGCTGTTCACCATCGATTCGGCGCCTTACGCGGCGCAGGTGGCCAGCGCCCAGGCGGGCCAGTCACGGGCCGAAGCCAACCTGGCCCAAGCCACGGCCCTGGCCGCGCGTTACAAGAACCTGGTCGAAGCCAATGCGGTGAGCAAGCAGGAGTATGCCAATGCTGTCGCTGCGCAGAAGCAGGCCGAGGCCGATGTGGCGGTGGGCAAGGCCAATGTCCAGACCGCCAGCATCAACCTGGGCTACGCGTCAGTGACCGCGCCGATTTCCGGCCGCATCGGCCGCGCCCTGGTCACCGAAGGCGCCCTGGTTGGGCAGGGGGAGTCCACCCAGCTGGCAGTGATCCAGCAAATCAACCCGATGTATGTCAACTTCACGCAGTCGGCCTCGGAAGTGATGAAGCTGCGCAATGGCCTGGAAAGCGGCCAGTTCAAACGCGCCGCCGGCACCCAGGCCGCCAGTGTTCGCATCGTGATGGAGGACGGCAGCGAATACGCCAAAACCGGCCGCCTGCTGTTCTCGGACCTGACGGTCGATGCCAGCACCGGCCAGATCACCTTGCGCGCCGAGGTGCCCAACCCGACCGGTGACTTGTTGCCTGGCCTGTATGTGCGCGTGCGGCTGGAGCAGGCGCAGGCCACCAATGCCATCACCCTGCCGCAGCAGGCCGTGACACGCAGCGCGCAGGGCGACACGGTGATGGTGGTGGGCGACGATGGCAAGGTGAGCCCGCGCCCCATCCGCATCGGTTCGGCCAAAGGCAACACCTGGGTGGTGCTCGAAGGCCTGAAGACCGGTGAAAAAGTCATGGTCGACGGCTTCCAGAAACTGCAGCCGGGCGCCACCGTGAAACCGGTGCCATGGCAGCCTGCGGCAGCCAAGCCCGGCGGCGCAGCGTCCGCGCCTGCCGCAGCCTCTGCACCTGCGGGGTCAGCCTCCGCGCCTGCCGCTGCTGCGTCAGCAGCGGCGAAGTAAGGAGCCCGCCGCATGGCCAAGTTTTTTATCGACAGGCCCATCTTCGCCTGGGTGATCGCGCTGTTCATCATCGTGATGGGCGGCGTGGCCATCACGCAATTGCCGATCTCGCAGTACCCGCCTGTGGCGCCGCCGGCCATCATCATCAATGCCGCCTATCCGGGCGCCTCGGCCCAGACGCTGGAGGACAGTGTGCTGTCCGTGATCGAGCGTGAGATGAACGGCTCGCCTGGACTGATCTACATGGAGTCGGTGGCCCAGGCCAACGGCACCGGCAGCATCACCATCAGCTTCCAGCCCGGCACCAACGCCGACCTGGCCCAGGTGGACGTGCAGAACCGCTTGTCGCGCGCGTCGCCGCGCCTGCCACAGGCCGTGACGCAGCAGGGCGTGCGCGTGGACAAGTCGCGTTCGAACTTCCTGCTGTTCACCATGCTGTCGTCCACCAACCCGGCGATCGACCCGATTGCGCTGGGCGACTATGCGTCGCGCACCGTGGTGCCCGAGCTGCAGCGCCTGCCCGGCATCGGCCAGGCCCAGCTGTTCGGTTCCGAGCGTGCCATGCGCGTGTGGATCGATCCGGCCAAACTCGCCGGTTTTAACCTGTCGTCTGCCGACGTCACCAATGCCATCCGTTCGCAGAACGCGCAAGTGGCGTCCGGCACCATCGGCGACCTGCCCAATATCGGCGGCCAGGGCATTGCCGCCACCGTGGTTGTCAACGGCCAGCTGGCCGATGTCGGGCAGTTCGGCAACATCGTGCTGCGCGCCAACACCGACGGTTCGACCGTGCGGCTCAAGGACGTGGCGCGACTGGAGCTGGGCGGCCAGACCTATGCGACCTCCGCCCGCCTGAACGGCCAGCCCGCGGTTGGTATCGGCGTCCAGCTGTCGCCCAGCGGCAATGCGCTGGCCTCGGCCAAAGCGGTGCGCCAGAAGATGGCGGATCTGGAGCGTTACTTCCCGCAGGGCGTGAGCTGGAGCATTCCCTACGACAGTTCCCGCTTTGTGCAGATTTCGATCTCGCAGGTGGCGGTCACCCTGCTGGAGGCAGTGGCCCTGGTGTTCCTGGTGATGTTCCTGTTCCTGCAGAACTGGCGCTACACCGTGATCCCGACCATCGTCGTGCCGATTGCGCTGCTGGGCACGTTCGGTACGCTGCTGGCGCTGGGTTTCTCGATCAATGTGCTGACCATGTTCGGCATGGTGCTGGTGATCGGCATCGTGGTGGACGATGCGATCGTTGTGGTTGAAAACGTCGAACGCATCATGAGCGAGGAGGGCTTGCCGCCGCTGGAGGCCACGCGCAAGGCAATGAAGCAGATCTCCGGCGCCATCATCGGCGTCACGGTGGTGCTGATTTCCGTGTTTGTGCCGCTGGCTTTCTTTGCCGGCTCCACCGGCAACATCTACCGCCAGTTCTCGGCGGTGATGGTGGCGTCCATCGGTTTTTCCGCCTTCATGGCGCTGTCGCTCACGCCCGCCTTGTGCGCCACGCTGCTCAAGCCGGTCGAGGCCGGGCACCACCATGAAAAACGCGGCTTCTTCGGATGGTTCAACCGCGGGTTCTCGCGAACCGCCAAGGGCTACGAAAGCGTGGTCGCCCGCATCCTCAAACGTGCCGCGCGCTACCTCATCATTTATGTCGCCATCATCGGGGCAGTGGCCGTGGTCTACATGCGTTTGCCGACATCCTTCCTGCCGGGCGAAGACCAGGGCAACATCCTGGTGAACGTGCAGTTGCCGCCCGGTGCGACGCAGGACCGTACGCTGGCCGTGATGCAGCAGGTCGAGGCCTACATCCTCAAGCAGCCGGAAGTGCAGAGCATGGTCGGCGTGCTGGGCTTCAGCTTTTCCGGCCAGGGGCAGAATGCCGCGCTGGCCTTTGTCACGCTCAAGGACTGGTCCGAACGCGAAGGCGACGGCCAGTCGGCGCAAGCGCTGGCCGGCCGGGCCTTTGGCGCGCTCTCGGGCATACGCGATGCGTTCATCTTTCCCCTGAGCCCGCCGCCTATTCCCGAACTCGGCTCCGCCAGCGGCTTCACCTTCCGCCTGCAGGACCGCGGCGGGGCCGGACACGACGCGCTGCTGGCCGCACGCAACCAGATGCTGGGCATGGCCTCCAAAAGCCCGGTGCTGACGCAGGTCAGGCCGGATGGCCTGGAGGACAGCCCGCAGCTGCAGATTGACATCGACCGTGACAAGGCCAACGCGCTGGGCGTGTCCTTCGATGCGATCAACGCCACCTTGTCGACCGCGCTGGGCTCGAGTTATGTGAACGACTTCCCCAACCAGGGCCGCCTGCAGCGCGTGGTGGTGCAGGCGGATGCGCCCGCACGCATGCAGCCCGACGACCTGCTGCGCCTGAACGCGAGCAACGCGCAGGGCAGGCCGGTGCCGCTGTCGGCCTTCGCCGCCACGCGCTGGGTCACGGGCGCGCAGCAGACCATCCGTTACAACGGCTACCCCGCCATGCGCATCCAGGGCTCGGCGGCGCCGGGCTACAGCTCGGGCGCGGCAATGACCGAGATGGAAAACCTGGCAGCCAAACTGCCGGCGGGGTTTGGCTTCGAATGGACCGGCCAGTCGCGTGAGGAAAAGCTGGCCGGCTCGCAGGCGCTGATCCTCTACGGCTTCGCCATTCTTGCTGTCTTCCTGTGCCTGGCCGCGCTGTACGAGAGCTGGAGCATCCCGCTGGCGGTGATCCTGGTGGTGCCGCTGGGCGTGCTGGGTGTGCTGCTGGCGACCTTGCTGCGTGCCTATTCCAATGATGTGTATTTCCAGGTGGGGCTGATCACCATCATCGGCCTGTCGGCAAAAAATGCGATTCTGATCATCGAATTTGCCAAGGACCTGGAGGCCCAGGGAAAAAGCGCGATCGAATCGGCGCTGGCTGCCGCACACATGCGGTTCCGGCCTATCGTCATGACCTCACTCGCTTTCATGATGGGCGTGCTGCCGCTGGCGATTGCCACCGGCGCCGGCTCGGCCAGCCAGCGCGCCATCGGCACCGGCGTGATAGGCGGCATGATCACCGGCACCGGCCTTGCAGTGATTTTTGTTCCTGTGTTTTTTGTGGTCGTGCGCGGCCTGTTCAAGAGCAGCGAACGCCAGAAGAGGATGTATGCCGAGCACGCCCATGCGGCCGGCATTGACGGAGAGGAACACCATGAAGCCAAACCCCATGCGTAGGACAAAGCTGGCCCATCTTCTGTCGCTGGGCGCAGCCGCTGTGCTGGCGGGCTGCTCGATGGCACCGACCTATGAGCGACCCGCGGCGCCGATCGCGACCGACTGGCCCGGCCTGCGCCTGTCAACATCGCTGGCGAGCGCACCCACAGCGTCGCCGGCGGTTCAGACGCTCTCGGCCGCCGACATCGAGTGGCAGAGTTTTTTCAGCGACCCGAAGTTGCGCCTGCTGATAGCCGCGTCGCTGCGCAACAACCGCGACCTGCGCATTTCGGTGCTCAATATCGAGCAGGCCCGCGCCCAGTTCCAGATCCGGCGCGCCGACCAGTTCCCGACAATCGGCGCCGCAGCCACCGGCACACGCCAGCCCGCCGCCGGGGGAAACATTTCCAGCGTGTATACCGCCGGCCTGGCAATGACGTCCTACGAGATCGATTTCTTCGGCCGTGTGGCCAGCTTGAAGGATGCCGCCCTGGCGCAGTACCTGGCGACCGAAGAAGGCCGCAAGACCACGCAGATCAGCCTGATTGCGATGGTGGCCAACACCTATCTGAGCCTGCTGGCCGACGAAGAGTTGCTGGCCATTACCCAGCAGACCCTG
>Ga0307516_10009571_pt1 | contig 10790 bp, 17 predicted proteins | sample 19_EM_MG_FD_203310 | JGI IMG/M metagenome (GOLD analysis project Ga0307516, IMG submission 203310) | Populus trichocarpa ectomycorrhiza microbial communities from riparian zone in the Pacific Northwest, United States - 19_EM | ecosystem: Host-associated > Plants > Roots > Unclassified | place...
TAGTAGTACAGGCATTCAAGATGAAGATTGAAGAACGACCCCAAGAACGAGCTATGAGTCTTCATAAAGACAGTACAGTGACGGCCATCCAAAGGTGCATCCCAACTCCAGGCACAGCGAGGGGTGCAAGGGTGCACGTGACGGATGAATTGATATACCACATTTGTTGGACAAGTCCACAAATGAGAAAGGCGAGCGAAATCAAGAGCATAACCGTAGGACATTTGAAGAAGTAAAACTGCCGATTCATGAGTGCACCGCGTTCGCGTTGACGGTTCAGGTAAATGTTCCCCAACATCGCGAAGCTCGCGGCAAACGTCGAGCTTACAGAACTGATTCCGAAGAGTATGTTCGACTCCATCAAGAGGGGCTTCCTTGGCATCGCCTAGGTTGAGGGTGAGGAGGATGGAGCACGTTGAAGGAGCGGGAACTGTCGACGTCAGATACTGAGAGTGTCGTGACGATGATCGTTTCCGCAATCTCCCAGCTGCACACAAGTCCGCCGGTTTTGGCCGCAAATGCGGTTAGTACAATCTATTTGCTTGTCGTACTAGGAAATACTAGCGTAGGTGAATTGAATGGTAGAACGCAGGCAATGCTCCCTACTATACAAACTGTTCTAAATGGTTCTCAACCCGACGTATTGAAAGAAAAACCCTGCACTCCTGTTATACGGCGGCTCGTTAATTGAGGTTGTTGACCAAGGGCGGGCTGAGAAACATACCTCCGCAAATTCTACCCCACCTTGTCAACGAGATCTCGAAACGGTGCGAGCACCAGCCAATTTACCGGCTGCATCGCGCTACCGGCACCAGTAATCCCTATCCGCCTCAACCGCCTACCACACACATCACGTTCCGTCAGGGCGAGTTTCAACACTGGGATTGAGGAGTGTTGGGTTAGCACCGTCCTAGGCAATTCCAGATGCTGCAATTGAGTGCAAACCGGCCCCCCCTCAAATGGCCGAGAGAAAGCCAAAACGAAGGGGTTGACGAGATCCCGATCTCTTTCCCAGAAGCAATGGCTATAGCATATTTGTTCGAGCCGAGGAATCCCATGCAACAATGTCTCCCATGTTCCGTCGGGAAAGTCAAAATCCAATGACCTTACGTTCAAAGAAATGATGGTATCCCCTCCAACGACTTCCACGATCTTGGATACCAACTGGGTCATCTCCTGAGGACTTCTCGCGGGTGCCGTACGAAGGCACCGTTCCGGAAAGCGAACGAGGAGGTTTTCTGTACGGAAGTATGGACTGTTGCCCAAGCAGACGGTGAGGGCTTTTGACTTGCGAAAGTGCTGGGTGGTTTGGGCATTCCGGGGTGGAAGAGCTAGGGGTATGGTTTCAGACAGGTCAGCATATTGATCGACTGAGATAAACACCGCCAACTCTGTGGCTTCCGGGTACTCGATGTGCGAGAGGATGTATCCAATCGTAGAAGGATCGCGGAACTCCAGGGAAAATTCTTGGAGTCTACGCAGTTGGACGATAACATCGCACTTGTCTTGGTGACCGTTGAGTGGGTCCGGTCCGGCGTGGGCGAGGTTGAGTATTTCGAGGCCAGGGCAGTTGGCCAACGCGGTTAGGAACATTTCAATTGGCGTGCTTTCAGAGGAAATGTGGGGAAATTCTGAGAGGTCCAGGGACAACTGACTCAAGTTTTGAAGGAGCGGCGAGGCCCAAGTGATCCAAAAGAGGCGGAGGTGTAGGATGGAGAGGTTAGGTATCGGATCACTGCGCGGCCACGGAAGTTCCTCGCTGGAACTGAACGAAAAGTTGTAAATATCGAGATTTGATACGTTAGGAGCTCTTCGGAGAACACCAACGACCCTATGAGCGAACTCGTCTGGCGTCCCGTGGAACACGAGAGAACGAAGGTTGCCGAGTGTTCGACCTTCTAGCTTCTCCCATACAGCCCCCCTCTTTGGATTTGGAGCACCCTGTGGCGACCGATATTTCGTGGAGTCTTTGACGAGGATGATACGTGGGTTGTATTCGCATCGTTTGAGAAACAGTTTGGCGATGGAGGGAGTGGTGAAGTCGACAGTGTTCCACAACTGGGGGGAAGCTGTTCCAATTTCACGGAGTTGGTGGCAGATCGCGGTTAGGACCAACAACGGTATGTCAAGGTGGTGGTGGTGGTGGTGGTGGTCGTCGTCGTCGTCGTCGTCGTAATTAGCCCAATCGTCGTGGTCGTGGTCGCCGTTGCCCTTCGATTCGATCGCATGTGCGAAGATCTTTAGGATGAGTTCTGTGGGCAGGCGGAGAAGTGGAACGAGGAGGTTCCCACGCCGACGCAGGTGAACCGAATGGCGGGGGTTGGATACGCTGGCATCGACCGCACCCGGGTTGAGTCCATTGTGAGCTGGCATCTCAGCCAAGTACTCGTCTATCGTCACATTCGTTAACGATAACCCAGCGATTTGTGGCAAGCTCCTCACCTCACGGCGTGCTTCAGTGAAGGTCCTGGCTGAAACGCGTCCGACCCCGACTTGGTCCGTCAAGAGTGGCTCGGACGGAAGTTTCACTTTTGCGTGGGGGAGGAGAGGCGGGACCTGTTTGGTCGGAGTACGCGAGTCGATCACTGGGAAGGTGTTGATGGTATGAGCTCGTGTTCACAACCCACCATGATCGTCGATGACGACGCGCCCAATCGCGTTTTCAAAATCGGGGAACTGGCGAGGCTCATCGCCAGCCAGCTCGTTCTCGTCAGCCGAAACAGTGCTGTGAATCTCGCCCGCACTTGTCGGCATCTGGAAGAACCCGCTCTCAGCACATTGTGGAAGACCCAAGACAGTCTGGATACCCTTCTGAAGGCGTTGCCCGATGTTACTTGGGTTTATGAATATCCAGCGGTCGGTTCAAGCGTGGTACGTGACCTAGATCACCCGTTGAAGGAATCGAACGCTCAAGTTTAGGATTGGTTTAGTTCAGGATCATAGGGAATCCGTCACCAGAGGCTTGGAAGAAAGCCCAGCGCTACGCGTCTTGGATGCGCCGGGTCAGCGTGTATGTGTGGTGGTCGGTTGAGGAGGACACCCTTCACAAATTCCGAGTCAACTCACCTACGCATGGATGGTTCCCAGCGTTGGAGGGTTTATCCTGGTGCATCACGAAATCGAACCTTCCTTACCTCGACCTATTCTTCTCCCCGCATCTAAAGAAGGTTTCCATTTACACATTACGGTCCAAGAACAGCTTCGGGTCCGAAGGTCTCCATGAAATCCTGCCAGTCATTGCCTCCACCATCTCCGCCTTGCCGGTATCCACACTTCAGGACCTACATCTTGGTGTCCACCCCTGGGCGTATTTCACAGCCTCGTTTTCATCTGTCGTTTTGCGTTGTGGACCACCATTAACGGTGTTCACCTCCACAACCCCACTCTCAGATGCAGCAATCGACCATTTGATTCATCTTCCCCACCTCCACACCTGGGGCATCGGTGGTCCTCCCCCCGCCTACTCTGCCTCACCTTTGCCCCTCATTTTCCCACCTTTAGCGGAACTTACGCTCGAGGGAAGCACGGCACGTGAATGGTTTTCCCTGTTCGAACACTTAGAGGGCCCCGCCACACCGCTGTCCAGGGTGAAGGAATTGTTGAAATCCCTGCGCATCAACTTGAATTCCCCCAGTCCCATCATTGATGTTCGCTTCGCTTCCCCAATCCGAATGTTTCGCAACTTGGTCTCTCTAAACGTTGAGATCTTCTGTAACGACACGAACAGCGACAATCGATGTGTCTTCAAGCTGAACGACGACGACGTGACCAAGCTCGCCATGGCCTTGCCTCAACTACAGTCTCTCTTCCTCGGAGGCCCCTGTCGCGAAAACACCTGCGCCACCACGGTTGCTTGCCTCCTCCAGATTTCCGTCCATTGTGTCAAGCTGCGAAACCTGGAGGTCCACTTCAACACCGGGAACGTCGTTGGCGACCTCAAAGAAATCTCAGAGGATCCCAACTTCCAAGAGTTACGCTCGCTTCCGAGGTGCACGCTCGTGTGTTTGGGTGTCTCTTACGCGCCGCTCGCCCTCGACGAGCCCGGTTTTACAGCCGTGGTAAACGGGATGGTCGACATCTTCCCATGCCTGCGACGCTGTGATGGCTCCGAGCCAGCTTGGATCGAGCTCTCCGAGAGGCTCGTGCTTCGTCTAGTACTTTCCTGAAAACCGGCGAAGCGTGAACGCTACCCCCTCCCTTTCTCATATAGTTGATCCCAACCAGTGCTGGGGGCATCTACGGTGGCATACCCCACGAGTACCATCGGTACACCGCTGGGCGGTTATCGAGCAGTAGGACTTGCAGAATCGTAGCTGGCTGGTAGCTCAGTTAGGGTAGCGTGTCGGTCATCCTGCCCACGACAATTTTGTCCCGTTGGAAATGTGATTGTGTAATTAGTTGTGCAACGTCCCAAGGAACACGGCCGAAACAACTCGACCGGCAGATCCAATTCGTAACGTTAGGGATTTGCATAACCCAACTCCCGGGCGACGTTGGCTGGATAGCTGGCCACTCGCGAACTTGCCGGGTAATTTATATCATATTTCGAGGCTGCCGGGCAATGCTTATTGGCATTGCACCCGGGACCTGCGGCCCCGGGCGCGCGCAACACGCAGGGACTTCGGTGTACACTGTTCCCATTGCACCCTCCGATCGTCATCGCTCAGGGGGGTTTCCGCTTTTGGTTGGCCAATCACGACGCTTTCGGTTGGCCAATCATATGAGTAGGATCGTACTACCGTGCTTTTTATATGTAGATTACAAGGTTTACACAAATACCAAGGTGTCTAGGTTACTGCTCATCAACCCCTGGCTTTCAGGAAAGAGGTTGAAGAACAATTGCGAGAGCGAGCTGCGAGTTCTCAAAACAACTTTACGGTGCCAAGGATCCCGAGGGAAGTCGAAGCTACAAGCACGCTGAGGGGAAAGGGAACATATGGGGCGGGTAAATCGAGGCACAATATAAGTTGGCAGAGTCCACAAATGAGGAGGGGTAGGGCAACGAGGAGCAGGACCCTAGGAATCTTGAGGAAGAGATCGAATCGCCATTCCTCGAGTGCGTCAAATTTGCGTTGACGGTCTCGGCAGCGCTCGATCAACGACTCGCCCTTGTGTACCAAATAATTGGCCAGACTCTGCTTCAACAAAATCGCGAAGATTGCAGCGAACACGCAGTGCAAGGAACTCGCAAAGAAGAGTGCAACGGTGATGTTGATCCCGTCGGGAGCTTCCCGGGCTGGTGAAACGACTGCAGATTGGTCGTCCAGATTGGGTTTGGACTTTGCGTGCCAAAGGGCAAGCTTCGCACCGATGGTGAAATATAGAAGTGCCTGGCGAGGAACCAAGTCAGGTGAGTCGCGAGAGCGAAGGGTAGTAGGGGACGCACCATGATAATGACACCATTGAGGTCTCTGTTGTGTCTATCGACGAAAGCTTCATCGTATCGAGAAGCCTCCCTCTCGTACATCGTGAAGAATAGCCTCTCAGTGGATTGGAAGTGCGTTTCGGCGGCGCCTTCAAACCTAAGCTCGTTTGGTGGTCAGCGACCCAAGCGACGTAAGAGCTCGAACGCACCCGTTTTGACCAGGTTGCAGCAGAGAATGGGCCGGTTCGCGCTTTTCGGCCATGATTATTCGATGAGCTGATTGATAGCGAGAATGGCGCGGCTCGAGTAGACGATACAGCGGTGGAGAGGAAGTGGATCGAGCGTCGAGAAAGGAGTGTCCCTTAAATTGCTCCACAATGGAACGAACCGTCCGCCGGGATCGAATTCTGAACCATGGAAGCCGTCGCCGATTGTGTCGACATCCCAGATTCATCGCGCCAGAAATTGGCCACGAGAGAAGTCTACCGTTCCAGATGCCCACCGTGCCAGAGGTCCATCGTTCCAGAATCCAAAATTCAGTTCCCAGTCCTCGAATGGGAAGTTCCAAGGCGATATTCTCAAGAGGTTTTGCACGCCAGCGGCGTCCGGCCCAAGAGCGCTACTACCGAGGGCAGGGAATTGGGTTCTATGGTTGACCAGGTCGCCATAATTGGGATGGGATCCTTGGAACTCACGATACGTGTGCGAGGAACTTACATCAACAACACGGACCAAGATAGCTTGTTTAGGACACCCTAAGAGAACGAATCGCGGTTGTCCTGCCACCATTTCATGACGATCACCTTCTCCCTGTCCCCAACCTTCTCAAGAATCTCCTTCACCACTTCATCAGCCAACTCGTCCCTCCTACTCTTCCCGTCTTCGCCAACTATACGTTTCCGAATCTCTTCGAGGCCGCTCGGCAGGAGTTTCAACGGTATCGCGGGAATGCTCGACACCAACATAGCCAGAGCCTGTGTGCGTGTGGGGTGAGAGAGTCGAAAGAACATCGAGGAGAAATTGAATGCAGGACCGAGCCGAGGTATCACTGAGCGCTGATCAGCCGACCATCGACAGAATTCTAAGGAGGAAGGGAAGAAAGTGATACACAGGCCTCACAGCAATAACCTCATCCACCTCTCGCTTTCCGTCTGGATTGGTTGCGTGTCCGGCCTTCCGAGTGGCTTTCTGCCTCTCGGGGTCTTCCAGCCCGGCGAGGAGCCCGCCCAGACAAGAAAACCTGGCGGGTGATGGATGTCTCGTGTATCGGGAGGGAGAAGACGGAGGACATGATACCCTGTGAGGTGGAGCGTGGAGTTGAAGCAGATGGGTTCGAAGGGTCTGGTTTCCCCAACAGAGCGTGGATCACATAGTGTACGGCGTGTCTGAAAGCTTTTAGCAGCATCTCCAGTCGTCTATCACGTATGCGAGGTGATACGCGATGGAGGGTTGGAGGGTTTCGAGTTGAGCAGGAGTTGTGGTTGGAGGTGGTGCAAAAGGGAGGCGCAGCCCCGGTCTATTTGTGATGCGGCTATTCCAGACATTCCAGTTGGACGTTCGTGGGGTGGGGGGAGTAGGTTGAGGTGAACTGCGCGGATTCAGCGCTTTAGAGGGGGTGCAGTTGGGGAGTTGGGTGCGATCGAGGTTCCGCCTTCCCGCGATCACCAACGCTCCGAGCCCAAGCCGCTCCCGTAGCTGGTCTCGGCGGCCTCGCGTTCCGAAACTATTCGAGATGACGACAAGTGAAGCCTGACTGCTTGCTGATTGTTTGCCGTGGGTTGCTGTGGGATCAAACGGCGACTTGACCAGTGAGCCACTCAACCTTGGCCCTCTATAGTAATTCTCCGCCAATCAGAATCACCGGGCCCAAATTCATAATGAAATCGATTTCTGGGTATTGTTTGGACGCGTTGTGTCTCGCTTGTCGCCTCTCGAGGGATTCAAAACGGTAGTGAAGGGAAACTAGGGTAGAAGTTGGATTCAACGGGCGGGAGGGGGGGGACCTGCCCTAGATCCTACCAACGCGGGGAAGGTTTGTTTATCTTATCAATCGATTGACGGTTTGTACTAGCGCCGTTCCCGAAGATCAAAGCACGGTGCGGCTCTTGGAATGCACGGGCACCTTCGCTCGAAATTCTTGAGGATTCTCCTCCCACCCACTATCGATTCATTCACTTCCACACACCTTCCTTTGTCCGGAGCTTATGAGGGATGCCCCAAGAATAGAATCCAGGTCCCGAGGAGTATGAGGGCAGCCACCACCCCCGTCGGTCCCATCTAGATCGGGCCGTGGTTCGTGCACGGCCTTCTGAGACGGACGGCAAACCCACGGAACCACCGTGACTCGCGCCAACCGTTCAAACCCGCAATTCACGGCTAAATAATTCCGTTCGAACAAAGGTAGGAACCAGGCCCATCACCCACATCAATTTCAGGCCCCAAAAAACATGGGGAGGGCGACACATATCAGTCAAATGGGGACCGTGCCTTTGGCGATGAGGGCCAGAGGAAGCACTAGCGCCACAATCTGAGATTTGATGGATAATGGGACGCTCAATCCATGGCAGAAAATGGTGTATTTGATAATGCCACTCCCTGGCCACCTTCCATAGCCGAGGCGCATTTAAGCCACAGAGAATTTGTGGGTGGCTTTCCCCACCACACCACGCCGTTTATCCTGCGCTCACAACAGCAACTCCACTCCCCATTCCCCTCGACCCACTCTATCCGATAACAATGTCTTACTTCGATGATACCAACAACGCCAACTTCTACTCCACCCTCTCTGAAGGATTCTACTCGTATCCACCCCCGAGCCAGACGTTCGCCGTGGACACTGACGGGGCAAACGGTCAAATATTCCCTGACCCGACCGATCAATGGAACACAGTCGGGCAGTCAGGACCTACGTTCGGGTCGTCGACCAGCCTCCAGCAGACAGCTAGTTTCGGTGAGCGCCATTCAGATTATTCCATCGATTGGTGTCTGACACACGAGCCTCCAGAATCGGTGGCCCCCACAACACCGTATACGAGCGGGACAGATGACTATAGTTGGATGTCCTACAGGTGGTCAGCGAACCAACAGCCGCAGTCCCATGATTCCACCTACTTGAGCCGGGATAGTTCTTTCGCCAGTGCGACACCATCGGAAACATTCGCTATGGCGCATACCCCCGCTAGTGGCGAGTATTTGCCTAAGGAATTCGGCGGGCATCGAACACAAACAGTCCCATTCGACTACTGGGGGGGCGGGGCCTCCACCAGCACGTCTTACGTGGTAGGTGTTCGATTTTGATCACCCTTGCGCAACCCCGCCGACACCTTTCCACAGGGGGACGTGAACACTGCCCACTGGCCGATGTCAGATCCAACTGGGGCCGAGGTAACACACACCGAGTGGTACCAACCGTACGGGGTGTCCCGCACCCGCCAAAATTGGTACACAAACGCTGAGGCGGGACCGTCGACGCTAGTGGCTCCACCCGTCCAGTACCTTGGCCTATCAACGACACAACCCTCCGGAGGGATATCCGAGGAAAGGGCTAACGCCCAAACCAAGCAAACAGTAACAGAAGAACATAGGGTCCCAGTAAGTATCTTTTACTGCTCCCATATTCCTCATGTAACTGAATGGTTGTTTAGCGTCAGAAACCCAAGCGAACTAGACTCCCTCGTGGTCAAGGGAGGCCACGTCCCTCCCGTAAACTGAGCGGAGGGGTTGGCCGCAACTTGCGCACCTGGGTACGGGACTGGAGGCGCGACCACGCAGCCCTAACGCTCAATCAGGCTCTGGCCGGTAAGTAAACCTCCCATTTCAAACGACGCACCTGATCAATTTGGCTACGATGCAGTCGCGGCCGAAATCATTCGGAGGGTACGGCATCCGATGTCCGAGAAACCGCGCCTGAAAAAGGGGCGAAGCGAACGAACCGTGATCGGTTCAAGGAGTGCTGACAGCGAGGCGGAGAGGAGGAAAGTGCAGCGGAGGCTATACCGGAGGCTCAGCCGGTATTACTCACCACCAAAGGGGGGCGACGATGCTGAGTGGACACGTCCACCACTGCTGCAGACGGGTAAGTACGGGCATGGTCTTACTTCTAACATTACGCTTACCCATACTCTTAGTGTTGAAAGATCTCGAGGATCTCGAGGATTCTGGTTGGCTCGAGGGCCTCGAGGACCTCAAGGATTTTGAAGATCTCCAGAGTCTCCAGGGGCCCAAGGATCTTGAGGATCTTGAAGACCTTTAGGATTTCGGAGGTCTCGAGGATACCCCGGCCCTTCCCCCCTTCCCGAGCGACCCGAAAAGCCATCATCTTTGGCTTCGACTCGTGTTGGCGGCGGTTGTCCCAAAAGGGTGAAGATATGGACCTTTCGTCGTTTTTTTTAGTTGCCTCGCTCGGTAGAATTCGAACTGTACTGTTTCTTAGCTCTCTCTATCTCTCTCTCTTGAATTGTCGGATCCCCGTGAGGTGTGGAGCGAGCTGGGAGGTAAAACCTTTGAGAGCACATGAGATATACGGAGGCGCGGCTTCGCTATGGCGCGTCGCTTCAGAACAGGTACAACGGGTTTGAATGGCTTTAGATCATACCTGGAGGGAAATTTTTGAATCGCAACTGACCGAAGAAACATCGGCGGTCGGAACCTATATCAGGGAGAGCAGTCACGGCGCCCACATCCTCCAACAACCCAGATGGGCAAGGAGCCCGATCGTCTTTGCGATTAATGGCCACAAGCACGACAGCTGCAGTCTGGATCGGTTGGCCACCCTGGACACGACAAGGTCGATAGAAATTTGTCGGAAGTCAGTGAGTCGGTGAAAGAGATGATTATCAGCGTGGGAAACGGCCAATTTATGTGGGTGTATGGGGAATCGAATCGGAGTTATCCACCTCTGGGCGCCCTACTAGAGCCTCAAGGCCTCAACAGTTAATCCGTCTATCGAGATATTGACGAGCTCGGCACGCCTATCGGACCGGGGCCCCGACCACGACAACGTCCTGGCCATCGTCTCGACGTGAACCCAAAGCCTGAACACGCCTAAATGCCTTCCACCAGATCGAAGGCAGATACGTGGTATGAACCCAGCATCTCTTTTGGAACCGGAGTTTGGCCGTCCGCCAAACCGAAGGACGCAAAACCTGCTCGACACAATACAATGATTAAACAACGTGCCCTTTTCCAAGGGAAAGATTCTATTTCTCCTCATTTACGACGGTTGCGGCTGCGACAGGGCTACTCGCGGTCGAGTATGTCAACGACCCGATAAACACCATCCCAGCTCCAAGAACGAGGGAATAATTCCAGTCGCTCCCGAAATACCATATACTCAGACACAGGCTGATAGCCTTCCTTACTGTGAGAACCACGCTCGTGGAAACGGCGGAAGTTGCCTGGTGGGGATTTGTCAATTAGGAAGGTG
>Ga0307516_10009572_pt1 | contig 10789 bp, 6 predicted proteins | sample 19_EM_MG_FD_203310 | JGI IMG/M metagenome (GOLD analysis project Ga0307516, IMG submission 203310) | Populus trichocarpa ectomycorrhiza microbial communities from riparian zone in the Pacific Northwest, United States - 19_EM | ecosystem: Host-associated > Plants > Roots > Unclassified | place...
TTCTTTTAGATAAAAATTATTTTTGTAATTTCTAGCTAAATCTTTTAAAGACTGATTACATAAATTTAATCTTAGATATCTTCAAATCAAGTTTGCATAAAAAAAATCCATTTTTCTATAATTTGAACAGTGGAAAAAAATTTATATTCATCAAACAAAATACACTAATAATTACTTTGTAAAAAATATAGATACAAATTAAAAAATAAATTGAGTTTAAATAGAATTTTTTTTATCTAATATGATTTTTTATGTTTATTTCATAGAGTATTTCATAGAGTAATATAAAACTTTTGCTAGCATTGATATCTTCCTAATCCATGTAAATTATTTTATATGGTGACGGTGATGATAATGAGATAACAAAGAAGATAATAGTGAGATAACAGTAATGATAATAAAAAAAAATGATGATGAAATGATTGTAATGATGATTGAAATAATCAGATAATGTTATAAATAAATTACTATTTATAAAATATTTTATAAAATTTTATAAATTGAAAATATTTTTTTATCAAATATATTAAATTTAAAAATTAACTGTAAAATATTTTTTTTATTGACTATTTTTTACATAAAATATTTATAGAAAATAAATACAAAAATATTTTTTTAAAAAAATACTTTACCAAAACCAACACTGAAAATATAAAAATTATTTTCCTACAAAATATAATTTTAGTACTAGAAATAAAAAAACATTTACTGGTAGATTGAAAATGTAGATACGATAGAGGGGCAATTTGGTCATAGTAACAGTGGTCGCAGGAAAACCGAAAGAGCACCCCCCTTATTTTGGAGACAGACACAAGTGGTTTCGGGGGGTTCCATTGTCAATATGAACAAAGCAAACAAAACAAAGGTTGAAAGAGAGGTTCAAGAAGAAGAAAGTAAAATTTGAAAAAAGGCCTTATGCTTTTCAGGGTTTTATTCCTAACCCAGGTTGGTTGCTTGGTTGGTACCCTTTATAAAAGCTTAAACCCTGCATTTCCATATGTTTTTTTTTTTAATCTATTTAATGAAGTCAGATCTTTGTAGACATGCTTGTAACAAGTGAGTTCATGCTTAAACTAAGTTGAAGGTTTCAACTTCAAGATTTGTATGTTAATGGGTATGTATTAAGCACTTTGAAAATTTAAAAAGATGGGTTCTTTTTTGTTTTCTTGAAATCATAGAGAGATATTTGCTATTTGCTGTTATGTTTTGTAGATATTGTTGGGTTGTTGTGGTTGAAGCACTTTAGTTGTCCACTGTCCACAAAGAATAGATTCTTGATGTCTTTGCATTCCTAACTTGAAGTCTTTGTTAGCTCATTTTCTGCATGTATGTGCTAATTTGATCTATGTGGATTCTTTGCTCATGAAAGGTTGCTGCTTTATTTGTTTCTCTATCACTTTCTTTTATCTTTCTTTTTATCTTCTTTTCTAGAGTGCCTTTCACTTTCTGGTAGTTTCTCTGTGTGAGGTGTTGATGTGACTAAGAGGTGTTGATGTTGATGTTGATTTGTGGGTTATATTCCATTGCCACCCTCGTATATGGTTATAAATAGATGTGTGGTCAATTTTGATTTTATTCATTGCAGGAACTCAAGAACTCAGCTTGAACATTCATCAAGAATCCTGCTTAGTTTAAGTTTTTTTTTTGTGGGATATAATGAGCTACAATACCTCTGCTGTAGGTTCTGGTTAGTCTTTGTTGCCTTTCTTGTTTATGGTTTGTGTTTGTGAGGATTGTGTGGCCTTTAGTATTTTTTTTTGAACTCTTTCAGGCAGCAGGAATACTACAAGAACATTTGAATTTGGAAGAACCCATGTGGTGAGGCCTAAAGGAAAGCACCAGGCCACTATAGTTTGGCTGCACGGTCTTGGTGATAAGGGCTCAAGGTAAAATGCTAGCTTTATTCTGCTGAAGTGGTGCTTGTATAGCAGTTATTCTTTCTCTTCTCAGTTTCCATTTGAAACTTTTTTTTTGGTAAAGAGCTCACTTCTTAAAGCTGGTTTATTGATGCAATTGAAAGCTATTGATCAACTTAGATTTTTTCTTAACAAAATGCAACTTAAATAAATGTCTATTGTTTGAATCACGGATTATTTGAATGTGCCTGGAGTGGCAGTTATCAAGATTATGACCACCAGACTTTTTTCATTGTATCTAGCTATCTATCAGTATCAATAAGTGAATTCCTGCTTTATGAATAACAGTTGGTGGAATTCTATTCCTTTATCTTTATCTCGAGCACATGCCTTATATGAGAATGGACTTGTTTTCCTCCTACAAAACCAAAGAGAGAGATATGGAATGTCAATATCTTGTCCAGTTCTGCTGAAACTTTTTGGCATTTGTTTAACTTATTGAACTGTGTCCTTTTCTACAAGATCCTTGTCAAGATTGATTGGTGAGAGAGGGCAATTGTGCAAGAATTGTTTAAACATGAGTAGTTTTTTTTCTTTTCCCATCTACTTCCTTGATCTAAAAGCTGTGCTGGGGCAGCTGAAAGCCTATATGTGGATATGCCAAAGCTTAGAATAGGGGACCACTCTTACACTAGCTTGTCCTTTTAATTTGCAAAGAAATTACTAATGATATAATAACCTTAACCATTTAATGTTCCAGTTTTTAGAATATTGTTACGGAAAATCAAGATACGAGATTGCTAATGTCATATAATAAGATCTATACTATCACCATTATTGCTGAGGCCTGGTGCTCTACTTTGAGTGTGGTCCCCAAATGTTGGAAAGTATTTCCCAAGTTATAATAAAATGCCTTCAAACTTCCTGAAGAGTGTAATGGCCCATTTGCAATTGGGTTTTGATGTGTTGTTGTGGCAGTTTTGAGAGTACTTCACAGTGACTGAATGAATTCCCCCCTTCTGTGCTTTGTTTTGCAGCTGGTCCCAGCTCTTGGAAACTCTTCCTCTTCCTAATGTAAGGATAATTATTATTTTAAGTTACCACACAGCTTTTACTTGCGCACATGCAACATGCATCATTCTGTGCCTCAATTCTTCCATGTTCAGAAAAATGTAATTACAGCAGACAAAAATAACTTTTCCATGTGGTTCTGTTCGAATTTGATGTGGCAGATTAAATGGATATGCCCAACTGCTCCAACCAGGCCAGTAGCAATATTTGGTGGATTTCCATGCACTGCTTGTAAGAACTACCTTGTGGATTTCTTTTCTTCCAGTTCACATAATTTAAATGGCTGCAAGCTCTGTTACTTATCTTGAGCTAACCTCACATGAAACTAGCCTGCACTTGTTTTTATGTATCCTGTCAAAAAGAAAGTCTCCATTCAAATATCTTTAGCTATTGTGCCAGTAGAGAATATGGTCTGAATAGCTTGTGTATTTTATTCCAGGGTTTGATGTGGGGGATATTTCAGAAGACGCCCCTGATGATTTGGAGGGGCTAGAAGCTTCAGCAACACATGTTGCGAATCTTTTATCGACCGAGCCTGCTGATAGTAAGTAGCTTTCCGGTACTATTTAGCCTCTTGTCCTGCTTAAGGGTTACTTATGGTTGTATACTTGGAGAATCTTTACTGGATCAGAATGGTGTTAATTTATTTCTCCAACACAGTCAGTGCGTCAACTAAAGGTTATAATCGAGAATATGCTGCAAACTCTTCCACTGCTGCTCTCTTCTTTGGCTGGGTGGGGTTGGGGGGTTCAATTTGTAATCCGAGGGTGCTTCAGGATTTCAGCAACAAACCTCATTACTTTCCTCATATGATCATTGTGATGTCTTAATCAAAATTTTTTTTTATCAAGCAATAAACTTCATGTATCCATGAAGTTTTTGGTATATCGGTACTATTTGCATGTGGATTTGCCACACATCACCAGGAAAAGGCTGTCAGATGCTTGTTGAAATGTGCTTCACTGAATTAGCTGTCTTTTTAGTCTGATTTGAGAAAGTGTGGCACAGTACTTTGACAGAGGTATGCGAGCTTCGTGTGCATGTCAAAGAAAGCATGTTTTCTTAAAATGCTTGGGAGTATTGGTGTCTGTATTCATATTAATTGCACTTCTTTTAGCATGTTACATAGTAAATAACCAGTATGATTTTATCTTTGTTTTTCAGTCAAACTTGGTGTAGGTGGCTTCAGTATGGGTGCTGCAACTGCCCTCTACTCTGCCACATGCCATGTTTTAGGGCAATATGGGAATGGAAACCAGTACCCCATCAACTTAACTGCAGTTGTTGGTCTAAGTGGCTGGCTTCCGTGTTCAAGGTTTGGTTTCTGAGTTCTGTTGTGTGAACAGACATGACACCTTAACCACAGTTAGACACGTTAAATTACAACAATTCACATGTTGGTCAAGCAATTTATTAGAAAACCATTTCTTGTCTTGTCTTGCAGGACCTTGAGGAGCCGGATAGAAAGATCAGACGAAGCTGCAAGACGTGCAGCATCTTTGCCTATCCTGCTGTGTCATGGCTCGGGTATGACTTTCATCTCACAGCTTTGAATGCTTTCATTCTCAATGATACCTTCATTGAGAAGCTGATGGACAGATGAAAACATATTCACGTTATGCTATCTGCATTTCTAATAACTTTGGTATAATATCATATTTGCATGTACAATAGGAAAATGTGATTGTTTGAAGAATGCATGTGTTTTGCACAAACATTTTGTATCAACGAAGCAGTTAAAAGCTTCTTTGCATCCCTGTAGTCTTAATTTTGTACTGGTTTTCCCCTTGTACTTTTATTTATCGTAATGTCTACCCTTTACTTTCAAAATCGTTTTTATTTCATCTTTTTTGACCAGAAGTTCATGTTGCTCTTAAATCATCAGGTTACATCCCATCATATCATGTCATGTATCGAAATAAAATGGACTCGAGACATTTGTCATGATATGGTTCCATATAATCTAATGATTTGAGAGCAACAGGATCTTCTGGTTAAATAAGGACCAAACAAAGACGATAGTAGAGGGTTGGCATTAGTACAAATAAAAGTAGAAAGGGCAAACTAGTATAAAATGAGTTGTACAGGGAACAATAGAAGCTTTTTACCTCAACGAAGTAAAGTATACCATTCACATGATCAAACAAGATGATAAATGTGTAGATATTGGGGGCCATGCTTCGCTGAAAACCTGATCTGTCATTATGTGGTTCCAAAGAAGTGAACTTGCAGTTCTCTAGGCTTTTTAACTGCTTATAGGTCAATACACTTAGAATAGTGCAATCTCCATTCAGCAAGCTGTACAGAGTTCATATCTTTCTTTCTGGTTGCAGGTGATGATGTGGTTGCACATAAACATGGAGAGAAATCAGCGCAGGCATTAAGTTCAGCTGGATTCCGAAATCTTACGTTTAGAAGCTATAATGGGTATATCCGACTCCCTCTAGGCATTAGCATATCCTACTTAAACATTTTGTTTTTGGCATTAGCATATCCTACGTCTTAAACATTTTGTTTTTGGCATTAGCAATGATAAAAAAATGTTTGTCTTCAATGCAGGCTTGGTCATTACACAATCCCTGAAGAGATGGATGAAGTATGTCACTGGCTAACCACTAGGTTAGGGCTCGACGGGTCATGGTCTTGATGGCGAAAGAACTGTCAAGGAACAAGGGTACGTGGGGTTACAGAAGAATGTATAATGGATAGCAAAGGCATTCCAGAATATATGCATGGTGTGGGGGTATATGGTATAGCTCATGGTTCAATTCATTATTCCTCGATGTCATTTTTCTTAATTAATCTCTTTTCTGTCTGTTGATTTTTTTTTTTGTCTGGGTTTATTATCATATTGTGATGCTAGCTAGGGTTTGGTGTTAGTATTTTGGTTTTTTTCTTTTTTCCCTCTAGAGAGTTGGAAAGGGATACAGACATGGATGTTCTCTTGCTCTGAATCCAGGAAATTTTATGAGTCTTTTGACTTGGAATAATGTATCTGTGAGGTTACCAGCATTAGTTGTATTTCATGGTACATAATAAGAGCTCGATATGGGATGGCTTCTCATTGTTTTCATGTTGTTTAGATCGTATCAATAAACTATATATAGAGATTATTAATCAATTATTATGATATACTAATCAAACTTGGAAAACAAACCATTCATGGCAACTGTTTCCCGGTTTTCCATCGTAAAGCCGTCTATGAGCAATGAAGGGCTAGCAGCCAGCCAAGCTCCCAGAGCCCAAAGATATATGCGTTAGGGCAGGCATGCAACCACAAGGTGCCTCGAGAATCAGGCTCACCACCGAGTTTGGGTTTACAAGGGATTTCTAGAATTGACCTCCTAACAATAACCGACCCTGCATCAAGCTTGATGGAGCACAAAGGCTCATGGATCCACCTTGCACGAACGAACAGTTGAACTCTAACAAGAGTACAAGGCTATACAACCGAGCAAACATAAAAGATTAATCGATCATAAAAAAAACTCAGCGTTTGTTGCAAAACCAACAATAACTTTTAACTATTCTGCCGTCAAATGATGCTGTGAAAAATTTTACGAGAAGTTACTAGTGCATCATAATCTGTGAATGGAGACAAGAAACTGGAATTGGTAGAGAGCAGGAAGCAGTCAAAATGACTTGAGAAGATTGGGGAGCAATGAAAAAAAATTGTGAACCCATCCAACTTAGTTACGGTCAAGAGAATGGAATTTTTATTTTTCACTGATCAACAATGAAAGAAATGCTAGGGGTTGCAGAGGCAAAAAACAGGAAAAAAAAAGAAAGGCTAGAGAACAAGAAGGTTTTGGTTTAAAAAGCTTTCTCAAGCTTCGTTCATTATTCTTATATTCTGCTTATATTACAAAGAGAAGAGGAGGCCTATATATACATGCGTCAAGGCTAATGAGTCAGCCTGTCCTATGCAAAGGGGATGATTCCCACCCCAGCTGCATGACATGCTGGAAGCCTTAAAGGAAGGGAAAGAGGGAAGAAGAAAAGGACAGAAGGGCATGACTGATCACAGCGGAAAAATGGGAAATAATTATCCTTCTCTTCCAACAACTTTCTATCCTCCTCCGTATTCTTTAGCGGGCCCCACAAGATGGAGCATGGTAGTTTACGATGCCCATCTAGGACATGTGGGAAGACAATAAGTATGCAGGTTAAGTGATGTAGACCTTATGATTACGTGGTCACACAATCCATACGTAAAGATATCAATTCTCGGAAAGCCAAGTAAATCAGGTTTGATAGGAGTGTGACATAAAGATAACTTGTACCTAAGCAACAACACTATTAGAAACGGAAACCTCTACCTAACGAATATTGATTCACGAACGAGAAGTATAAGGATGACACCACGAAATCAGGTGTTCTTCGATAAGTCGTTTTCAGTTCTTTAGAGAACCAAGGAATGAAGATTATCCTACCAACACACAACAAGTGCGGCAATAAGAAGTTTATTGATTTGAAAATTGTGTAACCCTTACATGTCTAGTTATGCCTTTATTTATACTGACTCTAGACTGAAACAAACCCTAATGAACCCCTTATGTGGACTTATATGAGGCCTACTTACAATTAAACCCAAATAATATAAATAAAACCATAAACTAAGAAAGAAAATAATAATAACAATAATAAATCCGAATTTAATATTCTAAATATGATAGGATCAGATTTGCTATCCTATAAAAGTCTCATATAAGTTAGGAGAAATCTGATTTGAAAAATTTGTGTTGTCGCCCCTTTTAGATCCTTGATTAGTTTGGATTTCCTTATTTAACTTGGACAAATAAGAAAACGAATTTTCCCCTTTGTTGTTGATTTAATTACTTTCCTTCCTAGGCTAGGAAAAACATGAAATAATCCTTCCCTTTTTAGGAATCAAATCTACCAAAACTTCCTTGATTATTTAGGAAAATAAATTGGTGATTTTTTATCCTTGTATCATTAGGAAAAACAAGCCTAACAAGGCTGGTATGGGACCGGACCATCAGCCCTTTGTTCCATACGAGTTGGGCTCTTCTTGGACCTGAATTAGATGAATTAAAGGCTATCATTCATGCTCCTTAAATCTCTCAAGCTTCTCTAGGTTCATCTTGCTCCATATATTCTGTACAAGTCCATTCAATGCTTCTTTGCCTTAGCTCTTGTAATTGACCCAATTGGCATCTCTGATAGGTCGTTGGCATGATTACGCTTGGTGTTGGCTTCTGTAAAAACATCTATCAGTTGACACTTTATAGAGACATGTGCAGTTATCAAAATGCCTTCTTGGATTTTGTCACAAATAAAGTGACAATCTAACTCAATATGCTTGGTCCTTTCATGAAAAACAGGATTCAAAGCAATATGCAGTGCTGCTTTGTTATCACAATGCAACACGACAACATGAGAATGAGAGACTTGAAGATCTATTAGAAGAAAACACAACCAAGTAATTTCTGAACTAGTGGTAGCCATGACATGATACTCAATCTCTACCGAAGACCGAGACACTATTGATTGCTTCTTAGATTTTCAAGAGATCAAAGATGAACCGAGGAATATGCAAAAACCAGAAATGGAACGTCTGGTATCAGGATAGGATGCCTAGTCAGAATCACAATAGGCTATAATGTTTTAGGTTATTTGCAGAAGGAAAGAAAAGGTCTTGTCCTAGAATCCATTTGATATATTTCATGATTTTGAATGCTGCTGTTAAGTGGAGGTCAGTAGGATGATCCATAAATTGACTCAGAATTTGCACGCTATAAGAGATGTTCGGTCTTGTTATTGTCAAATATAGAAGTTTCCCAACTAACTTCCTGTATAAATGGGATTAGACAGAAGTGTTCCCTCTTCTTTACTAAGTTTCAAATTTTAATCCATAGGAAGTTTAGAAGGTCGAGATCCAAGAATGCTAGAGCTTGCTAGAATATCTAGAGCAAATTTCCTCTGACATATTTGTATCCCTTGTGTTGTTCTAGCGATCTCGATTCCAAGAAAATACCTTAATTTCTCAAATCTTTGATTTTGAACTTATTGTTGAGAAAAACTTTAATATCTTCGACAATAGTAGGAAAGTCACTTGCCACTATGATATCATCGACATATACTAGCACTATTATGAAAGAGTGATTGTCTTGTTTGATGAAAAAGCTATAATCTGATTGGACTGACAAAAGCCAAATTTAAGCAAAGAGATGTAGAATTTTGAGTACCATTATCATGACGCTTGTTTTAACTCGTAAAGACTCTTAAGTAGTCTACAAACTTAATGAGATTGGCCTTGGGTGTATCTAGGGGGTCGTTTCATGTATATTTCTTCCTATAAGTCTACATAGAGAAAGGCGTTATTGACATCAAACTGATACGGACCCCATCCTTTAACTGTATCTATGGCTAAAAGACATCGTACTGTGACAAGCTTGGCAACAAGGAAGAAAGTTTCATAGTAATCAATACCTTCTTGTTGTGTGTATCCCTTTGCAATTAACCTTGCTTTGAATCTTTCAATGCTGCCATCTGAATTGTATTTTATCTTGTATACATATTTGCAGTCAATAAGCCTTTTTCTAGGAGGTAGATCAATCATTATTCATGTCTAGTTAGACTCTAAAGCTTTCAACTCATTCTTCATGGCTATGCACCAATAAGGTTCGTTAACAACTTGGGCATATGTTTGTAGCTCAGTATGAGAGGATATGGAAGCAGAGAAAACTTGAAAAGGTAAAGAGAATTTATTGTATGAAAGGAAATTACTCAAATGAAATTGGTTACCTGAAGGAGCCTCTGTTATGGTGGCCTAGATTAGATTGGGAGAATTGAAGGAAGTCGGGTGACAATGAAAGTCTTGCAAGTATTTGAGAGCTTGTTTCATCCTAACAGACTTGCGAACATGAAGATAATAAGTAAAGGGGTCTGGTGTAGATGGTGAAGTTGTGGAAATAAAAGAATGATTTGAAGAGGAAGCAAGATCTAATTGTGGTGAGTTGGTTTGAATACTTATGTCATGTGTGTCAGGAAAAATGTCTTTATTTGAAGATAAGTCAGTTGAATTAGAAGGTGAGCAAAGAGTGTCAGGTATTTGTTAAAAAAGAATGTAAATGTCATTCAGGGGATCTGAAACAAAAAATAATGAGAATTATTTTGTTGTGGTTGTACCACAAGAGTTATTGTATTAGAAGGAGTTTCAGATACAGGTGCCTTGAAAGGAAAAATTTGTTTATGGAACGTTACATCTCTAGATAAAAAGATTTCATTTGTTTCTAAATCTACCAGCTTATAACCTTTCACCCCAAAAGGATAACCAAGAAAAACACATCTTCTTGCTCTGGAGTCAAACTTCTTCCTTCCCTGATTTAAAGTGGTGGCAAAATAAAGGCACCCAAAGACTCTCAAGTGATGATATGTGGGATTAGTTTTGAAGATGGCTTCATAAGGTGTCTTGTTTTGCAGTAAAGGTGTAGGGATACGATTTACAACGTAAATGACAGTGAGTATACAATCATTCTAGAACTCAAGAGGTAAGTTAACATGAGTCTAAGAGCTTTAGTAACATTTAAGATGTGTTGATGTTTTCTTTCATTTATCCCATTTTGTTGTGGGATTTCTACACAAGTTCTTTGGTGAATGATACCATTTTTATGGAAGAAGTCTTGCATTTGTAACTCTGCTCCATTATCACTTCTTAGGTACTTAACTTTAGCTCCAAATTGAGTATTAACAAGATTATATAATGACTTTATAGATTTTCATATGCCTGACTTATTTTTAAATACATGAACCTAGGTACTATGAGATAGGTCATCAACAATGGTCAAGAAATATCTATGCCCATCATAAGCTGCCACAAAACATGGCCCTATAAGTTA
>Ga0307516_10009573_pt1 | contig 10789 bp, 17 predicted proteins | sample 19_EM_MG_FD_203310 | JGI IMG/M metagenome (GOLD analysis project Ga0307516, IMG submission 203310) | Populus trichocarpa ectomycorrhiza microbial communities from riparian zone in the Pacific Northwest, United States - 19_EM | ecosystem: Host-associated > Plants > Roots > Unclassified | place...
CATCCATGACCTCACATCATATGTTTTTCTCTTAGCTCGTGAAATAAATTTCTCACTGCAACATTGATCCATAGATAAGTCAGAGACAGATGAATATATGGATAAGATGATTAAGAAGAAGAACACCACAGCGTTGCAGACCCAACTGCGAGAGGACAAAACTGAGGATCCCTTTCGGGAATGGGACGCTTACTTTAATTCGCTGGTTGTCGAATGTTCTAACATTGTGACCCATTGGGGGGTATGTCATTTTCTCGAGTATCACGTATTCTACCTCCTCACGATGCATTTAGATTGAGGCTAAATATCCTGTTCTTCGGCTCATGGCTCGGGATTACCTGGCTATCCCTGGATCGGCATGCCTTGCTGAAAGGTCTTTTTCCATGTCAGCCAGAACAGATGACGTTCGTCGCCGACAAATGAAGGCACAGAAGTTCGGAGACATTCAGCGGTTGAGGTCAGCCTACCACGATGGTCGTTTAATGGCTGTGACAGAGGCATGGATGGATATTGATGCTAAGTTTAACTTCGGCAGTGATGTAGAGTAGATTTTTCACCGAAATTCAGTACCATGAACCCGAACCTGGTGAACCAAACCTGGTGAACCCGAACCCAAAGGTTCAGGTGCAGGTTCATGCCAGAGGGTGAACCGCACCTGGGGTGCATGTTCAGGTTCTGGCTGGAAGGGGTCGAACCCGGACCGCACTGCACCAACGGCCAGTCTAGGCCAGATTCCACAAACTCTACATTACCTTATAAATGTTGAGACATCTGGGCAGCTTTCATCATTCTGGTTTTGAGTTCCAAGAAGACATCATTATTATTTGTTACAGTCGCATCCTTGTACAACTGTCCATTCTCCGCCCATACAGGTCAATTGTTGGGAATCCCACAAGTGTGGGTGACCTTGCAAATTTCGCCAACACTACAGTGGCTTACATTACATTCTCGGTCCATATATAAGAATGATGAATATTTGAGATATTTTACATCTTTTAAGACCTTATCTAGCATTAACCTAACCGTCCAAATTCCCCGATGGCCAAAGAGTCAAGTTCAGACGATATTGGTGCTTCTCATAGAATCGGGCCTTGTTTTTCTCGGAATTCAGGTCAGTTACTTTGGCACCGTGCTTGCTGATATGCCTGCGCAAGATCCAAAAAGTTCTCACCTTTCTGACAGACGGAGTACCTCTTTTTCAATGTGTATAAGCCCCCGGGGATCCTTTTTCATTCGGAGCGTATGCTTTTGATGCCCTGTATTTTTCTCTTGCCGTAAGTATTGGGCAGACTGAAGACTTCCATTCTGTGTCATCATCTGATCTACATCTGCTCTTGTAACCAATGTATCCGACTATCGTGATAGTCCTGGTCACAATTCAGCGTTCGATGGCGGATATATGTGAGATTGGCCAACCGAACGCAAGGAAACTCGCAAGTCCAGTGGCATCTGAAGCTCGTGCTGCAAGTTTAGGACCCTTCTCGCTTGCTGTCAGGCCAACCGATAGTGCGATGGATAGCGAAGCTGAATCTTTGACAAAGAGTTCAAGTTGGGTTAGCGGCGAGCGCTAGTGGCTCATTAGTACCATCACTTGCTAGCGCTCCAACTTCATGAGTAACGACTGTGCGTGTTTATCTGGGTTTCTCGCTCTAGGCCTCGTCTATGTATCATCACTGCTTGTTCTCCCAGTTTTGACGTTTATCACGATGTTGAGAATGATTTCTCTGACAGTACGAAACCCTACTGTTTATGTAAATAAAAACTGCCGTCACGATGGATTTATACTTTGACTTCTAGGATTCTCATCGAGAGTTGTTACACTGAACAAAGTCGATGATTTTTACTGTAAGTGTATATGTACTGTATGTCAGTATGCGCTTATATCCACATCAGCTTGTCTGGTATAAATAGGGTCTGAGGATTCCAGCAATCTCGTCACATCAGATCGTGAAGAACCGTGTCATCTTGATGCGGCATACAGTATGTGCTCTGGAAAACCAAATAAAAATCAGATAAAGCAAGAGAAAGCGAAGAAAAAGACACACGTCAACGTATCCGTCGCAAACACAATTTTTAACATCCAACACCTCAAACAGCCGCAGTCTATCCTGCGCAGCAGGATTCGAACAAGATTTCATCGTCTTCGTCATCTTTCTACCAGAACCCGTAGCAGAGGACGACGAAGCCGAGGAAAAGAAAAGACCGATGCGAAGGACACAAATCACTCCCCCTCATCGCCCACAACACCGTCCCAGGCGGAAACATATTCGGCAGATGTATATTCGCCTCTAGCGTCTTCCGCACCGCGATAAACTGAATCAATCAATCACCCTGGGTTAACCAACACGAATAGAGAGAGAAAAGAGAAAAACAACCCACCCAACGCGGATCCTTCATCTTCCCCACACCGGGGGTCCACCGCTTCGCCCGCTCTCCTCCTCACAACGTAGCCAGGGTTTAGATACAGCACCTCCCGAACGGCGAGCTGCACAGGCTTTCCAGGATCATCCACCGCTGCGCATGTAGCACCGCGGGGACTCCCGCGCGTCCTAGAAGGTGGTGTGCCGGGTGTAAGTCGTCGTCCGGGAAGGTGGCAGGCTCGAAGTCTTCCGACTTGCAAGTGAGGTCGGCAGCGATCTCGTTGAGGGACATGGTTCCACGGAGAATGAGCACGACTTGGGGGTGCGGCCATGGTCGGTTAGGACCCAGAAATGGGGCGTGAGGTGTTCGCTGCCGATGACCTATTTTGGAAGAGTGGGTGGGATATGTGAGGGGGAGGGGATGATACGGGTTCGAGTCGGATACGTTTGCCTCGCCGACGGTTTCAGCTCCGGACGCGGAGATGGCCTGGGCGGGCTAGGATTCTTCCGATGCCATAGCTGCGGTTGTGGAGGTGCAGGGACAACGCATGGAGGGGGAGGCGCGAGGTTACCGCCGCCGTACTTAGCCTGCGAGTACGATTTTGGAGAGGCGGCGGAAAGTGGATTGAGGTGTTGGATAGTGAAGGGGTTGAAGTGGGACGAGATGGAGATGGTGTGTAGGGGAGGTGGTTGACGAGGGTGAACGGGGTGAGAGAGGGTGGCGTCGGCTGCGATGATCTGGGCTTTGGTGCCGGGGAAGATTGGAGGGCGATACAGGCGACTTGCGATCTTCATGATCCCATACTGTTTCTCGGGGGCTGCAGGGCTGCCCCTGACATCGTTGGAGATGACAGTGGTGGAAGGAGTTCAAGTTCAAGCGGGAGTGCTACAAGTTATTTACGTCGAGAATGCACGTGATTTATCTGATCGCACTCTTCAATGAATGCTGATCTGGGCATCCCATCCCTCATCGTCGGTATCAATGAAGATATTCGCTCCGTCTGGGCCGTACATTGCTCCTTGAACGACATATCCCTTGGCCTTGATGCTTTGCAACGAGTTGATGAATGACTGCAAGAGGCTTGTGTCGCCTACTGGACCATCGTTGAGCTGCCTCGGGCTGCTCCGACCAACGTTAAAGATGAAGACGCTCGGTGGGTTGGATGAAACAGGCTAATAATAGGTCAGATCGAGTTGTATTGTCGCAAAGAAGTTCTCGTTTACTTGGCTAGCGGCAGTGGTTGCGAAGGACTAGACGAGGGGAGGTCAAAGCCTGCGTGGACACGGTGAGCGTTGATCGTCATACCATATTAGCTTTGCGAGGGGTGTGATTGGGCTCCTTTGGCTGTGAGTGGAAAGGAATGAAGTTAAGAGTGACTAGTGAAACGTTGTGTGTCTCAAGAGCCACAGCCTGTGGCTGTACTTCTTATGTCCGAGTCCGTCGGCGATTGCGGTCCATTCACCTTGTCGACCTTGGACAGCCTTCGAATTTGAATATGTTCTAAGTTTCCAGGGCTCCTCAGGTGAGATGAGGTGTGGCCGTCAATCCAAAGTCGACAAAATTTCCATTTACAAACTAGTACAGGTACCTTCCATGGCAACTCCAAGAATTGAATTCCAAAACCTATAGTCTTTGTAAATCTTTCCAGTCCCTTCAGAACTAGATCGGAGTCATGTCAAGGATCATTCTCCACGGAGGACACTGGTGGCCGAATCGGCTGAAGGGTCGTTGGCAGAGCTTTCAGAGGTCTGGACTTTCTACCGACTTGTTTACCTTGCGGCTGTCTTAGCTTCACTCTACAGTTTCAAGTTGTCGCTTCGACGTTCTAGTATGTAATGCGAAATTTCTGCAATACATTCACTTCCTGGGGATCGGTAGAATGGGATTTCGAACTCGCTGGCACCGGGCATAGCCGGGTAACGGCGTCTGGTTCATCCATATTGAATCGGTCACGGTAAGTCCGGTGGCGCATTATCAACGTCTACTTAGACGCCATTGACAAGCACTGACAGCACTCATTCGGCATCCTAAACTCCCTGCTGCCGACGACCACGGATAAATAGGACTGCGCAAAACCAAATAAGCCATAAATTTCTAAAACTACAGTACTGCCCCGAGATTTGACATTATGACGTTAATATGCAGAAAACATCGTACTCGAACAAGCTACAATTATAGGAACTACACAGCCTTCCACATTGTTAATTTGAAAGTGGAGACCGTTGACTCGGATCAGACGACCATCAGCAAATCAACAATGTGCTGCAGGAACTACTAGTACATAGGGCTACACAGCCTTGCACAATGCACATTGTTGATTTGCTGATGCTCCGAGTCATAGCCCTATGTAGTCCCTGTGGCACATTGTTGATTTGCATGAAACCTCAGCGGATCTGTATAGTGACTGTCAAACACCTTCATACAACAGTAGCTAGCCTAGTTTGGTCAGAAAACAGGTATTTAAGCCCTGAAGTTTAACCTAGAGTGCTTCAGACTGGCATCTCTTACTCGCAACACATCGTTCGTTCGCTACCTTCAAAGTGTTTAGGAGAGTTTAACTCACCTCTTTTGTCCGCTTCCAGCGCCGGCCGGATAATATATCGAACTCAAATCTTTTACACCCCACATTTCTTACGCTAGAAGGCCAGTCTCCAGCGATTTTTTTGCCCTCACATGGGAGACTGATGTCTTTTGCAGATCGTCATGAAGTTCTCAATCTCCATCGTAGCTCTGACTTTCGCCATCGCCTCTCTGGTAGCTGCTGCTCCTGTCGACCCAAGTCCCCTCGAGCTTGCAGCCCGCGCTAGCATCGAGTGCATATATAGTAACGTCCCCGGCCAACACTGCGATAATCAAGGCTGCCGAGACGGCGGAGGTTACTGCCATTACGACGCAAGTACCAAGCGGTGCTCAATGGTTAACATGCGTGGCCCGGGCTCACCGTTCGGTTGCCACTCTTGCAAATGCAGCAGGGCGTGAAGAGGACCTCCTGCCGTAGTATATTTTGTTCTATTTGGAAATAAACAAAGTGCATGCGAATACCATGTGTAACTTGGACCGGGGCGTTGAAGCTGCCTGCTCGCCGTCCGACCGATCACAGAAGAAAATTGACGGGGCGATTGTTACTGGAATACCCTTCAATGTTAGCCCAATGCCACTAACACAAGGAACACCACAATCCGGAGCAGAAGAAATAAGAAAAGGTATTAACAGCATGGATCCGTTCTAGCCGACTGACCCGTTTAAGAAACAAGATCACTTGCGAGTGAGGGTATCAACGTCCTTCCAGCCTCGGACAAGCGTGCGACGTAAGCTGGCTAGACCAGGCTCTATCCCTTGCGTTGCAGCGCCCGGACGGTTCGAATGGCTGGTTGAGGGTGTTGAACAAGAAAACGAAGAAGTCGGCATTTCCATATTAGGAGTGATGGCGGGACCCACGACGCTTAGACGCTCAGATGAGGCGACAACGTTCACTTCGCCGTCATTTAACTAAGAAATCGGTGTCTGGATATATTTAACGCGTTACGGCGTACCATTTCCCATTAGGGCCTTCCTCCTTCAACCGTTCCAAAACATCAGCGAATGATGGCTGTTGCGACACCCCCTGGGATCCAAAAAACTGCGTCGGCTCCAAGTTTGTGCTTCTTGTAGCTGGTAGTGAGTTGAAGGGTTTCAGTCCTATAGTCGCGTAAATATGTAAGCTAATGTGGCTAGAGGTCGGGGATGGTGATGGCTTGAGTCTTAAGACTGCGGGTTCTTGTACCGGTTCGGCTAAAATTGGAACGCGCCGGAATTGCACTCGGCACAACCGTTGGACTATCCGTCCCAATAGAACCTGAAGGCCTGACTAGTTACCATTCTAAGCGCCCGTCTGTCGGCCGCGCTTACGACGTCTGGCAACTGGTCAACTCGAATTAGGTAATCATATCTGGCCTGCGACTTGCGACTTGCACCTGCGAAAGATGTCACAGACAAATATCCTCCTGCTTCCAACGACATACCGACGGTAGTGGGAGGGGCTACAAACACATATAAACCTGGTTCTCTGCAGGTAAGACACGTCACCAAACATTTAGCTCCAATGAATGAAGTAAATTTTCGATCGCCTCGAGAGTCTCTCAAGCTCATTCGCTTCGCCTGAGTCCTATGCTATTGGATAATCCACCACCACGCCACTGATGAGAAGGCGTTATGGAGTCGAAACTGTCCGACTCATGACATGGAGAGTGGCATTGCTGGTATATTTCTCGGTCACAGTATATGTAAGGTCAGACTCTATCCTATCCTATACCAGTTGTGCGGTGTGGCAGGGTCGTTTCCAGGAAGGCTCGGAACACATGGAATGAATCTAAGCCGATTTCTGCTGCGAGAGTCGCACTCACACTCAAAAACTCGGATCACAAACCAACCATCACTCAGACTTGTGTAAGTACGGTTCTCGCTTCTTTCATCTGGGGCCTGCCCCATAATGATGTCCAACTTCCCTCCCAGATTCATCACATAAACCGGCCATTATGGTTCTTAGAATACCCGAGACATGGCTAGCAACTCGAGTCCGACGCTGCTGTTGGGCATTCTTCCGGAAGTTGCCTTGATTTGAAGGGAAGCCTAGTCAGGGCTGCGACCGTCTTTCAATCTGCGTCGCGGAAGAAAGCCCTGCGCCTCTTATACATTGTAGGTATGGGCGAACATTGTACAGTCTTAACATCGCCTATGCTCACACCGAATAGGTATCGACTTGCCGACCGATTCGCCTATGGCTCGAAAGGTCGTAAGAACGTCGAATCGACACACAGAACAGTCGTGATTTCTGCGAGTGCCCTTCGGGTACTGCCGTAGCACGGGAGCGCCATTAGTGCGCCATTCCGTTCTGCACGAATGCTCGTTGACCTGTTCTCCCGGTGTCGAAGCATCGTGATCCATGAATCTCCCGAATCAGAAGGAGGCGCAGCGTGATCCCCCTTAATCGCGACGGGGTATTTCCAGATGTTGAGGGCAATGCGGAAGTGGAGCATAGCATTTGGGGGTTATTGCGGGCGTTTCATGCGACGTCATGCACTCGCTGATGATCGGGAATCTTGGGTGTTATTCGCCTGTCGGCCCTGAAGAAGAAACACGCAACGGATGGCTCGACACATGCCGCGACGCTAGACCAGCGAATTGGTTACTTGACGGTGTGCGGCCCATGTCTGTCAAGACCTTTCATTGTCCTTTAGCTGTATGACGCGATATCATAATGGAGCAAGGTCCAACTGACGACGTCACCTTACCCGCACGGCGCCTACAAGATTTCTGGATCCGGACCAGGCTCGATATCATGTCCTAGGAATTACGACCAGAGATCATCGCTGGTCCCTGAAAGAACACCACAATGGTAGTGCGCAAGGGATTGAACGGTGTGCATCATCGCTACGGAGGGGGCTATGCTATTACAGACCTGCGGTACTAACGGTAAGACTATCGAAGCAGGTCCCATCTTACGAACCAATGCTGATAGCGAAATATGGGCAGGTTTCATCAAAGGATTGGCGCTCGTTTTTTATTGGTCACTCATCCAGCCTCACCTTCATTTGGATCCATCTTTGCTCTTTGCGCTGCATCTCCAATAAAAAGTCATATTCGTTCCAGGAGAAAGTCATGTGTCGACAGTGCTTTCGACTCGGAACCACGGACGAGAACTAGAACTATTATGGCCAGAACCTGGATAATTGCTTTTGCAGGGTCTATTCAACGAGTCCCTGAAGTTCCGATGGATATTGAGCGATCTATTCTACAACATCCTCTCCCGATCTAGCCAACAAGTTTAGTAATCACCGGCACCCTCAGGAAGGTTTTATAGGTAGACTGGGGTTGACGTCCTGGCCAGCTACATTGATCCTCGCATTCCCTCAGGCGTGTCATAACTTGCGACTCATCCATGACGCCCCCCGAAAGCGAGTTTCTCCAGAATCTTGGTATTTTCTACTTGTATACTGTCGAACAAGTGACCATTTGCGTTTTCTTCTATGGTGCGTCCTCCTCGCTCGCGGTATACGACTCACTCACAAGCCCGATAACAGGCCTCTTTGTTGTACTTTTCTCTATGTCGGTCGTTATCTTCGTGTTCGTTTTCTCCTTCCTGCCAGTCGCTCATTTCTTAGCGAGACCTGATCTGCAGAGATTTCACAGGCGGAAGGGATTTTCCGAACGCCTGACAGCAGTCATGTTCGCAATGACCGTCATCAACTTTCTCCTTTCCAGCTGGAACACCGGCAACTGGATTGTCGGATTCATTGTGCCCACCCAAAAGGCTTTTATGCTGAATATCGATTACCCGCTGTCGGAGAAGCGAGAGTCAGTTAACAATGCATTACGGAACTTGACCATAGTCACCCTCTGGTCGGGGAACCTTCCTGTGAGTAGCAATCTGTCGCCACTGGATTCCATGCTTATTCATACTTGGTGGAGATATTATTCGGTGATTTCGTTGTCATTTGGAGGGCTTGGGTCCTTTTCAAAGATCGACAATGGGTAATCCTCATACCATCTGTGCTGTGGATTGGAGCCATGGGTGAATAGATATTTTCCTAGAAATTTGTTCCCCGTTGCTGAATTTTGCTGAATCTACATATACACTCCCAGGATTGACCGCCGGTGACATCACATGGCAATCCACCCCTGGTTACGATTTATGGAAACAATATATGGAATATCACAGCGACCCTCAGCCTTGCATTCTCCATTGTAACGAACGCTGTCACGACAATGATGATCGCGTATAGATTGTGGTACGTTGCTATGAACGAGACTTTGAATCCAGTGGCTCACCATGAAGGGGTATTGCAGGGGTCACCGTACCTTCATACTGACTCTCGGCTTGAGTAGACGAAAGAGTCTACCGGAGACGATATTGATTCTTGTCGTAGAATCGGGCCTTATTTTCCTCGGAATTCAGGTCAGTTACTTTGGTATCGTGCTTGCTGATATACCTACGTAAGATCCTCAAAGTTTGCATCTTTCTGACAGACAGTGTTCTTGATTTTCAATATGTTTGGGTTCCGCACGGATGTTCTTTCATTCGAAACGTATGCCTTTAGTGTTGTATATGGTTCCGTTGCCGTAAGTGTTGGACAGACTGAAGATTTCCGTTGTGTAATAATCATCTGATCTACGTCTGCTATTGTAGGCGATGTATCCGACTACCGTGATAGTCCTGGTCGAAACTAAGCGTTCGATGATGGATATTTATGAGATGAGCCTATTGAACGCAAGCAGACCCGCAGGTCTAGTGGCATCTGAAGCTCGTACTGCAAATTTAGGGTCCCTCTCGATTGCTGTCGGGCCGATCAATAGTGCGCAGGACAACGAAGCTGGTTCTCCGCCCTCCTGCGCGGTGCAGAGTCAAGATGTGCAGGAACGTGGTTTGGAGAAGGTAATTCTTGAAGTAAATTTGAAAGAGAGTCAGGCTAGTGGCTGACGATCTGTTGTACGTATTTATCTCGGTTTCTCGTTTCTCCTCTAGGCCTCGTCTATGTACTATCACCGCTTGTTTTCCCAGTTTTGACGTTTATGTTGAGAACAATTTCTCTCACAGTACTAACGAAACCGTACTATTCGAATAAACACTAGTCCGTCGCGATATCGATGGATTTACATTTGAGCGCTTTAGCTTCCACGATTCTCATCGAGAGTTATTACACCGAACAAAGTCATCTTTACAGTGATTCCTTCTACAACAGTCAGAGCATCTGTCCAATTGCCCGTCCTACCCGAGTGTGCTTGTAAGTGTATATGTACTGTCAGCATGCGCTATATGCTCGTCAACTTGTCTGGTATATGGATGGATACAAATATTCCGGGCCTGAGTATTCCGGGGGTCCCGCTCCTGATCTCGTACAGCAGATCGTAATCGTCGAGAACCTTATCATATTGATGCGGCATATGTGCTTTGGGAAATTAGACAAAACAAGGCGAGAGAGAGAAGAAGACACACATCATCATATCCATCGCAAACGCCATCTGCGAAAACACCCTTTCCAGATCCAACATCGCAGTTTATCCTGTAAAGCAGGATTCGAACAAGATTCCGTCATCTTCGTCATCGCTCTACCAAAACCTGCAACAGACGGACGACGAAGCCAAAGAGAAAGAAGAACCATCATCGCCCACAATAGCCTTCCAGGCAGAAACATATTCAACATGCCATGCGTATATTCGTCGCTAAAGTCTTCTGCACCGTGATAAACTGCAGACCCTTGATTAGCCAAGGTAAATTAACAAAGAGAAAAAGAAAAAGAACCCACCCAACGCGGATCCTCCATATACTGTACTATTACGACCGTAGGTTCAGCAGGTGTGACCTGTGACCCCGGATGTTCACTGCCAATAGGGTTCAGAATTGGACGTGACCTGTGACCAAAGTTCATTAATGCGACGCGCCTCGAGAAGC
>Ga0307516_10009574_pt1 | contig 10789 bp, 9 predicted proteins | sample 19_EM_MG_FD_203310 | JGI IMG/M metagenome (GOLD analysis project Ga0307516, IMG submission 203310) | Populus trichocarpa ectomycorrhiza microbial communities from riparian zone in the Pacific Northwest, United States - 19_EM | ecosystem: Host-associated > Plants > Roots > Unclassified | place...
CGAGCGTGCCGCTCGTGTCAATCGAGGAAATGCTGAGCGGATTGCCATCGACATCGGAGTCGTTGGCGAGCACGCTTGCGGTGTCGAACGCCGTGACTTTGTCGGTGACGAAGCCGACGCCGCCATCCGCGGCCGCCACCGGGGCATGGTTGCCGGGCAAACAGTTGTCGAGATAGACACTGAGTGTGTTCGACGGCTGGTTCACGATCACCACGTCCGGCGAACCGTCGTTGTTCAGATCGGCGACAGCGACGTTGTAGGGATTGCCACCGGCGCTGTAACTGGTTGGCCCGGCGCCGAAATTGGCCGTGCCGTCGCCGAAGCGCACGGTGCCGCTGAAACTCCATGCCGCATTCGCGCTGGCAAGATCGGGATGGCCGTCGGCGTTGAAATCGCCGCTCGCCACCGAGATGAGGTCGCCGCCTGCTGCAACATGCACAGGCGCATCGAACATTCCGCTCGCGTTCTGCAGCAATACCGCGACATCGTTGCCCGGCTGCACCGGCGTGCCGCCGTTGCTGCGTGACGCGAAATTCGCCACCAGCAGATCCATGCGGCCATCGCTGTTGATGTCCGCCATCGCCACCTCGTTCGGATACGCCGCGCTGCCGGCGAGCGCCGTCGTGATGGTCTGCGATACGCTGAAGCTGCCGTCGCCGGCGCCACGCAGCACGAGCAAACTGCGCTGATTGGCGTTGGTGATCGCCAGATCAAGCGGCGCGTGGCCGGTGAATGGCCCGGCCACGATACCGGTCATGCCACTGCCGCTGGTGATCATCGGCGAGCCCGGTGCGGCGCTGAAATGTCCGGCGCCGTCGCCGAGGAATACGGCAACGCCGCCGCTGGAAGACAGGCCTCTCAGGGTGACCGCAAAATCGAGCTTGCCGTCGCCGTTGAAATCGCCAACCGCGACGTGGTCAGGCCCCGCGCCCGCCGGGCCGGCACTGAACGGCGTCTGCGACGTAAACCCGCCGGCGCCGTCGCCGAGCAGCAGCACCATTTTGGTCGAATTGCGCAGCGCGACGATCAGGTCGGGCTTGCCGTCGCGGTTGAAGTCGCCCGCTGCCAAGCCGTCCGGACGCGCACCATTGGTGCTCGGGGAAGCGGGCATCGCGATGGGCGATGCCGGCGCGGCGCGAAATGTGCCGTTGCCATTGCCGAGCATCACGGTGACGGTGTCGCTGGCAAGATCCGCCGTGGCAAGATCCATCTTGCCGTCCTTGTCGAAGTCGTACAGGACAACCTGCATCGGACTGCCGCCGACCACGACGTTCTCAACGCCACCGCCGCCCGGACTCGCCGGGGCGAGACTGAAACTCGGCGCCGCGCACGATTGCGCGTGCAGCAGCGGCGCGGCGAGCAGCAGGCAGGCGGGCAGCACGCACCCGGAAAAGCGTGAAGTTTGCATCGGATTCTCCCAATCGTGGCGGCCAGGGGCGCCGCTCGATGGGAGGAAAACGCAAAACAGTGCAATTCCCTATCACGTCGCGCAGCAGCACGGCTAAACTAGCCACGATGTCGACGGGGCCGGCACAAATCACACAGTTGCTGCACGCGTGGCGGGGCGGAGATTCCGCCGTGCTGCCGCGCCTGACCGAGCTTGTCTACGCGCAGCTGCGCCAGATGGCGTCGCAGCGCCTGCGCCGCGGCGACACGCCGACGCTCACCCCCACCGCGCTCGTGCACGAAGCCTTCCTGCGCCTGCAGGACAGCACGATCGACTGGCGCGATCGCGCGCATTTCTTCGCGCTCGCCGCCTTGCACATGCGCAATGTGCTGGTCGACTACGCCCGCGCGCAGCACGCCGACAAACGCGGTGGCCATCTGCTGCAGGTCACGTTGACCGGAGCAATCGCACAGGACACGCAAGCCGAGCACGCCGACGTGCTGCTGCTCGATCAGGCGCTCCGGCGCCTGGAAGCCGAAGACGCGCGCACCGGCAAGGTGATCGAGCTGACGTATTTCGGCGGCCTCAATCGCGAGGAAGTAGCGCACGTGCTCGGGATATCCGTGCCGACCGTGGACCGCGGCCTGCGTTTCGGGCGCGCCTGGTTGCGGCGTGAACTGGAGCACACCTGATTGGAACACTTCGGCTTGGAACACATCTGATTGGAGCAGCACTGATGCCCGCCGCGCTGTCGCATTTGCGCGAATTGTTCGAGGCCGCGATCGCGCTGCCGCCGCACGAGCGCGCGCAATTCCTGGCGCGCGCCTGCGGCGACGACCACGCACTGCGCGCCGAGGTCGAGGCCTTGCTTGCCTGCGACACCGTGGCCGGCGATCCGGTTGCGGCGAGCATCGCGGCGGCGGCGGCGAATTTCGCCACGCAGACACCGTGGGTCGGACGGCGCGTCGGCAACTACCGCATCGTGCGCGAGCTTGGCAGCGGCGGCATGGGCAGCGTGTACCTGGCCGAACGTGCCGACAGCGAATACGAAAGCCGCGTCGCGATCAAACTGATCCGCGGCTTCCCGAGCGCCGACGCGCTCGAACGCCTGCGCCGCGAACGTCAGGTGCTGGCGGGCCTGGTACACCCGAACATCGCGCGCCTGCTGGACGGCGGCAGCACCGAGGAAGGTCAGCCATACCTCGTGATGGAGTACATCGAAGGCCTGCCGCTGGGCACGTGGATCGAACAGCGCCAACCGTCCCTGCCGCTGCGCCTGCGGGTTTTTCTTGAACTGTGCCGCGCCGTGCATCACGCGCACCAGAACTTGATCGTGCACCGCGACCTGAAACCCGGCAACGTGATGGTGCGCGCGAACAATTCGCCCGCCCTGCTCGACTTCGGCATCGCCAAGCTCACCGCGCCGGACGCCGACGGCACACGTCCGACGGAATTGCGCGCATTCACCGAAGACTACGCCAGCCCCGAGCAGATCGAGGGCGGACCGGTAACCACCGCGAGCGACGTCTATGCCCTCGGGCTCATTTTATACGAGTTGCTTTGTGGAAAAAGATACCGAACCGGCGGGCGCAGCGCGAGCTGGCGGCAGATGCGTCCGGGCCGCGTCGCGCGGGCCGCGACGCAACCGTGGCTGCGGCGCGATGCAGCGCAGGTCGACGGCGATCTGGAACACGTGGTGCGCCGCGCGCTCGCCGATGAGCCCGAGCAGCGTTATGCGTCCGCCGCGGCGCTGGCCAACGATATTGGGCGCTATTTCGCCGGCCGGCCGGTCGAGGCCGGTCCGGACCGGCTCGGCTATCGCATGGGCAAGTTCGTGCGACGCCATCGCGTCGGCGTCGCCGCAGCCTCGCTTGGTGTCGTCTGCGTCGTCGGTGCGGCGTTGTGGCTTGCGGTGGAACGCAATCGCGCCGTGCGCGCGGAACGGCGCGCACTCGTCGAAGCAAATACCGCCAATCAGGTGACCGACTTCCTGCTGCGCCTGTTCAAGGCCGCCGGTCCCGACAACGCGCGCGGCAAGGAACTCAGCGCGCGCGAGCTGCTCGATGGCGGCCGCGAATCGCTCGGCGATTCGCTGCGCGACGAACCGCAGGTACGCGCGCGCCTGCTCGCGGCGCTGGGTGAAATCTACACCGACATCGGCCAGCCGCGACGCAGCGTCGAGATGCTCGAGCAGGCCGTCGAACTGCTGCGCAAACCGGGCGCCGACCCGCTGCGTCTCGCATTCGCGCTCAATGAACTGTGCCGCGCGCACACCGCTGCGACGGAGTACGACGCCGCACTCGCCGCCTGCCGCGAAGGCCTCGCGTTGCGCATCACACATTTGCGGCCCGATCACCCGGACCTCGGCCACAGCTATCTGTCGCTCGGCGTGGTCGAGCAGGATCTCAATCACTTCGATGCCGCCGGCGCCGACTACCGCAGTGCGCTGCGCATCTTTTCCGACGCCGGCCCCGAATATGCCGAGGACGTCGCCTCGGCGCATCACAACCTCGGTTTCCTCGCCGCGCACAGCGAGGATCACGCCGGCGCGCGCCGCGAGTACCAGATTGCCCTCGACGCCAAACGCGCGCTGTACGGCGAGCTGCACCCGAAGACATTGAACTCGCTGGTCGGCGTGGCGAACGCCGAAGGTGATCTCGGCGACTTCGCCGCAGCCCGGCGCGATCTCGAAAAAGCGCTCGCGTTGCGCATCCAGGTGCACGGCGCCGACAGCATCCTGGTGGCGCGTTCGCACAACGATCTTGCCGGCGCGTTGCAGGATCTCGGCGACTACGCCGCGGCGGAAACACACTATCGCGCCACGCTGGAAATCTACGCGCGCATCGTGCCGGCCGATTCGCTCGACGTCGCCAGCACCGACAACAACCTCGCCACGCTGTACGAAGATCGCGGCGATTACGCGGCCGCGCTGCCGCTGTACCGGCGTTCGCTGGAAATCCGCGCGCTCAAACTCAAGCCGCCGCACCTGAGCCTGGCGCGTGCGGAACACAATCTCGCGCGCTGCCTGTTCGATTCCGGCGACGCGAACGCGGCGCGTGCGCTGATCGATTCCTCGCTTGCCACGCGCCGCGCGATCGCCGCCGAATCGCTGGAGCGCTTCGACAGCGAATTGCTGCTCGCAACCTGGCAGCTCGACAACGGCGAACGCGAAAGCGCACAGCGCGCCGTGTCGAACCTGATCGCCCCGCAAGGACGCGGCAACTACAAGCGTCGTGCACGCTGGTACACGCTGCAGGCGCGCATTGCCGCCGCCGGTGCAACATGGGACGACGCACGGCGCCTGCAGCAGCAAGCCCTGGATGCCTTGCGCGAAACGCTCGCGGCCGATCATCCATTGTGTGCGCGCGCGATGCTGCGCGTCGCGCAGTATGCGCATGCCCAGCACGACGATAGCGAAGCACGGCGCCTGCTCGAGACGGCGCGGCCCATCCTCACGCAAGCGTTGAGCGCCGACGCACCGGATCTGCGCGACGCGGCAAAACTCGCGGCAATGTTGAAGACCGTGACGGCATCGCCCGCGAACGGCGGCTGACGCGCCACACACACGCGGCTATTTCGAAACGTGCTCGTTACCCGGCACGCACCAGCGCCACGGATGTTCGATGCCGCGACTGATACCAATGCGCCGCGTGCCGACGATGTTCCGCGGCGGCGCAACGCCATCGGTGATGATCGAAAACGGCGCGTTTCCTGAAAACAACTCGATGCCGTCCTGCACACCGGTGATGCCGAGCGCTTGCGTCAGCCGTGCCGGTCCACTGCACAACTCGCGATCGCGTTTCGCCGCCGGCCGCGCGGCGCGCATCTGCGCAAGCCCGCTCAGTGGTTCCAGCGCCCGCAGCAACACGCCCGCGCCGATGCCTTCGTCGCCGCAAACCGTGTTCGCGCACCAGTGCATGCCGTAGGTGAAGTAGACATACATATGCCCGGGCGGCCCGAACATCGTCGCATTGCGCCGCGTCTTGCCGCGATAGGTGTGCGCGGCCGGATCGTCCGCGCCGCAATACGCTTCGACTTCCACGATGCGCCCGCTGCGCCCGTCGGCCGCGACCAGAATTTTGTTGAGCAGCTCCGGCGCGACGGCGCGCGGATCGCGGCGGTAGAACGACTGCGGCACGAGCTCACCGGCGCAGGCGCCGGTGAGCTGGCGCGCGGCGCCGGGCGGGGCTTTCGACATTTGTTGCGAATCTCGGCGTCCGATGTGCGGTATCGCGCGAGAATTTTAGCGCAAAGTTGCCATCACCAGCGGCGGTCGATCGCAAACACGCCCCGACAGCCATCATTGACCCAGACGCCTGCACGGTTGAATCCCCAGTTTTTCCCCTGGCGACAACGCGTGCTGGAAAGCTGGCGTTGCAGAGACGCGCGACCGTGGCCCCCTAAATCGACCGCGCAGAATTGGTTGCTTCCGTCCTCGCTTTCACAGGTGACGGAGAAGCGGTGATTCCAACCGGCCGCCGGCTGCCACGCATCGCGGCGATCCGCTCGATCGTGACCATGGTCATCGTCGCGCTCCGAGCGACCGTGGTCGCGATCCGAACGATCGTGGTCGCGATCCCGATCGTGTTCGTTTCTCTCGTCGTTGGACGCTGCAACGAAACGACCGCCACAACCGCGATCGACCCACAACCCCATGTTGTCGATGCCCCAATTCTGGTCGCGTACACAATTCGTCTCGGAAAGCTGCTGCGCGAGTCGCGCGTCGCGCCACGGAACGTCGCAGCGCTGACGCGCAAATCCCTGGCTCGTGCAGTCGACGCTATCGCGGCTATCCTGGCGACCCTCTCGTGCCTGCGTCGCTGCGCTCGGTGCGAGGCCCGCCGCCGCGATAAGAACGCTCATTGTCATGAGTTGGATACGCATGTTAATTCTCCCTTGAGTTCAACCAAATTGAATTTCATAGAACGCTACTTTCGTGGAAGCTCTTGATATCGATGCTCACGAGCGCTGAATACCCGCTCGGCGTAGCACTAGCAGTGGCTCTGTCCGTATGCCGCCGCATCAATGCAAATGAAGGCCTGCCGCACCACCGAACAATCCGAGCAGGCCGATGACGATCAGGTAAATCGCGACGATATAGTTCAACAAGCGTGGCTGAAACAAAATCAAGATTCCCGCGAGCAGGGAAATGATCGGAGCGAGGCTCAGCTGCAGGTTCATGGCGATTCCCACACATGCGGTAGCGCGCTGGAATATACGCAGTTGGTTCGCGTGGGGCTGTACGGCTGCGTACATATGGCGCAGACCGCATACTTTCTACCGGCGCATTAGTGGTCCAACGCGGGTAAAGCGCGACGGAACCGCTGACTTGCAACTGTTTCGCGACCGCGGCGTCGCATCAGCCTAGCGCAACGACCGATGCATCACAGTGCGCCACCGCACCGTGCGGGCGTATGGACGTCCAATTTCTGCGAACTGCGTACCGGCAGGCGAAAACAGCGCATGATGGGGCCCATCGACCGAGCGCAGTTCGGCGGCGCAGCAACGTCGACACGCCGACGCGCATTCCTTTCGTCACCTGGAGAAGACCATGAAACGTATCGCTACCGCGAGTGCGCTATTCGCACTCTTGTCGCTCACCTCTTTTGCTTCCTCCGCAAAGGCGGAAGGTGCCGCGGATCTCGATTGCAAGCTGAAATTCTCCCTGACCACCTGGTCGGCGATCTACAAGCACTCCGAGGGCAGCGGCGTGGTCACGTGCGAAAACGGCAAGTCGATGCGGGTGCGCATCGCTGCCCGCGGCGGTGGACTGACGGTCGGCAAGTCGCACATCGACGATGGCACGGGACGATTTTCGGACGTGCACCACATGAGTGAAATCCTCGGTTCTTATGCGGAAGCGGGCGCGCATGCCGGCGTGGTCAAGTCCGCCGAAGCGCAGGTGCTTACCAAAGGCAATGTATCGCTCGCACTCGCCGGACACGGCGAAGGCTTCGATCTCGGTGCCGATGTAGGAGAGTTCACGCTGACCCGCAGCCGCTAGCACGCGGCTCGACACGCATAGTTGACGCTGGCACCGACGTCTTCGGTCCCGCGTACGCCGCATTCTTCCGCCATTGGAAAATGCCGCGCCTTCTCGCGCGAGGCCGCATTGTCATGATACGGCCGGTTCGCGACAAACGTAGGCATGAGTCATTTCACATCATCACAAGGATTCCGTCATGGACACGAAAGAAGTCAAAGCGCAGATTCACAAGACCGTCGATCGAGTTGAAGAGGGCGTCGAGGCCGCGGCCACCCACGTCAGCAATGGCGCCGGACTGCTCAACGACGCGGGCAACGAGGTGCTCGAAACGTTTCGCGAACTCGGTCGCCGCATGCTCGAAAGCAGCAAGGCGCTCACCGAACAGGCCAATCGTCAGGCACGCCTGCACCCGTTCGCCGTGTTGGGTTGCGCATTCGTAGCCGGAGTCGTCGTCGCGCGCGCGCTGCGCCGCTGATAGAACGCGGAACATCACCAAGGACACCGTGCAGCGATGATGCGGGGTTCGTGCGGACGAAGCGGCGCTACCGGTAAGCGCGCGCTGACGGACCTGCTGCTCGGAAGACAAGCGCTGTCACCCTCCGGCGCGCTATGTCCGCTGGCGTACCGAACTCAACCGTTGCGCGCCGTATAGTAAACGTGAGCGACCTGCGCCGCCGATGGTCAAACCCTCGCGGCGCACCGCTCATGTGTTTTGATCGTTCGGGAATGCCTGTGGCAATCCGAATCCTGCGCACTGCAACCGCAAATTCATCGGAGAACGGAAATGTCGTTGGGTACAATCCTGCTAGTCGTTTTGATACTGATGCTGATCGGCGCACTGCCTACGTGGTCGCACAGCCGGAGTTGGGGCTACGGTCCAACGGGTGGTCTGGGAATCATCGTGATCATCCTGGTCGTGCTGGTGCTCTTGGGAAGAATCTGAACGTTGCTGCGAAACCGCGGTATCGAACTATCCATCCTGCGTCGCGAGGAGTAGCGCGACGGTAGCGATGAGAATGGTACGTCACCGACCACATAGGACTCGTTGCAACAGGACAGCATGACTGACCGGTGCGCGGCTCGCGATGGATGCCGATCCGCGCCACCATCCAAAACGCCGCCACTGGCGGCGGCAATGCGCTGCAGCCGCAGTGCCATAACGATTCTCGAGCGTTCCGCGCTGAGGATGAACGTTTATGGTAAAAGGCTTGGCTCATGCAAAGCGGACCTCGAGCAATCCAACAGTCGTGAAAGGTGTCGACGCAGGCGATGGTATTTCCCGTGCGCCGGCACCCGCGGACATGTTTGTGCTGGTCTACGAGGAACTGCGGCGACTCGCGCGGCGCCACCGTCGCGCGCGCGGCGACGAACCCACGTTGAACACCACGGCGCTCGTACACGAAGCCTATTTGAAGCTGCTTCAATCCGAGCATTTGCAAGGACTCGAACGTGCGCATTTTTTTGCGCTCGCGGCACGCGCCATGCGCCAGATCCTGGTCGATCAGGCGCGGCGGCGCGATGTGCGGCGGCGCAGCGGCCAGGTGGCACTGACCACCGGCGTCGCAGAACCCGTCGCCGACGGCAACATGGATCTGGTCGACGTCGTAGCGCTCGACGGCGCATTGGTGCGGCTCACCGAACTGGATCCGCGCGGCGGTCAAGTGGTCGAATGGCGTGTGTTCGGTGGCATGGATCTGGTCGAAATTGCCGCGCTGCAGGGACTTACCGAGCGCACGATTGCGCGTGACTGGCGCCGCGCGTGCGCCTTCCTGGTGCAGCAACTGGGCCTGGCGCCGGGAAAAGACCCGGCCCCGGCGTGAACGCCGAGCGTTGGCGCCGCGTAAGTGCGATTTTCGACCAAGTGGTCGAAGCTGCACCGTCGGCACGCGATGAGCTGCTTGCGACATTGTGCGACCACGATGCGCAGCTGCGAAGCGAAGTCGCGGCGCTGCTGCATTCCGACAGCGGACAAGCAGCATTCGAGCGCGGCGTGGACGCGGCACAGGCGGCACTGGTTGCCGCTTGGTCGCGACCATCGGCCGGGACGATCGATGCCGGCGAACGCATTGGACCGTGGCGCGTGGTGCGCGAACTCGGACAAGGCGGCATGGGGGTCGTGTTGCTGGCCGAGCGTGTCGACGGCCAATTCGAACAGCGCGGTGCGCTCAAACTCATCAAGCTCGGCATGGACAGCGAGTTGTTGCTCGCGCGGTTCCTGCGTGAGCGTCAGATTCTTGCACGGCTGGAACATCCGCACATCGCTCGCCTGCTGGACGGCGGCGTGACCGACGAGGGCCGTCCCTATTTCGCGATGGAGTACGTCGACGGGCAGCCATTGCTGCGCCATTGCGCGGAGAGGCCCCTCGGGCTGGAACAACGCATACGGCTGTTCGTGGATATTTGCGCGGCGGTCCAGTTCGCACATCGCGCCCTGATCGTCCACCTGGATCTGAAATCGTCGAACGTCCTGGTCACCTCGCAGGGTGTCGCAAAGCTGCTGGACTTCGGTATCGCCAAGCTGCTCGGTGCCGACGTCGCGATGACTCAGACCATCGACAGCCACGCTCGTCCACTGACGCCGGCGTACGCGGCGCCAGAACAGTTGCGCGGCGAAGCGGTCAGTACGACCACCGACGTGTATGCGCTCGGCGCCATTCTGTACGAGTTGCTGACAGGCCGGCGCCCATACGATTTCCGCGCCGACGCAACGGCGCAGGAAATCCGCCAGCTGGTCGACACGACAACACCCATCGCTCCGAGCGCGCGCGGCGCGGCAGACGCGCCGGTACCTGCCCGCCGCTTGCGCGGCGATCTGGACACCATTGTCCTGACGGCGCTGAAGCGCGCACCGGAACGCAGATACGCCACGGCGGACGCATTGGCCGAGGATCTGAACCGCTTTCTCGGTGGCGAACCGATTCGCGCGCGTCGCGACAATGCCTGGTACCGGTGCAGCAAGTTCGTGCAGCGCCATCGTTTTGGTGTCGCCTTGGCGAGCGTGGCGATCTTCGCCCTGATCGCGGCCACAGTGCTGGCGCTGTGGGAAGCGGCACTCGCACGCGAGCAGGCGCGGCGTGCGGAAATGGTGACTGAATTCGTCATCGATATCTTTCGTGTGGCTGATCCGAAGGGCGCTCCGGGCGGGCTCGCGCTCAGCGCCGTCGACATACTCGACGCTGGAGCACGAAGACTCGACGTACAACTGACCAGCCAGCCGCAGTTGGCCGCACGGCTCACCGAAGTGGTGGGCACGATTTACGTCGAACTCGGCCAGTACGATCATGCGATTGCCTTGTTGCAACATGCATTGGATCTACGGCGCGGCGTACCGCATGATGCGTCCGACGCCAACCTGATCGCGCAACTCGCACGCGCCGAATACGAGAAGGGAGACTTCCCGGCTGCGGAAAAAAATG
>Ga0307516_10009575_pt1 | contig 10788 bp, 11 predicted proteins | sample 19_EM_MG_FD_203310 | JGI IMG/M metagenome (GOLD analysis project Ga0307516, IMG submission 203310) | Populus trichocarpa ectomycorrhiza microbial communities from riparian zone in the Pacific Northwest, United States - 19_EM | ecosystem: Host-associated > Plants > Roots > Unclassified | place...
GGCGGATATGACCGGTGCCCCCACACCGACGTTGAGGCGCGTCCTCAAACATAAGATCGTGTAGTCGCAGCAACAAAGTGTCATGCGGTATTGACAATTGACCGAGGAATCCAGAACATAGGATGATGGACCCGTCCCTGACCGGAGGGCAGGATTGGAAAGGTAGGAAACTTGGCTCGTTGGCGGATCAATAAAGGTGAGATACGCGCAGAAAATAAATCAATTTAAAGGAGGGAACCATGCAAACTCTACACATCCATATGGACAGCAAGCGGGAATCTGGATGGGGATTTCGAGAAACGCCACATCGATCAAGGCCAGAGGACGCGTGTAAAATTCCAAGATATTACTGACATATTACCGACACTCTGCCTTTATTTTTTCAGCAGCAACCTCTGCGAGGAGGTACACAGGACCTTGTGCTGTTAATAACGATCAGGGGGCGGTTTTTCATGGTGTAGAGTGAACTTACTGTGAGCGGCAGGAACGTAGGGAAATGCACTCGCATCGACAACGCGAAGCCCCTTTGTACCTTTAACTCTGAAGTCAGGGTCTAAAACCCCCCACCGAGCCCCGAGGTGAGACATCGCGGCGGTTCCAACGGCGTGCGAAACACTACGGTTCAACCGGTAATGTTAGATTCGAGAGGTACCACCTGGAAATGATTATGGGTGAGGACTCCCTTGTTAACAGTACGGCATAAGTAACGTGCCCCCAATAACGATGTAATCGTAGGCATGCGTTGGGAGCTGGGAGACCTGGTCGTAGATCGCTCCATAGGTTCGCGTGACGGCGACAGCGAGAAGTAACAGAGACCTTGTGTACGGATTCATAGTGGCGATCTTCAACGCAATCCAGGCGCCATTTTATGCCTGCGGTAGGGTCGCAGGGGCGCCATATTGCCGCAGTCACTGAGGGTTGGCAAAATACCTCTGCCTAATGTTGCCGAAATCTGATCCAGGTTCTGGAGGTGAACACAGGCGCCACTGCCCTCATTCCCTCCGAACCCCAGGTTCAACTCGCAGTTCGGCTGATGGGGTGGCGCCGTTTGGGTATCAACCACACTGTACCCTCTGAACCCCCAAAACGGACAGACATTCAACAGTTATTATCCCTATTCCGTTTGGAGTAAGCAAACGAAGGCACACCCGACGGGCTATAACGCGTTCGGACGCGTAATCGGCGGTCCTCGACCACGGGCGAGGGGTGTTCCCCGAACCCCGACATCAACGGGTGGGCGCGAACCCCCTCCATGAGCGTGACCTGAAACGAACCTCCCACGTGTCACGCATGCGCTCGAGCCCAGGTTCGACGGATTCAAAGCTGAACCCCGGAAACATTACCGTCAGTGGGACACGTTCAAAAGGCGCCATGCCATAGAGCGTGGAAGTGTAACCGGGGGGAATCCGGGGAGTTCCGGTGCGGGAACGTTTGGGGTTGGGTCGCCAGTTCCGCCCCTCGCTTCGATCGTGCGCGTGACTTGAGGCGGACACGTTCCGAGACAACGATGACAAGCCGTACCAAAGAACTCGTTCTTTCCTGTGGAGAATCTATTATCCAAAGAAGGTGCTAGATGGGCCCCGACCTTTCTTCGTTGGAGAATTTTGACACATTCTGCAGTAAACCAGCCGATGGGCTCCAAACGCTTGAGGATGTTCGTGTCGTGGCATTCTTGGTGATCCGTGATCCTATTTTTGACGGGTTTTCCAGGTTATCCAATTGCAGAATATCCTTGAGCAAGCTTTAGGGGCAATACTTTCGTTGAGGAACGAGTTCCTACCCATCAATCAGCTTCCAACAGAGACCTTCAGTCACATCTTCGACCTCATCTGCACCCAAGATCAAGACCACGGCCAAGTCTACCCCCGCCATGCCATGAGATTAGCCCAAGTGTGCGCCAAGTGGCGTTTTAACGTGAACTCGACCCCCCTTCTGTGGTCCACGATACACATCTCCCAAAACACCCAACCTGAGTTCATCGCACTTTGCCTTGAGCGAAGTAAAGTCGTTCCGCTGGAAATCATTCTTGAGATACGGGGCGGACTCTTGGCGTTTACTAGCCTACCGGCATACCCAAGGTCAATAATACCTTGCTATTTCCTTCCTCCTTCCGCTGACGACTTCGATCAGTACAATGACGCGCTCTGTGGAACTCTTGACTGCGAACTCTGATCGTGTCCAACGATTCTCCTTCAAGTTCGAACATGAGTTCCTTAGCCGTCAAACCCAATGGCCAGATCCTCTGGAACAGATCGCCTCAGAAGAGATATTCAAGCGTTTTCATCCTGCTGACCTTGTGTCGCTGGAGTGGGATTCTGGGGTCAATATTTCAGCCATCACGCGAGGCAGCACCATTCGCCTTCCGGAGCCATTCGTGGAGAAGTCCCTCAGCAACCTTCAATCCTTGTCATTAAGGAATACCTTCACTGGGCCGGTCCACGGAGTTCAAGATCTGAAAACATTTCACCTCGTGTACTCCGGAGGGCTTAGCGCAGACGTCACACCCTCGCGACTTCATGAATTCCTATCCAGGAATACTACACTTGAGCACATCTCCCTGGAGCGGTTCACACTCATACCGGACCCCGAGCGAGATATTCCAGCAGATCCGGTCGTGCTCAGTCACCTCACCACGCTCAAACTGGATCACTTTGATGTCCCGACATTCTTCAAAGTAGCCTCCGTGCCCTCCATCGGGGCGATAACTTCGGTCTATCTGGACCCCCTCGCTTCTGCGATGAAGGTCAACTCCAGCGATGGGTTGGTAGAAATTAATACCAGCCCATCCGCATGGGACGCTATCCGAACGTCGACGGAGGTCGAGATCGACTCTTTCTATCTCCAAGGACGCGCTCCGCCCACTTTTGGGTTCGGTCAACAACCTTGGCGATCGCTCCTCCACAAAGCACCCACCTTTCGGGTGCTTCAGATCACCGGTAACGTACAGGGTTACAAAGAGGCCCTTTTATTATCACTCTCCTCGGAGCCAGATCGCTTCCCCAACCTTGAAATCCTGAGGTTGGATCCCATTTCCAACATCTCTACAGCGGCATTCGAGGCGATCGTGGAGATCGCGGAGTCGAGGGCCAAGAGGGGCAGACACCTTAGCAGAGTAGAGTGCCTGCATGATGCTGGGGGATCCGGGGTTGGGCATTGGAAGGAGTTGTACGACCAATATCGCATTCAGGACTACCTGCTGCCCAAGAGTGGGTCGTGATCCCGTGTAGCCTTAGGTACCGATCTTTCAGCATTAGCCGTGGTCAACCCAGACTGAGATGATAGCACGAGAATTTGGTAGATAGCCCCTGCCACCTCGTGCCGACCCAGCGATCGCCGATTCCGCCACCTACCAGCAGAACCTGGCTTGGGGAAATCCCAGCCCTGGCAATCCGGCATGATGGATGTGACATATCACGGTGTGACTGGATCACGTGAGATATCCCTGTGTCACGCCAAAGCATTGCGTCATCATTCTTGGTCCGTGCACCCCCTGGTACTGTGGTAGCCACTATGTATGCCGACGTGAGGAGACACCGACCCATTTGCCTTCACCAACAACCCCCAGCATGTACTCCACCGTGGATGCATTCCTAGCCTTGGGTGAAGACATAGGCGAGCACACTGCTTCCACCTATCGTGCATCGGCGCTAATCTGATCACCTCACCCAGACGCAAACTGGACCTGGCCGGACAAGGAGGGATGGAATAAAGTCGGCGGCGGGTACCAGGCTTTCTACGATTACTGGCTCGATGACTCCGCCAGTTCCCGCTTATCCGACACGTTCCCCTATGAGCTATCGCTCGGGTTGGACTCGCAAAACGTGCCTCTCCTGCCTTTTCGTTTCAGGGGCACGTCGGGAAGTATTCTCGTCACCAGGACGTTCAGCGACATGTTAGCGCGCGTATTGGCTCTCCGCATGAAGGATTCCAATGGGGCCAGGACTGGAGTGGTGCTCACTGGGCAGCCCGGCACCGGTACGTCCGTGCGACCAGATCCCCACCCCGCGTGGCAACTCACTATGGTACTTCTGTCCCCAAGGAAAGACTACCTTCCTAAAGTTTCTACTCGTGTGGTTGCTTTCAGCCCACCAGGTCGTAACCCTGTGCGACGCCGATTCCATCTACCTTTTCTACCATGGCGTGGTGTACTCTCGATCCTCAGAGTCCCTCTTCGTGAACGTTCCGAAGCACAAAACGTTACGATATTATCCCATATGGGCACCAATTGATGTGGACTTCCTGAACCGGGAGCCGCCTGTTCGCGATGATCCCAATATCTGGCCGGTCCAGGCGTCCCCTCCAAATCCCATTCGATGGCAGATGTGGCTCAAGCAGCTTAATGGATCTCTGCTTGGGATGCCTCTATGGAATAGGAAGGACCTGGTGCAAGGGTACGCCCTATTCTCCTGTCTGCCATCAACCCGGGTCAGACCGTTGGACAGAGGTTTGTCCCTGACTATTCTCTGCTTCCAGTTTAAAGTTCACCCGCGGTTACGAAAAATTTCGAACTAACCTGCAACAGTCCCTCCCTGGCGAGCCGACGTCCCTCATCGCTGGAAACGAGTGTATCATGGCTGCACTGGAGGTTCTCCGGGGGGAAGGCGGCGACGACGACGGGGGAGATGATGGGCAGAACGATGAGGAGGATCAGGAAGAGGATCCCAACGAGATGGACGACGACATCAGCGCATCGGCCGCAGATCGGGACGAAATCATGGGTAGTGAACCAAGCCAGCAAAAGACCTCAGCGCGCAAGGCGGACGTGGACGATGCGCTTAAGATCTTGGTGCACAATGCGATCAAAGAGTTTGGTTTCACCCCGCGTGACGTGTACGCCGGCGTCCTCAATCTTCCAAAAGCGAGGAAGGCCCGTGACCATGACGTGGATCGGCTCGATTATCCCGGGCTAAAAGCCATCGTCGAAGCATTCGCCCAGAAGTGGAAACTCAATCGATTCTCGGATCTCGTGGTCGCTGTGTATCCCCGCACCGACGACCGTTGGGAAATAAACTTTAAATCTCCTCTGATCGCGAGGAAAGTTGTGGAATCGATGAAGTTCAAAGACCCCAAACACCTTTGGGAGTCATATGAGCTCCTCCACAAGACTCCAGGGGGTTCTTGCATGGCGGGGTGGTTCTTCGAGTCAATCGCCAATCACACGCTCTCTAAAGTACCCACACCGCAACCTACCCCTATGGCCTCTCATCGCAGTCACAAGGACCCTCCTGTTTTCTCCACCCAAGACCCCCCTTCTCGGACCCCTGCCCCCGACACATCACCGCCATCTGCCGTGCCGTCACACCCCATGACAATCGCTCAGGTTGACCTCGCCCATGGTGATCTCAGTAATGTGACGCTCGACAAAAACAGGTACTACGTCCCGACCACAACGAATCACCCCCTCTTCGATTCCTTTACCATCGATTCCGACCAGCTCTCCGTCGTAATCTCTGTTTTCTGGATTACAACTTCCTTGGAGCATGAAGGATCAGCCAAGGGCTTCCCCTCCATTTACAAAATCATGGCCCGTGTGCGCGAGCTTTCCAGGAGCGTGGGCCATTCCAACGTCAAAATCAAAGTCAAATACTTCCTAGTCTGCCCCGAGGACGGGCGCCGGTCGATGGCGGATGCCTGACGGCTGGGATGAGAACCCCAAACTCTTCAACCATCGTGGAAAAGCCTTTTGCATATGCGTTCCTCATGGTATGTTCTGTCCGTTCGCCCCAAATTTGCCGACCCAGCTGAATTGTGACCTGGTATAGGTTCCTACTAGGGGTTGACGCTGACTCCCCGTGCCCTTTCTTCCTGTGGACTTTTTTTTCCTCGTTCTCGTTCACGCGCTCATCCACTCCAATCGCCCCCAGCCTCTGTGCCCATTGTCCTTATAAGTTACTCGCATACAGTGGTACCAGCGCGACGACGGTTTGGGCGCTCACTTCGTGTCCTTACTTGAAAAAAATTGTGCGGTTGGAAATTTCGTTCCATATTCTACCCCGCCTGCCAGTCTCAATGACTTGATGAGCCCAGGGAATTGACCGGTAAACTACCATTTCCAAATGTATAGAGGTAAGCCTTCGCGTCCGACAACTTGAAGTCCATTAGACTCGAGGATTTTTGCCGTTCTCCACTGTCACATGTAAGCCAAGAGGTCCCCCATACGAACTGCCGCGATGTACACTATTGATTCCTTACATCCAATCGTATTAGGACGATCTCCTGCACTGAGTGTCCACCCCTTTGCCCTTGGCCCATCTCGACCACCGTAGTGACGAGGCTGGTGACAATAAACACTTTCTCTGTACCGGTATAAGCGGGGTATCGAATGCGGGTGGGCACACGGGTTTACCAGCAGCGTCGAGGAAACAACGAAATGTCTCGAGTTTCCTCACCGTGAGAGCCAACACGGCGGAAACCGGAGGCCGTCCTGTCGACCCCGTGGCCGACATCACCAAGTGGATGGTAGCGATGAGAGGTGGAATAATGGACGGATCGTAAACCTGGTTCCGGACGATCAGTTCGCAATTCGTGAAAAGAGAACGAAATAAAAATCTCACGATGTCCGCACCTAATATGACGTCTGGATTCGCCTCCGCAACCAGCTCGCGTATGGAGGATATCCCATCCGTGTCCATCGCCGAGAGCCAATCCAGCTGCCTGAGGTGTACGCGTTGGTGCCTGGACGACGCATCTACCAATCTGTAACCACGTCAAAGTCCACAAGAAACCCTCCCAACGTACTGCACGGTAAATTGAGGTTGTCCCGGCAACGTGAGAGCACAATATGATTCACGTCCGTCAACCATATGGATGGTTCGGAACCCCCCTCAGCTGGAGTGTCGAGTTGGATGACTGCGACAACAAGACCCAGATATCCGACGCCCGATCCCAACTCGAGGATTCGTTTCCCCACCACACATTCTATCAAGCGACACCACATTGTCAGATTGCTGATCGGGGGAACGAAGCGGCTGCAGTCGACCTGGGTGTTTTCCAAGCCACTCAGCTAAGGCATGCGCGGCCGGCCAGGTCTTGAGGCCGGTCGTACCCTGTTCGATCGTCATACGAGACTCTAGCAATGTTATACGATGAATTGCATTTGAGGCCCCTGGGCGCAGTCGCAAGTAGTAGGTAACATGCGACGGCGCTGGGGATACCGAAGTCCCCGTCAGGGATTGCGGACTCGGAGTAGACCGGACCAATTCCACCACGCGGTCGTATATCCTTGCGTCTATTTCGGTATCCTGGCCAATAACCCAGTCACGAAGCGCAACCCCATACGGATGGTGTATGCTCACCTCGTCGCCAATCAGGGCTTCAAGTCCCTGAAGGGCCCACTTCCAGAACTTGAGCTGGTACTCGGGGGCAGGCGGGTATGCACTGAGATGTGGATCAAGCAGGATCTCATTCAACAACGTGTCGTGGTTGCGCTGGAATGCCCCCGGAGACGTAGATGGTAGATGAAGATAGACGAGCGGGGTCAATCGAGCATAAGCTCGAACGAGAGCGTCCATTCGGGGCCAATCCAAAACAATCCCACCAGGCGACCTGAAAATCGCGGTGCCTAATGATTCAAATATTCAGAGTCGGCCGAGTGAGGAGGGTTCCCTGGTTGTCGCGGCAAGCGCCGGGCAATGTCTGTGGTGGTGGCGCTAGTGAAAACTTCCGACCCCCGCCTCCGTTCAACGCTCGCCAGCCGTACCGTATTGGAGGAACCTCCTTTCTTCCTTTGCGTCCTACTATTGCGGCTGATCCATATTCGTATGGACCACAGGCCGGAACGCCAGACTTTGACAGCGGTAAAGTCGTTGATCCAGGTTCATCAAACAGGTACGAACCACGACCCCCAAACGTGGACGTTCATTTCTCCGGGGGGCGCTCATGTACCACACGGCTGTTAGGAACGGTGTGGATATGACTCTGGAATATGTAGAGATGATCACCGTGATCACCGACCCGTCATCGTTGGGAAGATCGTGCGCAAACCCACCTCGCGGGCACCGTGGTCACGTTGGATTGTTGTCCCAGGCAAGAGACCTGTCGCGTAGACTACGTTGCACTGGCTTACCGGGCGCCGGCGCGCATGTCTGCCTCGAAGTCTCAGTTCACACCCCACCGAAACTGCGGGAGGGGAAACCGAAAACCCGACCCTACTCCACTCAAAGGACTTTCGAGCTGGGTAACTGGGTTTGAGTGACTTACCTCATCCCGATACTCAATTGACTTCTGTGATGGATGTATTGGTTGAGGTGTTTGTGACGAGGACCAGAACCAGCGAAGGTACATGACACCGTCGGCTTCTCGGCTTTCTCGAACGTTTCTGACCAACAGGACCCTCCTCCGTACGCGTCCACAGTCTTACCTTGGGGCATCCTCTCCGGCCGTTGCCTTTCATCTCTCGTCACCTCGTTATCACAATCCAGTGTTCGGGTGCACCAAAGCGCTAGAGCCTACACAGGCTCACGGGGACCTGCCAAAATCCCAAAAAACGGGATCTAATCCTAAAAAGGAGGTGGGTGACAGCCGTTCCGACCGCTCTCTTAACTTCACGAAACCCTACTACTTGTTTTTTTTGGTGTAGTGGCATGCACTGGGCATGTCTGGACTTGCACCCGGAACCCTACTACCCGCTTGCCCTGGATCAGATCATTCTCCCGAGTAGCGATCCCCTTGCTTTGGAATCCCCTTTCCGCGGCCTTGACCTGTATGCTAGGGCACCGCTGTTCGGTCCTCTCACTGGGGGCAATGAAGTGCTTTTCCATTGAGGGCATGACGATTTTGCGCTGGGGTTCGAATCAGCCCTTTCAAGGTAAGGTTTAGAGAGGAACCCTTGAAACCGATGGAATGAAATACCTAGGGGCTAACTAGTACGCGGTTCCGCCTGGCCCCTTCATTCACTTGGTCCTTTGGATTGATTCGAAGTTACGATGTACTCAAGATCTCTGCAACACGTCAATGCCCCCGCATCTCCCATCCATACCTGGCTCGGGTGTGCCACAAGTCGTCCAGTCGTTTGTGGAACGGTCGGCTGATCATCGTGTCGTCCAACTCTTGTACGATTTTTGGAAGCCCTTCTGGTTCTTCGACGAGGTAACCAATGGCTCGCGGTGTCTGGTCACTCTTACGCGGGTTTATCGGTCAACAGTTTGCTGTTCCCTCACAAAACACCCTGTTTTCCGCCGTATGCTCTTATGGGCATCGTGACCTATAGACCTTCCATCGCATACACTTGGGCGCCTATGTACCCGCTCGCTACCAATTTTCCCTGGCGGTCGGCGGGCGGTTTCCTACCTCAAATTTGGGAGGATTTACACAGCATTTGTCCTGGGCATTGAGCTTGCCCAAGTATCCTGACCGCTACCCGCCTATCAAAGGTAAGTCGAAACCGACAACAGGGAACCCCGGCTGATCCCCTCAACCGCGTCGTCGTGATTCCACTCCCATACCATCCAGAAGCGCCACCGCGTGACCATATGTTATCGTAGTGCGGTGAGGGGAAGGTGGAATCGTTCAACCGATGCGCGGCACTATTACGCGAGCCGATCCGTTGTCATTTGAAGGAGGTCAAAAGCGGAAGGTGATGACAGATGACACCTCGGGTTCAATCTGTGACTTCAGTACTCATCCTCTCCGTCGACCCCGTAACCCGACAATTCACAGAAAACGACTAGGCTCGGGCCCGTTCCGTTAGCAGGCAGGCAGTGGCAGAAACCAGCGATACCCCCCTCCCCTATTGGTGTATGCGCATTCCCATGACGGCAGAGCGCGTTCGGTAGTCAATCCCCACCCGCCCGTTTTGTTAGTTCCCAGGACCGTGAGGATTTGCCCTGTCGAGATGGGAACCGACCACCCAGGTGAGCGGACGATTCAATCTTCTCAAACGAGAAAAAAACGCTGCCGCTACTTGGAAATCGATTCCCAGATTCCAACATACTGAGAATCTCGTTCGCAGTGCATTCACAGAAACCAGAGGGGCTTACACAGGAAATGGTGGCCTGAACGTAATGCATAACCCGTCGGCCCGCGCCTTTTGGGGGAACGCATTCAAGATCGATCAATAGTATGGATTTTGGGTTCGTTCCACTCTCTTGAATAATGACATGAAGTTATGCCACGCGTTCCTGTATTTATAAGTACTGTGCGGCCATATATAACCCCCCCGATGCAAAGAGCACCTCAAGAGCGACGGACCCTACCGAAGATGACTTCTCACGACCCTTACTTCAGCATAACGATCCCACACCCGTACTCACACTCAACCACTCATGGCTCTGTACGTTGTTGCTCCCTTGCCTCCCCGGGGTGTTACGAATGATTTCGTTAGCCCCAACCTGTCGAAGACGGCACCGCCCCCGCCTCCGCCGACGCTGTGCAAGGATACCGAGACCCTCATTCCATTGGCATTCCTCATCCTATCCTAGGTATGATCGCCGTGACCGTAAGTTAAATTCCCCTACACTTCCGACACCCTCTCCTCATATACCCTCAGCTCTCCGATGGCACAGTGAAGGTCTATGGTCCTCCTCTTCTCTATGGTCCTCCTCATTGTCATGTTGGACCCAACGGTCAAGAGTGGTGCGAGGGACCATTTCATTATCACGTCAGACCAGACGGCCCAGAGTTTCCACTCCTCTTGCGTGAGCTCGAGGGCCGGCGAGTGAGGGTCCCTCAACATCCGTACACATGCGGTAACACTCAGAAAGAGTGGCGACCGAAGGTTGCCATCTACTTTTCCACGGGTGGCCGCCTCGGAGTGAAGCTGACCGACGCGCTTCTCGGAAAGTTCAGTGG
>Ga0307516_10009577_pt1 | contig 10787 bp, 15 predicted proteins | sample 19_EM_MG_FD_203310 | JGI IMG/M metagenome (GOLD analysis project Ga0307516, IMG submission 203310) | Populus trichocarpa ectomycorrhiza microbial communities from riparian zone in the Pacific Northwest, United States - 19_EM | ecosystem: Host-associated > Plants > Roots > Unclassified | place...
ACGCTCTTGGTTGATATTACTGGCACTCGGAACAGGAGAATAGTATATATGAGCGATTGCTGAATTTCCGGAGGTGTGAAGATAAGAATCAGGAGCATCGGAGGAGACAGAAAGTTCTGCGTGCATAGGAGGCTTTGCTGTTTGGACATGGGTAAGTTGAAACCCAACCCTTGGTACAGTAGCACATGCAGGGACATCATGGTGCGGTTTGCAGGTGGCTGCGAAGTCGCTATGGTTCGAGTCCGGTAGCCCTCTATATCCAACCATTTCCGCGGTCTGCGCCACAATGCGTGGATTATCAGAGATACAGGAGCTTCGGAAATCATGCAACATTAATAATGCCTCGTCACCATCGGCCAGAATGTCAATTGAAACGGCCTCCGCGGGAGGAGAGAAGGCAAAAACACGCTCTTCTTGTGGCGCAGAGAATAGTTCTTTAGAAGCAGGCACAGAATCCCTGGGGGTGTTTGAGGAAAACACTGGTGTTTGTGGCAGGTCATGTGTCTCTAAATCATCGAAAGTACTCGCCAACCAGTCAGGAACAGTGCTGGCCTGCGCTCCTGAGGAAGCCTAATGTGCAATTATAAAGGGATCAGATTTACCAGGGAACATGCATGTATCCGTACCACAGCACGGTCGAAACCAGCCTGTCCACGGAAGAAAGACATCAGATCGATATTCCAAGACCATCACATTTTCAGTACCGAGATATCCTTTTCGGTACTGTGGGGCGTGGTGTTCGGGACACCACGGCTCCCAGCAGTGCTGGAATATCGTGCCTGGCGTCGCGATCGTCCCGTTCCAAATTGTCCCTGGTCGCATATGGTATTCATCGTGGCCACCATGCGATCGAAACACGTATTCAAGCCAAGCTTATAGCGCTTTGGCGTCGGTTTATCCAGCTTGGCTACATAAAAAAAGACCTTTCATTTAATTAATGAGTAAAGGTGGTTTGTGGGTAACCTTTTCTACTGATGAAGGTTAAGGGAAGTGGATTCTGGAAAAGATTCGCGAGAGCAAACTAAGGTACTTTACCTTGGCCTAGTGCGTGCCCCTGACGAGGAGTGACCTTCATCGAAGTGTAGAAACGCTGTAGAAGACAGCCGGTGTTTTCGTTTGCTTTCCACTGCGAACATACGGCTATGTCGCAGTAGTAGTAGGTGCCTCCCCCAGGCAGACGTAGGATGTCGAAGGGAAGGCAACTCAGCGGGCCGCCACCTGCAACCACTCTAGGAAACCGAATAAAATTACATAAATAACCCCTAAGCTTTGTCTGGTTACCCCAGCACGTCTTGTATAGTAAGACTAGGCCGTTTTATGTAAAACTCGGACGGAGCACCAAGAGTTTATCGCAGCTGCTCGGTCTACCTCTTTCACTCCTTTGCAGCACCCGAGTAATATCGTCCTCTCGCATTACTATGACGCCCAGAGGCCCTACTAGGTCATCTCTGAGAAAAGAACATGCATGGCTGTTGAACAAATTTGATCCGCTGTATTCTTCTGAAGAACTGCCGCTATACACATCGCACGTCTCGAAACGAGGATACGCAAATGGATGGAAGATACGCTTGCTCACGCTGGCCGTGGCCGTCCTGTTGGTCGTCTTTCTCCAAAACAGTCACCAACACCGTAATTCACCGCACCCAACTCCTTCACTGACCCGGAACCCTGCACATCTAATCTCTGCGAAACACGGTGCAGTCGCATCTGAAAATGGACGCTGCTCGCAGATCGGCGTCGAGGTGATGAAAGACGGAGGGAATGCCGTCGATGCTGCTATTAGCTCTGCATTTTGCGTTGGCGTCGTCAACATGTTCTCGTGAGTCCCCCCTCTTATCCACAGAAATGCCTCCCCCCATCTCATCAACTGAAAGGTCAGGTATTGGCGGCGGGGGATTTATGACAGTTCGTATACCTCCAAAGGAGCCTAGCGGAGTGTCCGATGTCTATACGGTCGATTTCCGTGAAACTGCTCCAGCCCTTGCGAATACGACGATGTATGCCGGGAACCTATCTGCCGCCAAATATGGCGGATTATCTGTAGCTGTACCAAGCGAACTCCGTGGGTTCGCCGAGGCGCATAAGCGGTGGGGCTTTCTCCCTTGGAGCAGGCTTGTCCAGCCTAGTGTGGACTTGGCGAAGGAATGGACGGTCGATGTGACACTAGCTCGACGCATTCACACGCAAGTAAGTGCTTGCAATTCCGCATTACGATTATCTGATGGTTTTATAGAAGTACTCGGACTTCATATTGAAGGATGAAGACTGGAGAGGTATGTTCGCACCGGAAGGAAGACTTCTCTTGCAAGGAGAGACCATTCGAAGAACAAACTACTCTCGCACCCTCGCGAGTATTGCATCTGATGGCCCGGATACATTCTACAGTGTATGTATAGCAGTTTCGATTCCTAATGCGCGTGTTGAGGGCGGTTCGCAGGGCTTTATTGCCGATGCAATAGTTCGTAGGGTTCAAGGATCTGGAGGAATTCTTACACATGCAGACTTAGAGGGCTATAGTGTCAAAGTCGAACGGGCGCTCGAGGGCACGTATCACGATAAGAAAGTCTATACAACCCATGCACCTACATCTGGACCGGTGCTACTTCATATGCTCAACTTAATGGAGCGGTACAATCTCGCCGAAGAAGGTAGAACAGAATTGAATTTCCATCGTCTTGTTGAAGCACAAAAATGTGAGCGCAAGTTTAGTCGCCCTTCTCTTACTTACCCCGAGTCATGGCGTAGTTGGCTTCGCAGCAAGGTGAGGCTTATCAAAGAGTGCTTAGTAGGTCGACTCACTAGAATACCAGGACGAAAATAGGAGACATGGCATATTTGCTCAATAACACTGCCCGCATCGCTGAAATACCTACCAAGAAATACGCAGATATAATAGCAGCTAACTTGACAGATGTGAGTCCTACGGCCGTCGCTTACTAGATTTCCTTACTCTCTCAGGATCGTACACATCCTATAGAGTATTACAATCCCGAGTTCGATATTCAGACGGACCACGGCACCGTACGCCATTTCTTTTGCTACTCGAGTGATTGACACACCTGATATCTCCAGAGCCATACATCAACAATAGACAAGGATGGCATGGCCGTTTCCCTGACCACCACGATCAACCTGGTGTTTGGCTCCCGACTGATGGATCCAGAGACGGGCATTATCTTCAACGACGAGGTAATGTCGCTCATAGACTACCATTTGTGCGTACTAACGGGTGCTAGATGGACGACTTTGCTATCCCTGGGGTGCCTAATGGCTTCGGCCTATGGCCGTCACCATGTAAGTCGCTTGCCATAGGACATGTTCCTGGGTTGACCATAGGGTCAGACAACTACCCAGAACCAGGGAAGAGACCCCTGTCCTCAGTAACACCCACGATAATGGAATATGAAAACGGATCATTCTACCTTGCCATCGGCGGTTCGGGGGGACCCCGAATTCTGACTTCAGTGTTCCAGGTTATCCTAAACTTGGACTGGGGCCTAGACGCCAGCCAAGCAATCGAGTATGGTCGTGTGCATGATCAGCTGCTACCAGCAGAGGTCAAAGCGGATTATTTCGTTGCGGATGACCTCCTTGACTCCCTAAGAGACAGGGGACACAATGTTACTGGCGAGTTTTCTTTATATCCCGCAGGACGTGGAAATGACTGATCCTGGCATCATTTCTGCAGTTAAAGAAATCGATGGTGTGGTTCAGACTGTCCTACGAAGGGATGGCGTTATTTACGGTACGTGATACGCCCATTAACCTCTAGCCCCTTCCAAATGCTGATGACGGTCGATAAAGCGGCGAGTGATTCGAGGAAGAACGGTATTGCCGCAGGTTATTAACCACCAAACAAGTGGATATCAGGTTCTGGCTGGAAGGTAGCTAGTATTGGTTTATATGAAAAACGGGGAAGTTGTTTGCATTGGAGCATGAGATGTCCTCGTGGAAGGCTGAGATCAATTGATGCACCACCAGCAAAGAAGCGTTCCGGTTATGATACTTGAGGTAATAACTACTTTGTTATATGAATGATTTTTTTTTTTTGGATCAAGCTCTTGCATGAACTAGGAAATGTTTTTGGTAAACTGGTGCCACGGGTCCGTTCTTATCGGAGTTTGAAACCTGAAGCGGACACCGGCCCACCAACACCTTTATTGTATGTACACGCAGTACAACACATACACGTATACTTTACAGACGATTTGCATTTGTGCTGCCAACACTGACATAGATCCGGTGTTTCCATGGATAATGTGGACTGGGATCTCGTGGCTGCGGACGTTGGGCTTCTCACCCTAGCGAGCCTCTCCATTTTTGCAGGAGCGTTCGGTTCTCTTCCAGTACGTGCCAATCCGTCCGAGGGAATACTCACCGCGTTGACGTTGATAGGCCCGTGGTACAAAGTTGCCGAAGAGTCTCCTCAGCCCCGACGACGACGACGAACTCGAGGACATACCAGAGCGAGTCTCATCTAATGACGCGTGGATATTCCCAATTGTACGTGCACTTGAGTGGAGACTGGCGCGATCTTATGATGGTGTTCCTCGAAGATTGGGTCTGTCGCGCTGTTTGGAATATATCTCATTGTCAAGCATTTTGGGAAGGAATGGTTAAACTGGTTCTTGGCTTGGTATTTCTCATTTATAGGAGCATTATGCGTCTGGAAGGTGAGAGTGCGGGTACAGCCTTATATATTTCCAACCGCAACTTCATTCACACACCCAGAGTGCTGTATCCTTTTCCAGATTGGTTGTGGGGAACGAACGCTGGAAGAAGTTCGACAGAGTCCGTGTTTTCATACTCAAAGGACCGCGAGGTTAGCAAGGTGCTGTCAAGCATGTGTAGTGACTAACGACAAGTTGCAGAAGTATCCTCGTTGTCTTTGAGGACTCCAACGGTACTATTGTTACCGGTATGTCTGGTGCCTTCCATCCTGTACATATCGAGTGGCAGCCATCGGAAGTCTATTTTGTTGACGAACATTCTGGCGCTCGCACTTTCCCATAATGCACTGACCATGATGAAACTGGACTCTTTCCGGACAGGCTGTATCCTGCTGTCTGGGCTATTCATTTATGATATTGGCTGGGTATTTGGTACCGAAGTGGTGAGCTGACTGAGGCTGAAAGATGGGACAGGTGCTGAGTCATCTGTCAGATGGTGGAAGTTGCCACGTCACTGGATGTTCCCATCAAGATCCTATGGCCGAAATCCCTCTGGTTCACTTGGGAAAGAGGGGCCACTATGCTTGGACTCGGCGATATCGTCATACCTGGCACATTCATCGCCCTGGCACTTCGTTATGACTACGTTCGTTCCCAAAATGCCAAGTTCACGAAGCCTTATTTCACGGTCACATTAACGTCCTACGTCGCCGGTCTGGTGAGCACGATGGTGGTCATGCACGTGTTCGGCCGAGCGCAGCCTGCTTTGCTGTACCTGAGGTAAGTGGTACTGCGGGAGCGAAGTGTTCTCTGTGTGGTTCGCTCGTTATGCTGGTGGTGGTGGTCAGGGTCAGCCTACTGACGTGCTTGTCAACATGCTCGCGTGTCTGTCTGGGTGTGCACACATTACGCGTGTCATCCACGTCTGGATCAACATCAAACACATCAACAACTCGGCTCCAGCCCTGCATGTGTTTTCTCCTTCCTTGTTACGGCATTCATTCGTGGAGAATTCCGAGATGCATGGGGCTGGTCAGATGACCCTGAGGAGACTAGTCCCGTTGGAGCAAGCACGCTAGATTCGGCGCCTCCGATGTCCCAGGGCGTCGACGTACCCAAAGAAGACACGGGTGGGGAGGATGCAGAGGGGGAGACGAAGCCGAGAAAGAGGAGGGGAGGCGAGAGACATAGGGATGGGCGATGTTAGAACGGGGGATGGGTATTCCAAAGGCAGCACGGAGGGATATGAGCCATTAGTGGCCGTGCCTGGAGGTGAACTCAAAAGTGCGGAATAGGCATCCAGACTAACAATGAGGACGCATTGGACGAGAGAGAGAGTTGGCGGCGTCGAGTTGCTCTGTTGGGACGACGAGAGACGACAGTTTGCCAGACATGCGTTGGTAGACGACACTAGGGCGAATAAGTCTACGTAGCTGACATGTGAATTGGGGGTGTTCGGGGGGTCGAGCGAGTGTCGGCCACGGTCCGTAGATGAGATTGAAGCCCTTCTCTTCGACCCACTCTGTGACGCCTTCCCTGGTCTGTACCCACATCCTAGTAGTACTCGCAGTCCCATGGGCCTCTTGTCTGCGACTACGCCTGCTCTCCACGCCCCCCTTGCCCCCCGTCCCTGCACGTCCAGCGAACGCCCCTCCGTCGACACCTCCTTTTCCTCTTCTGCATATTCTGCTGAACACAGTCCACACTCCGCCATATCCCCGTCCCTGCTCTCCCCCCCTTCCTGGTCCAGCCATCCTCCCTCCCACCTTCACCCCAGCCCTCCCTACATGCTCCATCAGCCCATCCCTGCCTCACATCTCTCCAGCAATACCTCGGATCACCACCACCACCACCACTCCTCCATGCACCCCGTCCCTCCCACCGACTGGAACACCGTTTTCTCGCCCCCACATCCCTCGTTCTTCGCTGGCCTCCCACCACAGGGCGTCGCCCCAAACACCGCTACCAACCATGACCACCGTCATGTCCTCTCAAATACTAGACCCCACGCCGCGATCAAGACTAGCGACCACTCCCATCCCTCTTCCTGGTCCAACACCATCTCTCCATTTTCTGCTTCTCCTGTACATCAACATCCCAGACCCTCCATCCCAGGCCCTTCGATCGACAGGACCCCATCGGCCCACGATGTCGTGCCCTCCCCCACACAACCCCAGCACATCAACTCCTCGAGACCGCCCAAGATCGTCGATGCCAGGCGCATACTAGTGAGTCCAGACACCCACCCCCATCTCTCGTTTGATGCATAACTCCTTTCCACCGCAGAATTCCGATGCGGCCACAGCGAGCGCCCACCAGAACCGAAGCACGAACCCCCTTCCGTCCATGGTGCACCCGAATTTCCTACCCATGCCTCCTGTCAACTATTCAGGGTATAACGTCCCCGTGAACCGGCCAAACGTGGGCATTCCACCCTCATCGTGGATGTCATCCCAAGCTAGCCCTTCGTCACCCTGGTATTCGCCTGTAGCCCAGCTCCAGAATGGCATTCCTACCCAGGACCCTTCCCCTCTTCCTGGTCCCAAACCCTCACCACCATCCACTACCGGATCGCTCTCCCTCGACTCCAAAAATGCCATTCTCAAAGACATACTGTCCGATCATTTCTTCAACTCACCAAGCAACGAGGCTGGCCCGAGCTCGTTTACCTCTCCTAGGTTGTTGTCGGGCTCCCCCGATCTTCAGTCCTCTACTCTCCCACCCTTGGAAACTGACCCCGACAAACTAGCCAAACAAGATCCCCTCGCAACGCAGGTTTGGAAGATGTTCGCAAGGACGAAGGCTCATCTCCCTCACGCTCAACGCATGGAGAACCTCACCTGGCGAATGATGGCTTTGGCGCTCCGGAAAAAGCGGGATGAGGAAGAGGAGGGAAAGCTTGCCGATGCCTCCACCGACAACGTCAGGATCAAGGACGAAGTCTCGACCCCATCGACTCTGACTCCCCCAACCGAAACCGTCTCTGGCGAGCAGAGGGGCAGGCCCATCGCCAAGAATAAGGGAAAGGTGCGAGTCGTTGGATTCGATGGCACCAACCAGGACGGCACCGAGGATGACGAGTGAGTGTCCACCTTTCCTCCCCCCCTTTTTTTTTGTCTTCATTCAAGACCCCCGTCTGCAGTGTCATCCCCATGGACTGGCGGGCTGTAAGTAGATCACGCTCACGGATCTCCATGGATTGGAGGCCCCAAAGTCGCTCCCGCTCACGGCCACCGCTGGCCATGGGCTACGATCAAGGTATCATGTCCGCTCAATTCGATGGTCAGATACCTTTCCCCTCGAGTGGATATATGCGTCGTAATACCGGCGACACGAGAACCTCTTCAAGCATACCCATCCCGGGTACGTCCGCCCTGCCTGCTAATCGTCACCCTTCGTCGTCGCTACAGTCCGCATTATCCGCCGTCCAAGAAGGCCCTGTGCCGGTGCAATACAGTCGCCACAACGCGCCTGTCCATCAAATGACACATTCGCTGTCCGCTCTCAATACTCCCGCCTTCCATCCTTCTTCTCTCCCGTCGTTCGGGCTCCATGGTTTGTCCAAGTTTCCCATGGAGGAGCAACAACCCAAACCCCGTGTGTTCCCGAGGCACGTGCGCAAGACGAGCTTTGACCACACCGTGGAGAGGGAGGGAATATTTGTCGGACCGAGTGGCAGACACCAGGTGAATGGCAAGCCCTTGTCGCCGGATAGCCTCCTGGGGCAGAAGCGACCTGCTGAAACACCTCACGCTGAGAGCCTGTTGCGTGCTGATCCCTCCAACATCGTGGGTCACGATCCGCGGCCATCCCAGCCCCAAGATGCGGATCAGTACGTCACCAATGGTTCTTTTCCCTCGACGACGTTCAATTTCAGCTGTGCGCCGTTTGAGGGGATGTTCGACCTGCCAGCGCACGGCAATTCCATCGCGCATAATGAGTTCTGCCACATGCTGCACCCTTCCGACGACGGCCAGCCATCTTTCCACGATTCTGCCCCACACTCACTCAATGGTGTGGCTTATACGCCCTCCGTAGGCTCTCCTTCGGGCGTCAACGACGGTCTGTCTGTGGCTGTGGCTGGTTATGCCCATCCCAATGCAGGCAATTACATCACTGACGACCTCGAGTGTCACCACATCCTCGGCCTTCCCTTCTCCACGCTTGATCCCAGCGTGGGTCTTGCTCAGGGTACATATACCGTTGATCCAACACACATCCTTCCCGTGGAACACGGTGGCGATGTCCTCTTGCAGAGCTACCACGCCAGTCCGTCGAGCGACTGGGGGAATGGTGTGCCGACCTCAACCACGGCTTCACCTGAGCCCTACACCACGTCCAGCGCATCGTCTCCGCCATCTTTCGAAGGTGTCTCCAGCTCCAATGCACGCACGCAGAGCCGTAGAATCGCGTCGACGAAGCGGGTGGCACAGGATCTGCAACGGAAGAAATCGGTGTCCGGGCCTGGTAATACTGCTGCAGATTCCCGGTCATCCACAAGTACACCTGACCTGACACTAGAAGGTTGTAGCGGTGCGCCTGCCAAGGGCAGCAGCGACGACGGCGAACAGGCACCTACGTCCTGTACAAACTGTCAAACGACGAACACCCCACTGTGGAGACGCGATCCTGAAGGGCAGCCGTTATGTAAGGCGGGATTTGGTTTTGTCCCGAGATGCCAAGCTGATTGGATGTTCTTTTTTTTTTTTCCTCAGGTAACGCCTGTGGACTATTCTTTGTAGGAGTTCCGCGAGTGTTTTGTGGACCGAACGCTAACCTACTCGTTTAGAAATTGCATGGGGTGGTGCGTCCGTTATCGTTGAAGACAGATGTCATTAAGAAAAGGTTAGTATTTATTTGTCCCTTTTTTTTTTTTTTTCGCTGACAGTCGAATCTCACCGTCACGGGGGGCTTATCACACAGGAACCGCGCTTCGGGTGCGCCAAATGGCAACGCACGCAAAGGTGGCTCAGGGTTGCCCAAGCTTGCGTCCTCCTCTTCGCGCCCACGCGCCTCCACCGTGAGCACGCTCCCCACTGGCTTGGCGGGCGCTCGCGGGACACCCAACAGCAGCAGTAGTAATAGTCGACCAGGAATTGGTCCGACCCCGCCTGAAGCGTCCTTGAAGAGACAGCGGCGAACATCGACAGCTCTTCTAGACCCGTCGACGCCGGTCGTCCGTAGGGGAACTGAGCCCAATGTGCAATCGTGATTCTTCTCTTAGTACCCCTGTTGTATTCATCGCATTTGTTCCACGTATATTTTTTTCTTGTCTGGATTGTAGGATGATATGCCCATAGATTATTATCTCTCTCCCCTTTTCTCTCTTTTCCGACTTAGCATGCATATAGGTGTATGACTGTTTCCTGCAAGCTACTATGATGTTGTTGCTTCTACTAGTATAATTTGATTATTGTTCCCCCAAGCTGGTGCACAAAAAATCAATTGCTCGTGATCTCGGATAAGTTTCTCGTCGACATCATAACGTACGACTTTGTTCGTCCCCTCACGTCGACGGACGCTTCTAGTACGACCTCCGTTCCCTCTGCACTCCCCCTCCGCTCGTTGGCAAGCTGGCGTCCTTTTTCAAGAATGTCGCAGGAACCCAGCAGTCGCGTACGCCGGCGAACCCCTCTTCCTCGCTTCTGAATGGGCTCCTGCCCGTCGCATCGAAGGACATAAAAGTTAGCCGACGTGTCTCCCGAACGGAGCTTGATTTTGAGCAGGCGTTACGCGCGGGCGGAACCGTGGTGCTGAAGGAAAGCGTTGATGTAAACTCGCTGGGCGCAGTGGACACTCCCAGATCTCATTCCAAGAACCAGCTTTCTCGTTCTGCACACGAGTTTGCCTCCCCCACTCCTCCGCAGAAAGAAATGCGGACGCCTCGAGTCCCGCAGGCACCCGCCACGCCTGTTGTCGTGCCCCCTACGCCCTCGCCCTCTTCCTCTTCGTCCAACGAAGTGTTCTATGACGCTGAAGACACTGACAATATGCCATCCAAGCGACGCTCCATCTATCGGTCCCCGGGAACCTCGAGCAGTCCCGATCTGGCCACCCTCGCCCGAAGGGCAAAAGAGCGCGGCACCGTCGTCCCGGCTAAGCTCGTCCAGAGCCAGA
>Ga0307516_10009578_pt1 | contig 10786 bp, 12 predicted proteins | sample 19_EM_MG_FD_203310 | JGI IMG/M metagenome (GOLD analysis project Ga0307516, IMG submission 203310) | Populus trichocarpa ectomycorrhiza microbial communities from riparian zone in the Pacific Northwest, United States - 19_EM | ecosystem: Host-associated > Plants > Roots > Unclassified | place...
TCATGTAACTAAAATAACTCCTTAGAAAGCAAATCAAAACAAATAATGAAACTTAATTTACAATCAATCCAGTGTTGAAAGATGAAATTGAAAAACAAATATCAATGAAAAAAAAGGAAAAAATACTTGAGTCAACCCGAATTAACCAGCCAAACCCATGACCTAGATAATGAGACTGAGATAATCTTATAAAAAAAAAAGAAAAAAAGAAAAACTAAAATATGAAACCTAATTCCAAATCAACTATATATTGAAAGATGGAATTGAGAAAAAATTAAACTAAAAAAAAATTCGAGTTAATTTGCGACTCGAGATAATCAATCCCAATGTTGAATGATGAAATTAAAAAAAAATAAAAAAATAATTTGAGTTAACTCGAATTAACTCACCTAACCCGTGACCCTGATAATATGACTAGGCTAACTTTATAAAAAGGTAAAAAAAAAAAAAGTTATGAAGTTTAATTCCAAATCAACCAAATTTTGAAGAATGAAATAAAAAAATAACAAAAAAATTTAACTTGAGCTAACCTATCATACTTGTGACCGAGTCATAAGATCAAGATAATCTTATAAAAAAAAAAAAAATAATTGACCCAAGTCAACTTGGGTGAAACTATTAAACCTGCGACTAAGATCATGAAATTGTGATAACCTCATGAGAAGTAAATCAAAACAAATTATGAAATCTAATTTTTAATTAACTCATTTTTGAAGGCTGAAATTGAAAAAAATCAATTTAAAAATAGGATACAATAAAATGACCTGAGTCTAATCGGGTTAACCTATAAAACACGTGACCATAGTTATAAGATTAGGATAACCTCACAGAAAGCAAACTAAATCAAATCATTAAACTTAATTCATAATCAACTCAATATTAAAGGATGAAATTAAAAAAATACTAATTAAAAAAAGAAAAAAAAAACTCAACTCAACAGGGTTTACCTGCCAAATCTGCAACTCGAGTCGTATGATCAAGATAACCTAATAGAAAATAAATTAAAAAAAATCATGAAGTTTAATTCCTAATAAACCTAATATTAAAATATAAAATTAAAAAAATATTAATTAAAAAAAATTTAAGTTAACCTGTTAAACCCGTATAAACCAAAACAATGTTGGTATTTTTTTTGAAAATTTAATGTATTAAAAAATAACCTACATGTTGAAACTTTTAAAGAAAAAAAACAATCAATTTTCTAAAAGGAAAAGGATTAAGATATATAGTTTTACAAACTTGAAGGACTAAGATATAATTTATATCAAAATTAGGGACTAAATAAACAATTTACTCAGTACTATGCACACAGCTTTATCTTCTTGTTTCCACCCTGCTCGCCCCTCTCTATCCTCCTCCTCCCCACTCCCCCCTCTTCGTTAAACCCTATAAGCCTCCTTTCTCTCTTCTCAATCTCCAAAACGACGCCGTTAACACCATCAAATGAACCCTTCTCTCCTCGCTTCTTCACCTTCCACTCCTTTCCTCTCCCCAATCCCTCTCAAGCTCACTCCTTCCTCTCTAACCCTCCCTAAACGCCACCGTTTTCTCGTCTCCTTCCCCCGCAGCTCCGCCGCCGAAACCCCCTCCACCGTCACCTTAGAATCAAAACCCGATAATGTTTTTGGAGGAAAGAGAGAGCTAACAGGTATTCAACCTATAGTGAGTAATCTCTCGCCGACGCTAAGATTGGCGAGCTCGGCGATAATCCTAGCTGGAGCTTTAGCTGCTGGGTATGGTTTAGGGACTAAGTTCGGTGGCGGGTCTCGGAATTTGGCACTTGGCGGTGCTGCTGTGGCCGGGGCAGCTGGTGGGGCGGTTGTTTATGCATTGAATTCGGCTGTTCCGGAGGTTGCGGCGATAAATTTGCACAATTATGTTTCTGGGTTTGATGATCCCATTCAAGTTAGTAAAGAGGAGATTGAAGGCATTGCTAAAAAGTTAGTTACCTTTAATTTTATTTTGGCTTCATTGTTAAAGTTTTGATTTTTATTGCTTTTTTGCCAAAAAGTTGGTGCTTTTTAGCAAAACTTTTTTGGTTAATGTTTTGATGTGTTTTTGTGCATGTTGGCTATAGTTAAGATCATGTGTGCAGTGTGATTTTTTTTTTTTTTTGGTGAATTTGAGTTGAAAGTTGTTTATTTTTGGATTGGTTTATGATTGTATTGGTGTTTTGTGCTTAAGAGACTTGAGTTGTTGTGTGTTTAGCTTTACTTTTTGTTAGTTTTTGAAATTTATTTGTGAATGCTGAATTTTGCAGATATGGTGTGAGCAAGCAAGATGAGGCATTTAATGCGGAGCTTTGTGATTTATACAGTCGGTAGGTTAGAATCGATGTTGAATTTGTTTTTAGTAATTTTTTGTTGAAGAGTTTGCTTTTGGAGCTTGTTTTCATTCTTTGCTAACATTTTGGTTATTTCACCTTGATTTCGGTTTAGGTTTGTGTCCTCTGTCCTTCCTCCTGGGGGTGAAGAGCTTAAAGGGAATGAAGTTGAAACAATCATTAATTTTAAAAATGCTTTGGGCATTGACGACCCAGATGCTGCTAGCATGCATGTGGAGGTATTGTTGTCTTCACTAGATGCATGCATTTGAAAGAATGAGTATGCTAATGGTTGTATGTGAAGTGAATTTGAGAAATGTTTCCTTACACTGCTATTTTGTGTACTGGTTGGTAGCTTGGGAGGCGGATTTTCAGGCAAAGGCTTGAAACCGGGGATCGTGATGGAGATGTAGAGCAGCGTCGGGCAAGTCATTTGTAATTTTGCTTGTTGGAATCTTAATTCTGGATCTGGAGACATTGGTTAGTGAAAATTTTGAATAAAGATATGGAACTTGACCATTATTACTGTTCTCCAGTGCAGGCATTTCAGAAATTGATATATGTTTCAACTCTTGTTTTTGGAGAAGCATCGTCTTTTCTTTTACCTTGGAAACGTGTTTTCAAGGTCACCGATTCTCAGGTATTTTTTTTTATCAACTGTTTCTATTTCTAGCTTATGTGCACTTGTTTTTTGTAGATAACATTTTCAGCTTCTTGCCACCAGTAGCATATCTTCTGTCCTGTTATTTATATTTTGTCAAAAGTTGACATGCATTGAACTTCTAATTGTTTACTTTTTTATATTCATTCTTCCCAGTTTATTGATATTATGTATTCCTCTTGTTTGTCTCAGGTTGAAATTGCTATTCGTGATAATGCCCAGAGGTTGTATTCTTCAAAGCTAAAATCAGTTGGAAAAGGTAAATTTAACATAAATTGTCTGTAATGTTTCTTTTATTTTGTGTTAGCTGATTTCAGTGGTAAGCAATGTTGTGATTAGTGAATACCAAGCTGTTTATATATTGTCAACTTTTATATATCATGGTTTGGTAGGGTTGCCCATTTAACTTTTATCGATCACTGAGGTGTGGTATGTTTGTGCACTGTAATGGGTGATATCCTAAGTCATTGGTTATCAACAATATCTATTTGATTATTTAGCCAATACAACTATCCACTGCTCTAGTTTTTAATTTCAGGGGATTGATATTTCACTTCCTTTTAGATTTTGTTTATAACACTGGCTGGGGTTGGACCATGGGGGAGGAGGGATTGGAATGCTTAGGCACAAATATTTTATTACTCTGTATACAATATTCTTCATTGGCTTTGTTTCGAAAACAAAATGCTTAGATGATCATTCTACTGATAATATGTATCAAGGATGAGTTGAAAATTCCTTTTGCATTTTTTACCCTTTCTAACATGCTTGTGTTTTTTTTCCCTTTCAAATAGATATTGATGTGGAACAGCTTGTTAGCCTTAGACAAGCACAGATTTCTTGTCGACTTTCAGATGAGGTACCTTCTTCTCAACTTCTCATTGGTGGTCTCTGTGTTTTGGTTCATAATTTTTCATACATGGCACGTTGTGTTTGTGACAGCTTGCAGAGGACTTATTTAGGCAGCGCACAAGAAAACTGGCTGAGAAAAATATTTCAGCAGCACTTGATAGACTGAAATCTAGGACAAGAACAGTGTATGATCTTTTCCACTTGTCTTAAATTCCAGCTTATGAATGTCTTTTCAAGATTTTTATTATTTTAATTTGGAAAAGAAAAGACCTGATGTTTGATATGTTAAAGAATCTGTATTGCTTTACTCTTTGGAACTTTTGGTCAACAGTATCATACATGCTAGCTGTTATGTTATTTGCACCATATAATTAATTTAGGTTTTACAGCCAGGATGTTGTGAAAATTGTGGAAGAGCTTGATAAGATACTGGCATTCAACAACAAGCTTATTTCATTAAAGAACCATGAGGATGCAGCTTCATTTGCCTGCGGAGTTGGTCCAGTTTCTGTATCAGGTTTGGATCCTAGAGGAGCTCTTGCTTTCATGTTTTCAAGGTCAAGTTTTTGACATGTCAGTTTTGAGCTGGTACTAAAGTGTTTGTGCCTTAGGTGGTGAGTATGACAGTGAGAGAAAGATAGATGATTTGAAGCTTCTTTATAGGGCATATGTTACAGATGCTTTATCTGGTGGTCGCATGGAAGAACATAAGGTGATGAATGCTGCCTTACACTTTATTGACGTGTGTAAAAGAAATTTGTTCTTATTAGTACTTGATACCTTACCTTTTCATCACGTTCTATGTACATTGCTTATGTCATAACCCTCTTATATTTTTTTGTAGCTTGCTGCATTAAATCAATTGAAGAATATATTTGGCTTAGGTAAAAGGGAGGCAGAATCAATTACGCTTGACATCACTTCAAAGGTATATCGTAAACGGCTTGCACAGGCTGTTTCAAGTGGTGATTTAGAATTTGCTGATAGCAAAGCAGCCTTCCTACAAAATCTCTGTGAGGAGTTGCACTTTGATCCACAAAAAGCCACTGAGATTCATGAAGGTAACTAACATCAATTGATTGCTAACATCAATGTTTTTAAAATGTCATCCTGAGACCCTTTACAAGTATCTAGAAGATTTTTTTTTGCCTGTTCAGATTTTCTAATGCATAGTGGAGCTAATGCTCCTTTATTTCCAGAAATTTACAGGCAAAAGCTTCAGCAGTGTGCAGCTGATGGAGAGTTGAGTGACGAGGATGTTAAAGCGCTGACTCGTTTGAGAGTCATGCTCTGTATTCCCCAGCAAACTATCGATGCAGCTCATTCTGATATCTGTGGCAGTTTATTTGAAAGGGTAAAATCAATTTTTCTATAATATTTCTGGTTACAATATGAAAGTTTTCCTCAAGTCTGTCTCATTGGTTTGTGTTCTATGCCTCTGCTTCTAGAACTAGTCTGTTTCAATTGGTTTCCTTCGCAACAATGCACCTCTATCTAATTCTAGGTGGTTTCAAGTTGAATTAGGATTAAAGAGGTCAATGGGGACTTGGAGACATCCATGCACTATGGGATAGGGCTGTTTTGAACATTATAAAAGCACGTAATCTGTTCAAGAGAACCATGTTTAGGTTTGTCCAAACTGTATTTTAGATTGTGGAGGTCAGCAGGGACTTAGAAGTGTCTATACTTATTTAATGGGGTTGTGTGGAGTGTACAGAGGGCCGTGTTTCTTGTTTTTGACTGTTCTTTAATCTCTCTATGATTTGCTTGCTTTGAGGATTCACATTTTAAAACTGTATGCGTATATCATTAAGGGTAAGGGTCTTCTCGTGCTGACTTCCTGCAGGTGTCCTGACTCTTCTTGCTCAATTATCTTTGATATTTTGGGTATAAATAGAATTTCCCATTTGAATTCAAATTAAGAGATGTTACACTTCTACTTTAGGGTTTAAGTTGCATAATGCTAATTGCTGAATTGTTGCTCAAATTAATCAATTCATTGCTGATGCATGCCATTGTTTTTCAGGTGGTTAAAGATGCAATTGCATCAGGGGTTGATGGCTATGATGCTGATGTTAAGAAGGCTGTAAGAAAGGCTGCTCATGGCTTACGCTTAACACGGGAGGCTGCCATGTCCATTGCTGGCAAAGCGGTGAGTATGCACTTTGACTATCCAGGGTGTATTGTTAATACAGAACATAATCTTAAATTAAACACATTTCCTTTTGCTCAAAAACTCTTCTTTGTTGCAGGTTCGAAGGATTTTCTTAAACTTTGTAAAGCAAGCACGGATGGCTGAAAACCGTACTGAGGGTGCTAAAGCACTAAGGAAATTGATTGCCTTCAATTCATTGGTGGTGACTGAACTGGTGGCTGACATAAAAGGGGAATCTTCTGATACCCCACCAGAAGAGCCTAGTAAGGTGGAAGACAAGAAAATTGAAGAGGATGACGAATGGGATGACGAGGGATGGGAGTCCCTTGAGACACTTAGGAAAATAAGACCGAGTGAGGAGGTTGCTGCAAAGATGGGCAAGCCTGGCCAGGCTGAGATAAATCTTAAAGATGACCTTTCTGAAAGAGAGAGGACTGACCTCTACAAGACATATCTACTTTACTGCCTAACCGGGGAAGTTACCAGAATTCCGTTTGGTGCTCAAATCACCACGAAGAAGGATGATTCAGAATACCTTTTGCTGAATCAGCTTGGTGGAATTTTGGGTTTGACTGTAAAGGAAATTGTGGAAGTCCACAGGAGCCTAGCTGAGCAGGCTTTTAGACAACAAGCTGAGGTCATTTTAGCTGATGGACAATTGACAAAAGCCAGGATAGAGCAGCTCAATGACTTGCAGAAGCAAGTTGGCTTGCCACCCGAGTATGCACAGAAGGTGATAAAGAACATTACAACTACAAAAATGGCAGCTGCTCTTGAAACTGCTATCAATCGAGGGAGGCTCAATATGAAACAGATAAGAGAGCTGAAGGAAGCAAGTATTGACTTCAACAGCATGGTATCTGAAAAGTTGCGAGAAAACCTGTACAAGAAAACTGTTGATGAAATTTTCTCATCTGGCACTGGGGAGTTTGACGAGGAGGAAGTCTATGAGAAAATCCCAGTAGATCTTAACATTAATGTCGAGAAGGCTAAAGGGGTTGTCCATGAGCTTGCACGGAGTAGACTGTCAAACTCACTGATTCAGGCTGTGGCGCTACTAAGGCAGAGAAATCAACAAGGAGTGGTATGTACTTTTTAATTTTCAATTTAAATAATTTTAATAATGCCTAGAGGGGAAGAGGTCTGAGGTCTTTTTTAACCACTTTTGTAGGTTTCCACTCTTAATGACTTGCTGGCTTGTGATAAAGCCGTGCCTTCTGAGACATTGACATGGGAGGTGCCTGAGGAGCTAGCTGATTTGTACACCATCTACATGAAAAATAACCCAGCACCAGAAAAACTGTCCCGTCTGCAGCATCTGCTGGGCATAAGCGATTCAACTGCCACTGCTCTTGGAGAGACGGAAGATAGCATGTTCTCAGTTGGGGCAGAGGAAGAAAAGTTTGTGTTCTAACTTCTTAATATGATGTAATAGTATTTTTGCCCCTTCCCCAAAAAGAGAGAACTTGCCATATTATTTTTAGGAAACAGTTTTCCTAATGCAATAAGATGATGAAGTTTTGGTAGCCCATGAGAGTGCTATAGATATGTTCAGTAAGTATATGAATGTTTGTCATCTTTCATATTTGCTGATGAAATGCTTTCGATATTTGCATCACTCGTTTCACTCGAATCTTTCCAGTTATTCAAGTAGTCTCGAATGGATTGATGATTTAGCTTTCTGCCAATGCCAACAAATCGAATGAAGGTTTGGTTTACACTTGTTTTGAATGTTTGGTTCCTTTCATCCATGTTGATCACTTAGTTATTTTTGTGTGTCTGTCAACGTTGAGATGTTGCTGGTGGGACTGCGCCCAGATGGCAAGACCTTTGTTTGAATTGAATGTTTTCCACGTTTAGCAATACCCCCAGGAGTCAAAAAAGGTACAAACGGGTATTAATTTTCAGTAGGACTCAAAATTGAGATCACTCTTCTTTTTTTGTCAATCGTCAACCTTCGTCGTGTTTTTACCACTGTAAACAGTACACTAGATTTCACACTAATTTTTATTTTATTATATAGTAATTAAAATAGATATGTGCAAGACAAATTATGAAGGATAAAATTATTTTTTTAAGTCCAGTCTCCATTCCTTATTTATTCAATTTCTTTTTGGGGGAAAATATATATATTTTTTTATTAACGTGGTTTTTCTAGTAAAAATTCAAGATAATTAAAATAAATAATCTCAATAATTTAAATAGAAGTGAAAATATAATTATGGAGACAAAACTTCAATTTCCTTATTAATTTCTTTTGAATGAAAATATTTTTTTATTAGTTGCATGTTTTTTAAACAAAAAATTATTATAATTTAAAAAGGGAGTTTCAAATAAAAAAAACAGTATCCTTATAATTTTTATGACTATGAAAAAAATCAAAGAATAATTAATTCATGAAAACTACATAAAAAACAACAATATAAAAAATAAATTGAGCTCTGATACCCACTAATATAAATAGAAGCACAAATAAAAAGAAAATAAACAAAGTTTTGGCCGAATATGATGGCACACAAAGAATCCAATTCATAATTTTATTTTTAAGAATAAAAATATAATATATTTTGCCTGTATAAGAGGTATTACAAAATCTTAAATTCATCATAAATCGATCTTTATACGGTAAAAAAATCAAAATTCTAAAATAAAAATAACAAGTAACATAAAGTCTAAAATTGATAAAAGATTCAGAAAAATAACAAAATTAATTAAAACAACATTTCGGGGTCTAATTTGGTTATCTTCCGAGACACACAGGTGCTGCAAATCAGCTAAGCCCCTTGTATATCAATGCCTATAGAATCTTGTGAAAAATATTGAGTCTGATCGTACGGTCATATAAAAAATTATAGCCTTCTGATGTCAGACCACTGTTTTGGGATGATCAGACATTTCTTAGGTTTAGTTTAGTTCTGTCTCATGGTCCATGAATAAGTCGGTGAGGCTTTCTTTATAATCTATTTATAGTATATATCTCGTGGTAGCTGTTCAAAACCTTCGTACTCTCTTGACCTGCCTCCACTAGATTTGATCACGGCAAGTTTGGATGCTGCTAATAACGATCTGACCTTATAATTTTCTTCTCAAATAAATTAAGGGCTGATAAAATAAAAATGTAAATCAACAAGCAGTCCAAACACAGGCAGCGATGACAGTCTTTCTTCACTAGATGCTACTACTCCTATCCCATTTGATAACTCTTATTCCAGGAGCTTGGCAAACAAGAAGGGCCTTCTGCACCCGGAAACAACAGCTTTCCAGTGGAGGCTCTACGGGCTGGCTGGTCAAGACATATAGCAACAATGCTGCAACATTCTACGCAGATGTTGCTAGTATCATGGCGAGCCTTTGTGCTTTTCATTTTTCTGGATTTCATCTATGTGTGTCAAAAATTAGAAGTATGATAATTAGTCCTTGGCGAAAATTCCAAGTTGCATGTCCGATGGAATGAATCGTGCGCAATTAATATCAGTCTAATTAATGTATCTTTTCAGCAATTCATTCTGATCTCTCCAATGTTACTTCACCAATGGATCACTACCACTATCATCATCATCATAAGGCAACTCCAGCCAGAATGGAGGAGAACTTCTGTCGATCTGTTGGAAACAGTACCACATCAATGGGGGATTGGGGAAAGAGAGAGCAAAGCTATGGAAAACAATGAAAAAGCCTATCATCAAATGGCTTCGGCCAATTTGATTTCGATGCAGTTAGCAAACAAGGCTTAATAGCCCAACACAAGGCAAAGCACAAAAATGTGCTGCACAGGCCTGTCCGAATCTCGATACGGTAGCAGAACCCAAATGGCCCAATGGCTGAAACTAAAAATTCTGAAGCACAACAAACAAAAGATTGGCGGCCTAAGCAAAACATTTGCATAAAGAGAACACACTCGAGTGATGAGACACTGATGAGCCAGGTTGAAGTCAGAAATAGAAACTGCGAGATTATAATTTTTTATTTAAGGGATTCGAGCTTTGATTTGAATCAATTATCTTAGATTAATTATTAATTATATTTCTTTTATTAAAACTCTAATTACGATATGTTGCTAGGCTATAAAAAGTTAAGTTGTGCTGAACATTGATCAAGCAACAAAAAATAATATATCAAACACTTTACATAAATTTTTCTACAACTTTCTCTACGTTCTTGAGTTATCATCACACACATACAACCTCGGGAAAAGTGCAATGGATATGCATTGGAAATTCGAAATTTAAGATACCTATCCATACTCCCTCCTTGGGATAACAAATTCTCTGACTTGATTCTTCAAGAAATTAGATTCTCTTAATCAACTTAACTTGTCAAGTAATGTTTTGACTGGTGAAATTTTTTATTTCATTAAAATTTTGACCAACTTGTCTTTGTTTCACCTTTTTCAAAACGAATTCTCTGGTCTTATTCCTTTAGAAACTAGATTGTTAAAGTCTCTTAATCAACTTAACTTGTCAAGTAATGTTTTAACCGGTAGAATCCCTTATTTCATTGAAATTTTGACCAACTTGTCTTTGTTTCACCTTTTTCAAAACGAACTCTCTAGTCCCATCCCTTCTTCTATTGGGAACATGACCATGCTCATTGAGGTAAAACTACATCAAAATAATCTTACTAGTATGATCCCCTCCTTTGTTAGAAATTTAAATAACCTATTCATAACTTATTTTTTTGGGTAACAAATTCTCTGGTTCCATTCCTCAAGAAATCAGGTTGCTAAAATCTCTTAATAAACTTTCCTTGTCAAGTAACGTTTTAACCGGTGGAATCCCCCTCTTTGTTGGAAATT
>Ga0307516_10009579_pt1 | contig 10784 bp, 12 predicted proteins | sample 19_EM_MG_FD_203310 | JGI IMG/M metagenome (GOLD analysis project Ga0307516, IMG submission 203310) | Populus trichocarpa ectomycorrhiza microbial communities from riparian zone in the Pacific Northwest, United States - 19_EM | ecosystem: Host-associated > Plants > Roots > Unclassified | place...
TCACAATATTATCAGGTCAAATATTTCTTTATTAAGCAAACGCACGAACTCACTTTTAAGATGCAAAACAAGTAGCCTACCTGTCCATACAAAATTACCAGGAAAAAAATAAGAAAAAAGAAGAAAGGGTTCCTAAGCAAATCTGACCAATGTCCATTCAGCTGTTGGACAGACGCAAGCTCCAGTCTTGGGTCCTGTTGCTCATTGTCACCAATATAACGACTAACAGAAACTAACTATTCAAAAGATTTTGAGCTGGCCACATATGTAACATGGGGAGAGAACCCTGAAACCTGACGTTGCTCGCTTATAAATCAATATATGGCTGCTACAATGAAGAACAGAATCTGATAATTTTCTAAATGAATTTCAAGCAGGGAAACATTTCCCAAATTGATAACCAAAATATGATCCAAATCCCACAGGTTAAATTCATCTTACTCATTTCGCAACCAAGTTATTCCTAGGACTACAATTCAGGATTATGATCCATCTTATTCCTCCTCTGTCTTATTTTTAGTACTCCTCTGACTATGATGAGGCCACAACTTCCACCATGAGAATTTCCAGAGATTTATAATGGATCTGCATATCAGTTGTCTTGGTTCATTCACCTGTGCAAGGAATGTCCTCTCTGGGAGCACTTCTGTCTGCAAAAAACGGTGATTTTACGTAATTTCAGTGATCTAATCCGCTAATGCCTACAATAGAAACTAAAGGATGTCAAATAACAATGTTTGCTTACGTTGGCAATGAATTTGAGTCCAATCTTTATCTCTCCTTTGTAGGTGTCATCTTCAAGCAACACATTATATGGAGCTGGCATCATTTCTAGAATTCCTCTGTTAATCCCCTCATCTATTATTCCTCCAAGGTAAATTCTAAATCACAGATAACACGTAAATTAAAAAAAAATCAAAATAAAATCATAAGAAGACAAACTGGTCAGTGGACTGAGACAAGTCTCTGCAATATCACTACACCCACGAGAAAATATTATTTGATGAAATTCCTCGTTGCCATTACTTTTGGCGGCTAGAAAACCACCCTGGCATAGTTTCCGCTACAAATCTTATCTATCTTTCCTCAGAATGAGAGTTTCATTCACAATTTATGCAGATATTCACTGTCAAGCTTCAAAGGAGGAAAAGCATACATATGATAGTTGATTTAGCCATTTACGAATGATATTGTTCCATGTGGAATTAGAAGTTGTTAGGTTCGTTATGTGTCTTCTTTGCGTTACATGATCCCCTAAAGGGCAAGGAGCGTGAAATTTTTTAGATAAAACAAAAACAAAAAATCATGCAATATTAAGCTTCTAGAAAAAAATAAGGGCAAGAATGACTTCTAGACGTTACATGGTTTCACCGACAAATCCACCATCAGTGAAGAATTCCTGGTCCATGATTCTGAATTTTAGATGGGTCAACTGTTTCCAATCAGTTAATGGGAAGTCAAACCTGAATTTCTCATTCCACCATGTTTTTTCATCTTTGCCTGAGTCATGAAACTGAGTTACTAAGGTACTTGAACAAACTAGCCGTAGGAGCTCAAGATATCAACCTAGTAAATTGAAAGGCAGGGTGTGAACCTGATGATGCTTTGCTTTTGTGCACGTGAGATCCACATTGTATGATGACATGATAGACTGGTGGACCTGTAACCAAGGCGAAACTGAAATGTTAATGGGCTCAAATCAGGTCAAAATGAAAGAAGGCATATGCAAAAAACTTCAACGGGTGCGGCGGCATACAGAACCACAAGCAAACATCACACTTTATGTGGTCTATATATAGCTCGGAGAGGGAGAGTTACCGATGAGATTTGTGTGCTTCATGCCTTTAGCATGAACAAGAAGTACTTCAAGGATTCCTCTCTTCATCTGTGTACTGGTACTCCCTTTGTGAGTGTTGGTGTGAGATTGCATCTGTATGTGCTTGTCCAATATAGAGAAACCGTGTGCTTTCATATATAAGAAGATGCTCCTGCTGCTGCATTTGGTGCAAGAATTAGTAACAGTGGCAGTTTCAAAGCTCTTTTAATGCAACATATGCATTAAATTAATTAAGTTACGTAGTTCACTAAGAAGGAATTCAATGTAAATAAGTAACCAAAGCTGTTTTAAATGAATCCCAGAATCAATGGGCCTCGAAGCAATGAAATATTGAGTTACAAAGATTTCTATACGATGACTGTTATGATGAACAGCACTTTGTAGCATGGGAGCAGAGTGAAACTATAGCCTAACATGGTTCAAACTTTACATCTGTGGTCTAACATTGAACTTCCAGAGGTCTTCTTACCCATCGTACGGTTTAATTAACTTCAAAGTAATTCGATTGCATGCTCTTCAACTTAACCAAATTTATATTTTGTGTGATAGGTAACAAGTAGATTTTTAAGTTTTGTTCTACGAGAAGACTAGCACCATGAATTAAACAATTAGGGTGTATAAAAAACAGCCACTTAACTGTCATCCCTTGACAATTATGAACCATGTGATGCATAGGGTGTGAGATTGATGAATTGGAAATAACTTGTAGACAATCATAGGATGCGAAACACTCTTTATCAGCAGCCTATTAATCTCTTTCCCTAAACACAACTCACCAAGACCAGTTCAAGCGGGCAAAGGACAGGACTAAAACACTAACATCGATCCTTAGCCCCCACACTGTAACTCAGCATTTCTCCTGAAGCAATCAATACCTTCCCTATACTTCCCATTCTTAACAAAAATCGAAGCCATCGCACTCCACAACACAACATCATCTTTATGTTCTACTTGATCAAATAATGTAAGAGCAACGCCATCAGAAGCTAAATAAAACCCAAGTAAAACAGTCAAGACCTGAACTTCAAGCTCGAAACCACATTGAATCACAAAACCAAGAGATAACCTTATTTTGTTTTTACAACTAAATAAACATAAAGTACCAATTACACCAACTAAAGTCACTAAATTTGGCCTGGGAGAGGGTTTTGACAAGAAGTGCTGTGAATCAGAATTCAGGAATTGCCATGGTTATCTGAGGATTGTAAACTACACACCTCCGAAAGTTTGGTAGACGAGGTTGAGGGACTTGGAATACATACAGACATGAGCTGTGTGACCATTGTATACCAAGATGAAGTTGGTGGACTGCAGGTGAAATCTAAGGAAGGGAAATTGATGGATATAAGTCCATGTGATCAAACTTTGGTGGTAAACATGTACATATATAGGAGATATGCTGCCAGCTTGGAGCAACGACAAATTAAGATCATCAGAACACCGAATCATTTTTGAAGAAACCAGTTAACCGTCTTTATCTATCCTTTTCTTGGTGTTTTGAGGATGAGAAGGTAATCTTGGCACCAAGTGAAGTAGTAGGAGAAGGAAACGTGAGGATCTATGAGCCATTTGTTTGTTCGGATTATTTGGAGTTTATAGAGAGCAGCGAGAGAGGGAAGTTTGAGAAGGTTGGCTTCACTGTTAAGCATTTTGCTCGTATTACTCTCTGAAAGTCATGGCTGGAAAATCCAATTTCAAAATTTTCCCCGTGTATTTGGTCATATTGTTTGTAATCTTCATTCTTTAAAAAGTTAAGCTATTAAAGTTCGTGGTTTATGTCAGAAATCTCTAGAAATTGCATTTCTTAACTCTTAAGCTCTAAGTTAATGAATGGTTTGTGTTGAAGGATTTCGAGTTAAAGGGGAAGAGGAAAACAAAACAAGGATTAGTCGGGTTTGAGAGCATTGACCTGAGGTTGTACAGTTGGAGTTTCAACTTCCAAATTATGTGTTTGTGTATTATATAATTCTTGTATTTATGTGCCTATGAATAAATGGAGATATAATAATAGCCAACTCCAAAAGAATCTATAATTTTTCTTTGTTTTAATGGATTTGTTCTTGCCAGGTCATCAGGATATCCAACTTATGCCTTCAAGATCAATTAGTTGAGAAATAACTGGCAGGATTGCCTTAAATTCCATACAAATTTGGGCATCTAACATCACAATGTTTCTTTATGACATCAACAGATTAGTGTCAGAAGAGACAATGCAATTGGTCATTCTAAACCCAAACCCCACTCTGATCTTTCTATAAATGAGTGACCGAATATGCTTTTCTTCACCCTTGAAATCATGACCTTCCTCTCCAAGCAAGAGAGTGTACATTGCATCATATTTTAATACAGGCATATTGTTATAGTTTATGGATCTTTTATAGGTTAATTACATCCTGTTTTAAAGAATATCTAAGATATTTTCAATTTTAGCTTACTTAAGAATTCTAATTATAGCATTAGTCGAAGGTTTTATGTGCTTGTCCCCCTTGTACAGTAATATATTTCAAATCATTACTAAATGTTATAGAATAATACAAATTTTATTTTGAGACTTAACCTAACAGCTTAAGTTATTGGGTTAAGATAGTTCTTTGACATGATATCAAAGATTTGATGACTAAGCGGTCACAAGTTCGAATCTCACCATACTTATTTATTTGATAAAAATTAAGTACAAGGTAGTATAGACCTGTGCAAGTTTCAAGCTCAAATGGCTTTCATTTGAGGTGGTATATTAGAGAATAATATAAATCATATCTTGAGATCTCATATAACAGTTTAAGCTATTAGGTTGAGATAGTTCTTTGACATGGTATCAGAGCTTTAATAACCAAGTTATTACGAATTCGAATCTCACCATCTCCATTTATTTGATAAAAATTAAGCACAAGGTAATATGAATTTGTGCAAGTTTCAAGCCCAAAGAGCTTTTACTTGAGAGAGTATGTTAGAGAATAATATTAATTATATCTTGAAACCTCACTTAACAACTTAAGCTATTAGGTTGAGATGAATTTTTAATACTAAGATGTGCAAGGGTTAAAGATTTTTTTGATACTTAATGAGATTTCTTTGAGTGTGATTTGGGGTAAGAATCACTCGGATTTGGCAGGCTTTTCAAATTCTTTAGGACTTGTGATGGACCTAAAGAAACAAGCAGCAGCGCACAAAAAGAAGGGTATCTTTCAAAACAGCACTTGATTGAAAAGAGATTCAAAATGGTAGATAAATTACATTGAGGGACCATCACTCCTATCAAGTCACAAGTTGAGCTAATTAGCTAGCACTGCAGTTGAACATTTAATAATGGAGAAAAAGTTAAGAAGGACATTGAAGTTATGCAATTACGAGTTCATGCAGTTACTGCTACATGTTACATGAGAATCTAAGAACTAATCTCTACTGAATGGAGAAATCTTTCAAGTGCCGGTTGATAAGTTGATAAATGACGACTCAAGTCTTGCCGACAGTTTTCCGAAGTGCTTGTTTGATCATCCCTTCTGGTGAAACTGGCGCTGCCCCTCTAAACTGAAACCAAGTTTACAAGAATTGAGCATTTTGCCGACAAAAAAAGGGCATTAGTGTAAGTATTTGGAAACAACTTCAATGACAATGACTTCTTCTAAAGGCTATATAATTCTTATAAAGGTAATAATATAACTTCAGCTTTTAATACATATTAGTCTCATCAGAAGTCATTGCACCTCTAATTTCTTACCTTCGGATTTCTAATGCATCTGAAAAACAAAAGATATGTAGAAAAGGCAGTAACAGGGTTGATCTTCTGCACAAACCTTAGATTTCAGGGTCAACGTGAAAATGCCATCAAGAGTGGATGAATGAACCGAAAGCACATCCAACTGCCGTTTGTTGGCTTCATCCAAGATATCGAGCAACATGTACTCCCTGTAAGGACATCTCATCTCGATGAGAATCTCCTTCTCTTTCATGCATACTTTCAAATCTACGGGCATGCCATCCTTGGGAGCAACCTCATCAAGCTCTAGTTCAGCTTCATCAATGTCACGGGCCTTCCTCTTGTTTATCCAAGGCTTCTTGATGCCGTGGTTATCTGATGTCCGGTCTACCATGCCCATGTAACTCCTGGATCTGGCCTCATAATCTGTCGAGCCTGTGCAAGATTCCAGTTCTGCTACTCTTGACTCAAGCTGTCTCGGGTAATTAATGGTGTCGCTGAGGATTGATGCTTTGTCAATCTGTACAAGTATGATCAAGTTTTTTAATGTACAGCATCATTAGAAATTCAAGGATCAGAAATGAACTTCTCAGAAATAATATTATCTCAGAGCCAGTTTACAAAATTTAGCAGAAAATTTGTTGAGGAGGAAAGATAGAGGTAAATGCTTTGAAGGCTTTTTACAAAAACTAGTAAAAAACCAGTAGAGCATACATCTAATTAGAGGTTGACGACTTGGAAATTCAAGGATCAGAATAATGAACTTCTCAGAAATAATATTATCTCAGAGCCAGTTAACAAAATTTAGCACAAAATTTGTTGAGGAGGAAAGATAGAGGTAAATGTTTTGAAGGCTATTTACAAAAACTAGTAAAAAACCAGTAAAGCATACATCTAGTTAGAGGTTGACGACTGTTTTCCACTTCAAAAATGAATTAACATTTTTCACAGTAAGATAAGTCTGAAGAATTATGAAATCTCCGGTTACTATCAAAATCTCCATAATAACATGATTTCCAACAAAGGCAATGTAATTACCTCATTAATAGAAGCAACTATTGACTCGAGTGCTAGATATTTTTCATTCTCCTTTTGTTTTTCTGATTCAAAATGCAACTTGCATGTTTCACAGCCTTCCAAATTCTTGAGGCAATCTTTTCCTGCATTTTCCTTGTCAGACCTAATAGAGTGACCACCATGCATCAAAGGTGCTGCAAATAAAATCTTTTTCAACATCTTCTGTTGTATTCGTGGCTTATAGCCATCAGCTGCTCCTTTCTTCCAACCAACAAAACTGGATTTGTAATCACCACTTTGGAAACATGGATTTTCGATCAACTGACTTGAGCTTTTCAGAATAACAAATGCAGTTCTTCTGTAGTGCAAGTCATCATCAGCTCCAGGATCTAAGGAGCTCAATTTTGTGTGGTTTCCTTCTTGAAGTACTTTCAATTGCAGGTGGGATATGTCTTTTCCCTTGGAAGAGGGTAGAACCTTTCCTTGCTTCACAAAAACCTCTGATATGCAATCACTTGAATTCATAGAATCTCTAACATCATCGCTGAATTCATCATCCATGGAATGCCAACTTTGAACTTGAGATGCTCCTTCCTTTAAATCTTCAAGCATGAAGGAGTCTTCAGTCACCAGATTGTGCTCATAGCCATTTGAGAAATCATCAGGAGAGTTCCTGTTGAATTCTTCACACACATTTCCATGTAAGTAGTTAATTCCCTCCTGCTCAGATTCTATATCTTCTGTTGGGGTGTACAGATTCTCCAAAGCCAATGTATCAACTATCTCATGGCTGATCCTGGTAGACATTGGGTCTTTATCATCATCCTTGTTATGAGCAGCAGAGAACGATTTATCAGAGCAAACAGGCTTTGAGAAGTCTAATAAGGAGGCTTTGATATGCTGAATGAGACCGGGGTCTTCTGTGACCTTGAAATAAGTCAAAAAGAGAAGCAAGAGCACAATTAAGGCCTTTACAAACCGTTCCATTACATTTATGGTTTATACATATATTCTGAATTAGAAAGTCATTGATCTATTTTCAAGACAGGGAATTACCAGCTCAGTCACACCTAGCTCTATTACTCCCTCAAGATAGGGAAAACACACCACAGTCTGCAAAATTGAAGTCACAAGCCACGCGATGTCAGAGCAGAAAGATAACAGATGTGATTGGGCTATGGGTGTTGAACTTTTAAGCAGGTAAAATGATATTTTTTTAAAATCCCCGTTAAGGTAAATAGCTTTCTCCTTAATTTAGCATGAAAAGTAGTAAATGGATAGTAATATTGAAGAAGAGGGAAAAATTATTATATGCCAGCATGGTGCAACATTGCTTCTTTAAAGTTCAAGCTTCAGAAAACATATAGCAGGCTTGAGATTGGCATATCTTATGACTCAAATCTTATTTCAGTAACATGTAAAAAGAAAGCATAACAATGTGAAGTGGCCAGAGAGAAAAGGTCGATGCAGGGAGATGTACGTGTGAGTGTCTGCATAGCATTAGAATTTAGTATCTTCCATGCAAAGGCCAATGCAGGGGCATGCATGTGTAAGCGTGTCCATGGCATTCACATCATGCATTCATATACAAATAGACCTTCTTACCTGAATTGATGCGCTCTAAGGGCAGTGATGGTCCAGTCACAGAGAGAACATAACATAGAAAAACAGAAGTCAGATTTCCCTCATGGCATGTAAGATATCACGGCTATTAGATCAGTTGAAATTTGCTTTAAATGCGAAACAGAAGTTGACAAGGAAACCAACCTTTGCGAGTAAAGAGCGAGAGAATACTTTGCTATCTGCATATTGAGCATTGCACAACCAGATAGGCTGTTTATTAGCTAATGCTCTTCCTGGCAACCTGTCAACAATTTGAAAGAAGAATGACCATCTAAAAGCATTATTATATGACCACATTATCGAGAGAGAAAATAAGATCTGCGGATCAGTAGAAGGCAGATTAATACCCTTCACCAGGATTGAAAACAAAGGACATGCAAACCAAGTAATACCACTCTTCATCTGACAGGTCCTCTGGAGACAATGCAGGAGAAGACCTCGTAGCCTGCAGGCCGGTCTCACCTTCAAGGAGAGACTCGTAAAGTTCTCTCAATTGCTCACTTCTCTGTAAGCCTATTTTATCAGCTTTAAGCTCCATAGCTTCAACTTTCCTAGTCTTGATGTCTCCATTGTAGTACCCATCACCCCATTCCAGTACCCTAAAAGAACATGATTACATAGTATTTCTCAGCATAAGCACGGAGAGACATAAATGAAAAGCCATCTCAATTAACTTTTCAAGGCTGCATTGTGTTACCCAAATGAAAGGAAGAATCTTAAACTATCCTAGCATTATCTTTTTAACAGAAGAAAACTCTTACAGCCCTAATTTTCATACTGTATGATTACAACATCTACTGCAGCAGCAAAATCCTTAATCTTTTACTATGATTTTCTGCTGCAGTATGTGTTGTAAGGACTATCACCAGAAAGAAAAGTTTTTATCTTGGATATAGTATTTTCATCATTAAGTACACAGCATATGAGCACATCAGTGAAAACCCAGATACGGAAATTAAGAAATAATAAAAGAATTGCAACACCGAATCGTTGTAAGAAGAAAAGAAGTACTTTCGAAGTTTAAAGAGAAGTTCAACTAATGTACCCTTGTTGTCTAGTTGACTGTGACCAGAAAACTGCGTAACTCCACTGCACACTCCTTACAGCAACTGCGAGCTGTTTCCTCAAGTTATCTGGCACCACCTGCTGGCCTTGGACAACAGGAGCCATTGCCAAACAAATACAACTATACTCAACTTGCAGAAGTGAAACACTTCTTCCCTAACACACTAGTCAAGCAAGAAAGCGCTGGCTGCTAACTTTTTAAGCGGACCCCAGATGGTTATTTGCTTTCAATAATGTAAAAATAATGGAATTTGGAAACACCCCTAGTGGAAATTTGTCAAGCAATCATGGCCTTGTAACCAATCAGGCTTTGATTTTTATTTTTATTTTTGAATTTTTGTAGATATATGGCATGCACACCATTACCTCTGTCATGGGGCACCTTGGTTGGTGGCAGTGGCACAATTGTTTTTTATATCGTCCAGGAAGGACCATTAACTAATAAAAACTGATATGGACTTTCATTGGTTTTTTCCCAATTAAGAAGTAGTGGACATATATATTTTGTGCTTATATGGGTCATGACGATGCTGAAATTAATGAGCAATTAATGAGAAGAATCTATTGGACAAGGTAACTGATGTTTATTTAATCTGGAAAAGAATCTCCCTTGGCCTTCTTGTACTTTGATGCCTTATCATGGAATGGAAATGCCATTAGAACAATACCCCCCATGTAATAAAATAGTCTGTATTACGATTAGGAAAGGATTTCACTTTCATGCTCAACAATTTCTGAAGTTGCTGATTATCTTTCGAGCTCGAGACCATGCTAATTTAACAGAAAATTCTCTTTTTGGAACATTTGTTTCCATCAAATGGATGAATCCCATTGATGAATTTTATATATCTACCCCTTTAGATTCTTTAGGAAATTACTCAGATAATGGACTCATGTTATGCTGTGGGTTTTATAAAAAAAACTTGATGTAAAAAAATATTCAGGTTTTGTTAATATTTTTTTCTAGTATAAAAAAAAAATTAACCGTGAAAAAGAAAAAAATAAATCAATTAAGTTAACTTGTCAAACCCGCGATATAGACCATGAAAATATAACTATCTAATAAAAAAAAATTCAATGTTGAAGGACTGATGACTTGAGTCACAAGATCAAGATAACCTCATAGAAAAAAAATGAAAAAAAACAACATGATTTAACATGAGTTAACCTATCAAAACCCACAATCCTTGTCTTAAGACCAAGATACCCCATAGAAACTAAATCAAAACATATTATAAAACTCAATTCTCAATCAACCAAATATTGAATTATAAAATTAAAAAAAGAACACAAAAACGATCAAGTTAACTCGCTAAACATAATTTCTGAATCATTAGGTTGAGATAACCTAATAAAAAACAAACAAAAACAAATTATGAAACTCAATTCTCAATCAATCCAATATTAAATAATGATATTAGAGGAAAAAATTCAATTAAAAAAACGAGTCAACCATACTAACTGACCAAACTCATGACTTATGTCATTAGATTTTGACAACATAGTAAAAATAAATTTAATGTTGAATGATGAAATTATATAAAA
>Ga0307516_10009580_pt1 | contig 10784 bp, 11 predicted proteins | sample 19_EM_MG_FD_203310 | JGI IMG/M metagenome (GOLD analysis project Ga0307516, IMG submission 203310) | Populus trichocarpa ectomycorrhiza microbial communities from riparian zone in the Pacific Northwest, United States - 19_EM | ecosystem: Host-associated > Plants > Roots > Unclassified | place...
GCAAGATGAGGACAGGGCTTTGTTGATATTCATACTAAGGTATGAGGAAATACACAGAGACTTATATACTAACTGAAAGGACAGGATCCTTGTGATAAACACAAGACATGTGAAAGGTGGAGTAGGAGAAACACATGAAAGGGGTAAACACATGGAAGGAGTAAGTAGCAATAGGGTGATAAGTAAGTGGCAGGAAGGAAACAGGGTATGTACCTAAAGGTATGACAGAAGCAGGCCAGATGGACTGGAGGAACAGAGTAGGAGTTTGGAGGAGATACATTGGAGTTGGTAAGAGATATGTCAGAGCTAATAGGAGATATGTTGGAGTTGGTAGGAGATGCATTGGAGCAAATAGGAGATATGTTGGAGTTGGTAGGAGAGACATCAGAGCAAAGAGGAGATGCATCAGAGCAAGTAGGAGATGTGTCAGAGTTGGCATGGATGTGACAGGAGGTATAAGTGTGGAACTATATACTAAAAGGAGACAGAATGTCAATGATTGGAGCAGAGATGGAGGTGTAGCATCAGAGGTGTGCAATTACAATTGGACTTGAGTCTACAACAGAATAGAGGCCTTGCAGAGTCACAAGGTGTCACGTGGTTGTGACACAAGTAGACAATATGTCTGACAGTACTTAGCCCACTTAACAGTACAAAGTGGTCTGACACCAACTTAACTGTCTGGATGCATCTAAGATCAGACTGAGGGTCTGGAATCAGACATGGCAGAGGGTGTTCTGCCTTGTCATGAGTTCTCTGTGTTCTCATTATATTCTTTGCCTTGTATCATTTTTACCAGACCTGGTTTGTTTTACCTGGACCTGACCTAGTCTTTTCTCCAGTGCTGCTTTGTCCACCTTTTAGGATGTAATGAACCTAGTGTCCCAAACCCAATTCTTCAACCCCACTCCTGTCCTAGGGTTCATATATTATTTATTTCCTTTCTCTAGGGTTTATCTGATTGCTATCACATCAGGAAAAATGGGTTTTGCCTTAGATAATTTTACAAGCATCAATGTTGCTTTATGGAGCTATGGAAGAATTGAAAGCATCTCTGGTATTTTATATTGCTATATATTAGGGGGCAATAATCTAGATACAATAAATGGCACCACAGTTGCCTTATATTGCTATATATTAGCTATCCATAATGTAGATATAATTAATAGCATCTATGGATGACATATGTTGTCTTAAATCAACCAGTGATGACTTAAGACAATACTGATTGCTATAGAAGGTTTTAATGGTCTTATATTGCTTTATTTGAATGTTTATATCTTTAAATTATGACTTATATAAACTACTTAACTGGTCATAACTACACTTCATCTAGTCATGACTACACTTCTTAGTAACCTAATCATGACTACCATACTCAACCTAATCACGACTACTGTGCTTAACCTAATCATGACCACTGTGCTTAACCTAATCATGACTAGTGTCCTTAACCTAATCATGACTACCATCTTTAACCTAATTATGACTACCATCCTTAATCTAATCATGACTAGTGTCCTTAACCTAATCATAACTACCATCCTTAATGTAGTATAAGTGTAGTAAAAGTGTAGTAAAAGTGTACCAAAAGGGTAGTCCAAGTGTAGTAAATGTGTACCAAAAGTGTAGTAAAAAGTGTGATCAATGTGTACCACAAAAGTGTACTAAAAGTGTACTAACAATGTGTAGTAAAAAGTGTGGTCAGAGTGTAATAAAAAGTGTAGTAAAAGTGTACGAAAATGCATAGTAAATGTGTAGTAAATGTGTACCCAAATGTGTAGTCAAAGTGTAGTAAACAGTGTAGTCAAAAGTGTACTAAAAGGGTAGTAAAAGATGTAGTAAAAGTGTACCAAAAATGCGTAGTAAAAGTGTAGTAAAAGTGTACCAAAAAATGTACCAAATGTGTAGTCAAAGTGTATCAAAAAAGTGTATCAAAAGTGTAGTAAAAGTGTAGTACAATTGTACCAAAAAAAGTGTAGTAAATGTGTAATAAATGTGTGCCAAAAAGTGTAGTAAATGTGTATCAAAAAAGTGTAGTAAATGTGTAGTAACAGTGTAGTAAATATGCACCAAAAAAGTGTAGTAAAAGTGTAATAAAAATGTACCAAAAAGCATAGTAAAATTGTACCAAAAACGTGTAGTAAAGTGTAGTAAAAAGTGTAGTAAAAGTGTAGTAAAAGTGTACCAAAAAAGTGTAGTAAAAGTGTAGTAAAAGTGTACCAAAAAGTGTAGTGTTGATTACCAAAAATGTGTAGTTTCCATTAGGAAATGTTTTGTAGTGTTTGTTGTGTAGTGCTAATTACCAAAAATGCGTAGTATTGATTAGGAAATGTTGTGTTGGTGGTGTAGTGTTGATTATCAAAAATGCATAGTATCAATTAGGATGTGTTGTATAGTGTTGTGTTGTAGTGTTGATTACCAAAAATGTGTAGTATTGATTAGGATGTGTTGTGTAGTGTTTGTGTTGCAGTGTTGATTACCAAAAATCTGTAGTATTGATTAGGAAATGTAGTGTAGTGTTTGTGTTGTAGTGTTGATTACCAAAAGTGTGTTTGATTAGGATGTGTTGTGTAGTGTTTGTATTGTAGTGTTGATTACCAAAAATGTGTTATTATTGATTAGGAAATGTTGTGTTGTGTTGGTGGTGTAGTGTTGATTACCAAAAATGTGTAGTATCAATTAGGATGTGTTGTGTAATGTTGTGTTGATTACCAAAAATGCGTAGTATTGATTAGGAAATGTTGTGCAGTGTCGTGTTGTAGTGTTGATTACCAAAAATGTGTAGTACAAATGTGGTGTAGCAAAAGTGTAGTACCAGTTGGTAGTTGCCACTGCCACTGTGAATCCAAAATTTGACTAAGTGCCCAAAAATGCCAAAAATGCGATATTGTGGACACTGTTTGTCACACCTCTTGTGCAACGTGGCAAACTTGACCAAACAGATGCCTTTTCCTACTATGTAGAGTGGGCTCAACACAACAAATGTTAGTGCCAGAGCCAATGACACTGCAATCATTTCTCAATGTTTTATGACAAAACATTATAAAAATATAGAAGAAAGAGATACTCTTTTATTTACAATTTTGTTTAATAAAAAACACAAATATCATACAGCATCATTTTGTCATTTTCTTTGCCAAAACATCATTTGAGATCATTCCTTATGTTAAAACTATAAAAATTTTAACCCTTTTCTTCTGCCTGTTCCTTGAAAAACAAATCAAGAAAAGAAAATGTAACTTTTCTCATAGCAATACTGATTGGCTGGCTAGAGTGTTATGACCAAAAATATATAGCATATTTCCTAAACATTTATTTTTGTGGAATAGAGTATCTTTTGAATCAAATTTTCACCACAGGAAATTGAAAATGCTTGCTGTGGGAAAATTTACATTGTTATTTCTTTATTTGTCTTGCAAGGGACAGGCAAAAGAAAAAGGTTAAATATTTTATACTCTCAACATTGAAAATGATCTCAAATCATGTCTTGACACAAAAATGACAAAAATAATGCTGTATGATATTTGTCTTTTCTGTTGAACAAAATTGTAAATAAAAGAGTATCTCTTTCTTCTATTTTCTTACAATGTTTTGTCATGAAACATTGGGACATGCTTGCAGTGTGGTAAGTTTCCCACTACCACTACATATTAACTTGTCTAACCAAGCTACCAATAGGTTATTGGACCACACAACAAATGTTAGTGCTGGAGTTAATGGTAAGTTTTCCACTCCCACTACACATTAACTTGTCTAACAATGGTACTAATAGGTTATTTGACTATGGAATAAATGTTAGTGCCAGAACCAATGGTAAGTTTCCCACTACCACCATCTATTAGCTTGTCTAACAATGGTACCAATAGGATAGTATTTGACTACACAATAAATGTTAGTGCCGGAACAAATGGTAAGTTTGTCACTACCACTACTATTAATTTGTCTAACAAAGGTCCTAATAGGTTATTTGACTATTGTCAAATACAACTAGAGGTTATTAGCCTGCCGGAAATTGCAAGCCATATAGTTGCTTGGTGGGTGATGTAGTCCTTTGAGTAGTAGATACACCATGTATGTAGTTAGTAATTGATAATATATTGGCTTTGAAATATGCTATTTGGAGTGCTTGAATGAGTATTAGTATTGAAGTTGGACTTGGTGAATGGAGTGTAAAAAAGAGAAAAGTCACATGTAAGAAAGTGCTGAAGTCATTCAGAGCAATATTATAAAAGGCATTTGCAATTTTTCCTGATTAGCATGCATCAAGTATTGCATTTAGCTGGAATCTAGCTTGCTATAAATGCACTATGTGTTGAATCCAAATTGTGTTTAGCTTGCTGGATAGATGCTATATATTCAATCATGAATGTGGCCCTGGCTCTGTGTTGCTTTATGTTGCTATAGATTGCTTTTTAAATCCCCAAAATCTCAGGCCGGTGTTCACTCAAGAACAACTAACTCCCTTCATGCAACCATTTTAGAGTTCCTGGTCCTCTGTCGAGCAGTCGCCATCATGGACGTGGAGACACTCCACAACAACATCTTATCTGCTCTCCCCTCTGATCCCATTGCCCAGATCCACCTCTCTGACCCTCCGGACTCTCGCTGGTCTGCAGATGAGGCAGGATTCCTCCACCTAGATGGTTGCATCTATGTACTGGACCTGGATGGTCTCCATCTCTGGGTACTCCGGTATCACCATGATCACCCACACTCTCTGGCCACTTTGGGACTTTGGAACTAATCTGGCATAAGTACACCTGGCCTGGTCTTAGGACCTTTGTCAAGGACTACGTCCAGTCATGTACCTCCTGCGCTTGAGCTAAGACACTGTGCCATCGACCCTACGGGTTACTAAAACAACTCCCCATCCTGGAAAGACCTTGGAATTCCATATCCATGGACTTCATTGACCAGCTCCCTGGCTCTACCAGATTCACAGCTATCCTGGTTGTAGTAGATAGGCTCTCTAAATAGGCCATCTTCATCCCTACTCATGACACCATCACTAGCCTGGAGCTCATGAAGCTCTTCCTACTCCATGTATTTTCTAAGCATGGTGTTCCCGCCCACATCACCTCAGATCGCGGTACCAAGTTTGTCTCACATTTCTTCCAGTCACTTGGAAAAGCCCTTGACATGCGCCTCCACTTCACCTCTGGTTACCACCCAGAGGGCGATGGCCAGACTGAGCACTCTAACCAGACCCTTGAACAGTACCTCCGGATCTACTGCAATTACCAGCAGGGCAACTGGGTGGACTTACTCCCACTGGCGAAGTTTGCTTATAACAATGCACCTAGTGCTACTACCAGAGTCTCACCATTCTTCGCTAACAAGGGGTACCATCCCAACATTTCCATCTACCCAGAATGCGATATGACCTCTGCACAGGCTCATGACTACCTGTCAGGATCGGTTCTCCTCGACGATCTTACTAGAAGGTCCAGGGTTGCAGGGGACTAATGAGGAGGTAAGTCCAGACACTAGTAGGTGCTAGTTAGTGTGGAGAGTCAAGTCCGGGTCATACGAACGAAGTCCAGGCACTAGAGGAGCACTGGGAGTAAGTCCAGGTTTTTGCAGAGTAAGTCCGGACTGTGGAAAAGTAGTCCGGAGTTGAGCACAGCTTGTCTGGAGCGAAGGACATCCCAGAGGTGGGATAAGTCCTAAGAGGTCTAGCGTTGAGTCTGGGACAAAGGTGGCTTTTGCCCTTGTGCGAGTAGGAGACTTGCTAGGATCAGACATAGGACCAAGGGGACAAGATAGGACGGAGGCCAGAGTTGGCCAGAGTTCAGGAGAACAAGGTGGAATTAGGAGAGCATGGTGGGTAGTACAGACTGAGGAGTATCTTAGTCGAGGTTTGATCTAAGGACTACTAGGCCAGAGTTCGGTAGTTTATATAGGAACGAAACTAGAGGTGAGTATATATGGTGACAAGTAAACACCCTAATGTCAAGACATGGGACAGAGCAGAAGTGGACAGGAAAATAATCCAGGTACAGGAAAATAAAGCAGGGGCAGGAAAACAAACCGGAGCGGAAGCAGAAACGGGGAACTAGTGTTACAGGGACGACGGAGGAAAAGCAGGGACAGTGAAGTAAAGGGAACTAGGTTGGAAGAGGACAGGTAAGGGTCAGAGGTGGACTTAACTAATGTTAAGTCCAGAGCGATGTCCAGGACTGGAGGAAGTGGGACCAGAGGAAGTGCACGAGCAGAGGAAGTGCAAGAGCAGAGGGAGTGCAAGAGCAGAGGGAGTGTACAGGTGGAGGAAGGGCAGAGTAGCCGGAGGAAGGTCCGGAGTTGGACATGGAAATGTCCTAGGCCATTGGTGGACCTGACAGAGGAAGCAGAGCAAGAGCAGGAGCAGAACTGAGCCAGAGTTGGATATACCATCTGGAGTTGGGCTACGTTGCAGACAAGGCTAAGGGAGTGGCCGGACTGAAACCAGAGTAGCAACTAGTGGTAGGTACAGGTCTGACATGGTGGAGTTAGACTCCAGATCTGTCTGCAGGAAGACAGGGGTTAGTCCTGAGGCGGAGATGGATGTAGTGACCAGAGTTGAGCTGGAGTACAGCTATGGGGCTGGAGATGGCCGGACTAGATCCAGAGTTGCATCTATGCCTAAGGAGAGGTCAGGCGGGCCAAGGTTAGACTGGAGTTGCGACTGGGAAAAGCACGGATATGACACTACCCAGTTGACCTTGAGTCGCTGCACCAATACCTTTGTGAAGAAATGGCTAATGCGCAGCTCCGCTACCAAGGTCTGGCTGATGCCAAACATACTCCAGCACTGGACTTCAAAGTAGGCAATCAAGTATACATGAAAGCCAAATACTTCCAGTCAACCCGACCATCAAAAAAGCTCTCAGAGAAGAACCTGGGGCCCTACACCATCATCACACAAGTAGGCTCCCTCTCTTTTACACTCCATCTTCCAGATTCCATGTGCGTCGTTCACCCTGTCTTCCATGTCTCCCAACTTGAACCGGCCATACCCAACACCATACCGGACCGGATACAGCCTCCTCTGCCACCGGTCGAAGTAGGTGGTGAACTGGAGTTCGAGATTGCTGAGATCCTCAACTTCAAGGTTGACCCTCAATGCAAATCATGCAAACTGTTGTACTTGGTGCGTTGGTCTGGTTACAAAGGGACTGACGAAGAAACATCATGGCTCCTTGCCACTGAACTAGCAGATCTACTCTGGTAGGGGGTCTGGTCAAGGCTGGATGAAAGTGGACAAGAGGGGAGGGCAGAGGCTTGGGCAGAGGTTAGCCTGGGCCAGAGTTGTGACTGTTTGGATTCAACGACAAGGACAGCGAGCGTTGATCCCTTGCATAGGTTCTGGTCAGACAGAGATGGAGATGGGGATGGACAGAGGAACAGGAGTAGTGACTTAGATGATTTCAGACTGAGGTATACAAGATAAACTAGAGGGTACTTATACTAAGTAGAAACTAGGGTCGAGTACATATGGTGACAAGTAAACAACCTAATAGCGGACAAGGGATGACCGGAGTAAGTACTAGGTCAGGTCCAGTGAAAATAAAGTCAGGTCTGGGTAAAATAAACCAGGCCCGGTGAAAATGCTACAAGGTATAGGGTATATCAAGTTCACAGAGAACTCACGTCAAGGGGTAAACAGTGAGGTTGTCAAGTCCGGGTCTACTCTGGTAGGGGGTCCGGTCAAGTCCGGACGAAAGCAGACAAAGGACGAGGGCAGGGGGCTGGACAAGAGGCTAGTCCGGCCAGAGTTGGTGACCGCTTGGATTCAATGACTAAGGATAACGAGCGTTGATCCCTTGCATAGGTTCCGGTCAAGGGGAGACAGAGACAGAGACGGAGATGGGCAGGAACTGGAGTAGATGACTATGGTTGATTTCAGACTGAGGTATACAGAATAAACTACAGAGTACTTATACTAAGCAAGAACTAGGGACGAGTATTTATGGTGACAAGTAAACAGCCTTAAAGGTGGACAAGGAACGACTGGAGTAAAGACTAGGTCAGGTCTGGGTAAAATAAAGTCAGGTCCGGTGAAAATGCTACAAGGTATAGGATATATCGAGTTCACGGAGAACTCACATCAAGGCAGGGCAGATGGCGAGGTGTGGTAATGAGTGAATGGAGTATAGAACAAGGGTCGTACTTAACGGTAGGTTATCTGCAAGGCTGTGACCGGAGTAAGTGACGAGCAACCGGAGTTGAGCTACAGAGCTGCGATGCAACCGGAGTGACCGGATAAGATCCGGAGTTGGACATGGTCATAACAGAGGTGTGGTAACGGGTGAATAGAGTATAGATCAAGGGTTGTACTTAATGGAAGGTTATCTGCACAACCATGACCGGAGTAAGTGACGAGCAACCAGAGTTGGGCTAGGGAGTTGTGATGCAACCAGAGTGACTGGATAAGACCTGGAGTTTGACATGGTCGTAACAGAGGAGTATCTTAGTCGAGATTTGATCTAAGGATCTACTAGGCTGGAGTATGGTAGTTTATATAGTAAGGAGACTAGAGGTGAGTATATATGGTGACAAGTAAACACCTTAGTCGGGACAAGGGATGGAGCAGAAGCAGACAGGAAAATAAACCAGGTACAAGAAAATAAAGCAGGGACAGGAAAATAAACCAGAGCGGAAGCAGAAATGGGGAACTAGTGTTACAGGGTGTTGCACTCCTCACCCCTACTCTGTTCTTGACTCCCAGAACCTCTGAGCATGCTCCTGTGCTCTATTCTCCTTAGCTCTCCTAGTCAAGCCAGACCAGGTCTCCTTGGGCAGACACCCATTTTTGTGCCTTCAAGGGACTCACCCCCTACACTGGCCATATCAAATACCATACCAGACCAGATACAACCTCCTCTGCCACTGGTCGAAGTAGATAGTGAACCAGAGTTTGAGATCTCTGAGATCCTCAACTCCAAGGTTGACTATTGACACAGAATGTGCAAGTTGCTCTACTTGGTATGTTGGTCCAGTTACGAAGGGACACTGCAAGCATTTCTCAATGTTTCATGACAAAACATAGTAAAAAAATAGAAGAAAGAGATACTCTTTCATTTACAATTTTGTTCAACAAAAAAGACAAATATCATACAGCATTACTTTTGTCACTTCTGTGTCAAGACATGATCTCAAATCATGTCTTATGTTGAGAGTATAAAATATTTAACCTTTTTCTTTTGCCTGTCCCTTGCAAAACAAATAAAGAAATAAAAATGTAAATTTTCCCATAGCAAGCATTTTCAAATTTCTGCAGTGAAAAATTGAATCAAAAGATATTCTATTCCAGAAAAATAAATGTTTAGGAAATATGCTATATATTTTTGGTCATAACACTGTAGCCAACCAATCAGTATCCAGGAACAATCATGTTTCTTGAAGAAAAATCTATTATTTTCTTTCAACATGTTTTTAGAAATAATATGGTATCTTATTTCTAATAAAACATGCTGAAATTTTTGCTATGAGAAAAGTTACATTTTCTTTGCCTTATTTGTTACTCAAGGAACAGGCAGAAGAAAAAGGTTAAATTATTTATAGTTCTAACATAAAAAATGATCTCAAATGATGTTTTGGCAAAGAAAATGACAAAATGATGCTGTATGATATTTGTGTTTTTTGTTAAACAAATTTGTAAATAAAAGAGTATCTCTTTCTTCTATATTTTTATAATGTTTTGTCATAAAACATTGAGAAATGCTTGCAGTGGGACTGACAAAGAAATGTCATGGCTACTTGCCACTGAACTAGGCAACACAACAGAACTCTTGGAAGACTACCATGTCTGGTACCCGGACAAACCCAGACCACTTGCATCCATGTAATAATACTCTCACTCTCTGTTTCTCTTATCCGTTTCACTCTCAATCTCTCCTATCAGTCTCAAACTTAGTATCACTCACTTTGTCTCTCAGTCCAGTTTTCTCTTATAAAACAAAAGTAAAACAAATTTACATTCTATTTACAAGGTCCAGACCAGACCACCTACTCTGGCACACTGCTGCCAGGTTCCTCTTTCTCCTCTTGGAGCCCCTGGATCTCCTGTTCAACCTCCTCTGGGTTGACCTCCGCCTCACTATCCTCCGACTCCTTGGCCTCATCCCAGGGTGCTGTGAAGAAACAGCACTCCTTGAGAATGTCTCGAGGCCAGCACTCAGGCAGTTGTTTGACCATGATACAGATCATGTGGAGTCCATGATCCAGGCCATCTGCCCGGTCATCGCCTCCACTGTGGCTGTCAGCTTCCATCCGCTCCAGGAAAGCCCCAGAGTTGAGTCCAGACCTGGAGCTGGATGGACCTGCCACCTCCACTATCTCATTGTTGTCAATGATGACCTTCGCTGTCTTCTTCTTCTTCCATTTCTCACTGCCTCACAGTGACATCAAAGCACCTTGTTTGTTTGCTGTCACAACCAGTTCCTCTGACAAACTCTGACACGAGCAGAGATAAGTCCGAAGGGTTGTCAATGACAGGTGGAGAGGTTTGAGGACTTTGGCTTCAGTGTATGTGCTGCGCCCTTGCGATACCTGCGTCCTTGTATATCAGAGGACTAAGGGACAGAGTGACGGAGGTCCAACAAAGGTTGGAGTTGCCAGAAGGCAGAGGAGACAGAGGGGACCATCAGCAAAACAGCACTTTTGGGCTACAGACACTACAGACCACATGGCTTGTGTACAGGTCTGTACAGCCTGTACAGACCCATCAACTCTGTACAACTCTGTAAATTCCTAACTACTGACACTATTGCTACACCTTTACTACACTTTTGACTACACTT
>Ga0307516_10009582_pt1 | contig 10782 bp, 11 predicted proteins | sample 19_EM_MG_FD_203310 | JGI IMG/M metagenome (GOLD analysis project Ga0307516, IMG submission 203310) | Populus trichocarpa ectomycorrhiza microbial communities from riparian zone in the Pacific Northwest, United States - 19_EM | ecosystem: Host-associated > Plants > Roots > Unclassified | place...
GCGGAACTCGATTCTGGCGAAAAGATGCTTCCGGGTGCGGGGGATCCATGATTTGGAGACGAGACAACAATTCCCAAGTGGGTGTCGTTCGTTGTGTAGGAGGTCGACGATGTGATCCAGCAGTTCTGCTGGGAGGTGTGCATCCGACATCGTGGTTTGTGGCTAGAAGGTAAAACGTCCGCTTTGGCGCTGGTGTTTGGTCACACAACTTCTTCCCCGCCAACCCGATAACATTTACGCAGAGCGTTATCGGTGGTATCCCGGTGGCCCTATCGAGCAACCAAGACCTGTCCCGAACGTGTCTACCTTCAGGCCTGTGTGTTGAGACCATCCTCAGACCAGACTTGGCCACGCTCACAAGGTATTTTGTTTTTAGCGTCGGAAAGACCTCCTGGTCAACGTTGACCGCGGTTTTGGACAAGGGAGTTGGGTTGTATACAAAGAGACCTAAATTACTCCGACCGCTTGCAACCGCGGGTGGTTAACCTCATAGAACGTCCGGTTGATGGGTGTGGGTTTCGCCAACGGCTAGCGATGCCGGTTAACATACCAGGTCAACTATCCCTCTCCTCGTTGTCTCTGGCAACAAACTCCCAATACAATCACCTTCCTCCCATTCTTCACCATCCGGGCGTGCAAAGATTGGGCGAATTGAATGGGATTCCCAGAACCGGACCAGGAGGCGATCAAGGTCCAACCACTCCCCAACCACTTGATCTCCAAATCTTTTCCTGACATCAGTGCCAACGGCGGTCAGGTAGCAAGGCAGATAAATCGATATTTGTCGAAGATCTCGAGATTTGGGCGTGATGGTTTGGAGCGCCACAGTGACCCACTCTACCCTCGACGAATTGATCCGAAAAGTCACATCTCTGAGTTTTGAAGCTCCAGAGATGTCGAGGGAGGCTGACCCCGACTCACCTTGAGGCAGAAGTGAGTAATTAGCACGGACGCAGATATTGAACGGTCGTACCAAAGCTGTGTTCAACATCGAGGGACTCGAGGGTATGAGAACACCCCTCCACCAACCCTGTTATCAATGACAGGTCATTCTTGTAGAACTGTGTCAAAGATAGCTTCCGAAAGTGGATACCGCCGGGTAGAGACACCAGTTGACGGGCGGTACGTTTCACCCCTCCTCGGGAAAGCTTCAGGGACCCAGTAAACGCGGGCGAGTTCAAAGGCTGGACGGCGGGCCTATCGGAACTGTCGTTGTCACCAGCCAATGGCCCGAAGTAGGAGACGACGGTCAGGTCTTCAAGAAGAGGGAATGAAAGGGCGAGGTCGAAAGTTCGCGGGGGCGGGAGACCATTGGAATACATGCAGAGAGATTTGACGACGGGTGAGAGTCCGTGGAGTGGGACAAGGGATATCTTCGTCTCGTCTTCGCACAGTCGATTGCCAACTTCCAAGCGCACGACGCGAGAAAACCCTCTGATCCAACCGCCCGCTTCTGCATCTGCAGCTGTGACGACGCTGGAGCAGGCAACGTCCAGGGTCGTGGCGTAGTGGGCAGGGGAGGTCGAAGGATCCGGAAACGTATTCTTCCACGACTCCAGCTCTGCCTCGTTTTGAAACACGATTCTGGCGAAAAGGTGCTTCCGGGTACGGGAGATCCATGATTTAGAGACGAGACAGCAATTCCCAAGCGCGTGTCGTTCGTCGTGTAGGAGGTCGGCGATGTGATCCAGCAGTTCTGCTGGGAGGCGGGAATTCGACATCGTGGTTTTCGCTCACACGTCACCCGGTTGCATCCGCGTCTCTTCTTCCACCGTCCGGATATATATTTGCACATTTTACTTATCCCTCCCTTGGACGGAACTCTCGAAATAAATGCACTCTTGCCAGACCGGGTCACCGATGTACGTATCCAGCTGGCTTTCCAGGAGGTGAAGGGTTCAAAACACAGAATGAGAATCTTCCCGGTTGGTACCGCCTGAAGCGATTTTCTGGAGGGAATTTTCGGGATCCATGTGTGGCCTGGGTAACGGACGAGTTGGGTGATGTACGAAGCGGGCTCCATCTCTGTCCAGCAGTCATCGGCGATCAGGACGGTCGAGGCCGAGCCGTACCGCTCAGGCGCTCATCGATCGCCCGTCTCCAGAGCTGCTCCCCTCTGAACTTGGGGTTGGATTCCAGCCTAGCTCGTCTTAATTTTCCTCCTGACAATACCGTATCCTTCCCATTGAACACGAGCCCAGCGCGGTGGGAGTCCGAGTCGGCCGGGCCGGCCGATGCCTGAGGCGCTGGCCGTCAGACATGTAAGGAAACGCTCCGGTCACGGAATTCTGCTGGCCAGCCCCATTCCCGCCGCCGAAGACGACGACGACGAATAAGATCGAGCCCCGCGACACCCCAGCGATAACCCCAGCCAGACACCCTCCGGTCCTTGCACCTTCTCATCCGATCTCCCCCTCCAGCCGAAGCATAATGAGGAGCTTTTACCCACGGCACGACAGTCGAGAGGCTGCCCGACGCCGCCAGATAGAACATCAGATCGAGCTGGATAGAAAGAGATTGTTATGGAGGCGCGAGTGCAGGCTTCTACTATTTGGCACGTCCGCTCTCTCCCTCCGTTCTCCGGTGCTTATATTGGTGGCTTAGGTTTGAGTGGATCTGGCAAGTCGACGCTCGTCAGGGGGATGACCGTTACCCAACCAGCTAGCTTCAGCAATGACGCGAGGATGGCATACCGCCAAGCCATATATTCCAACCTCCTCGAGAGCGCACGGGCTGTTGCTGCCGCCCTGCGCAAGTTCCAGGTCGAGCTCGCTGATCCCTCGAACGTGGTGAGTTCTTCCTCGGAACTTGATACCCTCGTGTCCTCTTTCAATACAATTCTACATAGCACGCGTTGGAACTCTTGCTGCAAGACGGTTTCGATGTGGAGTCACAACCGCCGACGTGTCCACCTCCCTTTATTTTCCCAAGCCCACTTGCTGAGGCCATACATTGCCTCTGGCAAGACCAAACGGTGCCCGATTTCGTAGACATCTACAGGTCACAGTTCGACCTGATGGACAACGCGGCCTAGTGAGTGCTCGGAGGTATAACCACTGGTGGGCCTTGTCTCATCGCTCCTCCAGTTTTTTCACCGAAGCACGACGGATAGCCTCTGCTGACTATGTCCCCGCTGTAGGAGACATCCTGCAATGCAAACAGCAAAGCACAGGTGTTGTCGAGACAACGATCGACGTTCTGTATCCATTGTCACAGTGAGCCGATCCCTTGTGGTTTTGTACTGGCCAGCAGTTTATCGTTCCCAGTATGCACATTTTTGAGATGGGCTGCCGATTGTCCGAACGCAAGAAATTGGTACACTATTCTGAGTGTGTCACCAGCATCATTTTCTGTGCCGCGCTAAGTGATTACGACCGGGTGGGAACAACGAACCGGGTATGCCAGGCCCAAACATTCTGTCTGATCGAAGTCTCACATGGCGGGTGCGCTACGCAGAACCGGATGGTTGAATCCCTCGAGCTTTTCGATTCGCTTGTCAACTTGCAGTTGTTTCTCAGGACATCTATCATTTTGGTCTTGAATAAGGTTGATATCTTCCGGCACAAGCTATCAAGGGTAAGCAGTTGACACCATCCCCTGTTGTTATTTTTAGCTTACTGATTGGTTCCAAGATACCGCTGGAACGATACTTCCAGGAGTACACAGGAGGGCCGGATGAGAGTAAGGGCGCCAAGTACATCTTGTCGCGGTTCAAGGAGGTGAACAGAGCGAAACTCTCTGTGTATTCCCAGTAAGTGCCTTTGTTGACACTCCCACTCGCAAAATTTACCATATACTACAGTATCACGCAAGCCACGGATGCGTCATATTCTACCACTCGGCTTGTTGTCATAGCGGTCAACAACACGATAATGCAACGCTCGCTCGAAGACGCGGGCATCATATGACTCCCCACGGTCACGCCCGCACATTGATCGCCATCGGAAGTCACCATTGCTGCGCTTGGCAGATTTCTTAGGGCACTTCTAGTTTTACATTTCCCCTCAGTCTCTTTGTTGTATGCATTCATGGCCACCGATTATAGCCACTTTCACCTTTCCCCCTCTCATCTCCCCATATTGCTCACTTCAACCCTTACCTCGGAACTCGGTTTCAACCTATCTGCCTCGTAACGTGCCTTCGTCTGATCTCTGTAGACTTTAGAGGAAGCTTTTTTGTATGTAAACCCAAAGCCGCCATTTTCCCCATCATGAGTACGTTGCCACTTCGCGCGCAACTCAGGTCAGCGTTGCCTAGTCGGCTCCCTTGACTGCCCTTGGACGCAGGGTTTCGTGGGCTGGGGGCGTACGAGAGCTCTGATAACGTAACCACACAATTTGATCTACTCCAGGTCAAACAACGTCTGGGAAGCTCATCGATGCGGTCTCCCCCACGAACTTCTCAAGCGACCCCACCTCACCCCCCGGTTCCTCTTCAGAAACAACTATCACCTTCTCAAGTGGCCGAGAAAGCCCCCCTACCTTTGCGCATACTGTTGGCGCTTGTATAAGAGGCACATCCGGAGGTACTCGAGTAACCGGTGAACGGTGTGGGGAAGGGTTGTGATGAGACATCCAGGGTAGCGGCTCCAAAGTCGAATAAGTTTTACACTGACTACGTACCATGGGGTAGAAAAGGCGCTTGAACTTCTTTTGAACCTCGGCAGTTCCCGTCTAACAACCTTGGAAGGGGGAAGGCGTCGTTTCTCCCAGGTTTGCCACATCCATCTTATCCCCATCCGATTCTTCCATTGTCCACCGCAGAACCCGCAGAACCAAACGCTAATCCACACGGGTTATCATCTATCATCGTGGTACACTGAACTAGTGGATCAACCGGCATAAACACCGTAGCGACTGGCAAGACCGGATCCCACAGACCTTCTGGCGGCGGACTTCAGCGATCATATGTCATACACCATGTCCACCTCCACCACCAGTCGGGTCTCCCCTATATCCCAGTACCTATGCGCTACGAAGAAAATTCTGCAAGAGATCGTTTTCGACACCGAGTACGTCTGGAGTGGTGGAGTGCGTCACGTTGGGGGACTGAAATGTGACTCTACAGGATCGCGACGACCCTTGGCCAGGCTGAGGTGAAACAATGAGTAAAATCGGTACTTTGATGTGGCTGATTTGTGTTGTGCTTCAGGTCGATGATCTTGAACGGGACGCTTTTGAGGTCCTTCGCCTGGTTCGGTCCTTGAAGAACGGACTTTCCCCAATCAACCGGATCCCTCCCGAACTCCTCACTCTCATTCCAGACTTCTTCAAGAAATGGCGCAAAAACCACGGCGTGGTCCAGTTAACCCACGTATGCCGGGCCTGGAGAAATGTGTTCGTTTCGCATGCCTCCTTGTGGACCAATTTTCACTGCGAGGACGCAGACAAAACGCGCATCTGTCTCGAACGGTCAAACCCTTCCCCCATCAACTTACTGATACAACGGGAAGACAGCCTGCCCCCCCACGACCCCCTCCTCCAGGTCATCCCACACGCGATCGACCGCGTCAAATTCCTGTCCCTTCGGGCAACGCAGGAAACCATCGGCCACATCGCCACTCATCTATCTCGTCCCGCCCCCCTTCTCGAGTACCTATCGATAGATTGTGGTTGCGGATCAGAACCTGCGAGTAACCCCGTTCTCACAACTCCACTCTTCAACGGAAATCTCTCCTCGCTCCGCACCCTTCGCCTACTATACCTCCACACCGAGTTACCCTGGAGGAACATGCTCAATCTCACGTCGTTCACTCTGTGGCACACTCCGCTGGGGGGACTCTCCATTGGGCAGCTTCTAGACTTCATGGAGAGCACTCCCCGCCTCGAGAGCGTCGAACTTCGTTTCGCAATCCCGACATCCGGTGCCCAAGGTGGCCGATTGGTACCATTGACGTATCTACAGTGGATGAGCATCTGGGAGGGCGAACCGTGTTCCCCCTTGCTCAACCACCTCCTGATTCCGGTCGGCGCAAAGCTGTCAATCCAGGCGGACTCATTCGGCTCCAGACTCGAGGATAACCTCCCCAGATCTCTTGATAACTTCAGGAACCTCTCCGATCTCACGAAAATCAACTTGGACCTCAACGAGTCATACCAGGACGTGCAATTTATTGGACCAAATGGGGAAGTCTCCGTGACTTGCCCGTTTCCCCAGGGCAACCCCACTTCCCTGGTACTTGAATATCTGGCCCATATCGACACCTCGAAGACGGAACAGTTGGAGATTAACCATAGCAACCCTCAGTCCAGTGACCCTCCTCACCGAGCACTTCTCCACATGAAAAACCTACGTACCCTCACGCTCTATCGATGCCAAAACCTACATTTCTTCATCCGCGCCTTGCACTCGGACGCGAGTTCATCAGGGGCGGTGGTCTGTCCAAAATTGGAAGACCTCATTCTCGTGCTACGTGAGCGCACCGGGGTATTTGACATCAAACACCTTATCAACATGACGACAGCAAGGGCGTTGGGCGGGGCGGGACTCATGACTATTAGACTCGTTGGTGGACAGGACAAGGTTGACCCGGACGACATGTTGGAACTCAGGAGGCACGTTTTCGACGTAGAATATAGCCCTGGGGAAGGTGTGACCGACGATGATAGTGATTAGGAGGGATAAGGATGGGTGGGTTGGACAATGGTTCTCTAACGGGTGGGCTCTCGTTTGCGCTGAATATTACTGGAAGGCGCCTTGATATCGCGCTCCTCTTCGTGAGACGGCACGCCCCTTAGAACGTCTAAACACCAGAGTTTAACTCGAATTCCTTTCAGACGGTGGTCGGCGTCAAGTAACCACGACCAACGCTCCAGCACGCGACACTCGCGTGACGGCTGCCCGAGTATCGTTTGCTCCCGGATATTGTATTGGACCCTCATCAGCGCACATCCTGAATGCGGAGTCCGAAATTATTGGAGAGTACCGTTAACGGAAGCAATTGATTGACACAGGCTTTGGTGAATCCCAACAACCCCCCAAGCTGTGATCCTCCTTCTCGAAAACCACTGTTTGCACGTCGCAGGATGACCAAAAAAATACTGTCCTATTTTTCCAAGAGGCGGTCAACCGTTTCGCAACCCTCTATCACGCCCACGCCCACTTCCACATCCACCGCCACCGTTACCGGTCGACGCTCTTCCATATCTCGGCACTTGCGCGCCGCCAAGGAAGCTCTGCGGGGTGCAATTCTCGGTGCAAAGTACGTTTCGGAACGGTTAGAAATGCCTTGCGCCAGACAACTGAAATCCGATCTTGCAGTTCCGCGAATACCGCCCTGGCCGAAACTGAGGTTAGTCCACAACGGACGAAACGGACATATGGGCGGTCACTCATGAATTCCCTTCTTCAGGCCCGCGCTCTTGAGCAGAATGCTTTTGAGGTCCTCCGCCTGGCCAGATCCCAGAGGAACGGCCTCGCACCGATCAACCGGATCCCTCCCGAGGTCCTCGCTCTCATCCCGAAGTACTGGAACGAGGACGTCAGAGACCGAGCCACTGTCGCGCTGACTCACGTGTGTCAGGCTTGGAGGGATATCTTCATCTCGAATTCGACTTTGTGGACCAATTTCGATTGTGAAGAAATCGACAAGACGCTCGTTTACCTCCATCGCTCGGGATCTTCTCCCATCAATGTACGGTTGAAGAGGGACGAGGGTCTATCTCCCTACGATCCCTTCCTCCAGATCATCCCTCAGGTCGCCCCCCGACTTAAATCTGTCGCTATCCACGGGACGTCGGAAAATATCCAAGAGATTACCGCACAACTTTCCTATCCCACACCTCTCCTCGAATCCTTAACCATCGAAACCAATGCCGAAAGTTCGCCACAACGTGGTCCTGTGATTACGGCCAAGCTCTTCAACGGAGACCTCTCTTCGTTACGCGAGTTGCATCTGCGTAGCATCCGGACGGAGTTACCTTGGAGGAACATGGTCAACCTCACGTCGTTCACGTTGACTTACACGGCGTTTAGCGCCTCCCCCGTTGGGTATCTTCTGGACTTTTTCAAAACCACTCCTCGCCTCCGCGAAGTCCAGCTCCACTATGCAGCCCCGACGTTCGGCACTCAAAAGGGACGATTGGTGTCGTTGGCGTGTCTCAAGAGGATGGACATCACCGGGGGTGCTCCTTCCCTGTTGTTGGACCACCTGTTGGTTCCGGTTGGCACGAAGTTGTCGGGCACCTTTCCCCTCCCCAAGTCTATCGGTTTCAGCACCCTGTCCAGATTCAGAATCCACCTACATGTTCGGGGGCCATATCCAAGCATACGATTTGGTGGACCACACGGGAACATCAGCATAGCCCCCACAACTCCCCATGCCACGACGACCTGCCGGGTGCTTGAATCTCTCGCCCAGTACCACAAGTCGCACGTCGAACGGTTGAGGCTCGCAGGCGGAGACCTAATGAGACAGGATGGTTGCGATTTTGACCCGGTCCTTTCCTCCATGACCGACCTTCGCTCGATCACGATCTCTCGCTGCAAGACCGTATCCTGCTTCGTCACCTTCTTGATGAGTTCCGATCTGTGCCCTAACCTGGAGGAACTCATTCTCGACCCCCGCGCCGATGCGGGGGTATTTGATATCCAGGCTGTGACGGAACTGGCGGAAAAGAGGGCGTTGAGGGGGACAAAACTCAAGTCGGTTAGGATCGTTAGTCGGGATAAAACCGTCCAGGCCGGTGCGGTGAAGCTCAAGGAATATGTTTCGCATGTGGAATGTAGCCCTATGGTTGCGTTGGCGAGCGAGTACATTGATAGTGGTGACGAGGAAGATTAAGGGGGAGGACTTCTATGACGATTTCTGGTGAGTGAGTTCGCGTGGATGTGATGTCTGTTCTAAATCCTTGGTATTTGGTCATCAGAGCAGCCCTCGTGATTCCGGTTTTACGATTGTGTACGGTCATTGTGGCACTTATGTGTCCCGTTTCGCCCGCGCGCTATACCCTTGTGTATGTAATTTTTGTGTATTTGTGGTCGCTCTTGGCCCTACATCGTTGCTCATTCCGGTACTTGTCAAATATACCGCCGTCCGGGTAAATGGTATCCTAAGAACCATTCCACTGGTGTAACCGCTGTAGATCGACCAGGGAGCGGCAACCCACGGCAGCCAAGAATGGTGTGTACATTCGGTTGTCTTTCCGGGAGGTGAGGGAGTTGAGGTGCGGGTGAAGCAGATTTCTGGAGTGGTTCGGACGATGTACTTACTGTGGCAAATCGAATCGCCTGGAACGGAACCAGAAGTGGCCGGGTTCAAAAATCATTACGTAACCCCCCTGCACAAGCTCGTCTCCCCTGCAAAAATGCAGAAACTGGGGTATACGCTCTCTACTCCTGACAATACAGTATTCTGAATCGGTACAGGTTTGTGCGAATCCGACGCCGTAGGAACTGGTTGGGCTGGTTGCGTTGCAATTGAGGCGCGTCGGGCATCGGACACGGAAGACACAAGGGCGCCAACTCTCGTGCGCACTCGGTCGACCAGCGTTTGTCTATCCACAGCTTCACCATTCCCGCCATCAAAGGCGACGGCGAAGGAGACCAAGTCCCGGCGACGCCCCAGCGACAACACTAACCGGATACCCTACAGTCCCTGCATATCATACTGTTCTTCTCCTCCCTCTAGTTGAAGTGGAATGGGGAACTTTCGCTCATGGCACGGCAACCGTGAGGCCGCCCGGCGCTCTGCACAGATAGACCGTCAGATCAAGCAGGACAGCAAGAGAAGGGGGGAAGATTGCAAGCTTCTACTCTTTGGCATGTCTGCTCTCTTTCTCCGTTCACCGACACTTACATTGTCGGCTTAGGCTTGGGTGAATCTGGCAAGTCGACGATCGTCAAACGGATGCGCATCGCCCACCAAGGCGGTTTCTGTCACGATGCAAGGATGGCATACCGCGAAGCCATCTATTCCAACCTCCTCGAGAGCGCACAGGTGCTTGCCGCTGCACTATGCAAGTTCCAGGTCGAGCCTGCTGATCCCTCCAACGTGGTAAGTTCTTCCTTGAATCTCAGCATCCTCGCGTCTCCCTTCAATCTTATTTCATGTAGCAAACCTTGGGACGCTTGCTGGAATACGATCTCGATGCGGAGCTGCAGTCGCTCACATGTCTATCCCCATTTGCCTTCCCGAGCCAGCTCGCCGAGGCCATATACCGTCTCTGGCAAGACGAAATGGTGCCAGATTTTGTAGACTGTTACGGGTCACAGTTCGATTTGATGGACAATGCAGCGTAGTGAGTGCTCGAACTACGGCCACTGTTGGGCCTCGTCTCATCACCCCCCCAGTTTCTTCACCGAAGCACGACGGATAGCCTCTGTCAACTATGTCCCTACCGAAGTAGACATTCTGCAATGCAGACAGCGGAGTGCCGGTATTGTTGAGACAATATTCATTATTCCGCCACTATCGTGAGCTGACACCATGGGGATTCGTACCGGCCAGCTGTTTATTGTCTCTAGGTTGCACCTCTTTGAAGTGGGTTGCCCACTGTCCGAACGTAAGAAGTGGATGTATTATTTTGAGAGCGTCACCAGCATTATTTTCTGTACCACGCTAAGTGATTACAACCGGGTGGGAACGACGAACCAGGTATGTCAGCAAACATTCTGTCTCACCGTAGGCTCACTTGGCGGGTGCGCCGTCAGAACACGATCGTTGAATCTGTTGCCCTCTTCGATTCGGTGGTCAACTCGCGGTGGTTTCTCAGGACATCTATCATTTTGATCTTGAATAAGATCGATATCTTCCGGCACAAACTACCTAGGGTGAGTAGCTGA
>Ga0307516_10009583_pt1 | contig 10781 bp, 12 predicted proteins | sample 19_EM_MG_FD_203310 | JGI IMG/M metagenome (GOLD analysis project Ga0307516, IMG submission 203310) | Populus trichocarpa ectomycorrhiza microbial communities from riparian zone in the Pacific Northwest, United States - 19_EM | ecosystem: Host-associated > Plants > Roots > Unclassified | place...
ACCCAATATCACCCTGAAAATGATGAAGTACTAACAGAGAACGAAAATTTCTGCTGCTCCCATATTTTCCACCCACTTTTCACTTGGCCCCTCTGTGAAGGGGAAGCAGTTGATCCCCCAGCACTATAATTCATCTCATAAAGCATTGCCATCGCAATAGTAAGCAAACCACAAGAATAGAAACTTGGTAAAAATAGCATTACTTTTTGCAATCCCTCGAGTGGGAGGAAAGAAACCAAAATGATAAAGATGATTCATTGCGTTTAAAATTAAGAGTGAAGTAGAGGACAACTGACCTTCGAGGGTATGCTTCCAAGGGCAGATCTTCCCTGAAAACATAGACACGTGTATGATATACTATCTATAAAGGAAAACAGGAAGCAAATACACAACCTAAATAATAAAAGTATGAAACAAGGTGGGTTTTTTTTTTTTTACCTCGGGAACAATTTTGTTGAGGAAAGTCTCAGTGTCGTCTCGAACATCAGAGTCGTAATTCTCATTGATAGTGAGAGAGGCGCTTGTTTGATGCACTGAGATGATATAAATATATGTAAACATATATAATTCAATCTGCATTCATCAATTCAATAAATAAAAATTGTGTGATGCACTGAGATGATATAATTCAATCAATAATAAAATAAAACTATTCTTCGGTTTATTTTAGAGCCCGTAAAATTAATCTTGGCCGAATATCTATATTAATAAAAAAAATAAAAAAATAAAACAGAGAGAGAGAGGTGAGGAAAAATTTTGATTCACTTGCAAAAGAGATGAGCAAGGCCGCTCTTGAATTCTGACAAGTCACTCCCAATTTCATTCAATATCTACACGATGCATAAATGTTTGAATATATTCTTGCTAACAAACTACTCCCAAGTAAAATTTCGATACAAAGAAAAAAAGAAAACCTTTGGAGTAATAAGATGACAGCCACGGCGGTGTGGGAGTAGAGTAATAGTCTTCTGAGCCCACCTGGGAGCATCAGCAACCATGGAATCGGTGAAGGGAGGCTTTGCTGTGTAGAGGGAGTTGACACGGAGCAGCGGAGGAGGAGGCGAGGAGGAGAAGAGCATGGAAGAAGCGTGGAGGACATGATTTGTTGAAGAACAAGAAAAAAGGCCCACAAATTTAGTTGGTGATGGATATTAGAAGAAGCCCAAGCGTGCAAAATTAATTTTATTGAAAGGTTTAATGGGCTCCTTAGTCCATTCACAGGCCCTGTTTCTGTGGCTGCCCTTCTCCCTGTCGTCGACATTTTTCGATATGTCTACTCTACGGTGCTTTAATCTATAGTATCTTTTATTAATACAACAGTGCTGCTAATAGTAGTAGGAGTAATAAATGGGCAAGAGGAGTCGGTGGTTGTGGTGGATGGTGGTGGCTGTAGGTGTAGTAGGAGTGGTGGCGACAGGCACAAAGAGCGGCGCGGGGGAAGGGGAAGGAAAAGGGAAAGTGTTAGAGCCTCTCGTCACCAGAATTGCCTTTGGATCCTGCGCCAACCAAAGCGCTCCTCAGGTAATCGTAAGCTCCAATTTCATATTTTGCTTTTCCTTCTCATCATCATTCGACACATCCCTTCACATCACCTATAGATAGCTCACTCACTGTTTCCTCTTACTCTTCTCTCACCCATGGCTGAACACATATATTCACTCCTCGTCAGTCAATCAATGATATTATTGTTATGCAATTGGCAGCCCATTTGGAATGCCATAATTGACTTTGATCCCCAAGTTTTTATTTGGCTGGGAGACAACGTTTATGGAGACACTAAACGTCCTTTTAAGTTATTTGGAAAGGAAAGGACTATTGGGCCTTGGAAGAATGCTCCTAGGTTTATCCCTTCCTCCCCAAAGGAATTGGAATCCAGATACCAGAAAGCTAAGAGTAATCCCGGTTATTCTCGTCTTCGACACACTACACAGGTACCACCTACCTACTACTTTCCTTAAACCTCACCTCACCTTATAATTACAATAGTAACAAGTGATCCCTCTCTTCACACTTGTCTTACCAATATCGCAGGTTATTGGTACCTGGGATGACCATGACTATGGATTAAATGATGCTGGAAAAGAGTTTGGTGGTAAAATCACTAACCAAAAGCTTCTCCTCGATTTCTTAGACGAGCCTCAAGACAGTCCTCGGTGATTAAGTCTTTTCCTTTAAAATTCCTTATCCTTTCCTTTTGTTTTCACTTGTATCAAGTTATGAAAAACTTGATCATGCTGCGAGTTTGTAAATTATAAGCACCCTACAATGCTTAGATGGCCAATTTAATCATTGTTTCTACGTTATTATATTTATAGGCGCAACCAGGAGGGTGTATATACTTCATATATGTTTGGCCCAGTGGGCAGACAAATCAAGGTGCGAAAGAGAATGCCTTCACATACTTCCTTAGTCCTCTTAGATATGCAGTTCAATTGTGATTTTCCTGGGGACGAACCCATATCCTTACTGGCCATTTTTCTTTAGGTCATCCTTTTAGACACGAGGTACCACAGAGACCCTTTGCGCAGCGATGGAAGTGTCCTGGGAAGTTCTCAGTGGACATGGTTAGAAAAGGAGTTGAACGGACCGAAATCAGCCATTACCATCATTGGGTCTTCAGTGCAGGTATTGTAGGGTTTTTACTGTCTAAAAATTATCAGATTTGCGATTGAATAGTTCTATATCCATGCACAAGGAAGCATTGATGCGAGCACCCATGCAAGCAAGCTGTAGAGACATATTTTGTCTGTTATTCACTGTTAATCCTGCAATCTCCTTTTCCCCATAATTCAGGTTATATCAAATCTTTCAGCAACCACTCGCCCATTGTTTTCTTTGGAGTCCTGGGGACGTTTCCCAAAGGAAAGGGATCGTCTTTTCAAATTGATAGCAGATACTAAGGTAATAGCCTTTAATTATCGCCGCAATGCATATCCCTGAGGAAACGAACTGCTTTCAGTAGCACTAATGATCTCGAGTGTATTAATACAAGCCGGTGTGGAGCATTTGATTTTTTTATTCCAGAGAGTAATAAATGCCTATTATCTGTGCGCATTACATGTTTTCCATTACTGCGTTCCTGTGCAGAGAGAAGGTGTCTTCTTCATCAGTGGAGATGTTCATTTTGGAGAAATTTCTAGATATGACTGTGCTACTGGATATCCACTATATGATGTTACTGCAAGTGGGCTTACACAAGCTGTTGAGAAAGCGGTCCCACATGTATTTAGTTTGATAGTGAGATTTGTGGCATGGCTGACACCAACGACAATGAGAGTGATCAGCACAAATTGCAGATTCAAGTCATGCACGTATGGTAAGGAGTGGCTTTTTCAGGTTTCTTTTATGATAATGCTTCTGGTTCTATTTTTAAAGCGTTTCTTGGTATATCAACTGTAAATTTCTTTTAGGTCAGCCAAATTTTGGAGCAATTGAAATTGACTGGAGCACAACCCCAGTAACCTTGAAACTTGAGGTCAGGGACATCGTAGGGTACCCCGTCACTGGTGTAAAATTTCCATTAGTGGAATTGCAATCACGTGGCTCAGTGCCATCAGTTAAAGCAGGGGAACATCGAAGGCATTGCTCCCTTGAAGTTAATCTGCCATGGATGATCAAATATCGCCTGGCAATTTTATTCTACTGTTCTGTATCTGGTATGCTATCTCTCATACTAGCAGCATCCATATCCTGTTCATCTCATATGAATTTTTCTCATTGGTAGAAATTTTTTGCCCGCATGCCATTTCATGTTGAGTTATTCTAATGGGTTTTGAGCCTTGTATTCCATGCTGAAATCCCTAATTTTGAACCATTTTATTTTAGTTGGATCAATGGATAGCCAACTTTTTCAATCTTCTTGCTGGCAATATACAAAAACGAAGTGGAGTATTCGGTTATATTATATTCTTGCGCTCCATTTTATTAATTGTTATACTATTGTTTGTTGCAGCATTGCTTCTTGCTATGATTGGGCTGGCTTATGCAGCCACATTAGCCTTCAGACTGTTCCTCCACAAATGCAAGCTAGATTGAATACGCCTTAGTGGAGAGGATAAGATTTAGGATACAGGTTCTTGCCATCATGGTGCTGATATCAAAGACTCACAAATGGGTACAATTTTTCAACCTCAAATTCGTGAGCTTTTTTTTTAATCTTATTAATGTGGATTCCATCTTTTACTGGTTCCATGGCTCTACATTCTACATTTCGCTGTCATAGTCCTCCACTGAACAATTGCTTATAACAAACATGTAATGGGTTGTTTAGTCTAACAAAGAATTCCATTCCTTTTTTGTTATGTGTGTGTGTGTGTGTGTGTGTGTGTGTGTCTATATATAGATATATATATATATGATGTGGTGGTTACTAGTTATGGATCGCGCAATTAGGAAGTAACAGTTGCGAACTTGGGATGGAATTGTGGTTGCCATCCTAGCGATATATATATATACACACACACACATGCAAGTTGGACATTTTTTCTTTTGCCCGGGGGATAAGTGGTTCAGGTAGTTCAACCGGGAAAGCGCTGTACGAACTTGCGTACAATGTTTTATATGAATTTGGTACTCTAGTCAAATAAGCAAAGAGAGAGTTGGAAATTGGAATATCCATTACTTGGATCTTTCCTGTGTTTGCTATCAGGTATGCCTCCCTTCTGACTTTCCTCCTGAGTGAGTAGGTGATGCAATCTAGGGTTACATGCCTTCTTCTTCGAACCTACTTTTTTTTTTTTACTATGTTAGGACCTTTCCACCCCCTCAAGGCTAAGAGCTTATTTGAGAATAGCTAGCTTCAATTCAATTGCAAAGATCACATTCCGCAAAAGGCGAAAGAAGTGATTTAGCTTAGAAGCACCTCTTGATAGACGCATGGGCAACCCTTGGCAACGCGGTGTCTTAAACTTGTATCTATCTGTGTTTCGCCAACAAAAACATAAAAAATAATGATTTTGTTGTGGTGCGCACCGCCTTGCCAAATAGTGTTCTGGTGGTAGAGTGGTCGGCTCTTAACTGATTGTAAACATTTCTATCCATCGTTTTGAATTCTAACCTCAACCAGCCATGATAAGGCTGAATGGAGTAGAATCCTAGACTTGCTCGACAATGAATTTAGATTTACCAAGTTACAGTTAATTGCATGTTTATTTATTGAAAACTAGTTTTTATGAAAAATAAATTTCTAAAAAATGAATTATTTTTTAATATTTGCTAGTATTATGAAAAATAAGCTGGGAATTTTTTTCAGTGTTTGGAATTGATACGAAAAATAACTTATTAATGTTTTAGTTTTTTTTTTCAAGTTTATTAAAATAATAATAATCAAATCTTATAGATAAAAAGGTTAAAGGAGGATGAAATTAAAGAAAAAAATATTTTCATAAATTATTTTAAATAAAATAAATAATAATTAAAATAATAAAGATAAAAATTGATGAAATTAAAAAATATATAATTTTATAAATTATTTATATAAAATAAATAGATATTAAATAATATGGATAAAATTTGATAACAACAAAAAATTTAATTTAAAAAAATAAAATAAAGAAGAAGACAATTCGTTTTGATTAACCTTACATGAAAGTTAAGAAGAAAAGAAGTTTATTGCGTGTTAAGGTTTAGCAAATTCTCCGAGGACTTGGAAATATTTTGTTTGACAGGAAAGAAGGGTGGTGGGTCAAACTACGGAATCATTCATAATAGCAGCAGCAATAGCTAACGCGTTTATATTATTGACTTGCCTGTTGATCCCTAATTTCCAAGCCCTCTCTCTCTCTCTCCCTCCCCCCATTGTTAAATCAATTCAAGACAATGACAGTTTAAGACCAAAACCCACGCCCACGACTGCTATGCCTATCATCCACTCCCCTTCCTTGCTTTCCATGTTCTCGGAATCGATATCCATAGTCAAAACCAAAACCAAAGAAAAAAATTATCTTCTCGCTGAAACTAATTCTTTCCACCCGGATCCAATCAACATCCTCCACCCCCTTGTTAACCATATATTTATTATTCAACCACAGAACTGATTAATTAGTGAATTAACAGATCTTGAGTTGCTTGATCCATCCATCCCTCACCTGAGCTCCTGTTCCATGGACTTTCTTCTACTGTATCTGTATGTGGTGCTGCTGCTCTCACCAGCACTGGTACAAGGGCAACAAACCTATGTAGCCAACCACCAACTGGACTGCTACAACAATGCCTTCAATGAAACGACCAAGGGATTTCTGTGCAACGGAGTTCAATCATCATGCCAATCCTACCTCACCTTCCGATCTATGCCTCCCTACAATTCTCCTGTCCTTATTGCCTATCTCTTAGGCGTCCCACAATCCGCCACTCGCATCGCCTCCATCAATAACCTCTCCTCTGACACTGCCACTATTCCCACCAACACCCAGGTCGTGGTTCCAGTCAACTGCTCCTGTTATGCCCGTCAATATTACCAGCACAATTCCACCTATCAGCTCAAGGACAAATCCGAAACCTACTTCAGCGTGGCCAACAACACCTACCAAGGCCTCACCACATGCCAGTCCTTGATGTCTCAGAATCCCTACGGCGATCGGAATCTGTCACTCGGTCTCACTCTCCAAATACCCCTGAGGTGTGCTTGCCCAACTTCCAACCAGAATGCTTCAGGGATCAACCACTTGCTCACCTACATGGTCACTTGGGGCGATTCCATCTCTTCCATTGCCCAGCTGTTTGGCGTTGACAAGCAGAGGGTACTTGATGCAAACAAGCTGTCTTCCTCCAATATCATTTTCCCCTTCACTCCGATTCTGGTTCCTCTGCCCACTGAGCCCACCAAAATTGAACAGCCATCGGCAGCCCCTCCGCCTGCCGCACCATCTCCGCAGACTCCCAATGTTTCCGTTGGGGGCTCTTCCGATCACAAAGCCTTGTATGTGGGTGTTGGGATAGGAGCTGCTTTCCTCATTCTTTTATTTGCTGCGTTTGGATTTCTGTTTTGGCACCGCAAATCTCGTAAGCAACAGAAGCCTGTCTCCACTTCAGAACCCGAAACGCTGCCATCAGTCTCTACTGATTTCACTGTACTCCCAGTCTCCAACAACAAATCTTGGTCTCTCTCTTCTCATGACGCCCGATATGCTATTGAGTCCTTGACTGTCTACAAATACGAGGACTTACAAGTGGCCACCGGGTACTTCGCCCAAGCTAATCTGATCAAGGGCTCGGTTTATAGGGGATCTTTCAAGGGTGACACAGCCGCAGTCAAGGTTGTGAAAGGAGATGTCTCCAGCGAGATCAACATTTTGAAGATGATCAATCACTCCAACGTCATCAGGCTCTCTGGTTTCTGCTTACATGAGGGCAACACTTACCTTGTTTATGAGTACGCCGACAATGGCTCTCTCACTGATTGGCTTCACTCTAACAACATATACCGAATTCTTGCTTGGAAGCAGAGAGTTCGGATTGCCTACGATGTGGCTGATGCCCTCAATTACCTTCACAACTACACCAACCCGTCCTATATCCATAAGAACTTGAAGACCAGCAACATTCTTTTGGATGCCAACTTGAGAGCCAAGGTTGCTAATTTCGGCTTGGCAAGAACACTGGAAAATGGCCAAGATGGTGGACTGCAACTGACAAGACATGTGGTAGGCACTCAAGGTTATTTGGCCCCCGAGTACATCGAGAATGGAGTTATCACCCCGAAATTAGATGTTTTTGCTTTCGGGGTTGTGATGTTGGAGCTCTTATCTGGGAAGGAAGCAGCTGCTACAGCTATTGACAAGATTGCAGGAGACGACTTGCTCTCTGTAATGATAATGCGTGTGCTTGAGGGGGACAATGTGAGAGAGAAACTCTCTGCCTTCCTGGACCCTTGCCTAAGAGACGAGTACCCCTTGGATCTAGCTTTCTCAATGGCCCAACTGGCTAAAAGCTGTGTCGAGCATGATCTCAATACACGACCTTCAATGCCTCAAGTTTTCATGATGTTGTCCAAGATCCTCTCGTCTTCGTTGGACTGGGATCCATCCGATGAGCTCAATCGATCTAGGTCTATAGACAGTGGCAGGTAGATAAATAATAGCACGTTTGAATTCACATCAGTATTAAGAACATGAAATAGCAGGTAGATAGAGCACAAGGCTACTTCTCACATATCAGTGAAGCCATTACGTTTTCTCAGACATGCCAATGTTGTTGGCATTAGCTATTACATTTTATCAGACATGCAACTGGACACCTGAAATGTACTTTCTTAACACAACATGTTCCCAAGAGTGTCATTGTCACTGTCTTCTTATTCTACTTGATTTCTCGAGCTTACAACCCGTGTAAAATTTTCCTAAGGATACCAGTTACCAACATCTACTCCTGCCAGTTATGCTTTTGGCCATGAACAAGGGAATTCCAGGTTTTAAAGGAACATAGTATAATAACACATTGCAGTTGTTAGTTAACATAATTTACAACCGTGCAATTTCTCCTCTTGAGCTACTCCAATGAGTAAAACCCAACCTTGAGGTTCTAGCATGCTGTAAGTACATTACAATCGTTAGGTTTTTTAACCAGTAGGATACAACATGATACTATAATTTACAGACTATTCGACTAATGCTGGTAAATCATATATATATATATAAAAACCGGAGGGTGAAACAAGTTCTTCTAAGCCATACAATGCAGGATTTTGCCTCTGCACCATCCTTTCCAAACTAGCATCTTTGAGCATGGAACTCATTCCGTAAGCTTATGCAAAATTTTCCAATATCTCAAAGAAGAAGGATTTGCATGGATTGCCCGGAGAACCCATTTAAGTTGGCTTTGACAGAATTCCACCCTGGATGGAGATTTAAACCCAGCTTCTGAATGTCTTGCAAGCAAATGCATTTGAACGAAGAGTTCCGCAGGTCTCATTTCTGTACAAACGTGAACCATACAAAAAAAAACCACGAGTGTGTTTGTTAAACACCACTAATGATTAATTAATCAGAGCTCAGAAATAATATGCATCTACCACCAGATATGCAGCCAGTGACCAGATCAATATCTACCTGGGCCTTCTGATCCTTTTTTTTTTGGGCGGGCACGAGTATAATTTTTGACAGTTCAAAATCTTGAATGCTATGCATGTCATTGTTTAAACAAATTTCTTATCTAGAATGGTTGAACCACATTGATATGATGGATGAAGATTCCAAAATGCTGATCGTAACATTGTAAAACTGCAAAATCAAAGCTTTTTGCCTTCAAATTTATATCAAAAGACAAATCATTTGAAGTGGTCACATGATGCGTTGGTTTGCAATTTTATTTAAGAAGAAATGCAAACTAAAAGCTAAAGACTACCTCCCCCTACATACACAACAGCCAACCGTGTCTATTTTCATCTGCACTTTTGGCCCTCTACCCATCATATAGCCCATCAATAATGCATTTCATACGTTTTTTCTTGGCCTTTTATGTCATCGTAACCAACAGTTCTTGATTTGACATTAAAAGATTTTACCTGCGCATCTTCAAAATTGATATAGCTAGCAGTTATTGACAAAACCATCAAGTAAAAACGTCTGGCTTGTGGAATTCTAGTACCACAGCACCACTAATAGCAGTGCAATTTGATGCAAAATGAACTTGCAAGAAAATCGGCATTTCAGAATAATGTAAATAATAAAAAGATCTCCAGTATCTTAAACTGTTCACACCTGGTGGCCAAGAATACCATTCAAGGCGGAGGTTCTTCTCCCAGTAAAAAGATCTCCCTTCTGCTTGTGCTAACAACAACAATACAGCAGGCAAGGGAATGACGGAATTTGCATGAGCACTGGTGAGGCTCCTTGAGGCAAGAGATAAGTATCAGAGCTACAAAACTGTCTGGAAGGCAAGTTCCATCCATGCGACACCTGAAATCATTAATGATTCAATTACATCGAAAAAAATAAATGAAAATAACCAAGCAGTTTTTTTAATCATTAAGGTAAATTTCTAGGATAACTTCAAAAGTTTGTTATAACTACACTAGTCACCCCTATCAAAGTCTTTTTAAAATAAACAAATTACTCATTAGGACATCCCACAACTTTTAACGTTGTAGTAGATTCACAAAACCTCTCCAATCTCATTAGATAGTTTAGTACTACTTGTTTCTATACAACATTCTTAACATTTGCTCATTATTTTGTTCAAGGGGGGAAAAAGAGAGAGAGAATTTGCAGAGATACAAATACAGCTGGGACAGTGTTCCTCGGATGAGATCAGACCATTATTCTCCCTTTTGCTAATTCTCCATGGATCACATACCGAAAGGATGTACTCTTTGACAACCATTGGATGATGCATTCGTTAACCTTTCCCCTCATGCATTTTCTCATAGCCTTCAGTTGCATTTCTGTCAGACACTCACTTATCAACTCAATCACAATCACCCCTCTCGTATCTATTGACAGTAGAAAAATCTTTGACTCCTTGTGCACGTTAACCTTGGATTGAATGAACTCTTCTTTAGAACGCTTTAATTCCTGAAAGATATTCTTTTCCGTGTAAACTCGAAACTTATTTTGAAACCAGTTGTAAGTTCACTTTATACAAGACTGAATGCATGCAACATATATAATTAATGGAGTTAAGGAATTTTAAAGAATTTGAAGAGGAATGTTCATCCTGCTGGGTGCCCCCCTAATTAACAAAGCGCAAAATGAACGAGTGGCTCTGGGTATTCCAAGACATAGTACATGTCTGATGCTCCGCGTCTCAGATCTCCTTCCTGCAGAAAAAATTCCCTTTAGCCACTG
>Ga0307516_10009584_pt1 | contig 10779 bp, 7 predicted proteins | sample 19_EM_MG_FD_203310 | JGI IMG/M metagenome (GOLD analysis project Ga0307516, IMG submission 203310) | Populus trichocarpa ectomycorrhiza microbial communities from riparian zone in the Pacific Northwest, United States - 19_EM | ecosystem: Host-associated > Plants > Roots > Unclassified | place...
TTGAGCCGTACCGACTCGCCCTGATTGAGTTCGAGCCTGTCAGCCGCCCAAGAAGCACCTTCGAGCACCAAGCCTAAAAGGAGAGCATGGTGAACATTAGATGGAGACACAGATCATGAAACCCCACCATCGATAATGAACGCCTCGGGGTCGTTCACCTTCTCCAACTCCAACTGTAAATGGAGCGTCTCCAAACTCCACTTCTTCCTGTGCGCTACCGCCTGCCGGGTCGCCGTGATGTAGGCTTCGGGGAAGAACAGCCCGCCGAGCCAAACCTCGATATTATTCAGGTCGGCCAGCCCGGAGATGTGATCCAATTGTGCCAAACGACGGGCGAAATTAGGGATCCACTCAGAGACGGACATTGCCTTGTGTACCTTGTACTTGCGCCAGTGGTCCGGGATAGTCCCTGCGTGGTCCATTAGCTTCGTTCCCGGAATGCGGCAAAGCTGTGGGCCATACCTTTGATCAGAGCACTCATAAGGGTTCTCAAGTGGTTAGTCTGCTTCAGAGCACCCTCGCAGACCCTCGCTACATCTGAGAGGTCTCGACGGACCTGAGAAAGAAGCTTCTGTCCGATCGCTCCTTCTCGGAAGAACAACCTGTGCAGGGGGTCCGAGTTATCTGCGCCCTGTTTAGAAAGGGTGTTGAAACTCTGCGAAGCTTCGTCAAATCCCGCTCAACGGTGACTTCGGGGCGCCGATCACTCACTGCGGGGAGTTGACCGATCCACTCCATACAACGGTCATGGAGTTGTCTCATCCAAGCGGGCTGTTGTGACGTCTGTCCTTGGGGAGCTCCGACAGCGGGCGTGGAGTCACTGTCATCATCTGCCAGCATTCGCATCTTCCTCAGTTTGCCGAGAAGCTCGTTTCCTGTCAGGAGTTACAGCGCTCCGGAGCTTAGCCTCGTGTCAATGGTACGTACCTTGTGCAACGGCAATCAACCGCTCTGCGGTGGAGGGTAGACTGAGCCACGAGGGCGGCTCGCGGTCGGGAAGTCGCTGGGCCCACGAGAGGAAGTTCTCGAGCTTCGTCCCATCGGGAACAGGGAGAGTACGTCCGCCATTGGTACTCGGCACGAGGTCAAAGTCCACGTGGTAAGCGTGAGGAGTGAATAGTCCGTCAACGAAGGCGTCCAAAATCCGTTGGTCGAAGTCGCTGTCGATCCTTCCCCCATACACCGACTGTTTGATGAGTGTCTTCACGGCGTCCCATGGAATGGCAGCGGGATCGATATTTGACCGCGACTTGGCGGCGCGTCCCAGCCACGAGTCAATCGTGAGGAAGGCGGACGCCATGTCCGAGTCGTTGAAGTCATAGGTCTTGCTCCATCCTAATGGAACGTACCGCAGACGCTCCTGTACCACGGCATGGAACCAGGCGAGCAGGAAGTACAAACGGACCTTCTCCACAGGGCCCTGGGACAAGCGCGAGGGAGGGATGCTGCGCAACGAATCAAGCAGGTTGGCTTTAATACCCGGAGGCGGCTCGTTCATAATGATCCTTGATTGACGGAGGATGTTGACGGGAATGGACGGGTTGGCCTCCATCGTCAGGAACAGCCGGAAGTTACGGTGCGGGTTGAGGGTCTGTAATTTCTTCTCCAGCTGACCCAGCCATGTTGGGGCCAGGTGGACATTCTTGAGCAACACCCATGTACCCTGCCTGGCTGCTAATGCAACTGCTTGGTCGGCCTGAGTGAAACCTTCCTGTGAGCCCATGGCCACCGAAGCACACCTGGCGCCAGAGTCTCGAACGAGATTGTCCACGCGGTAGCTGGCGTCGTAACCGGGGACGGAAACTAATGCCAATGGAGTAGCAGGTGCCACCTCATCGTTGACCATGGCTCCCAGCGCGTATGCGGACTCCGCGGCAAGATCTACTTGGAATACAGTCTGTACGAAAGTCGCAGTTGCTTGGAGGAGGCGGTCTGGTCGGAGACATTTGATGATGAGCATATCGCGAATGGCGTTCAGGGCGGCTATTGGGCGGGTGAGACCCCCAGTCAAATGTATGCTAGTAGACCACTTACGAGTACTTGGATCCCAAGGAGATGGAATGGATTTCTCGGGGGTACTGGCTTCGAGGAATGGACCCCAAACGCTCTCGTTAGCCATGACGTGTTCTTGGACGGGCTTGAAAAGTTGGGATTTCGCGAAGTGCTCCAAGCGATGGGACTGTTCGTCGGTAAGGAACGAGGATCCACCACCGCCAACGGGTGCGGCGACCGCGCCCTCACCACCTTCCAACAAAAACTCGTACTCGTCAGTGATATCTTCTCCACCGCGCAACTTGACTTGGGCGAGTAGAACGGCAAGCATGACGTGATCGCGGTGGAAGAGAGTGCGAGATGCCCGTTTATAAGCGACGAGGAAGAGGTCGTTGAGGAGAATACTGCGCCGCTGGGCGTAGTCGGAGGTGTTCTTCAGGTTCGGATTGCGGAGGAGGACGTAATCGAAGATGTCGAGGAAGAAACGCAGGGAGAATTGGTAGAAGTGGTTAACCAAGTTTAGCTGCTCCAAGATGAAGAAGATTGCACTACAAGCCTGTGCAAGTGGGAGATATTCTGCGGTGACCTGCTCCACCTCTCGCATGACTAGGTCCGTCTCTTCAACCTTCTGCGTTATGACTGCGGCTTCCTTCTTCAGTGTCTCGAGGGTGTCAATGACCTTGTCGTCATCGAGGATGTTCCCCGTCGATTCGTTCAGCGCTTGGAGTAGTAGTTTCTCCAAGGTCCGAAGTCGCAACCTGAATTCGCCCTGCATCTTCATCAAATCCGTACGCTTGCGTTCCGTGTCTGGTCTCTCTGCTTTGAGCACCTGATCCAAGGACTGACTTTGGAGACTGCTCCTGGTCATCGTGAAGTTGACGAAGGTAACCCTACTACAAATGTCGGGGGAGAACTCCACGGAAGGATCACGTGTGGTGAGGAACATGATGAAGGATGGGGAGAAATCGATGTCCTGGTTGCCGAGACGAATGAGGACACGGCCGCCAGTGCGCCTGATCTCCCTGTTCAGAACAGGGTTAAGGATGGGATCCAGGTGTTCCACGTCCTGGATGAGCAGAGGGTTGCCGAATCGTAGAGCGCTCTCCAAAACCTTGAGGAACGCCTCATCCAAGAAACTAGTAACGGTGATCTTCCTGTCTTTGTACTCTTGGAGGATCCAGTTCGTAGCCTGTCCGGTTGGGTCGATGACGAGGGGGTATCGGTTGAAGCGTTTGAGGACGATGGCGTTTTCGGTACACAGATTATCGGATGGTAGCCCTTTGGACTGCCAGTCCAGGCGATCGTCCGCGGTCGAAAGGTACTCGGGGAGGCCAAGTTCAGGTTTGAACTTGATACCGGCCTCCTGCAGGTGATCGCACCAATCCTGCCACATCATCTCTCGGTAGTATTGGTCGAAGAAACCGCCGTACGCGAGGAATCCTGCAGAGACGAGAACGTCTCCAACAATGGTGCTCATCTCGACGTCGAAGGTCCGGCTTCCAGACTCCCAACGAGTCCTCTCGGACGACAAGCTCCCCAAGAGCGTCATGCTACGATCGACCTTGTGTTGGACTCGCTCCATCTCTGCCTTGATAGCCTGCGTCTCGCTGATGAGGAGAGCGTACTCGGACTTGTATTTGTCGATGGAGGCTTCCAACTCCGCGATCATGTTGACGATGGTCTTGGCCTGTTGTTTCGTGTTCGCGGCTTGGGACTCGAGAGAAGCTACCTCGTTTCGCAGAGGTTCAACCCTATCCAAGATGTCGGAGAACTTCACTTGAGCAATAAGCCATTTGACGAGAGGTCCACAAGCCCTACTGGCTCGGTTGACGACTTCGAAGTTGAAGTTCGGTCGGCTCAGGTACTCCTTGTTCATCAGTTCACGGACGGGTCTCGTCATTTGTGATGGGGTGTCGAAGTTGACGATTCGTTGGATGAAGTCGTCCCGTCGGATGATACCCTGAACCGTCCTCCAACTATCGATCTTGTGCCCGAGTACAGTGCAGACGGATTCCATCGCCAGTTTCACCGCCTCCGGGGGATTCGCCATAGCTCGAACCTCCTGAAGGTGCGTTTTCTTGATGTTGCTAACAGCCGCTTGGGCCTCGAGCACAGCCGGTTCAGCGTCTGCAAGATCGGCCTTGACGATCTCCTGGCGTTGTGCGATGAAACGCTCCTGTTCGACGAGGGCGGCCTGGATATCGATGGAAGCAGCTTTCTTCTGCTCCGCCTCCTTCTGGTCGTTGACCATTCGCTGGAGCTTCTCGTTGGCTTCCTTGTTCTTAGCTTCTAACTGGGAGCGCTTAGTCGCGAGACTCTTGCGCAATTCCTCGACTTGGGTGACAGTGTCACGGAGCTTGTCAAGACCAACGTGCAAGTGCCGCTGCTGTTCCTCGAGCTCCTCGCGCTTCTCGTTGTGGAGTCGGACGTAGTGGTTAATGCTTGGGGAGAAGACACTGTAAGACGCTAACAAGAGCACCGGCAGAAGTGGGAACTTACAAGTCCAGGTAGTGGCGGGGGGTGACGTAGTTGTAACGACCTTGACGGCGGCTAAGGCGTTGATTGATATGGTGCAGGGATTGGTGAACATAAACCAGAGCGTTAACGACAGCGGTTCGATGTACAGGTGGCACAACAAGTTCGCGGTATGCGATTGGGAAGGGCCCGGGAGGGTTGTACGAGGCGAGGTCCAAGTCAAGAGTGAGAGTGAACTCCATTCCGACCTGGTAGAAGGCTTGGTCGGACCAATCTCCAAACCAGTCCAGTACGCAACGATTGAACAAGGCTGGGGAAGTCGCGGCACGGGAGGCGAGACCGTTCTCGGGAGGGTTCATGGTGAACACGACGTGGAGATTCTTCGCAACCTGCTGAGTGAACCAACGGTAGAGTTCCTCATGAGAATCAAGCATAAGACCATCTCGCTGGGAACCTTCTTTGCAAGCAGTCATGAGAGCGGAGTATTCGTCTCCTTCGAAGAGACCCGGAACTTCGGCGTTGGCGAGGAGAGTATTCATTCGTTCCAAGAAGCCCGAATCGAGGACGTTAGATTCGTCCATTATGAAGCAGATTTTTTCACCCTTGGTTCCAGAACGGCGGAGGACAGTCCTCAAATCTTCGTCGAAGTCTTCTCCGGTGTACTTGTTGGAGACCTTGATCTGGAAGATGCTGAGGCCATTCATCCAGGCAACAAACCGAGATAAAGTGGTCTGCCAAGGCGTGAACATCATGGTAAAGGGTAAAACACGAACTACGCACCTTTCCACTTCCGCTCACACCGATCAACAAAAGGTGTCCCTGGACCTGGCGGAACACCCGATCGATACGTAAGACGTGATCCAAAACGTCGTTAAACAGAACGAGGGGGACGTCCAGCTCTTCCTCGTAGAAGACTCGGAGCCTTGCCTTCGTGTACTCCCGCAGGACCTCTCGATCAACAGGAATATAGTTCTTCGAGGTCCAGTTGGAGAACAGGATCGGTCGCGCAAGGGCTTCGTCTGCGTTGACAGTTGGGAAGTGTTGTAAGGCAGCCACATCGATGTTCTCGTCTGTCCACTGCTTCTCTTCCTCGGTAACAAGACGATCTTGGAACAGGCGGAGAGCCTCGTGTGCCCACACGCGAACAAGCCCTTCCATAGGAAGCATCTCGAGGGGCCGGATAGCCTCGTAGATACCACGAACCCAGCGTGTAAGCTCTCGAGGACTGTACACATAATGCGCTTGAATGTCCGTGGTGAAGCGTTTCTGAGAAGCGAGGTAAAATTCGACCATGGCATCGGTGAGGGGTTCCGCGTAGGCCCTGAGATTTGGTACGACCTTGAGGAGAGCGCGGTTGTAGGTTCCGTAGATCTGTTTGAGGGAAATTTCTCCGGGATAATCTACCATGATCAAAGGGGCGTGGCGGAGGAAGCGATGACTGAGGGGAACACGACCGGGGTCCGTTGGGGGGTTGCAAGCACCGACGAACTGTATCCGCTCAAGCTTGACCCATGCCATGTCGGAGGCACGCCAATATCCACCCGCTTCGACGAGTTGACGGATGAAGGAAATGACTCTCTGGGTGCCATACTTGTCTATAGCCGGAAGGTTGATTTCATCACAGAACACGACCAGCCACCGTCCAATCTGTATGGGAGCGAGGAGCACGCCGTTGGGAGTCTTGCGGTACTCGCAGTATTGCTCGAATGTCTTGAGGATCAACTCGGGGGTTGTAGCACTGGAGAAGTTGAGGCCAACGACTTCCATGTCTGGAAGTTTCCTCAGGGCACTGAACAAGGTCATCGTCTTTCCTGAACCTGGAGGGCCGCAAAGCATGAGGGGCTTATGTTCCGAGAGCCAAGAGTACAGGACCTCCTCGTGGCGAACAGTGTCGATGGTGGGAACCACGACGTCCGAAGCGGTAACCGCCTGGGCCTCGATTTCGATGGAAGGGACCTTGCTGTGCCATGCGATCCATTCACCAGTGGAAATGATAACATCATAGTCGAGTAGTGAACTGCCTGGTGGGAGGGGTGGGAGGTCGATGCCAGTCTGCTTCTGCAAAAACTCTCCCATCTCCGCACGTAAATCCAACTTGGAGTCTCCAGAGAAGGCCCAAATGATGTTGACGAGGAGGCGTTTGGTGACGTATTGCTCGACATTTTCTGCGGACAGTGGAAAGTCTTGGTGCTGAATGTTATACTCGACGATGTTACGAGCAGTCTTGTTGAGAAGCGAGAACAGTGTAGTCAGGGCGCGAGTGGTGGTGAAGTCCATGATGTGCTCGATGTTCGCGGCGAACTCCAGGGCAGAACTAACAAGCTCTCCCCGAGCAAAGTAGGGTTGAAGGATAGTCGCCACCTGTTTCTGAGTCGCGAGGTGCGGTGAACTTGAGTCGGCAGAGGCATCGATGCGCCTTCCGGGGATATCGACGGAATCCTCATCATCACCATCCAGGGGGACGGAAGCGAGGGTATCGAGGTATTGTTGGTAAACCATGGGTGGCTCCACTACGTCGTCGCTGAACCAGATCATACCGCAACGACTGACGGTGGCAAGGGTGGCATATCGGAGATGTTCAACCTCGAACATGATCCTAACATTCGGAGGTAGGTTGAGACGTTCACCATTGGGTAACGTCAGGAGCTTGTTATCGTCCAGGACACTAGACAACATGGTTAAAATCCACAGTAACAGTGGTGTACAGGTTAACACACCTATTCAAGTTCTCGACCCATTCAGGATCGACGTCGCCATCAAAAATGATCCAATGTCTTTTCCCACTCTCACCACGGACGTCATCTACGATCTTTCGGAGGATGTGGGTGAATAGACCGTCGTTCCACTCTCGGGTGGTTGGATCCAAAGTTCCATACAGCGCATCCTTGTGCATCGCCTTGGGATCAATGACATATGAGACGCCCTCAATGCCGTCAAACCTCTCAAGGGCTGAGAGTAGGACACTCCAAGCATTGGTCTTTCCGGTACCAGAAGGGCCGACCATCATAAATCCATGCTGGATCTTCTGGATCTGGTACAACTGCAGGATCTTGGCGATCCACCTCTCCCCCTCCACCAAGCGGCGCTCCGCACAAACTTCGCTGATCTTTTCCCGCAATGCGCTGAGGTCGACCGGAACATACTCCGTACCGGGGAACACATCTGCTAAAAGACTGATGTACCTCGTCAGAGACGCAGAGTGGCCGACGACGAGATGCGGACCTGGTCAATAGAGGGACATCCTCTGCCACGAGCTTCGGTACGATGGTCTCGGTAACGCTCTGGATGACGATGACCTGTTCAGATATTGTATCCGAAAAACCACCCGCCTCGCCCGGGCTTCCTATCTGTAACCGTTCGCGCTTGAGGATACCGGCACTAGCCAACACAGCCTTCAGGGCTCGAAGACCGAAGTCGTAGTGAGGTTGGGGTGAGAGTTGTTCGTCGCAAAGGTTGAAGAAGGGCACGATCTTCGAGGCCAGCGACTCTGCAGTGCGGAAACCCTGCGAGAACAACATGACTTGTGCGATAAGCTCCCGGTCCGGGCGGGTCATGGCCATTCTGAGAGCGGTGTGTCAGTAGGTTGGTTGTTTTCACCCAAATCAGACCCTCAAACTAGACATACGGTCTGAACAGTTTCGTCAAATTGGGCGGTAGTTGTGATCGGCCAGCGTAGTTCGGGTTAGTAGTAATGAATATGCCTAGGATATGCTGGTCAGACGGGTAATGGGCGCTCAAGAAGTTCCTAACCGATATTCAGGTTGATCTTCAGGCTCTTTCCGACCAACTCGATCTCAGTATTCGGGTTCTTGGCGGTTGCAGCCAACCCTTGCTGGATGGTTTGGACTTGTTGTGACACGGCACTGAGGATACGCTCCTCCAGACGGTTGAACTCGTCGAAACACCCCCAGGCGCCTACTTGGCACAGACCGAGGAAAATACGACCCATGGCTTGGAAGTCGAATGTCTCGTCACAGCAGAAGACGAGGACGAAACGTCCGAGTTGGACGCCAAGTGCTTTGACAGACTCGGTTTTTCCTATTCAAAATCGCGTGAGTAGCTGGGGTGTGTGTTTGAAAATACGCTGCTCACCGGTTCCTGCAGGACCGAATGGGGCACCACCGAGTTGGGTGTCCAAGGCTTGGGTAAGGGTAAGGTAACAACGATCCGTGAGAGGGGTTTGAACGAGTCTGTCCGGGACACCGAGATATTCCCATCCGTACGGGAAAGAAGTATCAGAGACACGGATGGAGAGGCAAATCAGGGGGTTGGCAGCTCCAGCATCCAGGTAAAATCGCATCTGGTACAACCAAGCAAAGGCGGTGTTATCAGAAACCCCTTGTTGGTTCAACATCCTTGTGACGTCTCGCTGGTGGACAAGTTCCGTGATGAGGTGCTCACACTTGCGGCGTGTGACAGGAGCCAGTTCTGTGAGGACAACGTCGGCCAAGAGCTCAAGACCTTTTTGGATCGTGCTCAAAGGGCCTTCTGGCGCGCTTCCTTGCTGGAATGATGTTTCGACCGCGCCCGTCCAAGCGACCTGAATGGCGAGTGTGACTAGCTGAGCGGGGTATTTTTCCATCCATGCCATGAAGGGTTCCATCTCCAAGCCCGAGCCGTAGAACTCTTGAAGCTCCGACACGCTCTCGCACAAAAGGATCGCAAGAGACCTCCTCATCTCCGACTCCAATTTCGTCAACCAATCGTTGATCTTAGGGTAATCCTTGAGGGAGATAGGTTCCTTGAATCTGACTTCCTCTCCCTCCCTAGACGCCATGCCCAGGATCTGTGTGAGGTCCTCGTCCAGAAGAATGGTTGAGATGCCCGCGAACATCTTCTTGAGGTGTTTCATAATGCGAAGGATATCCTTGCTGTTACCAATGATCTCCAGTAGGTCCTCGTCTCCAACGAAGTAGAATCGGGGGAAAGAGGCACGTTCACGTTCAAGGTACTCTCCGAGTGCCTTTTGGATCTTGTTCAGCAGTTCTGCCAAACGCTCCAAGCTCTTCTGGATCCCGGGCTGGTTCATAACGTCTAGGACGAAGGGGGACTTGTAAACTTTCTTCATGACGGTCAAAAACTCGGTGTTGATGTTCTGGAACCGTGCGCTCTCCATGGGAAGTAGGTGCTTGATGTCCGCACTCCCAGAGAAAATGCCTTCGAGGTAGACCCACTGCCTCTGGACGTCAATCCAGACATCTGTAAAACGTCACAACAAGTTCGAGGTTCGCCCCGCGTTGGTCGCTCACCGAAAAGTACGTGTATCCTGTTGAGCTTGTCCTCCCATGAGCTTGCCTAGAATGTTGTTAATGGTGAGTCCGGAGTTGTCTCATGAGAACGTACATCCTCCTCGAAAACTGGGAGAGAACGGACGTCAGAAAAACCCATATACGTAGAAGGAGCACCAACCTTTGTAGTATGGCGACATCTTCATCGCAACCAATGAATTCAAGTTTTCGCTGCACTTGTTGAATAGATCATCCCATCCCCTACAGAGCGTGAACACCGGACAGTCCATGAAAAACCTTATCTGCGTACCTGATGAGCCTGCACTTGTTCTGATAATTGACGAGGTCCAGGGTATAACTCGACCAGGTTTCCTTGACCGTCTTGATATATTCTTCCAACGCCATCTATACGAAGGGATCAGTACCGAGACCCGAGCTCCACCCGTTGAAATGCACACCTCTCCTTGCGCTTGTATGATCACTTCCTTTATCAGTGCCTCGTTCTTTTTGAGGTCCATGTCGTAGACATTTCCGAGAGTCATCCTAGATGCTGACGGTAAGCGAGTCCCTCGGGGGAGCCGTGCAAAAAAACTCACAAAGCTAACGTGATTTGCTTGGGTAACCTCACAACCTTAAACAGCTGTTTCCAATGCCTGTCTTTGAGGGCTTCAGACTTAAGCTCAGCAACGACTGTGTTCGATTTCAACAGCCCACGGAGGACATCCTGGACGTATTCGAATGCCGCATATTGTCTCATCCTGGTGGGCATGTCCTTCGTCGAAGACAACAAGCCGTCAATCTGCTGTCTCAGCTTCCTCGGTTGAACTGTGGTCCAGGAATTCTCCCTCAACTCGGTGATCTGGCTCCAAATACCCGACAAAGCCGTCCAAACGGCTTTGAGGTCTTTGAGCTCCTCTACGACGGGTTCGAGGCGAGTGTGCCGGATGAGTTCGAGGTCCAAGGCTTCCTTAGCACGGCACACGAGATCGTACTCCTCTTGAACACGCGTGAGTTTGGTCTCAAACACGTTAATGGTATTGAGGGCAGTATCTGCGCGTAGGTTTCCTTGGACGGGTCGCGTTTG
>Ga0307516_10009585_pt1 | contig 10779 bp, 5 predicted proteins | sample 19_EM_MG_FD_203310 | JGI IMG/M metagenome (GOLD analysis project Ga0307516, IMG submission 203310) | Populus trichocarpa ectomycorrhiza microbial communities from riparian zone in the Pacific Northwest, United States - 19_EM | ecosystem: Host-associated > Plants > Roots > Unclassified | place...
TTTGCTTCTTCTGATACTTAACAGATTACATTATTGACATTGATAAAAGACTCTTAACGTCTTGATTTATTGAAAGAAATTGGTGGCACTCGAGTGTATGAAGAGAGAATTTGGGCAAGTTTGAAAATTATGCCGGAAACATACAAGGAAGGAATGGTTGAGTTGGGGACAAAAGAAAGCAAATAATTCAAGTTGTTCAGCGGATGAAATTCAAAGATTGCGGTAGTAAAACTGCAGCGACAAGTAAGAACATTTTGTTTCGACAGTTCCACGGCAGCAACAAATAAAACAAAGGTATTGGGCTAACGGTGGTAAGGACTTGTTTCCTTTTTTTGCATCCGGGTTCGAATCTCCTTGTGCATGTTTGTCATCCCCGCGGTGCCTTACATGCTCACTGGGTTTGCAGGATGTTCAGTGGGTCGTGGGATTAGTCGTGGTGCGCGCAAGCTGGCCCGGACACCCACTAAATAAAAAAAAATATATGTTGTGCCGGTCTCATGAACGCAATTATGTTCTGGTAGTGGAACTGATGCAATCAGATAATTTTTATTATGCCCAAGTAAGATTTTCGCAATCAAAACAAACGTACTATTTATTCAATTTTTTCTCATTTTTTCTCATGTTATATTATTTTTTGAAATAAATTTGTTAAGTGTGCTGATTTGAAAAAAAGAAAACTCCTTCAAGTAGAATCTCTACTTTCTAGTACTGCCCTAAAAAGGAGGCTATTTAAAGCTACAAGTTCGGTCGTCACTCGATCTTAATCCCTCGTTTTGATTACATTTAAAAAGAAATGTAAAGATTTTCAAAAAAATATATTTTTAACGCAGTTCGGCCACTGATTGGCCATTTTATAATTTTAGACTGTTTACTTATCATTTTGTATTTACAAATTTGCTAAAAAAGATCTAGCAAATGCTCGGATGATAAATAAAATGATAAACAAAATAAAAAAAATAAAATAAAAGAAGACGAAAAGCTTTCGAAAGTGTCCTTAATGATAGTGTAAAGTCCAAACTTAAACACAAAATATCAATGATAAAGCACGAGAAACAATTAAAAAATTATAATAATTATAATAAGATCAATAAAAATAACAAAGTCAAGGTTACAAGTCTAAAAACATCTCTACACAAATAAATGATTGTATATCTTTGAACCCTTGAACATCTTTTAAACCTTATGGATATCCTATTCTTTCAAAAACACGAACTTAAACACAAACCTTACCTTATATTACATGCTTTTAAAATCTTTTTCTTATAAAAATAATTTGTTTGTGTTGGTAAATTTTAGCCTCTCGGAAATGAAGAAAGATGTTTTTCGATCAAAATCATAACTTAATCTTGTGTTGCATATCATTCTTTATAATATTGAATCATGGATTTCCATCATAAATAGGAAATAAATTAATACAATATAAAGCAGATGCTTTTTAAAGGCCAAAACTCTCATTTTGAAATCCAATCTCTTCTTTCTAAAATAGCCCTTTATTTGCCAAATATTTCATCTACGTAATTCATTTTTCAAAATAGCACTAAATTCTTGGGATAACTATTCTTTTTCAACCAACACCCATTTAAATGTGTGCCTAACATAAAACCTAAAATTATTTCACAACACTTGAATGATCTATTTTGGACTTTCTAATCAAAGAAATTTAAATGTCCGTGTGATTAAAATACTTTTATATTTACATCTTAATGATTGCATTATAAATATTGGAATTACAAGAGCATAATCATTAAAATATATGGCTTGGTCTTGAAACATAAAAAGATGATTGCTTGAAAAAATATATTTTATAACAAAACTTTTCATGGCTAAATTTGCAAAAAGTTCTTAAAAATAATAATAATGATGATGCTAATGATGTATGTCTTTTAATGGCTATCAAAAAGATGAATACAACTAGATCAACTAGGGGGCAATTTAGTTTGAAAAACCCTTTGCAAATAAATATCCAAATTATGACATGAAAAACCCTATCATAAGTCATGAGTGGTAAAGGAAACAACTTCTTCATAGTGATTATGAAAAGTGAGCAATAATGAACATATATCATCATACTACACTTAAAGGTAACAATAAATAAAGCCAATATGGGATAAGATGATGAAAAAACCATGCCTAAAAATGGAGAACATGAGAAGACAAACCCATAGTGAGCCTAGAAGGCACTTATGTCACCTAAACAATTCAGGCAAGCTGCTAGAGATCAGTTTTCGACAGTTCCACAACCAAAAGTCTCCATAGAAATAGATGATATCAAAAAGGGATATTGAGCTTCCAAAATATAAAATTTGTGATTTCCCTCATCTTCAAGAGGTATCATTTAGAAATAATATCATAATCATTTGCTATTATAAAACAAATTCCCCTATATAATTGAAAGTTCCTTCAAACTTATCTCTCAATAAGAAATAAGTATATTTTCAAACATTACTTCAAGATAGATGATTGCTTTATAAAATGACAAGTTTTTAGAATCACTTCAAGCTGGTCTCTTTTTAATATGAATAAAATTTTGAAATCACTTCAAGATGATTTTTCTATGAAATGACAAACAAAAAAAGACAAGTTAAAAATCACTTCAAGTGAGTTTCTGTAAAAATATCATTCTTCGAGAATGGTTTCCTTTTGAGTTGACTCATTTAAATTTCTTCAAGGCTAGTCACCTGATAATTGGACCCCATTTAAATCTTCTGTTGAGGTTAATCACCTAATAATTATACCTTGTTTAAATTTTATATTAAGGTTAGTCACTTGATAATATTAACCCATTTATATTTCATGTTAAGGCTAGTCACGTAATAATATGGACCCATTTTTCTTTCATATTGAGGTTGGTCACCTGATAATGAAATCCTGTTTTTATTTTATGTTGAGGGGTGTCACCTCATGATATGTACCTTTTTATTTTATGTTGTTAGTCACTTGATAATATAAAGCCCTTTTATTTTATATAGAAGTTGGTCACTTTATAACATGGACTATTTTCATTTTATATTGAGGTTGGTCACCTAATGATATGGACTTTTTTTTAATTTCATGATGAGCTTGGTCATTTTACAATTTAACCTGTTCAATTTTCATATCGAGTGTTGTTACCTATTTTGGGACCCTACATAAATACATAGAAAATCATAAAAGAGAACAAAAAAAACAAAACAAAATCAGAAAAAGAAAATACAAAAACAATTATAAAAAATAGAAAATATATAAGTGGATAAAACATGAAGAATGCCTAGAAAATTATCGAAGATTGGTAGGGGAGGATCAAAATATACAAGGTTGGAAAAATTAGCTGTCTAAAATGGATTGGTGAAGGCCCTTTGAATAGAAAAATTGAATTTGAGAAGGAAAATTCAAAATTGAATGTTTAATGATTTAATTGGATTTTTTCAAGGTTTAATTGAATTTATTAAGGGCTTAATTGCAAGAAAATTAGAGTTTGAGGGTCAAATTGCAATTTTAAAAAGCTAATGTTGTCAAAACAAGGGTTTAATTGTATAAATATTAAAGTTTGATGGTCAATTTGAGGCTTGACTGAAGAAGTTCAAAATCAAGGACCCAAACTGTAAAAGGCATGAGACTTCAGGGATTGACATTGGTTTTATTAGGGGTCAAATTGAAAAACATTGAAAGTTTATTAATCAATTAGAGGCCAAAATACATAAATTGATAACCAAGAACTTAATTGAAAAAGACTTTGAACTTTGGGTTGACAATTGAGTTTGACATAGGTAAAATTGCTCGAGTTTAAAAGTTATAAGACAATTACGGGTGCAATTAAAAAAAATAAAAAGATCAAGGATTAAATTGAATTTTTGCCAAATCCCTAATTTCTCGGTAACCTAGACAATATATTGTTTGGTTCATGCTCAAAACATATCGTTTGGAATAGAGGGTAGACAAAATGTTGTTTGCCCACTATTCATCTTCTTCTTTGGGCAATTCTGGGCCAATCGAGTTGGTATCTTCAAACGAATGAATGTGAAGCTATAGACCTTCAAATTGAGCAAGGTTGGATCCAAAAAATATGTGCACCTGCTTTACCATCTTCAGGTAGTCTTTGACGACGATGACGTCATAATTGCTGCAACAAGGCTTTGAATGTGGTTAACTCAGTCAGCCATGACTATGATACCAATTGTGCGAAACTACTTTGTTTTTCATGTGTTCACACTTTAAACCTTTTCGGTGAGTTCTTATCAAACGTTGATCAAGTTTCTCTCAAGATCAAAAGGATAAAAACAACTCCTTACCCTTTATGTTTGGTATAACCACCAAAATCTCTAAAATCAAGTTTGTTGCAAAAACTAACAAAGTACAAAGCTTTCAGCTATTAAAACCTGTCTAAAACCCTTCTATTTGGATCAATGGGTTAAACATTGATCAATCATGATCAATCCTTGATTGAATCCATCAAAAAAACCCTTAGCAAAAGCTTATAAATACCCACTAAAAATTCAGAGAAAAAGAGGGAGAAGGAGGAGAGAAACATATTGATAAAAAGATCTAGTTATGAAGGTTCATGAGCCTAGTACAAAGGTTTTTTTTAGCTTTGAAAAGGTAGAGATTTGTGGGGGAAAATTTTGCAAAAAACAGCAAAAAGGACAATAACCATTGATTGAAGCTTTGAAGCTATAAGCCTTTTCTAAACTAGAAGGTGATGTCCAAGAGGCATGCCTCTAGCTCTTCCTTATATGTTTTAATAATGTTTTGAACTTTTTTTGGTGTTATATTATGTTGAGCTTGGATTTTGATTAATGCAAAAAAATATTGTCTTTCTTTGCTCAAACCTGATTTTTAATGTTATTTGATGCCAAAAAGATGTTTGTGATTTTTTTTTGGGGAATGAAGTGGTTTTGGAACTTGCCAAAAGTGGCAGTAGGCTTTTGATGTTTAATTTGATGTATGTTTTTGGTTTCTGGGTTTGTGTGAGTCTTATTGGATGTTAAAATGTCAATTTTGAACATTAGATTGTTGAATATGTTTGGTGTTTTAATTTGGTAGTTTTAGGAATTGGGATATTAAGCATGATTTTTTTTATTTAGGTGTTGTTTGTTGTTCATGTTAGTTCAATCATATATAACAATGTTAATATGGTTTGAGTGAACAAAAAAAGCTTGGTTTTAGGGCTTGGAATGCATTTTCCAGGGATAGGTAGTAACTAAGTTTTTTGGGTTTGAGTTCTTTATGTTGTTAGAAAGAACATTGTGTTGACTTCATGATCTGGACCAATTTTGGTCCAATTTTTTACACCAACAACTTTGTGAGATTTGTTTAATCAAGGGTTAATTTACATCAATAACTATTTTTTCTGAGTTTTAATTCTAAGGTTTTGTCTTTGCATCGAAAACTATTTTGATCAAATCATAATTATTGGTTGATAATCGTTGATATTTGATGTTTGATGCTTGATTATTGTTTAGTAATTGATTTCTAGCATGCCTATGTCTTTGTTTTGTTTTTATTTGGTTAGGATTTTGATTCATATTTACTGGGCATGTTCTTCGTGTTCTTGAGTTTTCTGGATTTTGATCTATTTGGACAAAGAAACTTTCATGTTTTTTTTTTGCAAGTTTGATATGTTTTGGTTTTGGGGGTCAAACTAGTGGTTTTTTATTTGTTTTATGGTTAAACCAAAGATTTCGGGTAAACTTGATTTGATCAAATTTAGATTAGATAGGTAAGACTTGGTTTGGTTCTCAGTCTTTTTATAAAGAAATTTTTGGCTCAAGGGTGTATTTGGAAAACATGCCCTTAAGCCTATTTTGACGATTTTATTCAAAAGAAAATGAGTTTTTGTCAAACAAAGCATTAAAAATAATAAAAACATATTTTCAAATAAATAATTTTTTTTTTTTTTGCATAAGGCCAAGAATCCTAAAAATTATTTAAGCATTTTTTTTTAAATCTATAATACTTTGGCATGTTTTAAGAAAAAGTGTTGAATGGATTTTACGACAAGTTTGTAAAATTCCAATAGATTTTGGCCTACATTTCAAAAATATTAAAAACTTATTTCTGGAAAGGAAATATATTATTCAATTTTAATATAAAGATAAGAAAACCTTTATTAGTGTCAGTACTTAAAATATTATTAGGAGTAATATTACTCATTCACTTCTAATATAAGGATAAAAAATTACAAGTAATTTTATCTGAAATATTATTTGGAATGACACAATAGTAAAAAATTTCAAGTTTGTTCTGAAAAAAACATCAATGATAGTTAAGGATATTTCAACCTATATCTCATAATACAAGAGTCATGAAAATCTGAGATATTATAGAGAATAGAGAAAATATGAAGTGTAGAGAAGCTATGTGTGTTTTCTGTGTGTTATTGAGATGAAAAAAAAAAAAAAGTGGAGGAAGATAAGAGAGAACCCAAAAAAATTACATGGTAACTTAGTTGGGATAAAAATAAAAGTTCAAGGAAGCTCGGTCCGGTTGATAGATTCAGCCCAACCGAGCTATATATAGCTTGGTTGGGTAAGCTCAATTTTTTTTTTAGTGTGTATATATATATATATATATGCATAATATTTTTTAAAATAGTTAATTTGGTCCTTGAATATAACAAATGTGGGAGTTGCACTAGTATAGTGACTTGAAGAAATTCAATAATCCGTAACTATTCTTTTCTTTGATTTGTAGGCAATTTGAAACCAGAACACGAGAAGAAAAATTATTTACGCGGATGGCGCAGCCTTGTGTAGTCTTCTTTCGGCCGTGGGACACGGTAATCATTCTTCCGTTATTTTCCTCCGATGTTTATCACGATGAGATTTCCTCCGCCATTCTTTCAATTAAGAATCATCCTTAATTTTTCTCCAATCATCATCCTCTAGCCTTGGTCAAGCCACGTTTCACCATCTATCAATTTGTCACTCCGTGATTCTGGTCTAACCCACTTACAAAATGATGCAGCATATAGTTCAAGGATTTCTCGAGTTTTAAAAATTACAATCTAAAAATACACACACACACGCTCAAGCACCGAAATTTCAACTCTAAAATATTGAGAAAACTTTAATGTATTTTGAAAGGTTTGTATTTTTTATGTATTCAATGATGTAGCCTACCTTGTAAAAACAAAAAATTCTAAGTATTCAGATAAGGATTTAATAATACTATATGGAGATCTGACCCACATAAATTATGTGAATGATCTAATAGATGTTTTTATAAATTAGTAAAGAGAAAAGTGTTGCATCACTCAAAATAAAAATTTATTCAAAACATCATGGTTGTTGAATTTTACAGTACAAAAAATAATATATAGTCCTTCTAAATAACCGTAATAGACTCTTATTGGGTTGCAAACTAGTGGGCCCAAGCTAATAATCAGCTAACACAAGCTTAATACCTAAAACAATTCTAAAACATTGATTTTGAGCCAAAACAAACTCAAACTAAAATACAAGCCATCAGTTAAATGTAAATATCTAAATAATAAAATAAAACAACAAATAAAATTTAAAATAATTTAGATTAATACAAAAAAATAATTTATTCCAAAAATAATTTGTCATTAAATATTTCAACACTTATTTCCTTGTGTAGCTGAATAAATACGAAATTCTTATAATAAATGATTTTGAAATATTAAGGAATCATCATCACATTTGAAAACTATATTATTGTTTATTAAAAATTCTTGTAAAACTAAAAAACTCTAAAAAATAAGTTGTTGAATATCTTTGTATTATTAGAAAAATAATTGTCTTCAAATATAAAATCCACAAGTTAAAAGATAATAAATAACAAAAACATGTATTATTATTTTCTTAAAAAATAAAATTAAAAGGTGGTAGCTTTTTTTTTTTTTAAAAAAAAAAACTATGAAACTAAAGTGGGATACACACCTTCAAACAAAAGAAACTAAAAGAGAAAAACATGTTATGAAATGTGAAACACGAGGTCACGTGTTTTGTTCCAACTAGCATCAATATCATTTTACTTCTTTTCTTGGCTCGTGGAATAAGTTGAAAGGAACAACCAAAAACCTGTCGTTAATTTCTCATATTTCAAACAAACTTAAATATGGACAAAAACTAATTATTAGTTTATAAGTAAAGCAAGTGAACTTAACGAACAAACAGAGCATATAATTAGATTGGTGGCCCTTACAATGCTATTTACCAGTTAAATTAGAAGATGATTATGTTTTTTAAAAAAATAAGAGGAATTCAATAACCATATTAAATCTTGATTGATTTAATAATACAATAAAAAATAAGGTAATAACAACAAATTAAAAAAAAAATATTTCCCTGGGCAAAGCTGGGCTAACACATGAAACTCGTGACTTGGACATGAGATATGTCCAGATTATATGTCCATCGTGCATCTTAGGTCATGCGATCGAGATAATTTAATAGAAAAAAGAAATTGATGATAAATAAAAACAAAATTGAAAAATAAAGATAAATATAAATCAAGATATTTAATATCACAACATCGATCATTTACCCAATTGAGTTTATTAAAATCAATTTGTAACAAAAATCAACACACATAAAATTTATTGAATAAAATAAAAGACAAAAACAATACTATGCAGGGCTACACATTTTAAAAATATTATAAAAAAATTATTTTTAAGAAATAGATTTAATTTATATAAAATATATAAAAAAATTAAATCATACTAACATCTTCAAAAGTTAAATACATCCAATATAATTAAAATAACATTGCCATTTAAAATATGCTAAATAAGCAAAATACAAAAATCATAGAAAAAGGGTATCAACTAAAACATAAACTTAAAAATTATATAAAAAATGTATTAACTAAAAAAATTCAAAACAAAAAAAAAATAAAAAAAAAGAATGAGGTCACGCGTTATTGGGCCAAATAAGCCATGCCAAACGCTTGACCCATCATGAAGTGGCACATGCGAGGTCTTTTTTTTAATTAAGTTAATGGATCATTCGCCCCATTTTATTTTGACAAAAATAGATGATGCATTGTCTGAATTCCCAGATTTCGACCACTGTGGTGTCGGAAAAATGAGGTTTATGTATTTTTTCATCCAAAATCTATTTTTGACCCAAAACATGTAGAAAACACCCTAGAAACCTTGTCAAACCAATCTATGGCCTCAAACAATGCAAAAAGAAAAAAAAAAAAGAAAACACCTCAAACCCAAAAATCAACCTGAAACCAAAACTCTTCCTAAGCTTAGATTTGTTTTTTAGGAACTTTCATGGCAGAAACACCTAGTTCGAACTCCTCATATTATATGGAACCATTTGATACAAAAATCGATTGTTTTAATAGTCAGAATCGTCGTCAATTACAACTTTCTCATTTTATGCTGGAAGTCGAAGATCCTTTCTCTCCTCCTACCAAGAAATGATTGAAAATTAGAAAAATAAAGTTTGGTACCAAAATTAAATTTTTAAAAATTAAAGGGACCAGTTACCTGTAAGCCAAATAAGATGGGGGATGTAAATGAACTTTTAAGACAAATTTCAAAGCCACCATCTATTTTACCTTTTCTTTTAACTTCAGTCCTTTATCTTTCAATTAAACCCTCCCTCTCAAAAAATATGCAATTGAGTGCTAATTTGAGCTCAAAATGGCTAAATCATGCATAATAAAACTTCAAGGATCAAATCCATTTTTTTTTATAAAAAAAAAAATCAATGCTCCAATCCATACTGATCTGCAAGATGGTAAACAATATTTGTGCTCCAGTACAAGAAAGAGCTCTTTTAGTATAAAGCTAGTTATTTGATTAGCTCTTCTCCCCCGGTCAGATATTTTTTTTTGGCAAATAAAAACAATAAATATGCAACCTTTTCAAATGCATTTTTTTACAAAAAAAAATCCTAATTATAAATCTAAATGCCTATGCATGAATTTAATTAAATTAATCAAGAACTATTTGTGCTAATAAATGTAAAAAAAAATGTTAACGCGTCCACTCGACTCGCCTAGCTGCATGTCAACTTAAGGCAAGTAATTATAACCTAAATGCTTAAATGCTCAATACAAATCTCTTTATAATCATCTTGTATAAACTCTAAAGATAATAATTTTCTTAAAATTTGCTATGATGGAATTATAGACTTATTAGTATGCGCTCTATCACTTAGAACTTTAAACCACTAATCTTTAACACCATAAGTAACATCGTGTATGGAAAATCCTACTTTTTAATAACAAGGAATCTTATTCAAATAAAATTAAGCTTCTAATAATCATCTAATAAAATATTTTTTAAAGAGATTTTCATCAAAGAAAAGAATTTCACCATAATAAGGAATGTGTCTATGAAAAGATTGATTGCAATTAATTTGAATTTTCATTGCATCTCTTGTCATATACACCATTCTCCAAATAAACATGATGCGAATATGGATTTGAATGAATAGATGTAGGATTTGGTTTGCCCCCGAGGTAAGTCTCTAAACATGTTCCTCTCCTCTTCATGATTCTTATATACGACCCCCGACCCCCCCCCCCTCATAGTTGTTCCATTCACTCATTGAAGTCTATTATGGAATGCTTTTATTGATCAAATCTTTGTGATAGGGTTCTCTATATTGCCTTTTGAGCCCTCACAATATTCTAGATAGCCTTCACTCTTGTATTGCTAGGTGGGAAGTTATGGCCACTACCTATAATCATCGAACATACCAACCTGCTCTAATATCAAATGACACAACACATATTGTTAAGGTTTTTCAAGTCCTAAAAAATACAACTCTAAATTGTAGGGAAAAAAACCAAAGTTTCTCAAGCTCTTAAATT
>Ga0307516_10009586_pt1 | contig 10778 bp, 12 predicted proteins | sample 19_EM_MG_FD_203310 | JGI IMG/M metagenome (GOLD analysis project Ga0307516, IMG submission 203310) | Populus trichocarpa ectomycorrhiza microbial communities from riparian zone in the Pacific Northwest, United States - 19_EM | ecosystem: Host-associated > Plants > Roots > Unclassified | place...
CTGGGTATTAGACTTTCTCCCAGCAGATTCTACCCCCCCAGGGGACTAGACAAAGTCATGAGAAGTCCCATTGGGAAGTCCTAAGACGTTCCCATATATTCTATAGAAAGTTGTTAAGTACTACTGGGGGATGATAGGCAGTAGAGAGTCCTGCTTTCACTTCAAGTAGGCGAAGTAACTCCTTCATGAATATGGAAGCGTATTGAGGACCTCTATCAGATATAACCTTTTCGGGTAGACCAAAGAAACACCAGATATGCTCCAGGAATAGCTTGGCAACCCCTAAAGATGTTACATTGGAAGTGGTTGGGACAGCTCGGACCATCTTGGAAAATAAGCAGACAACTACCAGGATAGCGTTGAAGCCATCGCTTTCTGGAAGTTGAGTGATGAGGTCGGTAGAGATGATCTGCCATGGTCTTTCAGGGATCTCCAGTGGTTTTAAGTGCCCAACAGGTCTCCCAGGGAAGGTCTTGTTCCGGTTACACGAATCACATGTCCCTACATAGGTTTTGACGTAGGTACTCACTCCTGGCCACTGTCAGGGCCACTCTGCGCCCTGAGCCTCCTAGACGTCTCAACTAATATCCGAAGATAAAAGGATGGCCTAACTTAAGGCTCGCTGACCACGTCAGCAATCACCCCGCACTAACCACGTTAGACGGGCCCGAGTAGGTTCCTACACCAAACGAAGGTCAATTCAATCACGTAAGTGGGAAAGCCTCGAACTAAGAGGTGGGCCTCAATGAGCGCCAATACAGCGATAAAGGGCAGTCGGGAGTGTCTGGAGAGAGTGGAAGAGAGCAGAAGGCGAAGTTCTTGCTTAGGACTCTCTCAGGGGCACTCGTTGTTCTCGCAACTGGTCTGCAAGGCAGCAGGGGAGAGGAGATAACCTGAGATAACAAAGCTAAGGAGGGATGATACAGGGGAGACGTGTAGCTACTTATACTAAAGAACCAAGTAGATAATCGTCCAATCATCAAATCCGAAGCAAAGTGGTCTCATAATAGGAACCCTACAAACCAGGGTTCAGGGTAGAAGTGAAACGATCAAAGGAGTGGAATGGTACATCAGGGAATAAAGGGGATAAGATGAAACCTACAAACGTTCAATCAATCAAACGATGGGCACGAAACACTAGGAGCCTAGGGTCCAGGGTTGATGCTCTAGTCCGAGGCTAAGGAATAGGAGGTGGCTTGATAGATGGAGTTTTCCTGATGAAGATGAAACGTGATGTCGGCGGTTGTCGATGGGAGTATTGAGAGGCTGGGAGGATATAAGGAACCCAAGTAGAAGGAGGGAACTTCACCAAATTGGATGTCCTCATTCGCCAGTCAGACTATCCCATCACCCACTACCGCCTATACTTCTCTCGCATCCTCATGTCTTTCAAGCTGCCTGCCAAGCCTTCCTCCAGCATCCGCGGCAACGACGCCCGGTTCAAGCACGACGTGGGGGGCCATGTCGGTCGTGGCACTGTCACTAGGGGTGATAGTCGTACTCATGAACATAGCGCTGTGGATCCTACTGCGCCGTACCCAGAGCCTGCCGAGGTCCAAGATGGTCCCCGATCGCTCTAGATTGTGAACTCATCTTGTGTCTCTAGATTTCCCGTAGGGCGATGGTCCCAGGACCGTACAACGACCAGTCCGAGGATCGAGTTCGGCAGCTGTGGTAGTTAACTTCCTGAGTAAACCCTGATAACCGGGGTAGTTTCATGTTCATACTTGTAATGATAACTTGATCCATACTCACTCTACACTCACCCCGGTCCCCAGTCAGCGGCAGTACCACTGCCTTGGGTTTTGATTGGTTGGCTTGGACCGGTCATCGTCCATGATGCCGCCGCCGTTGGGGCGGGGTCTGCAACCGTGGGAAATCCCGCCTCGTGATCATCAATCCCGCCCACTAGACGTGGGTTCCCCCGCCCTGGTTCCCGCGCGGGAATGCCACATTCTCCACTGGCACCCCTTCCCTCAGCTCACCCACTTACTAGGGGGCTCGCTGTCAGTCCCATCGCTTTTGGGGGACCAGGAATAGCTGCAACCACAGGGAATCTTTCTTGCAGCCTCCGGCCCTCCCGCTCCCCATCGCCCTAAAGACTCCTTCCGCAAAATGATCTTTCACCCTCCCTCAGCCAACCCCTCCTGCATTTCTGGTTCGCTTTTCCTCTTCACTTTTCCTTTGTTCTACATAAAGGCTATGTTACTAACCTCATGTTCAATTTTTAGCTTGCCGCTTGCTCTGGGTCTGCCACATCAACCCCATCTCTCCATCCTCCGCCAAATCCTTTTCACACTCGCAATGCTTCAACCCTGAATCTTCCTCCCCTGTTATACAGCATCTCCCTCTCTTACACTGCGGGTCTCATGTGAACCGGCTGCTAGAACCGCACGGAATCACCCAACCGCGTTCGGTTGGCAGTGGCAGGGGTAGCCTATGTTCCCGGTTCGTTTTTCCCCTTCAATTTCGCCTTCCTTCTTTGAAGGGCTGTACTACTAACTTTCTGTCAAGTTTTCAGCCCGCCGCCCACCTGGGATCCACCACTCTGGCACAACCTCTCCCCTCACCCAACCCCACACCCACACTGCTTCACCCTCACTCCTCCGGTCACGCTGTCATCGCCCCTCTCTATCAACCACCGCCACTTCCTCTACAAACTCTTCCTCCACATCTCGGCATGCAGATCTTCGTTAAGACTCTCAATGGAAAGACCACCCTCAAGGTCGAGTCCCCTGACACCATCGATAACGTCATGGCCAAGATCCAAGACAAGGGCGGCACCCCTCCTGACAAGCAGTGTCCCGTCTTCGCCGGCAAACAGCGTGAAGATGACCGCACCTTGAGCGACTAGTGAGTCTCCCTTCTCCCTTCTACAGACATCGAACACATCTCTGACATCGCTGCAGTAACATCCAGAAAGAGTCGACCCTCCACTTGGTCCGTCTCCGTGGTGGAATGCAGATTTTCGTCAAGACCCTTACTGGCAAGACCATCACCCTTGAGGTCGAGTCTTCGGACACCATCGACAACGTCAAGGCAACAATCCAGGGAGGGAATCCCCGATCAGCGATGCTTGGTTTTTACCGGAAAGAAGCCCGAAGGTTGGATGCTCTCTCTCGGATTACAACATCGAGAAGGAGTACACTCCCCATTTGGTCCTCTGTCTCCGTCTCTGCAGTCGCTCCGCTTGAGTTCCCGGAATGATACCTGCCTGCCCCACACCCTTACACACTTTACCCACACAACCTGTACTATTAGACGATAATCGTGATGGCTGGTGTTTTTTTGAACTCTTTGCCTTGCATGATTCAAAGCACAATGTGAAGGAGCAGGAACGTGTGAGATTAACGCGACTTTGCAGTCACGTGCGCGCTGTAAAGAAACACACTTCTTCACATCCCAAGGGCACCGAGGTGAGATTTTATTATACAAAACTAATATGTAGGCTATGACCTACTACCCTACTCATTTTTGACCCTTAGTGGTCCCGGGAAAACGAGATATGGCAGATTTGAGGTGAGGTGCCGGATGATCGATGATCGATAATCGGTCCGGTCACAACATGGAGGTGGACGGGTTCCGGTTCCATGCTTGTCTGGTGCGTTTTTCCATCAGTTTAATACAGAAACATAGGATGCTCAGTCTTTTCCACCCCTTCCTGAACCTTAGTGATTCATGGAACGGTGTTTTCAAGCCCACCAAGTCGGTTGCTCGCTGATCGGCAAGCGGGAATACCACGATCAAGTAATCCCGAGTTGCGTGCGCGCACGCTCTCTCAAATCTCAACAAGTGGCCCTCGTTCCTTTTTCCAGAAATCAACAATGTGATACCCGCATTCTAGAATAAACAAACACATCTGGAATGAATAGATAAAGCCATGAAAACGATACGAATGAGTGACGAGAAGATGAGTACTATAGCGACACGAAACAATATGTAAAAGTCAGGATAGGAGGCGATACTGAGTAGCGGGAATGGATTGGGAGAAAATGAGTGGAGGGAACAGAGCCGGGAACAAATTGGGAGAAAATAATGTGCATGGTAACCGATAGGATTAGGCATGACTAGCGATCTGCTCCAAGACCCAACGGACATCGTGAACAACGAGTTTAAAGCTTGTGTGATCAGTCTGGGTGGTGAGGGCATCCGCCCACCACGAAAGGCATAGTATCATGAGAAATACTCCGTTCGGGCCACCTCGGTTGAAGTAGTCAAAGGTGAAATCCTCAGGGAGTGGGTTGTAAGTCGGCGGCCATGCTTTGCGGGTAGTGGGCTGGATGGTGAGCCACCAGTCAATGACCTTCGCACCAAACTTCTCCGCATCCACATTGTGACCGCGCGAGAATTTCCTGCCATATTTCATAAATACTGCAATCTCGGTGGGACGATTCCGGGACGATAGAGCAAGGCGAACGGACTGCGGTAGGGAAATGAGGTCATGAGTAAATAAAGACGTGAAGGAAAAGAGAGTTTGCTGTTTGCTGACCTTGTCTGGATAACCCAGCCTCGCTTCCTGTGCGAAGAAGAGGTCCACTACCTTACTAAAACACATGTAGTAAGGCGTGTACTGGAGGAACTCGTTGGTGGATCTGATCAGCCAGTCAGGGCGTTCATCCTTGTCCTGAAAGAGTAGAGTTGGCGGTGCGGTCTGGACGAGTGCATGGACACCCAGGGTAGGGATGGTTTGGACTTGAATCATGTAGTCAAACGGGGCGTTGGGGACGGTGGCGGCGGCAGCGGGAAGCTCCCACTCATCAACAATCATCTCACCAGTCAAGTGGTCAATGATCGTCCATGGCCCAGTCGCGTGTGGTGCCGAGTCGTCCATCCCAACGTCGAAGATGTCAGGGATCGTCGAAGTGTAGGATAAGCTGTCCGAATGGTCGCTCTCGGGAGGTTGAGAGCCAGGAGGCGGTTGTTGGCTGCTCGGTGAATTGTTGATGAGCATCGTTTGGTTGGGTCGGGTGGGTTCGGTCAGTATGTCGTCCAAAATATCGCAGTCGTTATCGATCAACGGAACGACGACCTGGACCACACCAGCCTGGGGCTCATTGGTCTTTGGTCTCGCGTTTGCAAGGTTCCTCATGATGCGTGCCTTGAGAGCAGGAGCCATAGGTCCGGTTTGCATCCGAGCCTGGGTTGACTTGGGTTGGGTGCGGATGGGACCAGTGGTGCGCAATGCTGGCGGAGGTTTAGACACCGGTGCGATGGGTGCTTCGGAGTCTGCGGGGGGTATTGCTGACGTGGCGGTGGATGGTTTGAGGGTGTAAAGTTGACGGTCGTCTTTCGCTTTGGGAAGACAGGTATTAGCAGAAATTGACAAGTACAATTCGGCGGTGACGTACGGAAACAAAGTTTGAGGTAGTCAATGAACTTCTCTGAGACCTCAGTATCATAGGATTGTTGTCCCAAGAACTCGGAGAACGTCAATTTCTTGTGAACTGTGCCCTGTGATTCATAACTTTCCAAAACCATCAGAGTTAGGACGTGATGGTCGACAAGAAAACAAGCTCACGTAAAAACATGCAGACGGCCATCGTCTCGAACCAAGGGGCCACCGACGATGATTGAGGTGTGGAAACCAAACTCCCGAGTCATGCTGGAACACAGGTTCTTCATTGCGTGACTCAACTTTGGGAAATTTCTGGAGGTAGAAAGTAGGTGAGTCTGTTATCTGCCGAAATCACAGGAGAATATAACACTCACTCGTGAAACCTCTGCATGGCCGCGATCCTTTCCTCCTCGGTGGCGAACGTGGTGGAGGAAGATCGCGCCTTGACGGCGTCTTCCTTTTCCTGCTCTCGGAGCCGATCAACTTCCGCCTTGACTTCGTCAGACTCGGCCTCGTAAAGCTCTCGACCAATCTCCATCCGGAACCACAAAGGTATGTTTTTCTCCATTGGAGTCAACGCTTCCCATGCGACCTGGTCCTCCCCAGTGTCGGTCTCACCGAAAAGGTCGGTCTCGGGGGTTGGCGACCACCTGTCGATCACCTCTTGCTTGACCTTCGTGCTCCAGTAATGTTTGACGTACGTCTGGACGGCTGCCTTCTTCTTGGGTTGGCCTCCAGTAAGGTTCAAGTTGGCCGACGAACCTCCCCCGCTCGAACCGTGCTTCGACCGGGTGCGGTTGTACATCCACCGATAAATTCGCTGATGCATCACCATGATTAGAATGAAGATCAGTTGGTTAAATAACTCAAGATCACGTACGTGTTCTTCATTCCCGCGGACTCGAGCAATCGCGGTGGTGTAGTTACCCTTGGCGTCCTCGACATCTTGCATTGTGGCGATGGGTGGCCATTTGGCAAAGTACTCCTCATAGAGGGGAGGGTAGAATTGACCGAGCGTCTTGGAGCTCTGGTGTTGCTTATAGAGCTTGAACTTCACCTTGAGCCATTCCTTCTGGTCTTTAGAATACGTCGATGGCTAAAATCATGAGGGGTCAGAGGGATCCTCCAGCAAATACAACGGGTGGGACACGTACCGGCATGGAAGGAATGTGAGTGACGATGGTTAACGAGTGGGGTTTGCTGAGAATAGGCGGGAAGATATTTGTGAGCTGACGCGCCTTTTTATTCCAGATGAAAGCCGTTGAGCGTGCCTGGAGTTGTGGCCGACGCCACGGATTCCTCGCCGTCTATCGAGACCGAACGCAAATCCATAGACTCTCCGCCGTCTATCGGCACCGAGCGCAAATACATGGAATGTTCATTGCCCCCCTTCGGGTTAGTGTACAACGCGGCCGGGGCAACCACCGTCATGTGTCCATGCTGGTGTCATTTGTTGCGACGGGCTGTGTTTCCTTTTCCCCCCAACCACCACCACCTCCCATTCTCCCTTCTTCCGCATGATTGAAAATTCCCCTGCCGGCCTTGGAATTCTCAGGACCGTTCGCGCATCACTTAGACTAGTGAACGGCTTTCCAGGACTGTTCACCATGTCCCAACTTCTCGCCCTAAAGTCCGACATTGATACCACGTTGGCCGTTGTCAACGGTCAAATCCAAGCCGAGAAGCCTGGTACGTCTGGCTGAGAGAATTTTCGAATACTTAGCGACTGATCTGTGTTTCATAGACAAACGCGGGCCCGTCCTCGACGTGGAAGACTGGGCTAGTTCTTCCGAAGAAGAAAGGGAAGATATTAGCACAACGGGTAGTAAGTACACAATCCCGCCTGTCTTTGTAGCCGCTCGCTCACGGGGATCACAGGTAGTGAGGGCGAGATCGAGCATTCTCGTGCGTTGGGCGTTTTCCCGACACGTTGGCACAGGTACTGATTTTTTTCCCCTGTCAGTCCTGATCCCGGGCCCCTACCCGATATACCCGCCTGAAATAGGCGGGCTAGCAGACCGCTTGTACGTTGTTGATTGCGGGACGAAGGTGGGAATCTTCTCTGACAGGTAAGGTCCCCGTCCACACTTGCAATTTCAGCATCGCTCACGAAACAAATAGTGAGTCCTCCACCCGCGCTATAGCTGGTGTGGTTGGTGGCCACCAGACTGAAGTGCGGACCTGGACCGAGGCTGTAAAACTCTACAACAGGCTCTACCATGAGGGCAACATTGTTCGTAGATGTGCAGAGTAGTCGCTACCCGCTGGTACCACACCCTTAAAATATTTGAGAATGTACTGTTCGTATGCCCAAAATCCCAGAGCCCAAGGTTAAGGGTGTCATGGGATATATGAGTCGCTCATCTACACGACATCCTCAGCGTGAAGTGGGTTAAATGACATCATTCCCGCTCTCGCACGTACTGAGTATGAACGTGGCATCGAAATATTGCTCGACTCGTAAACATTTCCAGACAAGAACTGAGTCTAGCTAGTAGTAAGTAATCCCCACTTGCCATCCCATCCTATCCGAACTCAAGATAATTGCACAACGTGTAAGAGGGGGAGACGACCAAGATCACCAAAGCCCAAGGGTATGATCGAGTTGAAGACTCGAGACAAAGTGATCAGACCGGTATCCAGTCACCCCAAGAATAAAACATAAGCTGCGACAGATCCCCATATGGCTAAGGTGTGAAAATTTAACAGGCTATTCAGAGAGGTATGAGCTTTGGTTTTGTCAATTAAAATCGGATCCCTGTGTCATTCCCGCTCACCCGGTTCAGTTATTTTGAATGCCGATCATTCTGAGCACTGAAGGTTGGGTCGGGTTCTTAAGTTATTATTGGGGATTGGACACCTTTACCACGGGTCTAATGCATTGCCTTATAGGCTTATAATGCACTCCATCTGGGGCTTGGATGGCGTTGTAATATTTAGGATAATACAATACCAAAGTTTCGCCTCGAGGCTAAGGCATGTTTCACCGGTTGCACCCGATCAACCTACCGCTCCTTCCCTTCTCCTCCACCATGTCGAAACGGGCGGGCGCGACCCGCACGCACACTACGAAGCTCAAGAAGCGCAGGGGCGTGGGGTCACGCTCCATCACCGTCCTGGATTCTGACGAAGAAGACCCCCCAGCAGCAGACGAGTACGCACGAATAACGAGAACACGGGTTTCGTCCTCTGGCAAGGCGGAGAGGGTCTCTACGAGTAGCATCCCAATCTTCGAGGCAAAGGAGGCCAACATTCACACCCCGCTGGAAAACATTTCTGAGGACGGCGGCGCTGAACATGTTATCCCTGTGGGGCCAGCGAAGCAGAAGCAACAGAAGAGGGCCAATGATAGCGTGAGTAGTCTAACCCCTAAGGCTCTCTGTGTCCTGCTAAACCATTTTCAGACTAAAATGTACTCGTGGCTTAACGTGCTACACATAGTACTCGACGACATAATCAGTCTCGATGGCCCAGGTGGCCGTCGTCTCGATCTCTGCGCCCTGTGTTCGAACGACCGCCCCTCTCCCCGGTATCGTTGCCTTGAGTGTTCCTACTCGTCACTTTATTGCAGCGAGTGTATTGTCAAGCAACACAAAGCCCTCCCTTTACATCGCTTGGAGGTACGTTCGCTACAACCACCGTTACACTCCACACTCACGTTGCCCCAGTGCTGGCAAAATGGCTTCTTCAACAGAACCTCCCTTCACTCGCTCGGACTCGTTTGCCACCTTGGGCATGATGGTGACCCATGCCCCGTACCATCCCTGTCTCGCGACCTCATCATCATCGACGCCAACGGGTGGCACAAAGTGAAAGTCGGCTTTTGTGCTTGCGACTCAAAAACCCCACGGAATGAACGTTACCGACAACTTCTCCGCATGCGCTGGTACCCGGCATCATTCAGCCGCCCTCGAACTGCCTTCACCTTCGACCTCCTCGAGACATATCACAAACTCACTCTTCAAGGCAAACTCAACCTTTATGACTTCTATCTCACTATCATGCAGAAATCCGACAACCAAGGCCGGTTGAAGACGATGGTAAGCAATCAATGATAACAACTCCTCAACATTACTCAAGGTTGAACCCTCGGATAGTATCGTTATCATGAGCTATCACGCTCCGTTCGCCAATGGCGACATCTCAAAGTTATCAAACGTGGTGGTGGGACCCATCAGACACATCCACTCTCCGAAACTAAGCCTGGGGCGTTCGCGATCGAGTGCCCTGCCTGTCCTCATCCAGGGCGGAACCTTCCAGAGGATTGGGATACCGCCTCGGGTCCCAACTCGTGAGTGTGTTTATTCTGGCACGTACAGTGCACGTAACTAGGAATTTTATTTCCTCCCAGGTGGATATATTCACAATTCATCGCTGCTGACGCCAACTTCAAACTCAAGCTAAAGAACCGCCAAATCAACGACCCAGAGCTTGGCTCTGGGTGGTCGTATTTTGTAGAAGACTCTGCATTTACCCGCCATGTTGCGAGCAAACCACACGATGATAAGGAGGTAGGTTGTATTACAAATACCCAAGCGTCAACTCTAACCTGGTCCTAGGTTACAAGCTGCGGAAGTGAATTCCACGCTGTAAACCAAGCGAACTCACGTGGAGGCAAGGGCTATATTACCAGCGGCGTTGTCAAGGTGGTGTGCGCACGCCACTGTTTCGTCCTCCCAAACGGTGTTTGTGATCTGCAACGTGGAGAACGGTTTGTGCCTACCCCAACTTACTCGCAATGATGCTGATTCCGTTCTAGCTTTATCAACACCGATTATATCATTGCTGCATATCTAATGCGTTGTGGAGTGTACATCATCATCATTTCATACGACATCGCCTGCAAGTGGTCAATTCGTTTCATCACCCGCTTCAACACCAACCATGAAGATCTCGACTTATCACGCTTCTCTATCACGTACCTCGTGCCAAAGTTCCACCTCCCCGCGCATGGCCCAAAGTGCCGAGTCCGGTACTCCTTCAATTACACCCCCGGTGTGGGACGTACGCACAGCGAGACCGTTGAGCAAGAGTGGGCCTACATCAACCAAGCTGCCTTGTCCACTCGGGAGATGGGACCCGGTGCACGACACTCGGCATTGGATGACAGCTGGGGTGGCTGGAATTGGAAAAAAGTCCTCGGATTGGGTAAGTTGATATTTGTTCCCCACCATCCAATTAGGCATCGCACCCTGACTGCTCGGAGGTTCCTTGCTTGAGGTGAACCTTGTGAAAGCTGTAGAAATGGCTAAAAGTCAACGCAAGGTGGCTGACGATTTCACGGCCACGTTCCCCATTGAGACGGTACAAGAGTGGTGTTATCGCGCACGATAATCACGACCATTTTACGCTTTTCTTTTCTTTCTTTTTCTATTTTATTTTCCTTACTAACCCATCTTCTAACTCACACATTCGTTTATTTCTTTCTTCTTACTTTTCTCCA